>JAABUM010005142.1_pt1 | contig 14007 bp, 14 predicted proteins | sample 5559161 | NCBI WGS metagenome assembly JAABUM01 (sample SAMN10711868, study PRJNA513369) | rock metagenome | isolation source: Antarctica rocks | place: Antarctica: Victoria Land, Siegfried Peak nord
TGTCGCGAGCGTGTCGAGCAGCTCGCGGACACCGTCCTCGACGTTCTCCCGGACGGTGCGCGTCTCATCCAGCTTCGGCTCTTGCATGAGGATGCCCACGTTGAAGCCCGGGCTGAGCTTGGCGTCACCGTTGGAGGGCTGATCCAGACCGGCCATCATCTTCAGCACGGTGGACTTGCCGGCACCGTTGGGGCCGACCACACCAATCTTCGCGCCTGGGTAGAAGGCCAGCGTAACGTCGTCGAGGATCACCTTGTCCCCGACAGCCTTGCGGACCTTCTGCATCTGGTAGACGAACTCAGCCATGTAGCCAGCCTATCGGGGCTCCCGCCCGACCGGCCGCCGCAGAAAGCGGCCTTGGACCTGCCTGGCAGCGAAGGCGGGCGGAGTCCGGCGTACCGCTTCAGGCCGCGACCTGCTCCTGCTCCGGGACGAGCGGGCCGGAGGAGCGCTCGAGCTGCACCTTGCCGTCTTCGTCCACCTCCCCAGTGCTGTTCCAGACTTCTTCGGCGGCCGTGGACCTGGTGGACCGCTCCACCGTGACCTTGGCGCGGTGCAGGTCGACGCCCAGCGAGCTGGCCTCGATCTCGTAGCTGCTGCGCTCGACGCCGTCATCGCCGGTCCAGACGCGCATCGCCAGTCGACCGCTGACCACCACCCGGTCGCCCTTGCCGAGCGAGGCCGCGGCGTTCTCCGCCAGCGCCTTCCAGCAGGTCACGCCGAACCACAGGGTCTGGCCGTCGGTCCACTCGCCGGTGGTGCGGTCCTGCCGCCGGGGCGTGCAGGCCAACCGGAAGTCCGCGACTGAAGTGCCGCTGGCGACCGTGCGGAGCTTCGGTGCGAAGGCGACGTTGCCAGTGAGGGTGATCTGGGGCTCATTCACGAGTGCCTCCAAGGTTGAGACCGACGGTCGTCCGCCGGTGCTGGCCCAGACGCTGCCGGTCGATGCCAGCCACCAGGGGTCTCCGGGGCCGAGCTGTGGAGAAGGTGGACACCTGTGGACGCATGAGTGCGGCGCCCATGCTCGCGTGCCGCTAGGGCACACTTTGGCGGTGGGCAAGCGCATCGAAGAGCTGGACTGGCGCGCGACGCCGATGGGCGAGATCAGCTTGCGCCGGCGGGTGGAGCCCTCGCTCGGCGTCGACGTCTTCGAGGTCAAGCTGGGCCAGGAGTTCTTGATGTCGAGCCTGTTCACCGTCGCCGAGAGCGAGCTCGCCCGCCTCGGGCTCGCGGCGCTTCCGGGAGCCGACCTCGACGTCGTCGTCGGCGGGCTCGGCCTCGGCTACACCGCTCGGGCCGCGCTGGCTGATCCCCGCGTGAGTTCCGTGCACGTCGTCGAGGCACTCGAGGCGGTCGTGTGCTGGCACCAGGATGACCTCCTGCCGCTGGCCCAGGAGCTGACGGCCGACCCGCGTTGCGCCATCCTGACGGCTGACTTCTTTGCGATGGTCGCCAGCGCGGAGGGCTTCGGGCCGACGGTGCCGCAACCGCTGCACGCCGTACTCCTGGACGTCGACCACACGCCCCGGCACGTCCTGCATCCCAGCCATGCGGGCTTCTACGAACCCGCCGGTCTGCAACGGGTGGCCGAGCGGCTGCACCCGGCCGGGGTGTTCGCGCTGTGGTCGGATGACCCGCCGGACGATCACTTCCTCCGAGTGCTCGCGGACGTGTTCGCCACGGTCGAGGCGCACGTCGTCCGCTTCACCAACCCCCTCACCGGTGGCGAGTCCTCGAACACCGTCTACGTCGCGACGACGTCCCCCGCCCCTGTGGCATGCCCGGCGGGCACGTGGGTACAACGCCACGCACCACTGAGACGGGGATCGACATGACGCACGGACCGGACGACCAGGACAGCTCCGCCACGGACTCGGCGAACGCTGCCGACGAGGGGGACAGCTCGGGAAAGACGTTCGGGACACCGGACGTCAAGGGGAGCCCGCCTTCGCTCGACGATGAGGAGAACGTCGTCGTCAGCGGTGGTGGCGTGGCGCGGCCCTCGGAGGACTCCGGCGCGTCGTAGCCCAGTCCGTCGGTCGATGATTCACCGTTCGGGGGCGGCCGGCGGGCTTGCCCGGTGCTCGCCCGTCTCTATGCTCGTGCCCATCCACGCGGTTGCCAGCGCGGGGCGCCCGTGGGGCTTGTCGGATTCCTCTTAGTGCAGGTCACAGGGTTGCGTCTTGGTGCCGCGAAACGTGATCATGCCAAAAGCGGAACGTGAGGTGCGTGGCCGACGCCTCCCAGGGTCGGTGTTGTGCTTCTGCTGGGTCATGTCATCGACGCTACGAACAGCCCGGACGCAAGGTAAGTCGGCCACCGACATCCCCCCGCCGCCGCGTCCAGTTGCTTAGTGTCGCCGCGTGCGGGACTGGGATCATGGGCAAACGGCCCGGCATGCCGGCACGATCTTTAGGCAACGCCCGGCGCGAGCGGTTCAGAGCAAGGAGCACCGAGGTTGATGTCTTGGAACTCCGCGGAGCGGCGTCGAATCACCGGACAAGGCGGCGACTTTGCGATCAAACTCATTGCGTTCATTGGAGGCGGAACAGCAGCGTTCCTAGGTGTACGCGACGTGTTTGGTCTGGAGGGACCCGGCTGGGCCAAATTGCTCGCAGGTTTCCTTTGCTTGATCACGACGCTTTCGCTTGTTGCTGTTCTTGTCCAAGACCGGTGGCGTTCTCGACGTTCGCGGTATGCCTTAGCCATGCCTGCGATGCACAAAGCCTACTTCCACCTACGCGACCTGCTAGCCAGCATGGAACGCGGTGCCAGCGAAGACGATTTCGCGCAGTTTCTCGACCGGGCGGTGACAGCGTTCGCACGCGCGTTTTCTGTAATCACGGCGTCGCATTGCCGCGTGTCGGTTAAGTCTTTGTACAGCATTGACGATTCACAGGCTCTTGACGTACGCGCCGACGCAATGAGTTTACGGTCTCTAAAAGTGCGAACACTCGCGCGCGACGAAGGCTCCGTGTCCATGATCGGCACTTCCGACGAGGATGGGGACTACGTCACAGACAACAGCGATTACGAGCGTTTACTGCTGCGCGAATCGGCAGACCGCAGTTTCTTTTGCAATGATCTTCGGAAGCTCAATTCAACAAAGGGATCAACGAAGATGGCTACTGCCGACAAGTCCGAAGAGTCGAACGGTAAAGTCGTGGCCGTAAAAGCGGCTGAGAAAAGCGTTGATTACGAAATTAGATACCCAAACGGTGAAGTGGTGGGACTGCGTGTATCTCGCACACCCCTTCGCTCCCACCGGCTTAAGCGTGCAGCCACGCAGGGCGGTTGATAGCGGGCTGGACTAGCGCGCTATCAACACTGGGCATGCACGCCTTGCCTAGCCGTTGGGTGAGCGCCGGACCTGCGGGCTGCGGGTTCTGAGGTCTCTCGACCCAGCCGCCGCGGGTGAAGGACCGCCCGAACGCGAAACGAACAGCCGTTTGGTATGCCGCACCTTCGACATGGCCTCCAAGTGGTCTGTCCGGTCGCGAGCGCAGTTACGGTGCCTATGTGCGGGTGCAATCGTTGGCGTCGGTTCTCGCCGCCGTCGCAGCCCGCCCCGCCACCAACGGCGTTCGGATTGTCGGTGTCGACGGTCCGAGCGGGTCCGGGAAGAGCACCCTCGCTCGCCGGCTCGCGGACCTCGCGGTCTCGCCCCTGATCGGGACGGATGACTTCGCGTCGTGGGAGGACCTCACCGGGTGGTGGCCCCGTTTCGACGCCGAGGTCCTTCGACCGTTGCTCGCAGGAAACCCCGCGCGGTACCGCGTCCGGGACTGGGAAGGGGACGAGTTCGGATCATCGTTGGGTGCGGTTCGGACCGTCGAGTGGGCACCGCTGGTGATCGTGGAAGGCGTGTCCTGCACCCGGGTCGACGCTGGTGATCGGATCGCCTACCGCGTGTGGGTCGACGCCCCCGAGACCGTTCGGTTGGCGCGTGGGATCGACAGGGACGGCGAGTCTTACCGCGGCCTGTGGCTGCGGTGGATGCGCGATGAGGCGGCGTTCTTCGCCAGGGACCGCACCCGCGACCGGGCCGACTTGCTCGTCGACGGCGCACCGGACGTGGCGCACGACCCCGAACGGGAACTTGTCATCCTGGATGCCTGAAGGGGCACACGGCGTCCAATGCTGTCCCCCGCCGACGGCGCCGTGCGCGCAACCCGGACGCACCTGTCCGCAAGGCCCCTATCGTTGCTGCCTCCTAAGCGAAAGTGCGCGTCCGTGACCAGTGTCGTCTACCTGCTTGGCTCCCTCGGCGTCGGGAAACGCACAGTCGGGCTGGCCCTGTCTGAGCGGACAGGCGCGATCTGCATTGACAACCAGACGGTTAACATTCCTGTTATCGGCCTGTTCGGCTGGGACGGGAAAAGCTCTCTACCTGGGCGAATCTGGCCGTACATCGACACCATCCGGGACGCGATGTTGTCGGCGCTGGAGCACCTCGCGCCTCCGCACTTGTCCTACGTACTCACGAACGCCCTACAAGCGGACCGGGCCGGGGAAGACCTGTTCCAGCGCATTGAACGCATCGCGCAGCGGCGCGGCGCCACGTTCGCGCCGGTCGTCCTGACCTGCGACAGGAGCGAGCAACTCCGCCGTGTCGCCTCGCAGGACCGAGTCGACCGTCTGAAACTGTCCGACCCCGTCGAAGCCGAGACGCTGATCGAATCGTCGGCCTTCTACGTCCCGTCGAACCCGAACACGCTCACCCTGAACACCACAAGTCTGCGTCCCGTCGACGCGGCGAGGGCGATAACCGCGCACGTCGACAAACTGACGCTCCTGTGACGTACACGGCTCGCGGTTCCGCACCGCCGGTGCTTGCAGTTCTTCGGGGCAACTCGGGCTCTGGAAAGTCAACAGTCACCCGTGAGGTGCCCCAGCAGTCACCGGACCCATCGCCCTAGTGGAGCAGGACTACTTACGGAGGACCGCAAGAAAGGAGTCACTTCGTGACGCCAAGTCCGACCGGGAACAAAAAACTCCCTAGTCGAGATGCTGTCCAAACTTGTCTGCCAGGTTCTATTTTGGGCGCAATGCTTTTTCTACTGCGGCGGCGGCTTCGTTCGCTGACGCGGCGACGGCACGGACGCGTGCGCGCAGGCCAGTTCCGCTGACGCTGGGGTTGGTGAGGGCGTCGTCGGCTGCTGCTGCGGCGGCCCGCAGGGCCCCGGCGGCGGCCCGGAACTCCATGAGGGCATGTCCGGTGAGGACCACGCCTCGGGTTGTCGTCAGGAAGCAAACATGTTCGGGCGGTTTGGTTTCCCCGTCGAGTGCATCAAGCAGTGCTTGGCGTTCGATGGTTGCTACCCGGCTTCGGATGTTCGCGAGGTTCCGGCCGAGGCGAGTGTGGTCCGGGCAGCAGTATGTGCTCTTCCCGCCGAGCCGGGCAGCGTGGCAACCCGGCAGGTCGCAGTCCGGCACTGTTCTGCTCCTCCAGGCCGAGGATCTATCGCGATGACATTCTGGGTGGGCGGTTGGTGTTCCGGCCGGTCAACCAACTAACGGACTGTATACGCACGGCGCTGGGCTGAGGAAGCACCCGTCGTTTTGGCTAGTGGGATTTCGGGGCGGCTGATCCCACCGGCGTGCAACACACCGATATGACCTGGCCCACAGGTTCCATGATCACGTTCTTGTCGGACGTCGCCGATTGGCTGAGTGCTGTCCCCTCCGTGCGTGACCAGCGGCGGGGTTACGCCGGCTCCAACGCCGACGGACCGCCCCCCACTGGCCTAGGAACCGAAGGGGCGGCCCGTCGCTCGACCGCCCCGAGGGGACCGTCATCGACAACCGTACGGCTCACGGCCGACAAGACCCAGAACCGTCCGGCGAACCCCGTCCAAGGGGCACTCGCCGCCGCCGGCACGATGTGGACCCGGAGGTCGGGTTCGTGAGGCGCAGCCGTGCGGTCGGGCCGCGCCCGATGGGAAAGATCGACCGCCCAAGCACCCCGTTTCGGCTCGCCCCGGACATGACCGGTCCTGGTGAGATCGGTCTTGCGGTGGCGGTTGACTTGGTCGTCGCAGATTGGCAGGAGCACTACCTGCGCGGGGAGTTGTCCCGGCTGACGTTCGACAAACACGCCGAGGGACTGAGCCGGTTCGTGGCGTTCGCGACCGCGTTCGGGGTCCTGCTCGTCGCCGATGTTGACGGCGCCCTGTGCCAGAAGTGGTGCACGGCGTTGAAAGCGAACGGTCAGCACGCGCCCCGCGCCAACCAGGAGGTTCGTTCGCGGACGGCGGCGGTGAACAGCCGGCACCACCGCAGGGGCCTGCTGCACGCGTTCTTCCTGACCTGCCATCGGCTCGGGGTGACCGACCGCGACCCGAGCGTCGGGGTGGACCTTCCGCAGCGACCGCACACCCGGTGGGCGCGGGCCTTGACCGATCAGGAAGCGGCTTGGGTGCGCCGGGCGGCGCAGCGGACGGTCACCGAAACTCGGCATCCAGCGACGATCGGACTCGCCCTGCGCGGTCTGACGACGGCGGAGATCCCGGCGATCCGGGTGCGGGACTGCTGGCCGGCGCAGCATCGGGTGTGGGCGCACGGAGGCGCGACGCGCACCGCCGCGCGTTGGGTCGTACTTGATCAGCGGGCCGCTGACGCGGTCACGCGCCGAATCGAGTTCCTCACACGAACGGTCGCACCGGACCTGCTGCTGGACACGCTGCTTGTTTACAACCCGACGAACCCTGGCACGAAACCCGAAACCCGGCAGTGCGCGGCTGCCAGCCAACTCCTCAAAGTTCTGCGGCAGGCCGGCCTCGGGGATGACGACACCCTGCACACAGGTTCGTTCGCTGCGCACGCCGCCGCGCGGTTGTGGGCGGAGACGGGCAGCCTCCCGAAGGTCGCTGTTGCGCTCGGGTTGTCCTGCCTCGACACGACCGCTGACCTTCTCGGCTTGGACTGGCGGCATGACAACCAGGTCAGCGGCCCGGCGGGCGTCCCGACCCCGAACACGCCCCTGTCGTATGCGGGGGTCCCCAGGCCCGGCGACGCCCCCGACCGCAACTGCGACCAGCCGTGACCGCCGACGTGCAAGCCGTGGCCGCGGTCGACCGCGCGCCCGCCGTGTCCTTCCTGCACAGCAAACGGGCCCGCAAGCAGTCCGAGGACGACATCACAACGCACAGCACCCGGCTGCGGGCCATCGCCTGGGACCCGGCCGTATACCTGATCAGCAAAACCTTCCCGGTCCGACCGCCGCGCTCCCCCGGTAAACCCGGTGACTACCCGCATTGGGCGTACACGGTCCTGAACGCGCTCATCGGGCCGTGCGGGTCGCTCAGGCAGGCAGCCGCGACCGTTCAGGACCCCACCGTTTGGGCCTGGTATGTCGCGGGCGCCCGCGAGCATCTCGGCCAGCAGGCCACCGTCGATGTTCCCCGCACCGGCCCGAAACGACACCACTGGTACCAGTGGGCCAGCACCTACGGCGCGCTGTACATCGCCCCGCTCGGAGACGCCTTCCGGGACCTCGCGCTCGCCCAAGCCCTTCGGCAAGGAATGCTCGACCCGGACGCACCCGGCACAACCGCCAGGCCGCACCGAAGCACGATGGTCACCGGTGACGGGAAAGTCATGAACAGCCCGTGCCGGAACATGACCGGCATCCGTGTTGATCCGAAAACCGGGCAGGTACTCGGCACCCGACGGACCGACACCGCCAGTGCCCTGTGGACCGAAGGAACAGGCAAGACCGCCTACGGCAGCAAACACGTCAGCCTGTCCGTCCGCACCGACTGCTACTACAGCCGGGTCATCCTCGACATCGAGTTCCTCGCCCCCGTCAAAGGCGACGGCGGGGAACCGGCCCTCGCCACCAGCATGCTCCTGCGCCTGCGTGAGGCCGCCGGCCAAGGCATGCGAGGAGTCGTCTACGACGGCGCGCTGTCCGGCATGCACATCGACCCGCTCATGCGCGCCGGGCTGCTCGTCGTCAGCCCTGTCAAAGCCCTCAGCAACCCCGACAACGAACGTAAAGGCGGCCGGCGCGTCGAGAAGTCACACGTCATCACCGGCATCACCCTCGACGACACCGACGGACGCTGCGAACACGACCTGTACGGGATCGGTGGTCTTGTCCACGAACGGCACGTCACCGTCGACGGCAGCATCCACAACGAACCGCTGCACCACCGGCTGCTGTCACCGCGCGGCCACGGCAACGAACACCGCTGGTACCACGAAGTGACCGTCCCCTGCGAACACGGCGACCACACCATCCTGGTCCCGCTTTACATCACCAAGGAAGATCGCAAACGCGGCATCAACCGGCCTGAATACCTACGCCAACTCCCGCCCACCACCGAAGACTATGACCGCTCGATCGGCTACCGACCCGACGCCGAGTCCCTCAACTGCCAAGTCGAAGCAAGTTTCTACTTCCACCGCCTTCCCGGCTACGGCCAGACACGGCAGACCCTGCTCCTCATCGGCCTCGCGCAAAGCGAGAACGCCGTCAGCCGCTACCACCACCAGCGACGCGAACGCGCCGACCAGGACGCCGCACCGCCGGCCACGAACATCGCCGCCTAAACCAAACACCAGCACCACAGCAAGGGGCGCAGCGCGCCCCGACGACCCCAAGAACACCACCCGGGTGGCCTATGAGGGCCGCCCGAACCCGTTCCGGGCCAACTCAGCCGCTGATCAGGCAGACTCAACACCGTAGGAGCCCACAGGACCCATTGGCTCAGGTATCCGACCAGTGTGTCCCCAAGCCCCGCGCCCGTAGCTCAGTTGGACAGAGCAACCGCCTTCTAAGCGGTAGGTCGCAGGTTCGACCCCTGCCGGGCGCGCCCCTCGACGTGGCCTTGCTCGGCTCTGGTCGATCCTGGGCGCTCCTCAGACCTCGTTTTCCGCAGGTGCGGCGGCTAGCCGTCAGACCGACTGACCGAGATCAGGAAGCACCTGCGCACCAGGCAGCTCGGCCAGCGCCAGTCTTGGCAGGACCAATTTCGACCGCCGTAGCCCGCTCACGCCGACGACTAGGGGCACCTGTAAGACGGCGGTGTCGACGAGAACCGGCCAGTATGCCGCAGTCCGATCGGGGTGATGCCGCCGTACTCCATGGCGGTGGCCTGGACGGTTTCGTCACGCTGGCCGAAGGATGCCTTGCGGCCGTTGAGGTGTCGGCGGATGAGGCCGTTCACGTCGGCCCGGGTGGTTGTTAGGACGACGCACGCCACGAGGCGAACGACCTCGCCGCGCTTACCGATGACGACCACGCAGTTCGCCGACGCCTCACGCCCGAGGCCGTAAGCGGCACAGAAGCCGGCGGTGTCCGCGAGGTCGGGATCGATGGCGGCGACACGTGCTTGCTCTCCCTCTGGTCGCCCGCGTCATGCAGGCGAGACGTCACTCGAACGGGCGATCTCCGACCAGTCGTGGGTTCAGCACCCGCTTCGCGGGGTCGACGAACGAGCGATTAGAGGCCAGTCATGAGGCGGTACATGGTCTTCGCGTACTCCCCGGGCGGGGGCCCGAGCCGTTCTCCATCCCAGCCGGGACTGGCAGCCCGGCGCGTAAGGTCGCTGACGTGCTGGATGCCCTTTTCGCCGAGCGTCGGCTGGCCGAGATCTACGACGTGCTGGACGCCGACCGCAGTGACCTCGAGGTGTACGCGGCCTTGGTGGACGAGCTGGGTGCTCGGTCGGTACTCGACGTCGGATGCGGTACCGGCGTTTCGCCTGCATGCTCGCCCGTCGCGGACTCGACGTTGTGGCTGTCGACCCTGCCGCTGCTTCCCTCGAGGTGGCTTGGCGCAAGCCCGACGCTGACAGAGTGCGCTGGCTACACGGCGACGCGACAGCCCTTCCGACACTCCAGGTGGATCTGGTGGCGATGACCGGCAACGTTGCGCAGGTCTTCACAACAGACGGGGAATGGCAGACCGCCTTGCAGTGCGTGAGCGCCGCGATCCGACCCGGTGGCCACTTCGTCTTCGAGACCCGGGATCCACGCAAGCAGGCATGGCGTCAGTGGACCTACGAACACTCTTACCGGCGCCTCGACATCCCCGGCACCGGGGCGGTGTGCACATGGGTTGACGTAACGGATGTGAGCGGACAACTGGTGTCGTTTCGCCACGGCTACCGGTTCGAGGCCGACGGGGCCTTACTCACGTCCGACTCGACGTTGCGCTTCCGGGACCCGGACCAGATTTCCGCCTCGCTTGCCGCAGCCGGGCTGCCTGTTCAGGAGGTCCGCGACGCACCGGATTGACCGGGGCTCGAGTTCGTTTTCATCGCAAAGGCTTGACCCGCAAGCGGCCTACGTAACGTGGTTGACCGTTCTGGTGGCCGTGGCTGCCGGGCTGGGCAGTGGACCAGAGGCCGCGAGCGGAGCGCCCTGTCCGCAGACCAACTGACAAAGCCGCGGACACCGTCAACCCCGTTCGTCATTGACGGCAGGCATGCCGTGACGCAGCCTGCACACATGACGTCGGCGCTGAAGACCCCAGGATGGTGGGTTGCCGACCAACGCGGTGAGGGTCGGGGGGTCCGGGTCTCTGCGCACGCGGAGGCCGGCTTCCTCGTGCTCAGCACCTGGAAGTCCGGCACCTGCTCCGGCACGGTGCGGTTACTCCCGGACGAGGCAGCCGACTTGGTGGCTGGACTTGCCGAGGCCCTGGCGCGCCTCGCCGCGGATCCTGCTTGCTTGGCACAGGAATCAGGCGGGCTCCCCTTACGACTGGTGCGCCCTGATGCGCCCCCGGACGTCGTCGAGCGCGACACCTAGGCGCTTCATCACCCGCGCTCCTGCAACGGCTCGACAAGGCCCTTGGCCTCACCTGTTCCTCTGGCGCGGCGTGCCTTGCAGTGAGGACGCCGCTTGAGGGCGCGCCTCGCGACGTACCCCCGGTCAGGTGGTTGCCGCATCCCTGCCCACAGTCCGCGTTCGGTTGGAAAGACTGGGGTGGTGAGCACCGTGGTGGCCATCCGGCGATACCCGCTGAAGAGTGCCTCGGGTGAGGAGCTCCATTCGGTCGACGTCGAGTCGGACGGCCTGCGTGCGGACCGGATGTGGGCGTGCCTGGACCTTGCGGACGGCACAGTGGGCAGCGCAAAGCACCCCGGGCGGTGGAGCCGGCTGCTCGAGGTTGACACCAGGGTCGACGGCCACCAGGCCGCGATCGGCATAGCGGGAACATGGTCGGTGGCAGGCAGCCCGCATGCGGAGGCCCTCCTCAGCGCCCATGTCGGGCGCCACGTGCGGATGACGCGGGTCGTGCCGGAGCGGGCCACACTGCACCGGCAGCTTCCCGATGATGCGGGGTTGGTGCCGGACTGGATGACCAGTGCGGCTGGTTCGGAATTGGTCACCGACATCTCCGGTGCCCGACCGGGCGGGCGCTTCGTGGACTTCGGCGCCGTGCACCTGGTGACAAGCGGTGCGCTGGCGGCCCTTGCGAATCAGCTCGGTCGCCCCGCTGTGGAGGCGGCGCGCTTTCGGCCGAACCTCGTACTCGACGCGGCGCGGGATCCGGCACCAGGGCAGGAGCTCCACATCGGTGAGGTCATACTGCGGGTGGTGCTCCCCACTCCGCGGTGCGTCGTCCCCGGCCTCGATCCTGACGGTGTCTCCCCGGTCGACCGGCCGTTGCTGCGTGCGCTCGCGCAGCACCACCGCGCCCAGGTAGGCGATGTGGGACGGGCAGCCTGTTTCGGCGTGTATGCGGAGGTGCTGCGTCCCGGCCGCATCGCTGTCGGACAAGGGCTGTTATGAGGGCGACCGGTCAGCATCGGCCGTCAACGACGCTGCCGCGCCGAATGTCGAAGCCGGCAGTGGCCGGTCACGCCTGCATCGGCGGAGCGACGAAGATGCAGAAGGGGTGACCGGCAGGGTCTGCGTAGACCCGCAGCGCCTCATCGGGATCGTCTGAGCGGTCGAGCAACAGGGCCGCACCGAGGTCGAGGGCTCGCTGGTGCGCGACGTCCAGGTCGGCGGTGCTCGGCACGGTCAGGTCGAGATGCAGCATCTGCGGCCGCTCCCCCTCCGGCCAGGTAGCGGCCGGCAGGTCCAGTACCTGCTGAAAGGCCAGCGATCCCGCACCACCGCTCGCCCGCAGCACCAGCCAGTCCACACCGTTCGGGTCGGGCTCACCGGCAGCAGGGGGCTCGTCCCCCGCGCGATAGTGAAGGTCCAGCAGCTGTCGGTAGAACTCGGCAAGGGCTCGGGCATCGCTGGTGTCCAGAACCACCTGCCGCACCACCGGTACGCCGCGCTTCTCACCGGTTACCACGTTCGCTCCTGTCGTGTACGTGGCTGACAGCATCCCCGAGCCTGCGTTCTCGCGACATGGGGCTGCCAGAGTGACGGCATGCTCACCGTCGCGACTCCTGTCCTGACCGAACGACTCGTGCTGCGGTCGTTCGCACCCGGGGACCTCGACGCCCTGCATGCCATGCAGTCCGATCCCCAGGTCATCCGCTACATCCCTTGGCCGCTGCGCAGTCGGGAGCAGTCCGAGGCGTGGATAGCCGAACGCAGGGAGCACAACCGGCTGGCGGCTGAGGGGGAATCGGTGGCCTGGGCCGTAGCGCGCCGCTCGGACGACCTAATGGTCGGCTCGGTCAACCTGTGGTGGCGCAGCGTGGAGCACGCGCAGGGCGAGGTCGGGTTCGTCTTCACCCGGCAGGCTCAGGGTCACGGCTACGCCGGTGAGGCGACGGCGGCCCTGCTGGACGTCGCCTTCGAGGCGCTGGAGCTGCACCGCATCAGCGGCCGAGCAGATGCGCGCAACGGGCCGTCGTGCCGGCTGATGGCCCGGCTGGGGATGCGTCGGGAGGCGCACCTGCGCGAGAACGAGCTGTTCAAGGGCGAGTGGACGGACACCGTGGTCTACGCCGTCCTGCGCCCCGAGTGGGAAGGCCTTCGGCAGGCGCCGATAGCCTGAGGACGCGTGCGGTCGTGAGCCGACGGCACTTCTGCGGCGCTGATTGGGGAGCAAACCCTGACCCGCCAGGAGAGCAGCGCGCGGGCAGGGCAGCGGCATCCGCAGCCCTGCAGATGGGAGTGCACCGGCCCGCTGCTCCGGTTCACGACGAGCGGCCGCGAGACGGCGTCCGAGGCGTGCCCGCGGTGTAACGCTCGCGCCGGACCGTCACCTTGCGTCCTCGGATCAGCGTCTGCCTCAGCCCTGCGATGACCTCCTCGGCCGACTCCTCCGGCACCTCGACCAATGAGAACCGCTCGGACACCTCGATGGCCCCGACATCCCGGCCGGACAGACGTGACTCACCGGCGATGGCACCGACCAGATCCTGCGGACGCACACCTGCAGCGGACCCGAGGCCAACGAACAACTTCGTCATGCCCGGCCGGGACGGGCGTGCCGACGGTCCCGCATGGCCGGCCTGCCCCGACGGCCTGGGCCGCTCGATCCGCTCGATGGCCGGCGCTACAGGTGCCGTCGGGATCTCCTGCTCGTGCTGGCCCCCACCACCGGCCAGATGGGCGAGTTTGACTGCTGCCAGGGCGATGTCGGAGATGTCGTGGTCAGAGCCCAGCTCGTGGAGCACCGGCCGGAACAGTTCGAGGTCTCCTTCTGCCAAGGCCTCCAGCAGCGCCGTACGGGTCAGCCCGAGCCGGTGGGTTCGCAGGTCGGCGACGCTCGGCAGCGGCTGGAGCAGGATCTTCGATCCGGTGACCCGCTCGATGGTCTTGAGCATCCGCTGCTCCCGCGGCTCGGTCAGCGTGATGGCGGTGCCCTCTCGACCGGCGCGCCCGACCCGGCCGATGCGGTGCACGTAAGACTCGGTGGCCGACGGCAGCGCGTAGTTGACGACATGGGTGAGGTGCTCCACGTCCAGCCCGCGGGCGGCGACATCGGTGGCGATCAGCAGCTCGGAGGTGCTGCTTCGCAACCGGCCCATGACGCGATCGCGCTGCTCCTGGCTCATCCCGCCGTGCAGGGCATCCGCCCGGTAGCCGCGGCCGTTCAGCGTCTCGGTCAGGGAGTCGACTTCCTCGCGCGTACGGCAG
>JAABUM010005143.1_pt1 | contig 14007 bp, 17 predicted proteins | sample 5559161 | NCBI WGS metagenome assembly JAABUM01 (sample SAMN10711868, study PRJNA513369) | rock metagenome | isolation source: Antarctica rocks | place: Antarctica: Victoria Land, Siegfried Peak nord
TCGCCTGCAACATGGGCGCCCGAAGCTCTCAAAAATGTGTCAGAATACTGGCATGTTAGAGCAAGAGAAGGAGATGATGGACCCTCTCCACTGACAACTGCCTCTTTTGTGAAACGCACGCAGTAAACAAGCAGCTGGCGGCGGCGCAGCAACTTGGCGCGCTGTCGCCGCAGCGGCTGCGGCTGGCAAACACATATTGCCGACAAATCCGGGTCATTTGACAATCAACTCGTCTCTGATTTGTGCAGCCAACAAGCAGCTGGAGGCGGCGCAGCAGCTGGGGGCGCTGCGGCCATCAAACCTCCTGATTGCGCAATCGGTTTGAGATAAGTCAAATGGCAGTTCAGCTGTCCTGACGCAGCCTACAAGCAGCTGGCGGCGGCGCAGCAGCTTGGCGTGCTGCCGCCGGGACGGCTGCGGCCATCCAATATCCTAGTTCCGCATTTCTCTCGAAGTCAATTGACAGTTTGTTGTTCTGATGCGCAGCCAACAAGCAGCTGGCGGCGGCACAGCAGCTTGGCGCGCTGCCGCCGGGGCGGCTGCGGCCGCTGCTGCCGCTGCTCGGCGAGCGGGTCCTAGATGCTGTTATGCTGCAGCGATCCCTCAAGCGCGGCAAGGTGAGAGCCCGGTCCGTACCCTTTATATCCTCCTCCTATTGCTGCCGCTGCCGGGCGACCGGGTGCTGGAACGCCATGACGCAGCAGCGCTCCCTCGAACGCAACAAGGTCAAGGAATTCCCTGAAACATGCACAAGATGCTCAAGCTTCCATGACTCAATCAATGCAGCGCTTTTGAACCGGGGTACGGCAGGATATCATCTCCAATTTTGGTCGATCTCGAGGGTGTCGACATCCATCCCTTGCAGGGATCGCAGGCAGGCCCTGGCTAAGCTGCGCATCGGCTGGAACCCGCCATTCTGGCCGAACTGCGCACACGGAATGCATCCAAGGAACAAGGCGGCAGATCCAGGGAACAATTCATTTAAAACCTACAGCTTTCGTCTGCTTCCACGCAGGCGCTGCAGCGGCAGCAGGCACTGGTGGCGAAGCTGCTGCGTGAGCTGGAACCCGCGACGCTCGACGAATTGCAGACCCGCATCGGTGCCGCGGCGGCAGGGCGCGAGGCCGGCGGAGGCTCCGCGGCGGCAGAGGCGCTCGCGCTCGAATGGCGGTCTGCGCTGACGGGCGAGGCCAGCGGGAAGGACGGCCAGGTGAGGCGGGAAACCCTACAGTATCAAAGGGTCAAACGTATAACGAGGGCTGGCGCTCGAGTGGCAGGTACCACTGACGGGCGAGGTCAAGCAAAAGGACGGCCAGGTGAGACGCACGACCCGGGTTGCAAAGTAAGCTCGAAAGCAGCTACGAAATGTGGATAGGGTGCTGGAGAGGGGTTTAGGGGTTAGGTTTAGCGGCGCCCAACACGAAGGAGGTCACAGCGGCCAGTACTCAATGAAAATAGACGTGTTCAAAGCCTACAATGTAGACGACCGTGTTGAAGTTTTTGCTTCAAAAACGGGTTGAAGTCCCTTGTGGGCCATGGATGTCCTGTCTCCTCATATCTTATTAAGCGAGCTGCAGCCAGTCGTCTGACGAGGCTGTCTGTCTGCACCGCCTGCTGCAGGAGACAGCTGAGGCGCCTGTTGGTCTGGAAGCAGAGGAGGCGGCGGAAGCCGCCAGCGCAAGGGCTGAGGAGGAGGTTCTCGCGGCGGCGACGGCTGCTGCAGCGGCGGGCGAGCAGCAGGGCTACTGCGATGTCTCCGAGCTGCGCCGACTCATCCGGCAGGCTCGGCAGGTACCAATATCCTTCAGGATCCGATCGGGTTGGGGATGAGGAGCCGTCACCCCTGATTCGCTAGGAAAACGGCGCCCCTGTGTCCAGCTCTCATTCCGCCTCATGTCCATGTGTGCACAAGTGCGTTTCGCTGCGTTTCAGTAGGTTCAGGCTGGCAGCTCAAGGGACACGGCACGCCTCTGTGGCTGCGGATGTCTACAGTCCCCACGTCTGTTGGTCTCATCCGCTGTCCTGTTCCGTAGGAATTCGAGGCAGGCGGGCCGACAGGAAAGGAGCGCCCTCGCGGCCGCAGCCGCGCCGGGCGCCGTCTGCTGGCAGAGCTGCGCCCGCTGGCGGCGGCGGCGGTCATTGGCAGCGGTGCCCCGTCACAGCGGTGCCCCGTCACAGTCCAAGGACTGTCAGCACCTGCAGGCTCCCAGCCTGCAGGCTGCAGCAGCAGCTGCCAGCTGCGGCGCCCCGGCCAGGCTGCAAGGCGCAGCCGTGCCATTGGGGACGGCGCCATGGCACCCACCCTGCAGCGGTGGCGGCAATGGTAGCATTGGCAGCAGTGCTGGCAGCTCGGCACGCCCTGCGCAACGTACCCACAGCGAGTTCAAGCTTCGGTCTGAATGCGGACATCAGGTTTTCTCGGTCATGCGCTTTCAGTGCGGTCAGAAACTGTTCAATGCTGCATTGGATTACGAAACTTCCCATTGCGACTTTTGCGAGCTAAGGCAGCACAGAGATGTGGAATACGTACTTAAACAGATTTACTATGCAAATAGATCTCAGAATGCAATACGTATTTTGTGGATACACAACATGTATACCTGTGTATACATGTGTATACACATGTTGTGTATCCACAAAATCGCACTCAACAAACCGACTGGACATGAAGAATATGCTAGTCAAGACTTGCACCTCAGCGTTCTCGGTGGGCAAAAACCTGCAGCTCTTCCTGCATTCGAGAACAGCAGGCGGTGTTGTCTGTTGAGTCAGCTTGGCGAAACGCTCGTGCCTGCTTGACCATCTACGATTGTCTCGCTGCTGGTCGGGCGCCGGCCTTACCGCTCGGCTGTTTCAAATGCAATTCCGATGCGAGATTTCTGCCGCCCAGCCGCCGCCGGCGCCAGGACATAGCGATAGCTTGGTGACACAACGCTCAAAACCATCTGCTGGACGATCTTCAGACAGGCGAGAATGGTCGTTTGGGTTCGGAGGATGCGTGTGATCTGCGCGCGCACCGAATTGCTGGGCTCCCCTGCCACCAGATGCGAGGCGATGAGTTCGCGGATGCCTGGCAGCGGCTTGGGCAGCCTGTACTGCCGGACGAAGAGCTGTATCGCGCCCTCGACATCGTCATCGAGGAATTTCGCAGCCGCCGTGGGCTCCTTGCTCCCTGTTCGGCGGCTGCGGCTGCCTGCAGGGCGCTGCGGTCTCGGTCCGTCTGCGGTCGCACAAGAATGCCATTTAGCACAGAAGGTGATGATATTACGGATGCGATGGTGTCACACATCATTTTGACCACTAGACCGAAAGAATTACCCAATCATGCACTTGGAACGGGCAACACACGTCATTACAATTTTGTGCGCCGGCGCGCGCCGGCGCACGGGTGATTGTGCACGAGTGATTGTGCGCGCGGGTGATTGTGCACAAGCGAACATAATCCGTCAGTCACGATGCACCTGAGCTGTATGATCCGTGACGACGCTCTTCAGCCGGGAGTTGAAGCAGGCCCGAACCAAACTGACTTGGTCCTTCGCGCTCGATCGAGTAGCCCCAGTTGAGAAAGACAGCATGCCGCAGCGGCGGCAAAGCGTCGGAGCGAGCTGACTTAACGAGTCACTGCATGGTTTCCGAAGTTCTGCTTTGACAATTTGACAATCCTGTTGTGTGTGGTGCCGGTTTCGCAACTCGCGATCGGCTGCACCACTGATGTGCTGCAGCACTGCGAATCACCGCTGTCGCGATGTGAGAAGTGCTTGTGCTGTAAGAAATCGGCCACAAAGAACAAACGAATCAATGTTGTCGATGTGTTTCTTCGCCATGGGAGCCGTTGATATGCGTTCTGCATCCCAGCCAATGACTGCAGTGGTCTAGGGAGGCCGCTTGCACCGCAGCGCTTGCGCTGTGGAGTTACATCAGAACGAAAGCTCTTGGTCGTCCATGAGTGGTGTCGTTGCATTGTCACACCTGTGTCGCTGCTGCACCTGTGTCGCTGCTGCACCTCGTGAGCAAAGATTTCACGTGCCCAGGGCGATGACTTGAGAATTAGCCTCGTCACTTCTCGGCAATTGCGTTGTTCAACACAAGACCGTTGTGCGCACTGTGCAGAGCTTGAATCCTCCAGAAGTTCCCCTCGTGGGTCACGCGATCAGCAAACAGCGCAACATTCGGGTCACACTCGACGAAGCCACCGGGGCTGACACAGTCACCCAAGTCCCGTGCATATCAATCAAATGGGGACGGCACGGGCTTGGGCCGTGCTGGTCGTCGCACTATGCTCGTTAAATCTCAGCATCGCCGCCGGATCGCCGCTGTCAGTCCTATTCCCAGCAGCACTTCAGGTGGCGTGACGTCAGCTTCTTGCTGGAGTGCGAGTTGCCCTGTTGACCCATGCCTGGCCGATATCGGCAAACTGTTCGGACCACCCTCTTCCATGATGTTATACATCGTGCACTACGCTGGCGGGCGCTGCTGGCAGCATGCCCACGTTTTGTATTTTCTGACGTGCGATGCATGACTGCAGGGCCTGCTTCACTCAAGGAGTTTGGCCCAGTCTACCAGCAACGAAACCAGCAGTGCGGCTGCTAACAGCAACGGCGCCGACGTGAACAGTCCGTCGGGAGCTGGCGCCTCGCCGATCGGTGAGTCCTGCGGCGGCGGCGTCGGTGGCTCCACTGTCATAGGCCCCGTGATTCACACCAGATCACACCGATAATCACATCAAGTTGAAGATGTGGGTCATACAGTGCTCTGCTGGTGTGCTAGTAGCACACCCTGAAACTGCTATCAACGAATGCGTGGTCACTCCACATCTTGAACTGAGACGTCAAGCAGACATGATCACATAGTGATATGTGGACGAATCAAAGATACGCATCACTGGTCTGATGAAGCTTGCAAGGACATACTAGGTATCGTTTGCTACCGTGCTGCGGTGCACCGTGGGCGCCACAAACTGCTAGGTGGCACCGACGCTGCCGAGCAGCACCGGCCTGTCTGCTAAAAACGGCTGCTGCCAACTCAATGGAGATGTTGCTAGATCAGAGTGAGGTGTGGCTCTGCTGCGATGCACAGTGGGCGCTACAGACGGGACGGTGGCGCCGATGCTGGCCAGCAGCGCGTTCACAATTCTGCTGCAAACTCGCTCCGCTTATCTGGTGGAAAGCATCGACATCTCCGAGTGTATTAAATATGCTGTGCTGTGCCGTGCAGTGGGCGCGGCGGACGGGACGATGGCGCCGACGCCTGCGTCCAGTGCCGGCCAGTCCGCCGCAAATGACACCGCGGCGGCGGCATCGACAGCGGGCACTGGCAGCCAGAGCGGCGCCGGCGCCTCGCCCATAGGTGAGCATAATGGTCGCCAACCACCCTACCCTCCGAACTCGCAGGATCCCAGATCGTCGGCGCGAGAGACACCGTGGGCCGGGTCTCTGCCGGATTAAGGCTGTGGCCATGCCACGGCGGTTACGCCCTGGTGGGCCTGGCACGCACTGCGCGTGGTTTGGCGGACTGCCATGTCATGAGCAGCACCTGCTTGCGATCAGATGGGACAACGCTGTGGCCGCCCTCTTGCAGATGACTCGGCGATGATCAAGGCGACAATTCCGGCTGGGATGGTCAGATCGCAGATGCTTCCAGCGACATCCAGCATCACTGCTCACCCGCCACGTTCCGCTTCAGATCTCCAAGCATAGGATGACTTGCTGCGCTGCAGTTGCGGCTGCCACCCCTGAGCCTACTGGGAGCACCCCCACTTCGAGTACCCCGGCGCCAACACCGCAGTGGGCGCACAGCCTGCTGAGCTGGAGCGGCCTCGGCGTCGTGGCGGCGGCGAGTGTCGCGGCAGCCGCGCTGACGTTGTAGCTGGCAAGCAGCACTCACTGTATGTGCCGGTCGTGGTGTGAGAGTGCGTGCGAGGCACTCACCTGGGCATGCTGCGGCGGCAACACTACGAGACCTGCACCTCAAATCACAGCAAGGGCATCTTCCAGCAGCTGTCAGCGTGGGTCACGGCCTGCTGTGTTGCAGTCGCCGCCGCCAATTTGCCGCCACCCTCTCACTAGACGGTCGGCCCGCTAATCAGCGTCGGTGGCATGATGCTGACGGCTTGCGCTGACTGCCACGCTGACTGCCATTGAAACGGCACAGTAATGTGCGATTCTGCAATCTTTTGGGGCAGCAGCACCTGTTTGGTCCCTACATTTGTGCTTCGTGATGGACGACAAATGAACCCTGATGGATGAGAAGAGTCGCATTGTGCGTGAAAGCGTTTCTGGCGAATACGTCATACTTGATGGGAAAACGACTGGAGTTTCACCCTGAGCACAGCACCAAAGATCTTCTGCACAGGGACGCTCTGCATCTCTATCAGTCGTCCAACTCTGACGACAAGAAGCATCTGGCAGACCGATCCTGACCACACTCCGCAGTGGGGGTTCAAGCTACCTGAGCCTATCTGGCGCGCTGAATGCAGCTGATGCGTCAGCGTATGCGTCCAAAATCAATGTCGACATCTGCAATGGAGGCACTACTTATCTGCTGGTCCGCACGCCAAAAACGGAGGCTGCTGCCAGGCAGCCATGGCCGAGTGCAGCTGCGCCGCTTCTGCCGTTCCAAGACAACTGCAGCGGCGCTGGAGGAGAATTGACCCAATTGAGTCTTGTTCAATCGGAGCTGGCCCCCAGCTAATCATGCGCGGCTCTCCGCTCGCACTGCATCCAACCACAGCTGTCCGCTCCAGCACCACACGCTTCCGCCTGAAACCTTGATTTACAACCCTCACACGCAGCTCTCCACCCGCATCGCTGCCATGTGCATCGCCGCTGCGTCCGCTTCCCTGGCTTCCAGTCGCCGCGCTTCCGCCTCTGCCGCGTCCGCCGTCGCCTCAGCCTCCAGCAACGGCGGCAGCAGCAGTTTCAGGCGGAAGGCGTCCGTCCCGCTCAGGTAGTAACTGCATGCAGACAAAGCCGTCACATGCCAGTCACCAAGCATGTTCGCGGTTCCTCAAGCTCGTTAGTTTTTCGAAACGCCTCCAGCAATGGCGGCAACAGCAGCTTGAGTCGAAATGCATCCGCTCTGCTCATTATCCGCAGCAGGATGACAAGCTCAGTAGAATCGTAGCAAACAGCTCCGAATAGAGGGTTGGAGACATGCGCCGGCGGCAGCGGCAGCAATGTTCCAGCCGCTTGTGCCGCAAATTTCTGGAGGGGGTTGACGACTCGGTGACTTTCATTCACGATCAGATTAGAGTGGGGTACCATCACCTCACCGCTCGAGGCGCTGTCGCAGATGAAGCCCAGCCCCTCTAACCTTGCCAGCGCCCCAGCATCATGATCAAGTAGCGTTCAAATGGGCAACCCCTCCGCACTGAAGGCAGGCCACAGCTCACCGCTCGGGGGCGCTTGTCGTGGATAGAGCCTAACCTCGCTAACTAGCGAGTGCCCTGGCGTTGAACGAGCTGTTCTCTGTCAGTTGGTGATCTCCACAGCCGAGCCAGAGCTGGCGCACCGTTCGAGGCGCTTGTCACGAATGAAGCCGAGCCCCTCGTACATCGCAAGCGCCCTGGCATTGTGCGTCTCTGCCTCCAAAACGACTTCCTGTGCTCCTTGCTGCTTCATGCCGTCAATCGCGCGCCGCACCAGCTGTGTGCCTGCAGTGCAGCAAGCGACTGTCAAAGAAAGCCTGGACTGTCGAGAAAAGAAACGCGCACCCCTGTATGCCGTCCACACAGTCTATGCTGCCGCAGCTCCTGCCGCACAAGCCGTGGCACCTGCCGCCAGGCGCCGCCTGGAAAAAGCCTAAAACCTAAGCCTAAAACCCTAAGAGCGTCTCAGGCCGCCACCTCGCCTGTCGCGCCAGCCACTGACCTCCACATGTGTCGACAAGGGTCCAGCCTCCCAGGACTCTGGTGAAACACAAACAGGAACTGCCAGTACCGCTTTGGGAATCCTCTGGCAACAGAGACTCTCAGCGGCGCACCGATGCCGGCGCCGCGGTAGGCCTTGACGACCACCAGCATCGCAATGTAGCCTCGCATGTTGCCGCTGCACTTGTGCGGCTCCACCTACAAATTCAGTTTTCCTGAAATAGCACGCATTTCCTGATACCAAACCGATCAACGTCTCCACCAGTGTCGCGATGTAGCCCTCCACGTTTTGCCGCTGCACTTGGGCGGCGCCCACTGCAGATGAACCGCAGAAGATGGAACGGAATCTGGGATCATCGCATTCAGGCAGCACATCAGCACGGGGTGTGCGAGCGTCCGCCCCAGCAAATTAATCTCGAGGGTTGGCAGACACGGTGGCAGACAGCAGCACCCCGGCTGCGGTCCTGCTGCGGCTGTCATCCATATCGAGGATGCCAGCAGACGAGGCCTCATAGCACTGCAGAGCAAGGAAGAGCTGCGGGAAGAAGACAGGGCAGAGCCTGAGACCTCCCACCTTGGCCACAATGGTGGCGACGGGGTCGCCATCCCCGCCGCACGCAAAGATGCACAGGCTGGGCCACTGGTGCAGGAAGTACCTGCAGGAATACAGACACAATGCGCCGTCTGCGTTTCCGGAAACCGGTTGAACTTTCACCGGTTGAACTTACAGCAGGGCGGACCTAACGGAAGTCAATGACGTGCAGGCGCGCTTCGGTTGACCTGCTCCGCCGGACAGCTGTGGGCAAGGGAGCACGAGATGGCTGGTCGCTCAGTGCAGATATCGTCCACAAAGATCTGACCTATAGGTGAAGATGGAATAGGGCTCGCTCAGCTCTTCGTCGATGAGCCGCATAACGCGTGGCAAGTCCTCCTCCCCTCGATACTGCACCGCACGGAGTAGCAAGCAAGATTAGCATTAAAGACAGAAGCCATTTGAGCTGCGTCCGATATTCCTGCGATATGCTGGCTGTGCCGACGGCAGCCAGTCTCCGCTGATGGCTGCGGCAGAAGCAGCAACAGGTAGGTACAGCTGACGGCGCTTTCAGGCGCGTGCACGCGGCACGTCAGACGGCCTTGGCTTCAGCTTTCCTGCCCAGGCGGCTGCCGGTATCCGACAACAGCTGAACCCACCTGTCTGTAGGATACATGCAAGCTGCGCTTGCCATTCGCGCCACCGCCGCCGCTTTCCGAGCCGCCGCCGGCGTCGCCACCACCGCCGCCACCGCCTTTCGGGTCAGTGCCATCACCACCGCTGTTGGTGCCGCCGTTGCTGCCGCCGCCAGCCCGCTCTTCCGCGCCGCCGCCGCCGCCGCCATTGGCGCCCCCGCGCCCGGCGCCGCCGTCACATGACGCCGTGTCCACAGCCTGGGGCCCAGCCTGCAGGCCGGCACCGTGGCCCGGCGTCGGCAACTGGCTGCTCTGCTCTGAAGGCCGGGGGTCTGCCGCCACTGGTCGCGACTCCGGTGGCGGCGGCTGCAGTTCCGCTGGCGGCTGCGCCGGGGCCGCGCTGCTTTTGCCGGGCACGGATGCTGGCATGGTCCCGTGCGTTGAACTCGCTGATCGAATTGGCTGCTGCGCTGACGCGAGAGCGACCTAGGAGCCGCTAAGCTGTGCTGTGCTGTGCTACGCTGTGGCGGCCGCCGCCATTGGGCGGTGCACTGTGTGTCCTGGCAGCAGTCGACCAGTTCAAGATCTCGTGCCCGAGCTCAGGAGTCCTGCAACGGCTGCTGTGAGTGGGGAGCCGTGCACGAGAAGTCTGGCTGACAGAGCCCAAAAATGCTGCACAGTGACTGCTATAGGACAGCGATCACTGACGGCTGGCGACCTCGTGCTGCAGCAAAGCGCAGAATCTAGGTAGAGAAGCATGAGCTATCCGATGTGGTGGTGTCATTCGAAGCTGCAATGCTGAAGCTGCAGTGCTGAAGCTGCAGAAACGCAGATCGTGCCAGCACGGTAGTACTTGCTGCTGCGGTCCCCGAATGGAGTGCACAAAGCGATGTTTCTGCTCCAAAAATCACGTGACAAGGGCAATAGACTGGATCACAGTCTGCCAGTTGCCATGCGAAGGTGACTCAGCACTGAGATTTCGCACTCGTACAGAATTCCGAAGCAGGAAGCCAGGAGGCGATGTGGACAACTGCAGCCAGGAGGTCATGCGGACGACTACAGCCCGGTAAAAGCTTACATGTGCATGACACTTGCGCCGCTATCACCCAGATGAAGGATGTGCTGTCCTGTGGCTAACCGCCATGCGTGCAGCATGCGGCAATATCTGGCATTCAACAAAAGCAACTGCAAGCAGGCCGTGGCCTGCAAAGCTGCTTGTTTTAACCAAATGTCTACATCTCGCCAGTTCTTCAATATACCGCAGCGCTTTTGTGTGCAGTCGTGCAGATGATGAAATCACAACGTCTGATTGGCGGCGTCCTTACGCCGTAATCGCTGCCCTCTGCCCCGCAAGCATGAGTATCGAGCGTGTATTTCGAGCTGCATGCCGTCGCTGTCACTGCACCGCCGCCGCCGCTGCCGCCACCGCCGGACTGCATGACAGCCCGGCTGCCGCCCCCGCTGCGACATCCGCCACCGCAGCTGGCCGGCCGGCTGCCACGCCGGCGCAGACGCTGGTGTCGGCACAGGCCCGTCACGTCTCCAGTGCCAGAGCGGCCTCCGGCGCAGCGACATATTCTCGTGCGCTACAGCGCCCGCCGCCACTCCGCCGCCATCTCAGGGTTTAGGCCCCCGTCAGATGCGCTGCTGCCGCACCTCTGTCAGGCTGGGCGCGTACGGATCGAACAGCTCCTGGCCCGGCTGCGCGCCGGCGGACGCCTGCTGCCAGGAAAGCAAATCACCGAACTTTATACAGCCACGATGCTTGATCCAAGAAGGTCCAGAAGGGCTGCGCGGCAGGACGCCTGTCGCATGACCCAGCGAAGTCCCGCAGCCATTCGAAGTACTGCGAATCAAATGCAGGCAGCTGCGTGTGGAAGGCACGCACCCCCAGGAAGACCGTGCCAGGCAGGGATCCCGCAATGCCGTCCGGCGCTGGCGCCTCGGCAGCAACGTCGCTGCTGCTCTCATCGTCGTCATTGCTGTCGTCGCCTCCGTTGTCTGATGAAGATGAGTCGGTGGCGACGCTTCTGCCGCCGTAGGCCAGCAGAAGGAGGGCACAAAGCAGCGCGGCCGGCGACGCGCGCCGTACCGGCGCCATCACCCCGGCGACTCGCCATGATTCGAGATGTCCCCAGCGGTGAGTGCGTTTTATGTGGCAGCGCCTCAGGGCAGTGCATTTGCACGGCGGTCGGCGGTGCTGGGATTTCGATCGATGTTGAGGCCCTTGAGCCGAGGTGTGTTTTCGGATGCCGGATGCAGCGACAGGTGACGAACTCAAAATTCGGTGCAAGGATGAACTGCAACAACGCTGACACGTGAGAGTTGTCTGAAGAAGGCGATCCTGCTGCTGGACGAGCAGCTGCAAAACCGAGAGGCTGAATCCAACCGAATGACCTAGGCAGACTGTGGCGGAACCTGCAGTCGAACCGAAGGCCAGTGCATTGGAAGCTCGTAGGCGGCCTTGCGAAAGCAAACTGGTGGCAATCGGCCGGCTAGTGGTGGTATTCGCGCACGGGATCGCCAGGGGTGTGGCTTTTACGTAATCATGCACGCACGCTCCTACTTCACCAGTAGTTCGTTCCCCAGTAGTAACGGAACGATTACGCAGGTAGGCGGTAAAACTCCGAAGAAAGCATGGAGCAAGCATGCTTTCCCCTGGCTTATGCTGGTTAACTCCGAAGAAAACTCCAGGAGTTAACCACCCCTAGCTGGAGGTCTCGTCATACGAGTCCATCCTACATGTTACTCAATTCACCGCTTGTTTGGTCATCGCTGCGGCGAAACATTACCGGTTAATCGCTGCTTCCGCTGCATCAATTCCCCTGGCTTTTAGAGGATGCAGAATCAGACTTCCTCTCTATGACTGCCACCCTTCTGCAAACAGTCAACACATGTACAGCCACGAGGTGGAAAAAAGCAACAGACCCTGCGTCACCACCATTCCTTCCAGCAAACTTTCTCTCCTGGATGTGACGGTATTGCCATTTGCCAAAACACAAACGTCGTGACAATGTGTGGCAACACCGCATGGCATTGTAGGTATTGGGCTCGGCATTCCTCTGGCCGGCTGACCAGCGGACTGATGAGCTTCCCTGATGGTGCCGGCGCCGCTAGTGCTGATGTGGCGCTGCACTTCATGTCCCTCACACATCGTTATCATCCACCGCCGCCGCCCCTCTATCACCCGCGGCGGCAGCCTGCTCGCAGCTGGCGGCGTCACCACCCGCCGCCGCCGCCCCTCCATCACCAGCGGCGGCAGCCTGCTCGCAGCTGGCGGCGTCACCACCCGCCGCCGCTGCCCCTCCATCACCCGCGGTGGCAGCCTGCTCGCAGCTGACGGCGGCATCGTTCTCTGCCGCCGCCGCCGCCGCAGCATTGTCGCCAGATGGCTCCGCCAGCTGCGTCGACACCGCGGCAAGTGCCTGATCGTCGCCGGCGCCGCCGTCCCTTTCGACGCCCGCCGCTGCGTTGCCTTGCTTGCCGCCGGCGCCGCCTTCAGCTCCGGCGCCCTCCATCGCCGCATCGTGGCCATCGCCCGCGCCCTCGCCTGCGACGGCCGCTTTCGCGGCCCCCTGTGCGGCCTTCCTCGCTTTTGCAATCCCCATGTTGCGCCACTTGTCCTTCAGGTCCACCTGCGTGCAACATGGCGAAAGTTTGCAGGAGTTTTGGGGTTTGCATGATGACTACGAAGCGTGCCAGCGCCACAGCCCGACCTTCCTGCGCCTGCTCCCTGAGCCGCATGGAGGGCGCAGGCAGCCTCAGGCATGGCGAGCAGCCAGGGCTCCAGAGCGCTCTCTGAGGGCCTTCAGCCTCGCTGCGGGCGGTCAGAGTGTCCGTCAAGAAGAACAGTCCCAGGGCAAAAGCGGATCCCAGACCCAATGCCTGAGACCAAGATCTTGAAACAAACGCACCTGGGAGCGGCGGTCGAAGCGGCCGCCGGCCCAGCGCTCGATCTCGGCCCAGCACTTGCCGAAGCGGTGCACGCCCTCTTCCAGGGCCGCCTCCTCCTCGGCGGAGAACTTGCGATTTTTGCGGCGGCAGCGCCCCCCGCCGCGCCCCCCCGGCTGCGGGCTGTCCGGCGCCGGCGGGCCATCGTCCGGGTCCGGCACCTGCGCAGGTAGAAGGAACATAGATTCCGGTGATGAAACTTTACTTCCTTGCTGTGGTCTTGGAGTTTCCAATGACTGGCTGCACGGCTGCAGGCTGTCCGGCTCTGGCGGGACATCGTCCGGGTCGGGCACCTGAAAGCGGAGACATATAGAGTTTCAGGACGCGCAGGTTCGTTTCCCCAGTGGGTCCTTGTGGATCTCACCCATAAACCTCAACAGCCCCCGGCCTGCGGAGTGGGCGGCGCCGGCGCGGCATCGTCCGGGTCTGAGTCCCGCACCTGCAGAGGCAGAACACAAGTGCCCCTTTGTCGTTTGCGGTTAATCCGTAAGTGAATCGAGGATTGAAGCAGGGAGTCGGTTGGCGCCAGCCATGCGGGTCGAGCTGCAATTGAATCAGCGACGCCCAGTTGCGATTGGCCAATGCTCACAATGTGGCATTTCCCCGCTGCCACTTCCTGTGTCTGCCACTTCCTGTGTCTGCCACTTCCTGGACGCCACACTCGCCAGCAGCGAGAAGGCTGGTGTGGGAGGCCTGACTCGCCGGCGGCTGCTGTTGTTCCGGGCCCCAGTGCGGCTGCCCGACGAGCAGCGGGTGCGGCTGCTGCCAGAAAGCGCACAAATGACATCCCATACAACTCATGTGAGCCTCTACAGAACGAGGCCCACTCGCTGGCGTCTCCAGGACTTTCTCCAGCGACGCTGCGGCCGCGTGCAAATCTCGGACCATCGTTTATGACAATGAAAGACAGACATCTCGGTGGCAAAGCATGGCTACTTAGCCGCCGTACCCGGGGCTTCCCAGCCAGCTCTGCGACCGCCGCGCGCCTGCGCCGCCGGGGGCGGCGGGCGGGGGGGCGGGGC
>JAABUM010005144.1_pt1 | contig 14006 bp, 9 predicted proteins | sample 5559161 | NCBI WGS metagenome assembly JAABUM01 (sample SAMN10711868, study PRJNA513369) | rock metagenome | isolation source: Antarctica rocks | place: Antarctica: Victoria Land, Siegfried Peak nord
GATCCGCTCTGGGCGCTGGAAGTGCTGCGCTACTGGCAGCACCGCAACCTGGTGGCCTACCACGCCCATCGCAAGCGCCGCCTCGCGCGACGCCACGGGTACCATGAACTCTCGCTGTAGTACTAGGAGGGGCCGATAACGTTGCCATCTCGGAGCATAGCGACCCGGATAGCCCGCATGGACTGATGCCATGCCCGGCTCATTCGTGATCAGCACGCGGCCATACTCCCAGGTGAAGCCGGCGGCGGCGAGATCGGCCGCCTGCCGCCCGCAAGCGTAATGCTCGTTCAGCGACAACTCGGGGCGTGCCCAGATGTCGTGCGCGATGGCGACGAAACGCCCCTCGCGCTCGTTGAACCAGGCGGCCAATTCCTCGTGCGTCGGCATGGTGTCCTCCTCATCTCACAGTATTGTCCCGCCGCATCCGTCACCATTGCCTCATAGTACGGTACAACACGCGCCCGCCTAACTTCTACAATTGCACTTCAGCGTTCGGGCTGGTTTTCCCGGTGTTGCAGGGGGACGACGAGAGCGCATCAGTACTGCGCTCACCACCGCCCCATCACCCAAGTGCAACTGTAGAAGTAATGCGCCGTTCCTCAAATACGGTACACATCAGCAAGCGCGCCGTTCCTACGTAATTAACGAGCAGCTATAGTCTGTATGCGCTCTCCTATTTGCACCGTATTTAAGGAACGACGCAGTAAGCCTGCAAGGGCCGGGACGCACGCCAGAACGCCATCGTGGCTATTATCCACGACCAGGTCATTCGTGCCACACATGCGCGCGAATTCGGGGCGATTCTCGCGCCAATACAGCGAAAAACGCTTGCCACCAAGTGTCCGTTCAGGTACAATCGAGCCATCCGTTGGGCAGTGAAGGGGGCAACCACGACGACGCGAAGGGGGCGAGAAGTGCGAGGACGCGGGCCAACGCGTGTGCTGATGGTCGCTCCCACCTCGTTCTTCTCCGATTATGGCTGCCACGTCCGCATCCTCGAAGAGGTGCGCGGCCTCCAGGCGCGCGGCTACCGCGTCGCCATCTGCACCTACCACAATGGCGGCGATGTCCCCGACCTCACGATCCGGCGCAGCTTCGGGCCGCCCGGCCCGCGCCGCGCGGTCGTCGGCTCCTCGCGCCACAAGCTCTACCTCGATGTGGCGCTCTCGCTCCGCACGATGGCGACCGGGCTCGCCTTCCGCCCCGACATCATCCACGCGCACTTGCACGAAGGGGCGATCATCGGCGGGGTGCTGGCGCGCTTGCTGCGTCGTCCGCTCCTCTTCGACTATCAGGGGAGCCTTACAGCGGAGATGATCGATCACGGTTTCCTGCGCCGTGGCAGCCTCATCCACGGCCCTACCCGGACCCTGGAAAGGCTCGCCAATCACGCCGCCGACGCGATCGTGACCAGTACCAGCAACGCCGCCAAACTGTTGACGCGCGAGTTCCACATCGCCGACACGCGGGTCAACACCGTGGCCGATGGGGTCGACACCGAGCGCTTCCGACCGGGTCTGCTCAACACGACCGAGCGCAATGCGGGGCGCGCGATCTACGGGATCGGCCCCGAACGCAAGGTGATCGTCTACCTGGGCTTGCTCGCACCCCATCAAGGCACCGGGCTGTTGCTGGAGGCGGCGCGGCGCGTCGTCGCGCGCGAGCCACGCGCCTTCTTCCTGATCGGCGGCTTCCCCGGTAACGAAGCGTACCGGCAGCAAGCGGAGCGAATGGGCCTCGGCGCGCACACCAGCTTTCCCGGTCGTGTCCCCTACGAGGACGCCGAACGCTTCCTGGCGCTCGGCGATATCGCTATCAGCCCCAAACTCTCGGAGACCGAAGGGAACGGCAAGCTGTATAACTATGCCGCGATGGGCCTGCCGACCGTCGCGTTCGATACCCCGGCCAACCGAGAGATTTTGGGCGATCTGGGGGTGTATCCGCGCGAGCAGAGCGCGGACGCCCTGGCCGACGAACTCCTCACGTTGATCGCGCACCCGAGCCGGGCGCGACGCACGGGGCAAGCACTCCGCGAACGGGCGATCCGGCACCTCTCCTGGTCGGCGCGGCTCGATGAATTGCTCGGCGTCTACGAGCGCCTGCGCTGCCTGCCGACCGCCACGCCGCACACTGGACAACCGGCGTATCTTCCCGCCCAACGGGCGTCCTCGATCGCGGGAGACGGACACGATTGACGCGCACGGTCCCGTTACCGGTGCCGGATGAGGGCGCGCGCGACGATCCACAGGGCGGCGCGGGCTTGCGCCTCGGCCCCTGGCTGATCATCGCCCTGGCGGCGGCGCTGCGTATCCCCCTCCTCCTCGTCACCACCGGCGTCGATTACTCCTTCTACCTCGAACTCGGGCGACTCAGCAGCCTTGGCTTCCTCCCCTACCGCGATTTCTGGCTCGAATACCCGCCGGTCTTCCCCTGGATCACCGTCGCCGCCTACCGACTCACGCTGCTGATGCCCGCGCCCGCCTTCTACCCGCTCCTCGCGGACGCGCTGGCGGGGATCTTCCACTTCAACCTCGGACTGGTGTTGATCGCGGCGGATCTCGTCGGGATCGGCCTGGTCTGGAAGATCTGTCGGCAGCTCTGGTCGCGCGCCGAGGCGGAGCGGCGCACGCTCGTCTACGCCACCCTCTTCTGGCCGATCATCGTCGCGCTCGGCTGGTACGACACCCTCCCCTGCACGATGCTGCTGCTCGGCCTCTGGCTGATCCTGCGCGGGCAGGCAGGGCGGGCGGGCGCGCTGGCGGGGCTTGGCTTCATGACCAAGATCTTCCCCGCGATCCTCGTGCCGATCGCCTGGAAATTCCTCCTCGGTCGCCGCGAGCGCATCGCCACGCTGCTCGGGGCGGGGGTCGTCACCGCCCTGATCGCCATCCCCCACCTGCTCCTCAACGCAACGTACTTCATCGCCTCGTATCGCGTCATCTTCGAGCGCTCCGCCTGGGAGACGATCTGGGCGATGCTCGATGGCTATTACAGCTTCGGCAAGGTCGCGCCGCTCGGCACGCGCTTCGACCCGACGACCGCAGATTATGTCGCCTACCCGTCGCGCGTGCCGACCCTGCCGGTGACGATCCTCGCCGCAGTCCTCTTCGTGATCCTCTGGCTCCGCCCGGTGCCGCGCACCGCCCGCAACGCGGTCCTCTTCACCGGGATCGCGATGCTCGGTTTCCTCGTCTATTCGAAGGGGTATAGCCCGCAGTTCATCGCCTACGCCCTCCCCTTCACGATGATCCTCCTCCCCTGGCGGCGCGCGCTCGGCTACACCGCCGCGCTCAGCTTCTTCAATCTGCTCGAATGGCCGCTCTTCTTCGAGTGGTTCGGCTCGGTCGCCTGGGTGCTCGGCATCGCGATCGTCGGGCGCACGCTCCTCTTCCTGGCGCTGATGTGGGAGTGGTTGGCGGAGCTGTGGGGCTGGCCGAATCCGCTGCTGGCCTTCCGCCCGAGTCGGCGGCTCGTCCTGGTCGGCAGCACGGTGGTGCTCGTGGCGGCGCTCGCCTTCGGTGTCGTCACCTGGCAGGTCTGGACCGCGCGGATGTACGAGGGGAGCCCGCTGCGCCCGGCGTTCGACTTCGCCACGCGCCACGATCCGGCACCGGGCGGGCGGGCCGCCTACATCTTCGCCGATCGCCAGCTCTACGAGGCGTTCTACCCCTATTTCGCCTCGCGCGGCGATTTCTACCTGCTGCGCCCGGAAGGCACGGGGGACGATGCGCTCAAGCAGCCGAGCCTGACGCCGGAGGGGCGACAGGCGCAGATGAGCGCGATCGCGCGCGACCACCCGCAAATCTTCCTGATTCGCAATGCGGACGACTGGACCAGCCGCGATCTCAACACCTGGCTCGACGATCACGCGCGACTCGTCGCTGCCAGCCGCACCGACAACGTCGATCTGACCTATTGGGACGCCAAACCCTGAACCCGCGCCTACATAGCGCTCAGGCAAGCGCCTCGATCGCGACGGGCTCCGCCACGCGCTCGCGCTCCAGCACGGCGTGTGCGGCGGCGATGGCCGCGCTGGCGTCCCAGTAGAACGACAAACCTCGCCACGGCTTACCTTACACATGTTTGCACTTGGAAATGGCAGAGAATTGGTGGTGACCAACCTGGATTTCCGGCACCAGCGCTCACATGCTGTCGCGTTAGCACCGTGTTTTCCTGCCACCGTTAACTGCAAACATGTGTCAACAAGGTTCTGGCGAGGTTTGTAGAACGATTCCTCGCCGTAGAGGGCCACCAGGCCGAAGCTTTCGAGCATCCGCCGTACCTGTGGCTGCGCGCCGCAGATGAACACGGCCCCACCCGACCGTGCCTGCGCGTGCCAGAGGTGTTCGAGCGCGTGGATGCTCGATGCGTCGATCATCGGCACCCCGCGCATCGAGAGGATTAATACCCGCGCGAGCGGGAGCCGTTCGAGTTCCTCGGTTAGTTGCCCGGTCGCGCCGAAGTAGAGCGCCCCGGTGATGTAGACGATCTGCACCCCATCGAGCCCCGCCGCGCGCACCGGATGCCCCGCGCGCAGGCGCGTGCGATCGACCGGCATGGCGACGATCTCCACGCGCGAGACCTGGGCCAGGAAGAAGACGAGGCTGAGGATGACGCCGACCACGATCGCCTGCGTCAGGTCGAGGGCGACGGTGGCGACCATCGTCGCGATCATCGTCAGGATCGGCCCTTTGAGCCGCCGCGCGACGTAGAGGCGGAGCGCGTGCCACTCGTTCATTCGGTACGCCGTCACCAGCAGCACCCCGGCGAGGCCGGCCAACGGGATCCGCCCGATCAGCGGCCCGAAGGCGAGCGCGCCGACGAGGAGGGTGATGGCGTGGATGAAGCCGGTCAGGCGCGTGACGCCACCGGCCTTGACGCCGGCGCTCATCCGCGCGATCGCGGCGGTCGCCGGGACCCCGCCGAAGAAGGGGATGATCAGATTCCCCAGCCCCTGCACGACCAGCTCCTAATTGACCGCCAGCTTCTTGCCGACCATCCTCCCGGCGACGGCCCCGGCGAGCAGGCTCTCGATCGCGCCGAGGGCGGCGATCGCGACCGCCGGTCCGAGGAGATCGGGCAGGATGGCGAGATCGCCGCGCGCCAGGATGTAGCGATCGGGCAGCACCAGGGTCGCGGGGATCGTGCCGATCGGCGCGACCGGCCAACGGAAGAGCCCAGCCAGGACCGTGACCAGCGCGACACCGAGCAGGGCGGCGGGCAACCGCCCGCCGAAGCGCAGGCGCGGCAGGAGGAGCATCGTCGCCATCACGCCGAGGGTGCAGGCGACCGCGTAGCCGTTGAGCGTGGGGGGCGGCGCGGTGACATAGCCGAGAAGTTTCAGGGCGGACGAGTGCGCGCCAGCGGTGGTGATCCCGAGCGCGTTATCGAGCTGTCCGATCGCGATCACCAGCGCGATCCCGCTGGTGAAGCCGGTGATGACCGGGGCGGGGATGAAATTGATGATCCGCCCGAGCCGGAAGACCCCGAGCGCCAGCACGATCAGCCCGGCCATCAGCGCGGCGAGCCAGAGGCCGTGCAGGCCGTGCTGCTGCACCACCAGGATCAGCACCGCCGACATCGCCCCGGTGGGGCCGCTGATCTGATACGGCGCACCGCTGAGCGCGCCGATGATCAACCCGGCGAGGATCGCGGTCACCAGCCCGGCGGCGGCGGTCGAGCCGCTGGCGACGCCGAAGGCCAGCGCCAGCGGCAACGCCACGGCGGCGACTGTCAGCCCGGCGATGAGATCGCGATTGAAGAGGGCGCGCGAGTAGCCACCGAACTCGCGCCGCCAGAGGTCGACCAGCAGAGGTGTGCGGAAGCGCATCGCAAGGCTCTCGGCTGCCCCCTGGCGGCGACAACCATTAGCAAGAGGTGCCCTCGACAACAACCGAGGGGCGGGCGGTAAGAAACTGTCGAAGCGTCGCTGTGGTGCACACCTTATCCCCGCCCGACACGGAAGTCAAACGAGAACCGGAGGCAGACCATGATCGATGCTAACTGGTGCATCCGGGAAGTGCCCGGTACTTTTCGGAGATGATTTTCGGCGTTGTAGCTCAAGAATAACCCCCAAGAAAGTGTGGCGGACTTCCCGGATGCGCCACTAAAGCGACCACGACCAAATCTGTGGACTACCGGATTATAGACACCTCGCCAGACTCTGGTTTTCGCTACCTATGGGCGGTGGGTGCGGGGAAAGGCGTCGGGCGCGACGCGCCGGCAGGGTCCGGGTGCCGCGACCGTGACGCGCCGGAGGTGCGCCCGCTGCCGGAAGCGGTGTAGCGCACGATGCCCCCCTGTGCGCCCTGGTGGCAGGCGGGCCCGTCGGCACGAACCAGGGGGTAGTGGCTGCCGGTGAGCGGGCGGCGGCTGGCCGCGCGGGCCAGTGCGCGCACCTCCCGCCGGCTCGCCCTCTATTGCGGTGCGCGCGGTGACGAAGCGCCTTCCGTACTGGGAACAATCGTCCTATCACACCTGACCCACTGGATAATTGGTACTACAAGCCGCCAAAAGCACGGGAGCGTAGCGTATAGTGGGGTGGCCGGAGGAACGGCACATCACGAGAACACTCCGCGTAGGGTTGCGGATAGGCGGGTTATACCCAAATGCAAGCGGGGAATGGCATCGATATGGTCCGGCACATGTGCCGAGTCGAAGGAAAAGCAGGATGATGGTGCTTTCGCGCTTTTTCGTGGCGGTCGCGGTGCTCGCCATGCTCTTCAGCCCGTTGACGCCGACCCGACAGGCCAGCGCGGCCCCGGAGACGACAGCGACAACGCAGACGGCCACCGCCACTCCGGTCGCCGCCCTCCCTACCCGCACGGTGGCGACGCCGGTGGTCGAAACCCAGGCGCTGCCAACCGCCACGACCGCGCCCGCGAAGCCAGCGGTCGCGCCGACGAGCGTTGCCACCGTCGCGCCGACCGTCGCGCCGAAGCCCTCGACGGCCCCCGCAGTCGCACCGTCGGTCGCCCCCTCGGCCTCGCCAGCACCCGCCCCACAGGCCAGCGCGGCGGCATCGCCCGCCGCCTCGCCGGTGGCCTCGCCTGGTGCCGCCCCTGCCGCGAGCCCGAGCGTCACGCCCTCGGCAGCCCCGAACACCGGCGCACCGGCGGCCACGCCGGGCATCCGCAGCACGCCACGGACCGGAACCCCGGTGGCCGAATCGTCCGCGTCGCCGTCACCTGGCCCATCGGCCAGCCCGAGTCCGTCGCCGAGCCCGAGCGCATCCCCGAGCGCGTCCCCGAGCCCGAGCCCTTCGGCCAGCCCCTCGCCAAGCCCCAACCCGCTCTTCGATCCGCAGGTGCCCGCCGGGCCGCTGGAGATGCCCGGCGACGGGAGCGTGCTGCACGGCGATGGCGACTGGCGCACGGCGGTCGTGACCGAGGCGCAGAAGTACATCGGTGTCCCCTACGTCTGGGGCGCGCAGAGTCCTGCCGGGTGGGACTGCTCCGGCTTCGTCCTCTGGATCTTCCAGAAGGCCGCCGGGGTGACCCTGCCGCGCGTGGCCGGTGATCAGGCCGGGGTCGGGGTCAACGTCAACCCCGCCGACATCAAACCGGGCGACCTGATCTTCTTCGCCAACACCTACGCCCCCGGCATCAGCCACGTCGGCATCGCGCTCGGCAACGGGCGCTTCATCCACGCCTCGTCGCTCGGCTCCGGCACGACGATCAGCAATCTCGGCGATGCCTACTACCAGCAGCACTTCGCCGGGGCGCGTCGCCCGCTCGCCGAGGTGCCGGGCGGCTCGTCGGTCGCGCCGGGGGTACCGCTGCCCGCCGCCGGACCCGCTGTCGCCCCGTCGCAACTCCTCCCTAGCTTCGAGAAGGCGGCGAAGCTGACCGGCGTGCCGAAAGAAGTCTTGCTGGCGATCGGCAAGGTGGAATCGGGCTTCGATCCGCGCGCCATCGGCCCCTATCTGCCGCAATTCGCCGGGACCGAGAACCAGCACGCCCTCGGCATGATGCAATTCCTGCCGAGCAGCTACCGCCCCTACGCCAGCAAGATCGACGGCATCACCGGGAAGAATCTGGGGATGATGGGGATCTGGGATGCGGAGTCGGCGATCTACGCCGCCGCCTTCTACCTCGTCGATCACGGCGCACCCGCCGATCTGCGCCGTGCCCTCTTCTCCTACAACAACGCCGATTGGTACGTGACGCTGATCCTCAACTGGGCGGCCAACTACTCCGATGGCCTCGTGGCCGATCCGAACTTCAACCTCACCAGCGGCGGACAGGCATCGATCACCGTCGCGCCGGAGAACGCGCTGCAAGCGACGATCGTCGGGCGGCACGTCGATGCCCTCTCGCCGCTCCCCCTCTACCTCCCCTTCAAGGCGGGGGAAACCTGGTACGTCGGCGGCAACGGCTCGTTCTACGGCGAGGGCGAGCACAACGACGCGAATGGCCTCTACTACTCGGTCGATTTCAACAAGGGCACCTGGCAGCACGCCGAGAACGATGAGGGCGAGCCGGTGCTGGCCGCCGCCGATGGGCTCGTCAACAACGTCTACGCCACCGCCGGGGGCGGCTGGACGGTGGAGATGTACCACCGCTCGCCGCAGGGGACGATCCTCCGCACCCTCTACATGCATCTGCGCGATGATCCGCGCGTCACCGCCGGGCTGAAGACCAATCAGATGGTGCCGCACGGCACGACGATCGGCTTCGTCGGCAACACCGGCAGCACCTCCACCGACGCGCACCTCCACTTCGCGCTCTCGATCTGGCAGGACAACGGCTGGGCGTCGATCCGTCCCGAGCCGATGGAAGGGCAGACCCTGAAGACCGGTCTCGCGATCCTCAGCCATAACGACCCGGCGGACAAGACCACCTTCGACGCGGCCTGGAACGCGACCGACAGCCAGGTCTACACGAGCCAGCGCCAATCGTGGCTCTGGGGGCCGCAGCCCTTCACCGGCTCGCTGCTGGAGGGCTATGGCAAGGATACGACCCGCGTGGTCCAATACTGGGACAAGGGCCGCATGGAGCGGGTGGACGATGGGAAGGGCGGCTTCTTCACCAGCGTCGGCAAGCTCGCCTGGGAGCTGCTGACCGGCAAGGTCGATCTCGGCGATAACCAGAGCACCGATATCGGGGCGGCGCAGATCCCGCTCGTCGGGCCGACGAGCGATACCGACCGGAATATCGCGGCATGGGCGCTCGGGCAGCCGCGCCCGGACAAGATCGCCCCCACCTACGCCGACGCTGGCACCGATGCGGCGAACCGGACAAACGATTATAAGGGGGCACAGGTCTCCTGGCTCCTCCGTCCCGGCGGCAAGCTCGAAGCCTTCCCCGCCGGGACGCAACCGCCCGCACAGGTGTTGCTGACCAACTATGACGCGACGAGCGGGCACAACGTGGCCGATGTCTTCGCCCGCTGGTATGACCGCACCTTCTTCACCAGCCCCGATAGCGATCCGGCGCATACGCTGTCGGCGCAGTTGCAGAACAACACCCAGCAACTCGATCCCGGCCACCCGCTGACCGACCCCTTCTGGGTCGAGGTGACGCCGGACGGCGTCGATCGCTACGTGCTGGTCCAGGTGTTCGAGCGCTGGACCTTGACGTACAGCCCGCAGAATCCCGATGGCTGGCAGATCGAGATCGGCAATGTCGGTGCCCACTACTACCAGTGGCGCTACGAGGAGCCGCTGCGCCAGGCCACGCTGACGCAGCCGGATCTCAACAGTCGTCGCCGCCGCACCGATGGGCGGGACGAGTAGGCGAGTAGACGAGTAGACGAGTAAAAACGAGAGAGGACAGCCATCGCGGTCAGTTCCATCCGTCCTGCTCTACTCGCCTACTCGCCCTACTCGCCGGGGAACTTTTCCAGGGCCGCTCACGTCTCTCTACTAACCCCATCTCCGTGATGCCCCCGCATCACGATCCACCGGGCGGCCTTCCCCCAAAGGCCGCCCGTTCCTTTGTCAAATCCCCCGCTGATACCTCTCCTGGCATAGCCATTGCGCGAGCACTATCGGGGAAATGGTCGTAGTCAATTGCGTATAACAGCAGGGGGGAACGTGGCGGTCAGCCACACCGGCTCCGTGGCCTGCTGCTCGCCACATTACGCGCGCTTTCTCTCGCCACATGGAGCGGGACGAGCGGGCGATGCATACCTGCCGCAGCGATCATCATGTCCCCGGCCAGCAACCGGCGCTCATCGTGGACGCGACGAACCGCGTCCTGATCGCGATCCACGGTCGCCGTTAGCGCGGGATACGCTATGCTACCGTTGCTGGGACGGCATACCTGGGATACGCTAACCCGCCCCATCGCTGCCCGCAATACCGCATTATGACAACAAAGGAAGTCGCCGATGAAAGCCCTCGCCCTCGACCCGCAACACTTCTCGGACGCCGAGGTGATCGGTCGTCTCCTCGCGCACGATATCGCGATCGGCGGGCGCACGCGGCTCCGCAAAGGCCACACGATCGCGGCGGACGATCTGGAGACGTTGCGCGCGAGCGAGAGCGGCAAGCTGCATCTCCTGGCGATCGAACCGGGCGATCTCCCCGAGGAAGAGGCCGCGCGGCGGCTCGCCACGGCGGTCGCTGGGGCAGGATTAACGATCACCGGGCCGACCGAAGGGCGCTTCAATCTCGTCGCGGCGACGCGCGGCCTGCTGCGCTTCGACACCGCCGCGCTCCAGGCGCTCAACGAACTCGACGACATCTCGATCTTCGCCCTCTACGACGGCATGACGGTCGAAGAGGGCGAAATCGTCGCCGGGGTGAAGGTGACGCCGCTCGTCGCCAGCGAGGCCAACGTGCGCGCGGCGGAAGAAGTTGCCGCCGCGTCGGCGGGCGTCGCGCGCGTCCTCGCCTTCGCCCCCCTGCCGGTCGGCGTGGTCATCAAAGAGAGCCTCGGCGAGCGCGAGCGCGAGCGGGTGATCGGGCGGCTGCGCGAGAAGATCGCCTGGTTTGGCGGCGAGGTGATCGCCGTCGAGCAGGTGGCGGATGACGGGGCGGCGGTCGGCGCGGCGTTTGCGGCGCAATTGGCGGCGGGCGCGCGGCTCCTCCTCGCGACCGGTGGCAGCGCGCTCGATCCGTTCGACGCGATGCTCGGCGGGCTTGGTGCGCTCGGTGCAAAGCTAGAGCGCTTCGGCGCACCCGCGCATCCCGGCAGCCTCTTCTGGCTCGCCTACGCGCCCGACGAGGTGCCGATCTTCGGCGTCGCGTCCTGCGGCATGTTCTCCAAAGCGACCGCCGTCGATCTCCTCCTCCCGCCGGTCTTCGCCGGGGAACGCCTCGACAAGCGCCGCATCGCCGCGCTCTGGCAGGGCGGCTTGCTGAACAAGGAGCTGGGCTTCAAGTTCCCGCGCTACGAGGCGGAGTAAGCCGCTTCCCGATAGGGGAAAACGGACCGGCACACCACCCACAATCGACCGTCGCTACCGTGGTTGCCCACCTGCCATCGGACGACGGGCAACCGCGAGGAGTTTAACAGACCGGGCGACGAACGGACAAACCAACCGGCAGCGCGTAGGCGAAAGCGGCGAAGGGTACCCCCACCAGCCCTGCCCTTGCCTGTATCGCGACGCAGGATGCCCGTGACAACATGAAGCGCGTGTGCGTACGATTACAGCGTTGGCCGCCCTTTCGTACGTCACAAGCCACTACAGCGCGTCAAGCGGCCTATTCATCCTGCTTTGGCCTATCATTGAAGGGGCGAGAAGGAATATCCGAGGGAGATACGGTAGCGGCTGCTCGCACTTCACGCCCTTATCCCTGGTGGGCGCGGGCCGGGAATGGACGAATAAGCGACATCATGTTCGCTCGTGCTTGCGTTCCTCCTTGCTCTTTTTTACCGTTCCCCCCTGCGCCTTTTTCCTGGCTCGGTAATCTTGCGCGGCCAGTGCTTGTGGGACGCCATGCTTCCGGCAGTCGTCACGGAAGACACGCCTGCCGGGTTTGAGCAGGTGGTCGGGCTCGATGCGTTTCCCGCAACCGTCACAATAGGCGACCCCCGGTCTATCCGATGACCGATGCGAGTTGCATCGCGAGCGCGCCGAACAAGCCGTTCGCTTGCCAGTCTGGTCGTGGCCCCTCTCGGAACCAGCGAAACTCCGGCCTGATATTTCCCAGGCGCAACCACTGACCGACCCGTACCAAAACCGTCGCGCGTTGACCAGCGTCATTGCGCGGTGGTTTCCAACCATAGGGGTTGCGGGGGTTCCAATCCTCGTCGTTGGTTGCTCGACCGCGCAAGGTCCGTTCGGACATACGCACCATCGCCAACGCCTGACGGGCATATCGCCGCCACTCGGCAAGGGGTTCGCACAGCCATTCCGGGTCTTCGTCTTCGTGGAACGGTTGGCATTGGCCCTCTTCAACGGTGCTGCTGCATCCACCCTTGTCGATACCCCACAGGAATGGATAGCCGTTCTCCCCGTTATGACTCCTCGGCAAGTTGTGCTCGCAGAGGTCCAGGGGGCCGTAGCGGCGTGCATACGCGAGGATTGCGTCCTAACCGAAAAGTGCGCCTGTAGTCGCGACTTCCCGACCACAGTAACGACAGACGTGTGCCTCGTGGCGTATTTTCTCGGCGCAAAACGGGCAGATTTTCATGACAGCATCTCCATATGGCAAGCGCCGCTGTTTGGAGACTAACCCCACAACGAGCTTCGCAGCCAGGGCCACAAAAACGATGAATAGCATCGCGAGACACATGAGTGTGAGCGTCACAGCGTAATATCGTGCATACGATATACCAATCCTATCGACCCCGCCGAGACCGGTGAAATAGGCCAAGAAAGAAGCGAGCCCTGCCCCAAAACCAAGCAAGAGAGACGACCAGAGGAGCAGAAGTTGGCCGAATTTGGCGACAACCGCGAAGCTAGTCGCACAGACCACGGCGGGAACAAGGAGCACGATGAAGTACAACCATGCATATGGCAGTGCTGCCCTGGTCAAAGTGAGTAACCCGGCAAACACCGCAGCCGCGACCAGAAGAAACAGCCACTGTCCCATACCGAAAATGAGTGGGATGCGATAGTGCCGAGGGCTAAAGACCAGGAAACCCGCCAGGGCGGCAAGTAGCACCAACCACGAAACGTATTCCCACAGGAGCCAGCCCAAAATCGGCATACCAAGAGCCCGGAAGCCGCAGAATACCAGGCCGATGAGAGACGCGCACAGCAGCCCTACGGCACTCCGTTTGGCCGGGGTACTGTCGGTCTTCACGATTACGTACATGGCGATACCAAGCAAGACGACGCACGCAGCGACGAACATAAATGATGATGGGCGAATCAATTCATCTATGTAGGGAATTCTCAGCAACTTGGTCAATCGGATATTCTCCCTACGAGTAGTAACAGTGCCCACACGTACAAATTAGCAGGGAAACCCCAATGCCCATAGATGCTATTGGTACTAAGTGCCAGAATCCATACGGACAAGTGGCGCAATGCCAATCGGGATGCTGCGCCAGAAATGCGGGATAAACTATGGTGAACTCTGGGCACTCGAAAAAGAAGGCAGGCGGCCAGATGCACCGAGAAGCACAGCGCATCTACAGACTAGAATCCCTACCAACGAACAAGAACAAACGTTCACGCAGCTTCTGGTGGGGTTTGGGCCGGTTCCCCACGTCTACAGTGCCACCCGTCTTGCTTGCGCCCATACACAGTGTTCGGCGCGGTCTTTCCCGAGCGGGTGACATGACCGAGAAGCCCGTTCGTCATCGTGTGGCACGGCACGCATTACCCTCTTGTGTCAGCGGGACGATACGGTGAGAGGGAATCGAACCTAAGGTGCTGAGGGAAACCTATTTCGCTTCTTTCGCTGTTCACCCTCGATATGAGAGCGTTGGGTTGAGCAAGAAAGAAGCGAAAGAAGAGGGCGATGATATGGTGATGCTTCCTTAGTACTACAGCGAGAGTTCATGGTACCCGTGGCGTCGCGCGAGGCGGCGCTTGCGATGGGCGTGGTAGGCCACCAGGTTGCGGTGCTGCCAGTAGCGCAGCACTTCCAGCGCCCAGAGCGGATC
>JAABUM010005146.1_pt1 | contig 14005 bp, 13 predicted proteins | sample 5559161 | NCBI WGS metagenome assembly JAABUM01 (sample SAMN10711868, study PRJNA513369) | rock metagenome | isolation source: Antarctica rocks | place: Antarctica: Victoria Land, Siegfried Peak nord
GACTCCGGCGTCTTTCTCGCGCGCTGAACGCGGGCTGCAGTGCTCTGCCCGAGTCTACCATGCCTGCCCCAGAACTGGGGACCTACAGCTTCCCAAAAATGGCACCTGTCATGTGAGCAGGTCCACTGGAGACCTTCCGAAAGACACAGGGCGCCCGGTTCACCGAGGTACGCGACTTCTACAACCGCATGCTCAACGCGAGCCTGGAGATCCCCGACCTGCGCTCGTTCCTCGACGGTTGGCGCGTGCTCAGCAAAGAGGGCGCGATCACCGCCGCGCCGCGCTGGCACGAGCTGGAGGCCGCCTTTCGCACGGCCCAGCAGGCCCTCACCGACCAGGCCGCCACCTGGCGCACGCAGGCGACCAACGGGCTGGCCGAACTGGAGGCCAGGCTCGTCGAGGGGTTCCACAGGGCAGGCGTGCCGCCCGAGAAGCTGGACGAGGAACGGGCCAACCTGGCCTCACGGCTGAGCACCGTGGGCAAGCGCTTGGAGGAGCCGCCCGCCGACGCGCTGGCGATGCAGGCCGCCGTCACCGCGCTACAGGCGCTCACGCTTGAGGTACCCAGTATCCTGCGCGAGGCGCGCGACCGCTACAAGCCGAAGGTGGAGGACAACGAACGGCACATGACCTGGCACGGCCTGCTGGGCAACGCCCGCATCGCCGACGCTGGCGACCTTGACGCTCTAGTGACCGCCCTGCGCCGTGAGGTTGAGCGGGAACTGGCCGCGGGCAAGACGGTGGTGATCGAGTGAGACGCCACGTGGTACCCTGGAGCGAGGACCGCTATGCCACGCAAGCTGCGTGAGCTGCGCTCCGACTTACATGCCGCTGGGTTTGACATTGACCATCAGACGGGCAGTCACCAAGTCTGGAAGCACCCGTTGCTACCGGGCGTGAGCGCTAATCTGGCCGGTAGGGACGGAGCCGATGCTCGGCTGTACCAGGAACGTCAGACGCGGGAAGCGCTGCGCCAGCTACGGGAGGCGCAAGAGGGAGGTAGCCAATCATGAGCGCACTGCACTACTCGATGCTGATCCAATGGTCCGAGGAGGATCAAGCGTACCTGGTCACGCTGCCCGAATGGGAGGGCCAGGTGCTTGGCCCGGTAACCCATGGCGACACCTATGAGGAGGCGCTGGAGCATGGCAAGGAGGCGCTGGAGGCGTTGATCGCCGCTGCCCGCAAGCATGGTGAGGCGACGCCCCAGCCACGGTCCTATACCTACGCGGACCAAGCGAGCTAGCCCAGACTGCCCACATCCACCGCCGCCCCCGGCCCGCAGAAAGAGAGCGCAGCGACATGGAGAAGCGTCAGAAAGACATCTTGCGGCCCCTGGTGGCCGAGCTGCGCCGCACGCTGGCCGGCGCCGCCGATGGCAGCCGCCGCGGCGACCTGGACCGTACACTGGAGCGGCTGGGCATCGCGGTGGATGGCGCCATCACCCCCTTCGACGCCGTGCCCAACCCCACCCCCGCCGAACAGCGTGCCCGTCAGATCGCCGAGGCCGAGTTGAGCGCGGTTGGCCCCAAGGAGCGGCCCGCTGCCCGCGCCGCCCTTGTGGAGCGCGGTTGGCCCCAAGGAGCGGCCCGCTGCCCGCGCCGCCCTTGTGGAGCGCGCCGCCTACGGCTGGGTCAACCGCCTGCTGGCCCTGCGCGTGCTGGAAGCGCGTGGGCTGATCGAGGAGACGCTGCGCGGCAACCCGGCCTACGACGGTCTCTCTGAGGCGCTGTACGTCCTGCGCCAGAGCGACCCTGCCCGCGCCTCTGGCCCCGACGGTGGCTGGTGGGCCGTCATCGAGGACGCCTGCTCGACCCAGGCCGCCGGGTTACCCGGCCTCTTCGCCCTAGATACGCCCCGCGCCGGATCGAGCAGCACGCTGCACGACCCAGCTATCGCGCTGCGCCCCGGCGCCACAGCTCTGGCCCACTGTATCGAGCTGCTGGGCACCCCATCCTCCACCACACGCGCTCCCAAAGCAACCGCCTCAGCGACGACAGGTCGTGGTGTCACCCGCCACCCCCGCTACCCGGCGGTTGAAACAGCCGGCCCCTCCACCGCCGCCACGGCTGCGCTGGCCGAGATGGACGCCGCCTTCGCCGACCCTGACGCCATCGGCTGGGCCTATCAGTTCTATCAGGAGGAGGCCAAGGCGGGCGTCTACGCCCGGCTCAAGACCGGCAAGAAGGTGACCACCCGCGACGACATCGCCGCGGCCACCCAGCTCTTCACCGAGCCGTACATGGTGCAGTGGCTATTGCAGAACAGCCTGGGCCGGAGCTACCACGAGGCCTACCCCCAGAGCGCGCTGCCCGCGACATGGCCCTACTATATCCGGCCTGAGAAGCTGGATACCCCTGCCTTCCCCACCCTGGAGAGCCTGACCCTGCTCGACCCCTGCATGGGCAGTGGCCACTTCGTGCGCGAAGCCTTCGACATGCTGATGGCCATGTACCGTGAGCAGCAACCCGACCTGGCCGCCACCGAGGTGGCTGACCGCATCCTGGAGCGCCATCTGCACGGCATAGATATTGACCCCCGCGCCGCCCAACTGGCCGCTTTCACCCTCTATGCCCGCGCCTGGGAGCTGGTGCGCGACGAGCGCCGTGCCCAGCGACGTCCCGGCAGCGGCATCTACATCCCGCAGGCAATGAACCTGGCCACCAGCCCTGGTGGCATCGCCCCGGGCGCGTTGCAGCGTCACCTGGGCCGTCACCCCGAGGACCGCATGCTGGAGCCCCTGCTCAAAGGCGTCTTTGCCGCACTGGAGCATGCCGACATCCTGGGCAGCCTGCTACGGCCCCGTGAGCACCTGCAGGCGGCCATCGCCGAGCTACGCAAGCCCCACATGCTGCGGCTGGGCAGCGAAGAGGAACAGCAGCTCCAGGCAGCTATCGAGACTGTGGTCCACAGCGACCCCGCCCACCTGGAGGACATGTTGCTGGACCGTGTGGCGGCAAGCTTCGCCGCCGAGGCACGCAACACGGGCGACGTGGCCGCCTCTCTGTTTGGCCGCGCCGCCGAGCGTGGCGTACGCCTGCTGCAACTGCTCGACCGACAGTATGCCGTTGTAGTGACCAACCCGCCATACATGGGCAGTGGGAATATGGATGCCCCGCTGCGCAGCTACGTTGAGCATCACTATACGACAGGCAGACGCGATTTGTATGCCGCCTTCATACTGCGTTGCGTGGAACTTGCCAAGCCTGAAGGACGCGCGTCGATGGTAACACAGCAAAGCTGGATGTTTCTCCGCAGCTACGCTGAGCTGCGGGCAGTAGCAGAGGACAACCTGATTGCTGCTGTCAAGAAGAGAGCGTTTACCGGTCTTCTGAGGGAAACCGCTGTTGAAGGGCTGATTCATCTTGGACCACATGCATTTGAGGAGATTAGTGGCGAGGTTGTACAGAGTGCCATGCTTACTCTGGCCAAGCGCATAGCCAGCCGTCATCATCGAATTCTCGCGTTCCGACTAAACGGAATGAAGACTGCGGCGGACAAGGATTTTGCTCTACGCGTAGCTGGCCAGCGCTCAAATCACATATATCGAGTGGTCCAAAACGAACTGTTATCCATTGAGAGGTCGCCCCTGATATATGCCTTGCCGCCGAGTCAGATCCATATGCTGGCGCATGGACCGAAGTTAAGAGAGGTTGCGGATATACGCCAGGGAGTATGCACGACGGATGACACTCGTTTCTTCCGTAATTATTGGGAGATAGTAGAAAACAAACGCTGGTTAGTCTGTGATAAAGGCGAAGGATATAGCAGATGGGCATCGGTTGACATTTGTAGAATAGAATGGGCATTTGATGGGTCAAGGATTAAAACTAGGATTGATCAACGCCCAGATCAATTTATTTGGACTATGAGAATGCCCAAGAGCAACGCATTCTTCCGAGAAGGCCTAACCTATTCAATAGTTGGAAGAGGATGCCTGGGCGTCAGGTTGATCAGTAAGTCCATTTTCAGCCATAAGAGCCCCTTTATATCAGTACCGGCAGATCAACGCTATATACTAGCCTCATATCTTAACACTCATGTAGTTACTAACATCATTAGGAATATGGTTCAAGGTATAGAGTTTCAGGAAGGATACGTCAGACAATTGCCCTTCCCTGATAGTATTAAAATATGCACAAGTCTTAATGGTTTGGGCGAATATTGTAGCAAGACGAAACAAACCATCCTAGCTTATAGTGTGGTGGACAGTCACTTTATCCTGGGGCGCTTGCTTGAAAATGATGATCATCTACTTCAAATCCACCGGTTGCAAGCTGAGATAACGGTAGAGATGATCGTTCAGAATTCTCTCGGATACAGTGCTGGCGATTGCGCTGATCTCTATTCTGACACCGGTACACCTGCGAGTGGATTCCCCCTAGTCACTGGCTACGATGCCTTCTGCTTTTCACCCACCCACATCGCCCTACCGTCGTTGCCTAACGAGGCCGCCAATAATCTCAAATCGCACCCACGCGTCAGCCTATCTGCCTCCGAATTAGCTCGGGTGCGAGCTAGCCTTCGTACGTTCTATGAAGCCGGCCCCGGCTCAAAGGAAGTAGATCATGATAGTGATGAAAGTGGAGATGATGAAGAAGGAAAGACGAGCATTCATATTCCGGTTCCTTCTGAAACGTTCCTTGAAGAGATCTCCCAAAAGCTAGAGCTCCACCCGATTAGCGTCTACTGGCTCCTCCAGGAGATCCGCGCTGAGGGTGCCCGCTGCAAGCCAGAGGAGCAACGTCTTCTGGAAGATCGTCTGACGGTGATCGTGCTGCGCCTACTCGGCTATCGCTGGCCCAAACAGATCGAGGCGGGGGAAGCAGTGCCCGCCTGGGCTGACGAAGACGGCATCATTCCCTTGCTGCCCGGTGCCGGCGAGGCACCGCTGGCTGACCGGGTGCGCGAGCGGTTGCGCGCCGAGGACGGCGATCTGGGCGTGCAGCAGACCGAGGCGCTGCTGACCGAGTTAACCGGTCACGACCTGGAGACCTGGCTGCGGCGCTCGTTCTACCCGCGCCACGTGCGCCAGTTCAAGTACCGGCCCATCGCCTGGCATCTGGCGAGCGCACCGGTGTCCGGTACAGGTGGCGCAAGGGGCAAGGGCGGCAAGGGCAGGGGTAGATCATGGCAGGCGCCTGCCTTCGAGTGCCTGGTGTACTACCATGCCTGTGGCCTGGGGCTGCTGGCGCGCTTGCGAACCCAGTACGTGGAGCCACTGCTGCGCGCTGAACGAGGCCGGGTTGATGCGGCACGGCAGTCCAGCAACGATACCGCCGCGGCGCAGGCGACGGCCCGCGTGCAGGAACTGGCCGCTTTTGTGGAGCGGCTGCGCGAGGTGGAGGAGCAGGGGTTCGACTCTCCCGGCATGGAGGGTGTGCTGGCGGATGAGCCGCTTGATCGCTGGAGCGGGGACGGCCTTGTGGGACCGACGAACCGGGACGCGCTGCTGGCGGGGGAGCGCGCCTGGGCTGTGGACATCAACGATGGCGTGCGGGTCAATGTGGCCCCGCTGCAACTGGCCGGCGTGCTGGCTGCCGATGTGCTGAAAGAGGTGGATGCCAGGAAAGCGATTGCCGACCGCGCCCGCTGGCGATCCGACGAGCGGCGGTGGGTGCGCGAGGGTGTGCTGCCGCGCTGCGGTTGGATGCTCGAGGATGTCCCGGAGTCGCCGCGCTGGACGGAGCGGGCGCCGGAGCGTGAGGCCGAGCAGCGCAAGCTGGAGCGGAAGCGGACTGAGGCGATGGCCCGGCTGGGGGAGCCGGCGGTTAAAACCGCCGGGTATCTGGACGGCGGTTGAAACCGCACGGGAGGCAGGTCTGGACAGCCAGCGTCCGCCAACAGGATCGCGGCTGCTATACTCCTCCCACCCCCAGCGGGCAAGACCGCCGGGGAAGGGAACGCTGCCAGGGTCAGCGGTTTCAACCGCCACCCTGATGCCCGGCGGTTTTAACCGCCGGCTCCCCTGCGCCGGCACAAGGATGAGGAAGGCTGACACACATGATGACGCATATCACAATCTCTCTTGACGACGAGGAACTGGCGCGTGTCCGCGCCGTGGCCCAGGCAGAGGGGCTGAGCGTGGAAGAGTGGGCCCGGGAGATGATCAGGCACACCACTCTCGCGCCGCGAACCCGGCCACGCGATCCGCTCTTTGGCCTGTATGCCGACGAACCCGCCCTCACCGACGCCATTGACGACATGGTGACGGAGCGGCCGCGCACTCCCCTGCGCACTCCATGACCCCTGAGGTCTCGCGCCCGCTCCCTGCCGTGTTGGATACTGATATCTTCTCGGAGTTCTTGCGCGGGCGCAACATGATGGTGGCCCAACGAGCTGCTGCCTACGAGGCAACGCACGGCCACTTCACGCTGTCGGTACTGACGGTGATGGAGGTCATCTCTGGCTGGCAACGTCGTGGGCAGGACCAAAGAGGCGATGAGTTGCTTGCACTTCTTCAAGGGTGGGCGCTGCTTGCCGTAGACGGAGAGATCGCGGCGCTTGCCGGGCGGATGCACGGTGATCTCTTGCGTACAGGCCAGACGGTGGGTGTGGCCGACCCGCTCATCGCGGCGACGGCGATGCGCCATTCCCACGTTCTTGTCACAGGCAACACGGCCCACTACCAGCGTCTGCAAACCCTCGGCTACGACCTGCAGCTCACTAACTGGAGAGTTCAGGAACCATGATCTCCCTGAGCCATGCCGTTCCCTCCTCTTCCCTGCTGCTCCACTCATACCCAGCGGTTGAAACCGCCGTCCAGATGCCCGGCGGTTTCAACCGCCAGCGTCCCCTTTACAGCGGCCCCATGGTACAACTGAGAGTGCGGCACATGTGTACGGAGGGAAGAAGCCCATGACGACCACGACGATCCACCTGCCGGCTGATATCTATGGCCAGGCCCAACTGCTGGCGCGAACGACAGGCCGCACACTGGATGAGGTGCTGGTCGAGGCAGTCGCCCAGGGGCTGGCCTACGACCGGTGGTTTCGCTCCGCCGTCCAGGAGGCGCTAGACGCGACGAAGGCGGGCCAACTGGCGGCGCCAGAAGAGGTTGAGGCGATGTGGAACCGCCTCACGACGCCGGAGGCGATGGCCCAGGCTGAGGCGGAATCGCGCTCCGCGTGACGCTCCGCTTTACTCCCCACGCCCTGGCGGACCTGGAAAGCCTGCATGCGTACATAGCCTTGCGGCAGAGTCCCACGCGCGCCTACACCGTTGTCTCAGTGATCCGAACGGCCCTCAACCGCCTCATAGTCTTTCCTGACATGGGACGTGTGGGCCGCGTGGAGGGTACCCGCGAGTTGGTCGTGCCACGCCTCCCCTACGTGGTCGTCTATCTCATTCAGGACGAGGATGTCATTGTGCAGCGGGTGCTGCATGCATCTCAGCAGTGGCCTCCCGGTGACGATGAGGAGCAGGGATGAACGTGAGCCTGGCCCAACACATCTATATTGCGGTGCGCCAGGTGCTTGATAGCTACTCCGGCGCCTGGCTGGTGTGGTGCGATCCCCGGCGTGACTGGGCGCTGCTGCTGGAGCGGGTGGCCGGCGACGGCAAGCTGGGCGGATTCCGCCTGCTGCCCGTTGCTGAGGAGACGGGCGAGCAGGCGGGCAGCCCATTGCTGCGCCGCCAGCTGCAGGAGAGCCTGGACGCCGGGGAAGGGCTGGTGCTGCTTGTGCCAGCGGCGCCGGACACGCTGGGCTGGCTGTGGGCGCAGGCCCTGCGGGCCGAATCCATGTACGCGCGTCCGCTGCGCGAGCAACTGCTGGAGTGGGGTTGGCGTCCCCAGAGCCTGACTATCGCCGACGATGAGTTGGCTGCCCTGGCCCGCCACAACCTGGCCCAGGATCCACAGGGCTGGGGCGGTGGAGGCCTGCAGCCGGACCTTCCCCTGCTAACGCGGGTCCTGGCCGGCGTCGCCGAACCGGACGAGGAGGGCCGGCTTCTACTCGATGCCACCATCGAGGCGACCGGCCTGCCCCCCCTGGACCTGGAGAACGTGCCCCGCTGGCGCACCCGTGCCCTCGCGCGCCTACTGGTCACCCAGGCCCACCATGCTGCTCCGGCCCTGGTCGGTGACGGTCACGACCTGCTCATCGCGGCGGGGCACCGCGGCATGGCCCTGGCCCTGCTAGCCGGCTGGGCCGATAGCTTCAGCCTGCGCGAACGGCTGGCCAGCGCCATCGTCGAGGCAGACAAGATGGCCGCGCTCGGCGGTATTGCCGTGCCTCCACCCCAGGGCAGCGCGCCGTTTCTCTCGCGGGCCGCTGAGACGGCCGCTTTCAGCGCCGTCTGTCGCAGTCTAGCGCAACTCGTCGGCAAGGACCTGCTGGAGGCCCTGGCCTCTCGCCACGACGATCTGGCCCGCCGCGCCGGTGGGTTCTGGGGCGCCGAGGCGCCGGCGCTCTCCTGGCGTGAGGCGGCCCGTCTGGCCGCTGCGGCGCGGTCGGTTCTGGAGGCGTCACCCGAGGGCGAGTGGGCCACGCCCCAGCAGGCGATCACCTGGTATCAGGGCGGCGGCTGGCGGCTGGATCGCGCGGGCGAGGAGTTACTGCGCACGGTAGAGCAGCCCTCCCCCGACCTGGTCGCCCTCATTGGGCCGCTACGCGAAGCCTATCGCAACCGCTGGGAGGAGCTGCTGATGCGCTGGTCGGCGACCTGGTCGGCGGCAGGCTGCCCGCTGCCCGCCCTGCCCAGCGCGGGGGAGTGGTTGAAGGGCCTGCTCACGGCTAAAATGCCCATGGTGGTGATCGTGGTGGATGCCCTGCGCTACGACCTGGGCGCCACGCTGTGTGAGCGGCTGAACGCGCAGGAGGGGGCGCTACGGGCCAAGGTAGCGCCTGCGCGCGCGCCGCTGCCCTCCATCACGGCTCTGGGCATGGGCATGGCCCTGCCGCTGGCCGAGAGCGCCCTGGAGGCCGATGTGGTGGGTGGCGCGTGGCAGTTGCGGCAGAAGGGCCAGCCGGTCAACCTCAGCGATGCGGCGGAACGGCGGGCCTGGTGGCGGGGCTACGATGGTGTGGGGGCCGACGCCCTGCTCTCGCTGGCCACCCTTGTGGAGGGGGCGATCCCCGCGCCCACCGCGAAACGCACCCGGCTGGTGATCCACGACGATGCGCTGGACCAACTCGGCCATGATGATCAACTGGAGGCTCTGGGCGCCGAGCCGGTGTTGGCGCGATACCTGGGCGTCATTGGCCGGCTACGCGATGCCGGCTGGAGGCGGATCATGTTGGTCACGGACCACGGCTATATCCACTGGGCCGGGGCGGCGGAGCGGCAGGTTGCGCCGCCCGTGGCTGGCGCTGTCTACACCAACCGGCGCGCCCTGGCCTACGACGCCGCGACGCTACTCCCCCCGCCACAGGGGCTGGCGCCCGGTGGCCGATTCCGCGTTGCCTTCCCCAGCGGCGCGGCCTGTTTCAAGACCTATGGGGGGCTGGGCTACTTCCACGGTGGGGCCTCGCTGCAGGAGTGGATCATCCCCTGCGTGGCCATTGAGTGGCCGGCGGCAGCGGCGCCGGTTGGTATCGCGCTGGTGCCCCTGGCCAAGATCCTCAGCCTGCGCGTACGTGTGACGCTGCGGGTCACGCGCCCCGGCCTGTTTCCCGAGGACGCGCTGCCGCGCCGCGTCAGTGTGGTGATCCGCAACGCGGCTACCGCGGTCATCCTGTTCCGCTCGGGTGAAGCAAACGTGACCCCTGACCTGGAGACGACGACAGTGGCCCTGGACGCCACCACCGAAGCGGCCACGCGGGGCACGGAGGTGCGCATCGAGGTGCGTGACGCCTCCAACGAAGAGGTCATCGCCGGCGGTGACAGCGTGTTGATGGTCGAGAAAAACGCATGGGCTGAGGCCCCCAGTGATTGGTAGGAGACGAGGCCCGTGACAACGACCAGCACCCACTACGTGCCCGACACGCTTGATGAGCAGCTCTTCGCCGCCTTTCCTGGTCTGGTCATCCGCAAGGACCTGACCCGCGAGATCCGTGGCATGAGCAAGGCGCCCTCCTATGTGATCGAGTTCATGCTGGGCAAGTACTGCGCGAACCTGTTCGACGATGAGGACGTGCGCGAGGGCCTGCGGCTGGTGCAGGAGGAGGTGGCCCGCTACATCCCGCGCGGCGATGAGACCGAGGTGATCAAGAGCCAGATCAAGGAGCGGCCGCCCCGCCGGCTGATAGACATGGTGCGGGTAGAACTGGACGAGAATCTGGCCAAGGGCGTCTACTGGGCCAGCTTCCTGACCGCCAACATCCACAATGTGAACATCCAGCCACAGCTTGTGGAGAAGTATGAGCGGCTGCTGATGGCCGGCGTGTGGAGCAACGTGCTGGTGCAGTACGACGACACCATCAGGTACGGCAAGCGCACCTACCCCTTTGTCATCTCACGGCTGGAGCCGGTGCAGGTAGGCAACGTCGACTTCCAGGAGTACTGCCGTGGCCGGGCCCAGTTCACCCGCGACGGATGGATTGATGGGCTGGTCCGCACCATGGGCTATGAGCCCACCCATCCCGCCGTGACCGAGCGGGTCAAGTTGCTCTATCTGGTGCGCATGGTGCCCCTTGTCGAGAGCAACTACCACCTGATCGAGCTGGGGCCACGCCAGACGGGCAAGTCCTTCTGCTTTACCGAGTTCAGCCCCTACGGCACGCTGCTAGCCGGCGGCGCGGTGACCGTGCCCAAGCTGTTCGTCTCCAACACACAGCCGCCCCGGCTGGGCCTGATCACCAACCGCGACATCGTGGGCTTCGATGAGATCGCCGGCAGCGCCTTCGACTCCGACGACGACAAGAACCTGTACAAGAACTACATGGAGAGCGGCCAGATCAACCGCGGCACAATAACTGTGGCCGGCGACGCGGGCTTCGTGTTCAACGGCAACATCAACTTTGACCCCCGGCGTGGCCTGCTCGCCGAGCATCTCTTCAAGCCCCTTCCACCCTCGATCAGTGATGACACGGCCTTCCACGACCGCTGGGCGGCCTACCTGCCCGGTTGGGAGCTGCCCAAGCTGACGCCTGACCTGCTCACCAACCACGTCGGCTTCATCCTGGACTACACCAGCGAGATGTTCCACCGTGAGCTGCGCCGCATCAGCAACTACGGTATGCTCTGGGAGCAGTGGTTCGAGGCGCCACGAAGCGAGTGGAGCGCCCGCGACCTGCGCAGCGTGGCCCGTACCTTCTCCGGTTTGACCAAGCTGATCTTCCCCGACGGCACGATGACCAAGGACGACGCCCGCCTGCTCTTGCGCCTGGCCCTGGAACTCCGCCTGCGCGTGCGCGACCAGTTGCACACGATCAGCCCAACGGAGTTCCCCTTGACCCAGTTCACCTACCGAGACCGCGAGACTGGCCTTACCGAGGTCGTGAGACTGGCATAGTGCAGCCGCGCCAGTAGGTCATGGCGCAAAGCAAGCAAGGGTCCAGCCCCCAGGCGCGTTAGCTATCCCGGACCACCAGATAGCTGCCTTGCTGGGTGAGCCGGCCATCCCGGACCAGCTGAACTCTTGATTGGGGCCCCGGCGCTGGCCCCTGGCTACGATGTGCTGACGGACAACCTCCGCGCGTTTGCCCGTGTCCTCGGGCTCGTCGTCCGTCCACTAGTATGGCTTACCTGACTGGTGAACCGAAGGTCGTTGCACTGGCCCCACTCCGGCGCCAGTCGCGACCTCGCGTCTTGCTCACACGTATGGGCTTCCAGGTAGCGCCGCCAGAAAGCACCTTCATTTTGACACTGCGTCGGAAAAACAAAAAAGGCCCCACCACACCCGCTGCAGAGCGGTGTGGTGCGGTAACGGGCGCCTGCGACAGATGGCTGACAGCACCGGGATCGGGGCACGGACTACTCCACTCCCGGTGTTGCTGATACACTGCACTACCGGTCCGAGCGCCTATCACGACCGTGGGCAAGAGGATCGCGGTCCGGACGTGTCGGCCATGAACTCAGTGCTGTTGCTGCCTCTGGCGAATGGAACTCTTCGGCGTCTTGTCTTCTTGTCGCTTGTGTGTGGCCGTATTGTAAGGCACGGCAGTGGGTTTGGGCGGGATAGCCACGGCGGCGATGGCTGCCTTGGCCTCAGGCCGCGCCAGGAGGGCGCTGAGAGCCTCGTCAACGAGCACGGTCATGGAGATGTTGCGACTCTTGGCCAGGCGGTACAGCGCGGGGATGTGTTCCTCGCGGATGCGGGGTGAATACATGGTGAGGTGGTCCTTTCTGGACTGGCTAGACAGATGGGAACGCCCCCGCCCCAGGCGGGTGGGGGGCGGGAGCGCGCCCAGTTGGTGGTGTTTGAGGAGGTGTGCCGCTGGTTGATCAGGCGTCCTCGTCGGCTGGCAGGTCGAAGAGGGAGAGCTGCGCCTGGGGCACGCGCCGGGGTCGGGCGGCGGCCAGGAAGGTGTCGCGGAAGGCCGAGAGGGCCACCGTCACCGTGGCCTCCGCGTCCGTGGCGCCTGGTCGTGTCCGTGGCGGGAAGGCCAGGACGGCGGCCTGCTCCTCGGGGGTGAGCAGGTCGCCCTCCGTCTGCTGGGCAGCGGCTCGGGCGGCGGCGAACAGCTCCTCCAGGCCCCCGTGGCCTCCGCGCCCTGCCCGGCGGCGACACTGCGGGCCAGGTCGAGGAAGAAGTCGCCGTCGTCACCGGCAAACCCGGAGAGGCCTTCCTCGGCCAGATCACCGTCCACCAGCAGGCTGGCCCGCAGCTTCTTGGCGATCAGGGCCAGCGCGGTGGCCTGCATGGTGCCCGCATAGGCGGTGTAGAGCACCTTGACGGGCTGGGTCTGGCCAATGCGCCAGCTGCGCCGGCTGGCCTGCCGCAGCACGTAGGTGCTGTACTCCACCTCGTAGAACAGGATCGTGGTAAAGGCCAGGAGGTCCATGCCGGTCTGGACGCACCGTGGATGCACGATCAGCGCGTGCAGCCCCTCGGTGACCCGCGCCTCGATCCACTGCTCCCGGCGCTCTGGGGCCACGGTGTCGCTCTTGAGCACGGCGGCGCGCAGGCCCGCCTGGCTCAGCAGGGTGGCCAGGCGGCCGGTGATGTCGCGCCTGTCCGTGTGGGCCACGTAGACCAGCACCCGTCGGCCCGCGCGGGCCTCGCGGCGCACCAGATCGAGCAGGCCCTGCTCCTTGGGGTAGACCGCGTCCCCGGGTAGCGCCTCCTCGTGGGCGATCACCCGCTGTGCCCACTGGCCATCAGGGCCGATGCCCCGGTCGGTCACCGTCTCGGCGCGCCAGCAGGAGTCGGGGTAGGCCAGCAAGCTCTGCAGATAGGCGCCCAGCAACCGCTGGCTCCCCGCGTGCAGCGCCTGGAGCAGGGCGGCGTGCAGGACGCTCTCCAGGCGGGTGTAGGCGGCCTGCTGCGCCGGCTCCAGGGGGTAGAGCAGCACCTCCTCGCTGTAGGGCGGCAGATCGTCGGCCACATCGGCCAGGCGCAGGAAGGCGGTGTCGCGCACCAGCCGCACGATCAAGCCGGGCATGATGCCCGGCTTCTCGCGCACCTGGCTCAGGTAGGCCCGGCGCTTGCTCTGGGCCCCGTCCTCGCTGTACCGGTCACCTCCCTTCTCGCGGGTGATCCGCTCCAGCAGGCCGTAGCGGGCAGCCCAGCGCATCTCGTCGGTGGGGGCGAACTCGGCCCGCACCTCGGGGGTGAGCCGGTAGAGCAGGTGGAACAGCGAGGTGGACTGGCCGCCGAAGACGGTGCCGGTCAGGGCCAGCGTCTGGGGGATGGTGGCGGCCAGCGCGGCGGCGGCCAGGCCCTGCGCGCTGCCCCGCGCCTTCATCTCATGCACCTCATCGAGGATCAGCAGGTCGTAGGCGCCCCGCAGCCGCCGCTTGATGTACTCAGCCAGAGCCACCCGGCGGGGGCCGCGCCGATCCGCCTGCCACAGCGCGGCGCCGCAGACCCGCCCCCCTGCCGTGGGCAGCCCGCCACGCCGGCCCGTCCAGGGGGCCTGGCAGCGCAGCCGCTTGCGCTCCAGGTCATCGCGGGTGAGCA
>JAABUM010005147.1_pt1 | contig 14004 bp, 17 predicted proteins | sample 5559161 | NCBI WGS metagenome assembly JAABUM01 (sample SAMN10711868, study PRJNA513369) | rock metagenome | isolation source: Antarctica rocks | place: Antarctica: Victoria Land, Siegfried Peak nord
GGCTCGCTCGCACGGCGACGTCGGTGCACATGCCTGGAACAGTAACGGGGGTAGCTCCGCATAGAATGCAGGGGGATGAGACAGCACGAGCGCCGGTGCACGGGAGGTGACGAACGAGTGTCCAGCACCGATGACCGCCGCTTCGAGGTGCTGCGCGCCATCGTCGCCGACTACGTCGCCACCCAGGAACCGGTGGGGTCGAAGGCGCTCGTCGAGCGGCACAACCTTGGGGTGTCCAGCGCCACCGTCCGCAACGACATGGCGGCGTTGGAGGACGAGGGCTACATCGCCCAGCCGCACACCAGCGCGGGCCGGATTCCCACCGACAAGGGATACCGGCAGTTCGTCGACGGCATCGCCTCGGTCAAGCCGCTCTCCGGTGCCGAACGCCGCGCCATCCAGCGCTTCCTGGAGACCGGCGTCGACCTGGACGACGTGCTGCGCAGAGGAGTGCGGCTGCTGGCGCAGCTGACCAGGCAGGTCGCCGTCGTGCAATACCCCACCTTGTCGGTGTCCTCGGTCCGGCACCTGGAGGTCGTCGCGCTCACTCCGGCCCGGCTGTTGCTGGTGCTCATCACCGACTCCGGCCGCGTCGACCAGCGCATCGTCGAGCTCGGAGACGTCGTGGATGACGCAGCACTGGGGCGGCTGCGTCAACTGCTCGGTGCGGCCCTGGAAGGCAAGCGCCTGGCCGAGGCATCCATCGCGGTCTCGGAGCTGGCGGAGCAGGCCCCACCCGAGTTGCGCGACGCGGTGCTCCGGACCGCCACGGTACTCATCGAGACGCTCGTGGAGCACCGCGAGGAACGGTTGGTGCTGGGCGGCACAGCCAACCTGACCAGCTCTTCGGACTTCACCGCCTTCCCCGGCGCGCTGCGCTCGGTGCTCGAGGCGCTCGAGGAGCAAGTGGTGGTGCTCAAGCTGCTGGCCGCAGCGCAGGACTATGGCACGGTGACCGTCCGCATCGGACACGAGAACGAGGCCGAGGAGATGCGGGCCACCTCCATGGTGTCCATCGGTTACGGCTCGTCCGGAACAGTGCTGGGTGGGATGGGCGTTGTAGGACCGACGAGGATGGACTATCCGGGCACGATCGCCTCGGTCAGCGCCGTCGCGCGGTATGTCGGCGAGGTGTTGGCTGGGCGCTGACGGGCTCAGCACGAAAAGGCTTCAATCTCCGGGCACGTACAGGCGTGCTCACGAACGAGCGAGCAGTAAGGATGCAGGGAAGACGTGGCACGGGACTACTACGGAACACTCGGCGTGGGTACCAAGGCAAGCGCCGAGGAGATCAAGCGTGCCTATCGAAAGCTGGCCAGGGAACTGCACCCGGACGTCAACCCCGACCAGGCCGCGCAGGTCCGCTTCCGTGAGGTGACCACCGCCTATGAGGTGCTTTCGGACCCGGCCAAGCGCCAGATCGTGGACCTCGGTGGCGACCCCATGGAGAGTGCGGGCGGTGGAAACGGCGCCGGCGGCTTCGGCGGTCAGGGCTTCGGCTTCGGCGACATCATGGACGCCTTCTTCGGCGGCGGCACCGGTGGCGGTGGCGGTGGCGGTGGCGGACGGGGACGGCGCAGCCGCGTGCAGCCCGGGTCGGACGCCCTGCTGCGCGTCGAGCTGAGCCTGGCCGAGTGTGCCTCCGGCGTGGCCAGGGAGATCAGCGTGGACACCGCGGTGCTCTGCACGGAGTGCACCGGGGCCGGAACGGCCAAGGGCACCAGTACGGCGCGCTGCGACACCTGCGGCGGGGCTGGCGAGGTGCAGTCGGTGCAGCAGTCCTTCCTCGGCCGCGTCGTCACCGCGCGCACCTGCCCCACCTGCCGGGGGATCGGCGAGGTGATCCCCGAGCCCTGCCGGCAGTGCGGCGGCGACGGCCGGGTCCGGTCGCGACGAAACATCACGGTGAAGGTGCCGGCCGGTGTCGGCGACGGCATGCGTATCCGGCTGTCCGGGCAGGGCGAGGTGGGCCCCGGCGGCGGCCCGGCAGGCGACCTCTACGTCGAGGTCGCGGAGAAGCCGCACGAGGTGTTCGTCCGGGACGGCGACGACCTGCACTGCACCATCCGCATCCCGATCGCCGACGCGGCACTGGGTACGACCGTCGGCCTGGACACCATCGACGGGCACGTGGACGTCACCGTGGAGGCAGGTACCCAGCCCGGCGCGGTGAGCACCCTGCGCGGTCACGGCATGCCCCGGCTGCGCAGCGGCGTCCGCGGCGACGTGCATGTGCACCTCGACGTGGTGGTACCCACCAGGCTGGACCACAAGCAGAGCGAGTTGCTGCGCCAGTTCGCCGAGCTGCGTGCCCGCGACCAGACCGAAGTCGTGACGGCGGGGTCCAAGCAGAGTGGCGGCTTGTTCTCCCGGCTGCGGGAAACCTTCAGCGGCCGGTAGTGGCTCCGCCGGTCTTCCATCTCGACGTGCTCCCCGAAGCGGGGGCGTCCGCGGTACTGGACGGGGCAGAAGGCCGGCACGCCGCCGCGGTGCGGCGCATCCGGGTCGGTGAACGGGTGCTGCTGACCGACGGCCGCGGGGGGGTGGCCGACTGCACCGTCACCGCCGCGACGCGCACGGCGCTCGAGGTGCTGGCGACCGAGCGCAGCCAGGTGCCGGTCCCGGTGCCCCGGGTGACGGTGGTGCAGGCGCTGCCCAAGGGCGAGCGATCCGAGCTGGCCGTGGACCTGGCCACCGAGGCAGGGGCCGACGCCATCATCCCGTGGCAGGCCAGCCGCTGCGTAGCCCGCTGGCAGGGCCCGAAGGCGGAGAAGGGCGTGCAACGCTGGCGCAGCACCGCGGTGCAGGCAGCCAAGCAGTCGCGGCGGGCGCACGTGCCGGAGGTCGGGCAGCTGCACTCCACGACCCAACTCGCGGAGCTGGTCGGTGCCACCGTGGCCGCCGGGGGCCGGGTGCTGCTGTTGCACGAGTCGGCGGAGCAGCCACTGAGCAGCCTCGCCTTCCCGGTGCCGGAGATCATCCTCGTGGTGGGACCCGAGGGAGGGCTCGACCCGGAGGAGCTGGCTCTGCTCACCACGAAGGGGGCGGTGGCCGTCCGGCTCGGGCCCACGGTGCTGCGCACCTCCACCGCGGCTGCGGTGGCGCTGGGAGCCCTCGGCGTGCTGACGGGCCGTTGGCTCGCCCCGCCGTTCGCCTGACGCTCCCTTGCCCACCTCGGGCTAGGATGGTGGCCTCATGGATCAAGTGACCTCCACCCTCGTCATCCCTGAATCCGGTGTGCTGCCGTTCCTGGGCTCCGCCGATACGAACCTCCGAGTGCTGGAGGAGTTGCTCACCGCCGACGTGCACGTGCGTGGTAACGAGGTGCGGCTCTCCGGGGCCCCCGCCGATGTCGCCTTCGCCGAGCGCGCCGTCACCGAGCTCATCGCCATGGCCCGGCGGAACCCGGAACTCACCCCCGAAGGCGTGCGCCGCACCGTGGGCATGCTGACCCGCGACAGCGGTGCCTCGCCCGCCGAGGTGCTCAGCCTCGACATCCTCTCCCGGCGCGGCAAGACCATCCGGCCGAAGACCCTGAACCAGAAGCACTACGTCGATGCCATCGACACGCACACCATCGTTTTCGGCATCGGACCGGCCGGCACCGGCAAGACGTATCTGGCCATGGCCAAGGCGGTGCACGCCCTGCAGAGCAAGCAGGTCAGCCGGATCATCCTGACCCGCCCCGCGGTGGAGGCTGGGGAGCGGCTCGGCTTCCTGCCCGGCACGCTGAACGACAAGATCGACCCCTACCTGCGCCCGCTGTACGACGCGCTGCACGACATGATGGACCGGGAGGCGATTCCCAAACTGATGGAGGCGGGCACCATCGAGGTGGCCCCGCTGGCCTACATGCGCGGACGCACCCTCAACGACGCCTTCATCATTCTCGACGAGGCGCAGAACACCACGGCTGAGCAGATGAAGATGTTCCTCACCCGTCTGGGCTTCGGCTCCAAGATCGTGGTGACCGGCGACGTCACCCAGGTCGACCTCCCCGGTGGGTCGCACTCGGGACTACGGGTGGTGCGGGACATCCTCGACGGGGTCGACGACGTGCACTTCTCGCTGTTGAACAGCAAGGACGTGGTCCGCCACCGGTTGGTCTCCGACATCGTCGACGCCTACGAGCGCTTCGAGTCCGAGCCCGAACGCATGCACCAGCCGCCGGCCCACCGCCGCCAGCGGCGAGGCTCCTCTCGATGAGTATCGAGGTTTCCAACGAGTCGAATATCGAAGTCGCCGAGCCAGAACTGGTGAGCGTGGCCGCCTTCGCCCTGGGGCGGATGAACGTGCACCCGGCAGCCGAGCTGTCCATGGTGCTGGTCGACTCCGCGGCCATGGCCGAGCTCCACGAGCAGTGGATGGACCTGCCCGGGCCCACCGACGTCATGTCCTTCCCGATGGACGAGCTGCGGCCAGGGGGACGGCCCGACGCCGCCGATTTCGGCCCCTCGATGCTCGGCGACATCGTGTTGTGCCCGTCCTTCGCTGCCGAGCAGGCCCACACTGCCGGGCACACCCTGGACGAGGAGCTGCTCGTGCTCACTGTGCACGGGGTGTTGCATCTGCTCGGCTACGACCACGCCGAGCCGGCGGAGGAAAGGGAGATGTTCGGCCTGCAGAACCGCCTGTTGACCGACTTCCACGACGCGCACAGGCGCGCAGCGCGCCAGGCGGTGTTCGATGCTGCCGACGAGCGGTTGCTGGGCACGGTCGGCCTCGACGAGGGCAGGGACGACCGCAGGTGAGCGGCTCGCTCGCCATGATTGTGAACGCCATCGTGCTCGTCCCGCTCGGCGGCCTGTTCACGGCGCTGGACGCGGCCCTGAGCACGGTGTCGCGGGCGCAGGTCGCCGAGCACGTCCGCAACGATCGCCCCGGAGCCGCCCGTTTACTGCGGGTGGTTTCGGACCGGCCCCGCTACGTCAACTTGCTGGTGTTGTTGCGGCTGGCCTGTGAAATCAGCGCGACGGTGCTGGTCGCCGTTGCGGCAACCCGGTCACTGCCGCTGCCCGCCGCGATCGCGGCGGCCGCCGGGGTGATGCTGGTGATCAGCTACGTCGCCATCGGTGCGGGCCCGCGCACCCTGGGACGGCAGCATTCCTACCGCATCGCGCTGGCCGCGGCGGCGCCGCTGCAGGTCATCGGCACCCTGCTCGGCCCGCTGAGCCGGTTCCTCATCCTCGTAGGAAACGCCATCACCCCTGGTCGCGGGTTCAGCCAGGGCCCGTTCGCCTCCGAAGTGGAGCTCCGCGAGCTCGTCGACATGGCCCAGGAGGAAGGCGTGGTGGCCGACGACGAGCGGCGGATGATCCAGTCCGTCTTCGACCTCGGCGACACCATCGCCCGGGAGGTCATGGTGCCGCGTACCGACATGGTGTGGATCGAGCACGAGAAGACGATGCGCCAAGCCATGTCCCTGGCGGTACGCAGCGGACACTCCCGGATCCCCGTCATCGGGGAGAGCCCGGACGACGTGCTGGGCATCGTCTTCCTCAAGGACCTGGTGCAACGCTCGTTCACCCTGCGCGACAGCGACCGGGGCGAGGCGGTGGCGGAGCTGATGCGTCCCGCGGTGTTCGTGCCGGACTCCAAACGGCTGGACGAGCTGCTGCACGAGATGCAGCTGGGCCGCAACCATATGACCATTCTGGTCGACGAGTACGGCGGCGTGGCCGGCCTGGTCACGATCGAAGACGTCCTTGAGGAGATCGTGGGGGAGATCGCCGATGAGTACGACACCGACGAGCGCGCGCCCGTGGAGTACCTGGACGACGGGGTGGTCCGGGTCTCCGCCCGGTTGCCGGTGGAGGACCTGGGGGAACTGTTCGGCTGCGAGCTGCCCGCCGGGGACGTGGAGTCGGTCGGTGGCCTGCTCGGGCAGGCCTTGGGCCGCGTCCCGCTGCCCGGATCCGAGGTGACCGCGCACGGACTACTGCTGCGCGCGGAGGCGGGCCCGGAGATACGAGGCCGCGTGCGGGTGGGCACGGTGGTCGTGCGCCGCGCAACGCCGGACGCAGAACCCGAATCCGAGCGGCCCGACACCGAGAACACTCAGGACTCCGGTCGCCGCGGCAACGCAGACGGCGACAATCCACTCAACACCGAGCTCACCGAATCAGACGACAGGAGCACCCATCGTGGCTGAGGCATCCCCGGCGCCGTCCCCCGACCCGGATGACACCAAGCTGGTGGTGCTGGCGCGGTCCTCGATGGGGCGCACCGGCGCGCCGGAGGGCGCGGCTGTCCGCGATCTCGACGGCCGCACCTACGCGGCCTCCACCGTGCAGCTGCCCTCCCTGCGGCTGAGTGCGTTGCAGGCAGCGGTGGCCGCGGCCGTGTCCAGCGGCGCCGAAGGGCTGGAGGCGGCTGCCGTGGTAACCGGCGCCGAACAGCTCGACGACGACGGGCTGCGCGCGGTCCGCGATCTCTCGCCAGCGGCCCTGCTGTTGCTGGCCGACCGCAGCGGCGCCGTCCGGCAGGTGCTGGGTGGCTGAGGACCCGTCCTACCGCTCGGGGTTCGTGTGCTTCGTCGGCCGGCCCAACACGGGCAAGTCCACGCTGACCAATGCGCTGGTCGGCACCAAGGTGGCCATTACCTCCAGCCGCCCGCAAACGACTCGGCACACCATTCGGGGCATCGTCCACCGGCGGGACGCCCAGCTGATCCTGGTGGACACTCCGGGCCTGCACCGGCCGCGTACCTTGCTCGGGCAGCGGCTCAACGACCTGGTGAAGGACACCTACTCCGAGGTCGACGTCATCGGTCTGTGCATTCCGGCCGACGAGAAGATCGGGCCGGGGGACAAGTGGATCCTGCAGCAGCTGCGCCACGTCGCGCCCTCGACGCCGGTCGTCGGCGTGGTCACCAAGATCGACAAGGTGCGCAAGCAGCAGGTCGTCGAGCAGCTACTCGCCCTCTCGGCCCTGCTCGGACCGGCGTCCGAAGTGGTACCGGTCTCGGCCGTCCGCGACGAACAGGTCGAGGTGCTGGCCGACGTGCTCGCTGCCGCCATGCCCGAGGGGCCGCCGCTGTACCCGGAGGAGGAGTTCACCGACGAGTCCGACACCGTGATGATGGCCGAGCTGATCCGGGAGGCAGCGCTGGAAGGCCTGGGCGACGAACTGCCGCACAGCCTCGCGGTGGTGATCGACGAGGTCGCCGGCCGCGAGGGTCGCGAGGACTTCCACGATGTCCGTGCCATCCTCTACGTCGAGCGCCAGAGTCAGAAGTCGATCGTCATCGGCAAGGGCGGTGCCCGGTTGCGCGAGGTGGGCACCGCGGCCCGGGTCCAGATCGAGCGGATGTTCGGCAACCGGATCTTCCTCGACCTACACGTCAAGGTCGCCAAGGACTGGCAGCGTGACCCAAAGCAGATGGGCAAACTCGGCTTCTGACCCGGGCCGCGCTGCGGGTGCAGTGCGCGTTTCTGCGGTCTTCCGGACGACGACCTGGGTAGGTTGTGCTGCGGACCAAGCAATTCGGACTTACGGTGGGAGAAATTCATGACGCACAACCCTTCTGACCCGCAGAACAGTTACGGGACGGGTCAGCCGGCGGGTGGCCTCGGGCCGATGCCGGGGGACAACGACACCCGACGCGCGGTGGTCGCCGCACCGGACGACGTGCAGAAGTCCTTCATGCTATGGCTGGTCAGCATCGGCATCGGTCTGCTCGGGGCCATCGTTGGCGTCGTCTTCGCCGACCGGGACAAGGCGATCGACGAGGCCATGAGGAACGGCTCGGATCTCACCCGCGATCAGGCGAGCTCCCTGGTCACCGGCATCCTCATCGGTACCGCTGTCGTCGTTCTCATCATTCTTGCCCTCGAGCTCTTCTTCGTCTTCAAGATGCGTGCCGGGAAGAACTGGGCCCGCATTCTGCTTACGGTGCTCGGCGTACTGGGCATCCTGTCGTCGTTGTACGGGCTCACCGCCGGCCTCACCTTCGGCGCCGTGCTGAACATCGTTTCGGTGATCGTGCTGATCGCCGCGATCGTCTTCATGTTCAAACCCGCTGCGAGCGCGTACTTCAGCCAGCCGAAGTACTGAGCTGCCGCCGGAACCGGTTGGGCAGATTCTGTGCGGCCAGTCCTTGCAGAATCTGCCCAACCTCCACGTTGTCGGCGCGCTGACCCGCTAAATTGGCTGCACCGCGCCACGCCAGGTGGCCCTTCGCCTGACAGGAGACGTCATGACGGACCCTTACGGAGCCGGCTCAGGGCAAGACCCCAAGCACGGGGAGCAACCGGGCGGCTACGGCGGCAGCCAGGATATGGCCAGCAGCCCGGTTACGGTCAGCAACCCGGCTACGGCGACCAGCCTGGGTACGGTCAGCAACCCGGCTACGGCCAGCAACCGGCGTACGGGCAGCCCGGCGGGTACGGCCAGTCGATGGCGCCGCCGGACAACTATCTGGTGTGGGCGATCCTGAGCACGGTCCTGTGCTGCCTACCGCTGGGCATCGTTTCCATCGTGAAGTCGACGCAGGTCAATACGTTATGGGCACAGGGACAGCCGGACCAGGCACGGGCCGCGGCGGAGTCGGCGAAGAAATTCGCGATCTGGTCTGCCATCACGGCGGTGGTTCTCTGGGTCATCTTTGTCATCGTCTACGTCATCATCATCGTTGCGGCAGTCAACAGCACCCACAACTACAGCCTGGCGCCATGAGCCCGGCAATCGTGTCTGCACCATGGGGACCACCGCGGCCCGCGCGGTCGCAATGGTGGGCGCCGGTCGGCGTCGCCGGCCTGGCGATGGCCGGATGCGCCACCCTGTGGTTCGCCGACCCCACCACACCGGGCGGAATCCTGCCGGTGTGCCCAACCAAAGCCCTGCTGGGCATCGATTGCCCCGGCTGCGGCGGCATGCGGATGGTGTACTCCCTGCTGCACGGCGACCTCGGGGCCGCGGTGCACTACAACGCCTTGTCCATCGTCGCAGTGGCGATGATGGTGTGGGCCTACGGCGCGTGGGTCCTCGGCAAGATCCGCGAGCGCCCGGCGCGTTCCTGGCAGCACATCAGCTGGTTGCCCAAGGTGGTTCTGCCGGTCGTGCTGGTGTGGTTCGTCATCCGCAATCTGCCGTGGGCGCCTTTCCAAGCCCTGCACGTGTAGGCAGCAGAAGTGCGACGATGACGCGGGTGAGGCTCTATCGCGACCACGCCGTGGTGCTCCGCCTGCACAAGCTCGGTGAGGCCGACCGCATCGTCACCCTGCTCACCCGCCAGCACGGGGTGGTCCGTGGGGTCGCCAAAGGGGTGCGCCGCACGCGGTCGAAGTTCGGGGCGCGGCTGGAGCCCTTCGAGCACATCGACGTGCAGCTCTACCCCGGCCGCAACCTCGACATCATCACCCAGGTGCAGACCGTCGACGCGTTCAGCGGCACCCTCGTTGCCGACTACGGCCGCTACACCACGGCCTGCGCGGTGCTGGAAACGGCCGAGCGCCTGGCCAGTGAGGAGCGCGCCCCGGTGCTGCGGCTGCACCTGCTGACCGTAGGGGCGCTGCGGGCGCTGGCGGCCGGCGAGCGGGCCCCGGAGCTGGTACTCGACGCGTTTCTGCTGCGCGCCATGGCATTCGCCGGGTGGGAGCCGGCGCTGTCGGAATGTGCGCGCTGTGCGGCGCCGGGCCCCCACCGGGCGTTTCACGTCGCCGCCGGTGGCGTGGTGTGCGTGCACTGCCGCCCGGCCGGTGCGGCCACGCCCGCGCCCGCGGTACTCGAGCTCATGCAGGCATTGCTGCACGGCGAGTGGTCGGCCACGGAGGAGGTGCCGGGCTCCGTGCGGCGGCAGGCGAGCGGTCTGGTTGCCGCCCATCTGCAGTGGCACCTCGAGCGCCAGCTGCGCACCCTGCCGCTCATCGAGCGGGGCAGTCCCCATCTCGCCGCCGGCGCACACCGGGAGGTCCGGCAGGATGAGCACCGTGCTCCCTCGCCGACGCCCCCACTCCCCGGCTGATCGCCCGGTCCGCCCGCCCGACCCCCATCCTTCTGGCGCCCGCCCGCCGCGGCTGCAGCCGGAGTTGATCCCGCGCCATGTCGCTCTGGTGATGGACGGCAACGGTCGCTGGGCGCAGGAACGGGGCCTGCCGCGCACGGCCGGCCACGAGCGCGGCGAGGCGGTGCTCATGGATGTGGTGTGCGGATGCATCGAACTGGGCGTGCAGCACCTCTCGGCGTACGCCTTCTCCACCGAGAACTGGCGGCGCAGTCCCGACGAGGTGCGCTTTCTCATGGGGTTCAACCGGGATGTCATCCGCCGGCGACGGGACGAGATGCACGAGATGGGCGTGCGCGTGCGCTGGGCCGGGCGCCGGCCGCGGCTGTGGCGCAGCGTGATCCGGGAGCTGGAGACGGCCGAAGAACTCACCGCCGGAAACTCCGTGCTCACGCTCACGATGTGCGTCAACTACGGAGGCCGAGCCGAAATCGCCGATGCAGCGCGAGAAATCGCCAGGCTGGCCGCGGCGGGCAAAATCAACCCGGAGAAGGTGGACGAGCGGATGCTCGCCCGGTACCTCGACGAGCCGGACATGCCCGACGTCGACCTGTTTCTGCGCCCCTCCGGCGAGCTGCGCACCTCGAACTTCCTCCTGTGGCAGTCGGCCTACGCCGAGCTGGTGTTCCAGCACACGCTGTTCCCGGACTTCGACCGCCGCGACCTGTGGGCGGCCTGTGTGGAGTACGCCTCCCGCGATCGCCGCTTCGGCGGGGTGGCCGAAGAGCCGCAGGGCGTGCAGCAGTGACTGCCGAGGAGTTGCTCGCTGCCGCACACGCGGCCCTGGAGCGTTACGTCGAGGTGCACGTCGACCCCAGTGGTGCCCTGGCCTTCGTGCACGCCGAGATGCCGTGCGCCGTGCAGTCCACCCAGCTCGCCAAGGGGCTTGTCGTGCTCTCGGTGACCTGCGTGCTGCTGTGGGACCTCGACCGCACGCCGACGCTGGACGCCGCGGTGGCTCGTACGGGCTCCAGTGTGCAGTTCGGCGGGATCGGTCTGCTCGACGACGGCGAGCGCGCCGACGTCACCCTGCGCTACGCGTTTCCCGCCGCCGGCCTGGACGACGATGCTCTGGGCACGTTGCTGTTGCTGCTGCTTTCCGCAGGCTCCCATGCCCGCGCGGAGCTTCGTACCGCGCTGGCGTGATTCCGCGCATATCGGGGCGCGAATGAGGCGCCAGGGGCAACAAACGCGCCCCGATGTGCGCAACTCAGCCGACGCAGGACGGACAGGTGCCGAACACCTCGACGGTGTGACTGACGTCGGTGAACCCGTGCTCGGCGGCCACCGTCTGCGCCCACCGTTCCACCGCCGGTCCCTCCACCTCCACCGTCGCCCCGCAGTGCCGGCACACCAGGTGATGGTGATGGCCGGAGGAACACCGGCGGTAGACCGACTCGCCGGTGTCCGTGCGGAGCACATCGACCGAGCCGCTGTCGGCCAGCGCCTGCAGCGTGCGGTACACCGTCGTCAGCCCGATCCCCTCGCCGCGGCGGCGCAACTCCTCGTGCAGGTCCTGGGCGGAGCGGAACTCCTCGGTGGCGTCGAGCAGCTTGGACAGCGCGCTGCGTTGCTTGGTGGCGCGTTGCTGTCTGGTCCGCACACCCGGCTGGTGCGGATCAGTCATGCCGCCCTCACCCTTCCTCTGCGTGCGCCACGGCGTCGATGACGATGTGCGAAAGGTGCTCGTCCACCAAGCGGTACACCACTTCCCGTCCGTTGCGGTCGCCGTGCACCACGCCCGCGGCCTTGAGCACCCGCAGGTGCTGGCTGATCAGCGGCTGGGAAACCCCGAGCGCATCGACAAGCTCGTGCACGCACCGATCGGACTCCCGCAGTTGCAGCACGATCGCGATCCGGACGGGGGCGGCCAGCGCCCGCAGCAGGTCACCCGCGGCGTCGAGGATGCTCTTGGGCGGCGCCGGGGCAGCGGCCGCACGGCGCCCACCGTGAATCGCCGCGGCAGCCTCCATGGTCACAGATGCCTCCGACGTCGTGGGGTGAAGCCTTCGGTTACCCATCGTAGGGATGGCGCAGTCGTGGTGCCGCATCCCTGCGCGCCAGCTCGCCGCCGTGAGCGCATCCGGGCTTTCCGCCGCCGGATAGGCTGGGGCAACTCGTACCCACGTCCGACCTGTATGGAGCTCATCTCAGTGGCCGCCAAGTCCTCCCTGCTCGACACCGTCGTCAGCCTCTGCAAGCGCCGGGGCTTCGTCTACCCGTGCGGCGAGATCTACGGCGGTACCCGCTCGGCGTGGGACTACGGCCCGCTGGGCGTGGAGCTGAAGGAGAACATCAAGCGTCAGTGGTGGCGGTCAGTGGTCACCAGCCGCGACGACGTGGTGGGACTGGACTCCTCGGTGGTGCTGCCGCGCCAGGTCTGGGAGGCTTCCGGCCACGTGGCGACCTTCACCGACCCGCTGGTGGAATGCCTCAACTGCCACAAGCGATTTCGCGAGGACCACCTGCTGGAGGAGTACGAGGAGAAGAAGGGCCGGATGCCGGAGAACGGCATGGCCGACATCGTCTGCGGCAACTGTGGCACTCGAGGCCAGTGGACCGACCCCAAGGCGTTTTCCGGTCTGCTGAAGACCTTCCTCGGCCCGGTGGAGAACGAGGAGGGGATGGCGTACCTGCGGCCCGAGACGGCGCAGGGCATCTTCATCAACTTCGCCAACGTGCTGACGTCCTCCCGCCGGAAGCCGCCGTTCGGGATCGGCCAGATCGGCAAGAGCTTCCGCAACGAGATCACTCCCGGCAACTTCATCTTCCGCACCAGGGAGTTCGAGCAGATGGAGATGGAATTCTTCGTCGAGCCCGGCACCGACGAGGAGTGGCACCAGTACTGGATCGACCGCCGCACCGATTGGTACACCGGCCTCGGGATCAACCCGGACAACCTGCGGCACTTCGAGCACCCCAAGGACAAGCTCTCGCACTACTCGACCCGCACGGTGGACATCGAGTACCGCTTCCACTTCGGTGGCAGCGAGTGGGGCGAGCTCGAAGGTGTGGCCAACCGCACCGACTACGACCTCCGCACCCACTCCGAGGCCTCGGGCACGGCCTTGGACTACTTCGAGCAGGCCAGCGGCACCCGCTACACGCCCTACGTCATCGAGCCCGCGGCCGGCGTGGGCCGGGCCATGATGGCCTTCCTGCTCGACGCCTACGTCGAGGACACCGCGCCCAACGCCAAGGGAGGGGTGGACAAGCGAACGGTGCTCCGGCTGGACCGGCGTCTCGCGCCGGTGAAGGCCGCCGTGCTGCCGCTGAGCCGCAACGAGGACCTCACCCCCAAGGCGCGCGAGCTGGCCGCCCAGCTGCGCCAGCACTGGAACGTGGAGTTCGACGACGCCGGAGCCATCGGTCGTCGTTATCGGCGCCAGGATGAGATCGGGACCCCGTTCTGCCTCACCGTCGACTTCGACACCCTCGAGGATCAGGCCATCACCGTGCGCGAGCGGGACTCCATGGCCCAGGATCGGGTGGCGCTGGACCAAGTCGAGGGGTACCTGGCCAGTCGGCTCATCGGCTGCTGATCGGCCAGACCCCCGATCTGTCGGTACTCGAACGTATGGTCGAGTCATGGAGGTGGGGGTCAGCGCAGAGCAACCGGTGACGTCGGTGGCGCACGGGATGGCGTTGCTGGCCGAAGGGATGGAGGTGGTGCTGTGCGCGTCGGCGGCCCCGTTGGACACCGCTGAGTTGCACCATCAGGTGTTGACCCAGTGCGAGGAACAGGGCACGGCGATCAAGTTGGGACACCGGCGCCTTGACGTGTTGTTGCATCAGACCGGTGCGGATCTCCAGGGCAGATGCGCGGGCGCGGGTGCGCGCCGCCGCGGTGTGCGGTCCGCGGCGCGCGTTCACCGGCGAGCCGTTGGAGCCGGTGCAACCACATACCGCGGCAGCTGTGTACGCGGGGACGATCGGGGCAGAGCACCCGGATCATCACCAAGTTCCTCGGCCGGATCCCCACCGCGCTGGGGCCCGGTGTG
>JAABUM010005149.1_pt1 | contig 14003 bp, 28 predicted proteins | sample 5559161 | NCBI WGS metagenome assembly JAABUM01 (sample SAMN10711868, study PRJNA513369) | rock metagenome | isolation source: Antarctica rocks | place: Antarctica: Victoria Land, Siegfried Peak nord
AAAAGATGCAAATTACGATCCGCGTGGCACGGGCACCGCTTGGTGAGCGCCGCAGCATATCTGCCTTTGAAGAGGCGCCTTCCTTCCATTCATTGCTATGTGCACCGCCCATGATCGTCTCACTATTTCGTCTTGTGCACTCGAAGGTCGCATAACTTTTTGAACCAAAAGCCGTGGCACCCGCTCAACTTCAAAAACCAGGCACGCGTCTACGAGGCTGAGCAGGAGACCATCGCCACCGCCAAGCGCAATGCGATCGCCAAGGTAAAGGCGCCGCTGTGCAGCCGCATGCATCTAAATCACGCCTGCTGCCGTTCTCTGCATCAGACGGCTGTTCATCACGATTGCTTGGCGGCGGCGACCCGACCGCGGCCGAGCGCAGCCAGTGTTCAGCAGCGAGATCGTTTTTAATTTTATATGCTACCCTGAGTCAGGTCGTCCCTTTCCATCCTGCAGCAAGAGTTTGAGGCGGAACAAGAGTACATGAAGACGCTGAGCTACCTCAGCCCCGAGGAGCAGGCCAAACATGCGGCCCGGCAGGCCATCTCCTTCATGTGCGTGCCTCTTTCCAGGAACAGCGTCGGAAATCGTCCCAGCGTCAACCTCGTGGCTGCACGATCATCACGTCCTGCCTGGATAGTCCTGCACCTTGGATTGCTCGCTGGTTGGTGCAGGTACACAAAGCCACCTGGCATGGACGCGGTGGAGAAGGCAGCCACAGCTAAGGTAGGACCGGCAGTCGGTCATGAGTTTTCCGGGCCTTAAGGCTATCAACTAGCATGCTCACGAAGTTCCCGTGTTTGCAGGCATGCAACCCATCTTTGCAGACGTGCAGTCCGTGAGTGGTCAAGCACTGCTGCCGTGCTCCGCAGGCAGAGGCAGACGAAAATGGGGGTGCAGCGGCGTCCGCTGGCCAAGACGGCGGCAGCGGGCGCGGCGGCGGGTGGGGCGGTAGGGGCGGCGGCCGCGGCGGCCCGCCGCCGCCGCCGCCATCGGGGCACGTGAAGCACATGCTGGGCGCTGTGGCGGCGCTGACGACGCAGGACCGCTTCGAGCTGCGGCCGGGCACCCACGGGCTCATGGGCCGCCGCAGCCCACCGCGCGGCGGCCAGGTGGGATAGCTTATGTTTTATGGCGCTTGGCCACGTGGTGTCCATGGTGTCGGTGAGCCAGCCAATGAAGCCCGCAGCCTCTGTCAGAGCTCAGACGGAAATCTTGCATGACCATGGCTTGCCAAGGAGTTGGAGATGATGGGCAATGCTGTACTCGACGTGACGCAGCTGCTGCTGCCCTTGCGCGCAGGCGGCAGACGGGGCCAACCAGCAGATCCTGGTGTCGGACTCTGAGAACGAGCCGGAAGAGGAGCAGCTGGATGCGGCTGCCCTGGAGCGACAGGCGCGGCTCTCTTACCCCAGACCACTACGTCCTCTGTCGACATAGTTAAAACTGTGAAACCAGGTTACCCCAGACCAGTGGAATCTAGAGCCACCTCGTGGGCGGGTCACCATGCACTCAGGCAAGGTCTGGTCAGGGCAATGCACGTCCTGCACGCCGTCTCAGTAAAGCAATGCACATCCCCAAAGCTAAAGCAAAGCAGCTGGTGTGCGGACAGGCGCGGCTGCTGATCAAGGCGGAGAAGCAGCTCGCCAAGGCGACGCGGCAGGAGCGCAAGCGGAAGGAGCTGGAAGCAGCGGAAGCGTTTCTGCGGTCCGCGGGAGTGGACCCCGAAGACGCCGCCCGCTCGCACGTCAAAAGGGCGAAGAAGGACAAAAATGAGAAGAAGGACAAGCAGGAGAAGAAGGAGAAGAAGCGGTGACAGCGGCGGGCTGGTCCCGGGGCACTTCGAAGCGCAGCCCCACTGCCTGATGATGGGCCACTGAGCAAGGTGTGTATTCTCTGATCACTCGCAAGTGCACCTAGAAGGATGCTGATGCATGCATTATCATTCTGCACATCTGACAGGCAGCAGATGCTACACTTCAGATCAGCATCGCACCCGCAGCTGTTTATAGATGTTCTTATTGCTGATTCTGTTGCTGCGCAGATGGTGCTTACCGGTTGACAGCTAAACCACATCATGACCACAAGCTGCTGACAGCATGAGGCAAACTGTTGCCTTGAGGCGCTTCGAACTATTCGAAGCAAGTAAATCATACAACAACTAGGCAGCAAACCAGACAAGCACATCCGACGAATACAATGAGTACATTCTGATCTGACAGCGTCTGAAAGTCCTGAACTCCTGAAATCCACACCAAAGGCTCCTAGTGCCCTTATCTGCTGTGGCAAAATAGCAGTACAAATGCAGAGGGGCGCCCTCCAAGCCACTAACAGATGTTGGCTTGGGGCGTCTCCAATCTTGCACGCCCAGCTGCGGCTTGGTCTTCACATCATCCATAGTGCTTCAACTTGGATTTGGTTTGGGCAATCAACTGCCATAACTGTGAGGTTGCAAGTGCAAGTCGGCCTGCACACGCAAAGCGGAAACCGTCAGAAGCTTTACAGCGCTGGTATACACATTGTGTGGGCATGAGACAGCCAGCATATGGATTGCCGCCTTCAAGACGCTCGCACCGGCTTGCTAGTCCTCGTCAGAATCCGTGCCCGAGCTGGTGAAGAAAATGGGGTGAGACGCCAGCGGCGCGCTGTCGGAGGCGCCTGCGTCAGTCGAGAGTTCAACCTATGGCAAGTCAAACATGCTGTATAGGTGCCAGTCACGTCAGGCGAACATTGAATCAGACGCTCACCGGAGGTGAATCGTGGAGTGCATGGCTCAGGCGTGGGCGGCGCCTGCTCGGAAAGGGACTCTTCTCAGGTGAGCGTTTTTCTGCTATCCAATGTGGTCAAAACCTATTATAATAACACCTGTTCACAGTGCAAGTGCTCAAAGCCAATATGCACGCGCTTCCCCTGCAGGATCGGCATACCTACCTTCATGCTGTCCTTGGAGGGGCTCACGGCGCCCTGCGGCAGCTGCTTGATGAGCATGCTGAACTCTGTGGAGCTCTTGGCCGGCTTTGCGATTGCGTCGCTGCCGTCATGCTTGTTCGACGCCGGCTTGAACGCGCACAGCAGCAGCTCCTTGATGGCATACCGGGTACCCAAAGCGATGCCGCAGGCTACGCCTGCTCCCTTGTAGGCTAGCAAGAGCGCCAGGACACCGTGATCACCCAGGATGTAAAAGCAAGTGCTTTGCAAGCTTATAAAAATTCAGTCAGAGCTGTGCGGCAGCCCTGCAGTTGCCGCAGCCGCACCCACCTGTGACGATCAGTGGCTCAGCCCCGAGCATGGTGCGTGCATCAACTGAGCCGTGCTCCGGCAGACTCAATCTTTGTGTAAGCACAAACCTTCTGGAAGGACAACTGCACCGCTCCCGGTTGCAAAGAAAGTTTAGAAGCCCGAGCGACGGGGTGTGCGCGATCGCTTGCCACTTTAGCGGTTGTTTCGTCAGGGCGCAGCTGAGTGTCAAGGCCTTTGTCCTCAACACATAGCTTGACAAATGCAAGTTGCAGACAGTTTCTGGCACCGATGAGCTGGCATTGCCTCGGTTTCTGGGTTCCGGAACCAGGCTCCAATCTGGAGGGCAACGCTGGAAAAAGCTCGGCGGAAAATTGTGGTGGGAGAGAGAGAAGGGGCACACGGATGGCGAACCTGGCCGGCAGGGCGCAGCGGCTCCTGTGCCGGCGCCCGGTCCTGCCGCTGTGCAAGCCCAGCACGGCAGCGCTGACGCGGCGCAGCGCTGACGCGGCCGTCCACGGCACCGGCAGCCAGCTGCACCGGCGCCGGCGGCTGCTCAGCCGCCGGCACCGGCCGCGCCTGACAGCCGCGTGGCCTGCGGGGAACCAGGCTGGGCAGCTCTGCCCCTGTGTTGCAGCCCGCAACCCGGGCCGCGGTCATCGCTACTGGCAGTGCGCCGTCGCCCAGCCGCTGATAGCTGTCTTGGCAGCCAAGATGCACCCTCGGCCGCAGCGCTGCGGCCGCTGCTAGCAGCGGCAACAGCCGCCGCTGCCACCGCCGCCGCCGCCGCCGCCGCCACAGCAGCATCAGCGACAGTAACAACAGTAACAGCAGCAGCGGCAGCAGCAGCCGCCCCAGCAGCACGCACCGCCTAGACCGCCGCCTCAGCCGCTGCCGCCGCCGCCGCCGCCGCCGCTGCTGCCGCAGCCGCAGCAGGCGGGGCGGGGGCTCCTGGCAACGGATGTCTGGCTCATGATAACCCAGGATAGGGTGCATCCGGGTGTGTGGCGAAAGGAGTGCCTCCTGGCGATCAGTGCCATGGAGCATGGGCGAAAGATGGCCGCAGCCAGGGTGCTACAGCACGAGGCGCCGGCGCAGCCGGGCACGCAGCTCGCCCTGCGTGTCGGCCGAGCGGTGGTCGCCCGATTCTGGGTTGCTGTCTGAGTTTTGTGCCCTGCAGGTGGCCCTAGAAGCGTGGCAGCATTCCGCTGCTGCTCAAGGGCCCTTTCTCCGTTTCAGCGGCCGGCAGCAGCAGTGGGTCGTCGTCCGTTCGGCAGGCGGCGCCTAGGCAGCAGGCTGATTTGGTTTGTGGTTCATATGTGGTGTTTTGTAGCGTTCTCCAGGCGTTGATCCGGCATTGGACATTACAAACTGGCCATTGTGCTCATGTGTTGAGCGCTCCCGCGGGGTCCACCGCTGTTGCCGACGTGCACCTGCGTGGTGACAGGCACTGGCTACCAATGCTCGTGCCTATGTCCGCGAGGTCACAGGGGCTCGCCCCCCCTTTGTGTGTGGTCCTGGGGCGGCGCCACCCCACAACAATCAAGGGACCACACCCTCACGGCGGCGGGCATGACTAGCGACTGTGGCATACCGTACTGGCCTCAAAACCTAGCTAGTGAATAATTAACTGGCTGACGAGCCGTTTTGGTGTATTTTTGAAATCGGCGGCTTTCGGCGGCTGGCAAGCCGAAATTCAGGCCACCGAAATTCGCCAAAATGACGTAATCTTGCACAGAAAATGCAGAGAGGCTTCCATGCATCACCGCAGACCTGCTTTGTATGCATTTGGCAGCTAGGGGCCTCTGCTGATAGAAAGATTACACCCGCCAGCCTCACTCAGGCTGACAAGGCATCAAATCACCAATAAACCATCATGCTGAAGGCCAACATCGTGTCCGCGGCTGGCAAATACAATATTAATGCCTCTAAAACCTTTGCTCGTACGGACAGCGGCACCGCCGCTGGCCGCCAGGCTTTGCTTACAGCTATTCCGATTTACCCCTGTAAGTTGCACATTGCACATGCTGGGCCTGGGATGTAATGCCGATCAGTTTATCAATGCTCAAGCCGAAGACCTCCAAGTTAGTGCACCTCCCCTCCTTGTTCACGGCATGTTCCAGACCACTGCAGCAGGGGCTTCCCTGGGTCTTGCTTGCCAGTGGCGGCCAAGCATACAGACTCTTAGACGGTGTTGCAGAACGCGTGCCGGACCAGCCAGCACGACGGGGGCACAAGCAAGTTAGGGCGTCAGACATGGTGAACACACGTCTCCACAACGCAAGTGATCAGTAGTCGTCGAAGTCGTAGTCGTCTTCATCAAACGGCATGTTGGTCTGCATGGGGTCCATGGCGCTCTGCAGCACGATGGAAGTGGACTCTCAGCAGGGTCTCGGAATCAATGTGATGGCAAGACGAAGACAAGTGCAGGCATGTGGGGCAGCAGAGGAGCGATGTGATCGTTTGATGTTTCTCACCTTGGGCAGCTGCATGTCGGGGATCTTCCAGTCCTCGTTCTCGCCGCCGATGACCAGCTGCTTGATGCCCACGTTCCTTGCACGAGCAGGTTGCATAACCTCAACGGCGTTGACCAGCACAACGAGCACAGAGAAAAACGAACAATGAAGAGATGATGTTGGGAGCACGCAGCGAGCTCAGCGGCAGGGAAGGCCGTTGACGCACTCTCTGCTGAAATTTGACAGCGCATTGATGAGAACGTCAACTGCGAGCTCATCCGCTGTGCCCATGTTGACCCTGCGAGCCGACGAGCCTGCTGTCAGGTCGATGGAAGCTGCACGCTGTTTCGATGCAGAGCGACAGATGTATAGTTAGGATGAGCATGCACCAGAGCCGGGTCGGCCGTATGCCACGGCAAAAGCACATTTCCCCACCAGGTGCGCAGCCAGTTGCCCTTGCGCTCTGTGTTGGACATGTCGTGGAAAAAGGCGTCCAGGCCGGACTCGCACTCCTCCGCGTCGTACTGCAGGAAGCTGGCGCCCTCGTCCGTGGCGTTGTTGAACACCTGTGAAACCATTAGGACTTGAGTTGCAGCGTCGCCAAGCGACGCCTGTTGCACAACGAACATCCACAACTGTCCAGCAAGAAGCCTCAGGCCTCAGGCCTGACCTGGAGGTTCATGCCATTGAAGCCACCAAGGCGGCCGATCATGAACCAGGACTTGAGGACCTCCTCCACCATCTCCTGCTCGCCCTCCGACGGCGAGTTGTGCATCTCCATCCACAGCTGCAAAAGGAAGAGTCAAGCGATGAGCACCTTCACTGATTCAACCAGTGCGGCAAGGGCGTTCTGCTACGCCAATTACATCCCTTTTGTGCAGCATATTTCACATCAAGATCATCGTTGTTCCTGACTGGCTGACATGTGGTGCTGGATTGCCGGCTGGCGTGAGGGATGGAATTTGCAGCATGCATACGTGCGTTGGGTCAGGGGCGCACCCAGAGGCTGAAGGGGTCAACCTCCCGCAGCACCACTTGCATCTGCCCCTCCACCCCCGTGTTCTCGTTGAACATGTCGGCACGCTTCGTATTAATGTACTGCCGCATCTGTTTGCGGTTGTGCCAAAGAACGTCAGACACCGGCGCATGACTGTAAAGATACCTGGGATGCGTGCGGCAGTGCTGACGGTCTCACGTCAGCGTGAGGACGGCATCGGGATTTGCAACAAAACTGCGCACCCGGTCCTGCACGACCTCCGGGTCGCCGTTGGCGCCTTCCAGCAGCTTCGCTTTGTCCGGGTCGTCCACTGCATCCTCCTCCAGATCCCTGCAAATGGAACGCAATTTGCAACCGTCAAACATCCTCACATACTGCAGCTCATCGGTGGTGAGCCGGAGGAATTGCAGCGAGGCAATCGTGATCCACCTACTGCACTCCAGCCACACGCCTGAGCCATTCGGGCTTCTCTGCTGCACCGCTCTGTCCTGCCGCTGCGCGTGCTACACGAAACTGCCTGTGGACGTGAGTGACACTCTGCGCTCGCTGCGATGTCTGTCTCTGTGACCACATACCAGAGTCTGATGCACTCTGTGCTCCCTGTGCGCAGCGGCTGTGCCTCAAGTTTGTGAGCTGGCAGATGACATGCCGGCCATGAGGACCAGCCGTCACGAGACCTGTCATGCTGCGTGAATGAGCTGCAAAATGTGCTTATTGTCGCTGGTATCGATCTGCTTGTGGAAGTGCAAAGCAGACAGTGACGGCCTGTTCCACAGCCGTTCCGGAATGCGGTGTCGGAACTGTGAGCCGCCTAGACACGAGGTCATGCACTCCAGTTCATATTTGTTGTGCCCACTTGCTTACAGATGTCATTGTCAACCACTGCGACATTCACACGGTTCCGCGTCCGCCATCCAGGCGACATGAAAGCATTTGGCATGCACCGAACGTGCCAGGCCTTAGGACAGACGCTCAGGCATGCGCCTGGGCCTCGACCTATTCTTTTTAGGCCTTCAGCGAAGCGGTCCTCCGACATGGACAAGCCGCCAGTCGTCCTGCCGGGTGCGACACTCTTTGCCCCTTGTGTCCCGACCGCAGGCGGTCATGGGGCGCATGCTGTGCATACGCATCTAAGCTGAATGTAAGTCGACAGCAACGACACAAGATACGCGCAATAACAGGCGAGGACCAGGACCCTCTGGCCTGGGTGCGCAACGCCAGGGATGTGGAGACGGACACTGTGGTCACCGCGCCGCGGCGCAGCGGCCGCCGCCCGCAGCCGGAGCAGGCGCAGGAGGCAGCTGAGCCCACCGGCAGCACGGCGGCGAATGTGGGCGCAGACAGCAATGCGCGGCAGGTTAGCGAGGCGGAGGAGGAGCCAGAGGAGACGCATGTGCTGCCGCGCACGCCGGGTGGGTACCGTCAAACACGCGGCTTGCAGAGCTCTGCTGTTCGCCAAGAGGAACGGAGCAAAATGGCCATGAAACTCTGACGTGACCTTGCATCCGCATCAACCTCCGTCCTTGTTCGCTGCAGATGCAAAGGCGCAGGCTGCTATCGAGCGCCTGAAGACGCCGCGGGACATCAAGCGGTACCTTCGGGCGCGGCAGGGGTATGAGGCGGCGCTGGAGGCCTGCGAGCAGATCTGGCCAGCCTGGTCCGCAAACGGCTGCCGCAAACTGAACCTGCGGGTGAGCCGCTGGATTACCACGAAAATCAAGGATGAATTTCAACTCTCGAAGTGTGCTCCTGTGGAATGTGTGTTTCCTGCCTTTGCTGGGCGACAAAACCCAAGAATGAGAATCGTCTTTTGATCCAACGTCGATCTGCTGTCATGATGTCGCAGGGTTCAGCATACGGCGCGGTCAAAGGCCCGAGGCCTGCGGAGGCGGCGGCAGCACTGCGCGCCGCCACTGCAATGGCGCTCAGGAGCTACACCGGTGGCGAGCGCCTACTGAAGGTGCCTTTTGCTTTTGTTCAAGCCTTTTCCGGCGCCAGCAGGACCTTTGCTGCCATCGTACGCCTGTGTGTTGTGCAGTCTGCACCAGGTCGTCGTAAGACAGTCGACATTTCATATGGCGCACATCCAAGCTTCAAAGTCTGGATGCAGGCCCGAGACCGGAGGCTGCTGGGTCTGATCGAGGCACTGGGTCTGGCGCCGCCGCGGCCGCCGCCGGGCGAGGCAGTCGAGGAGCAGGACGAGGTTGCAGCGACTCTGGCCAGCGCAGCAGAGAGCATGCCTGCATCAGAGCCTTTCGCAGAGGGCGCCTCAGCGTCAGCAGCCACCAGTGGCGCCGCGCCGCAGTGGACGGACCGCTCCAGCAAGATGCACCCGGTCTGCGTCACCGACGCCATGTGGTCGCTGGCGGTCATGGGCGGCCCGGTGCTGTTTGAGCGCGAGATGGACGCCCTCATATCGGTGCGCCCCACTGTCCTGTGTGCACTGCTGCACAAGCTGTAGCTGCACTTGTGCTGCGTCAGAGACGGAGGCCCGCATAGCGGTGCGCGCAGCACACTGCTTGCGCTACTATTCTCGTTTGCAGTGCTGCTGAGGCTGAAGCTGCACTGGTGCCAGCGCGGTGTTTCACGCTGCGCGCGCTCGTCAACCCAGTTGACCAGTCGACCAGCCTGCAAACTCGTTAATGGTGGAAACAGAAGGGCCGGCGTATCAGAGCAGTTCGTCAGCTCATTTCCACCGTTGCTCTTCAGGGTGCCGACCTGACGCATGCCGCCTGGCGGCCGGTGTTTGTGGCGGACCTGCTGTGGGCGCTGGCATTGGCGCACCACTGGACGCCGCGGCTGCTGGAGGCGGAGGCCCTGGTGCAGCGCCTCGGCGGCCTGCCCGCCATGACCGCCCGCGAGGCGGCAAGCAGCCTGTGGGCCTGCGCTACACTGGGCCACACACCCAAGACGCTGCTACAGGTGTGTCGGAGTTGCGAGAGTGCTGGAACTGCGCCACATTCAGATGCCGCTACCATTGCTCAAAACTGATGTGATTCGGCGATCACGCGCCTTCGCAACCAGGATGCACGCTTGCTTCCTGGGGGCTGCAATCCGAGGGTTGATGCCTTCTGACTGGTGTTTCAACTGCGAGGCTGCAGGAAGTAGAGGCAGAAGGCGGCTGGCGCTTTGCGCACCCGCGGCCGTCGCCCGGCCTGGAGCTGCGGCGCATCGACGCGCTGTCCGGCAAGCAGCTGGCGACAGCTGCTTGGTCGCTCGCCGCCCTGGTGAGCCTTCTGTTCTCCTCAGAGACTGTGTCCACACAACTCTCGCAGGATGCGGCGGTAACGCATCAGCCGAGTATGTGCCAGCAAACTCCTCGCTAGCTGGCCACCAAAACACACCAGCCAAACCCAGCAGACTTGCACCTCGACATGCTGTCAGCTGGATGGACCCGGGACAAGAAGAACCAAGCACCGCCGCCACAGCGTCGATTCTGCTGCAGAAGCTGGTCGACTCGGCGGCCTTCCGGGAGCTGTGGCAGGAGGTGGGGCGCCGTGGGCTGGACGGCATGGGCACCGAGCAGAAGATGCTGATGCAGGTTCACCAGGTGAGCTATGCGCCTGCAGACTCCAGCAGGATGCGTTTCCGTGATGTTGTGATCCTGCAGCAAAGCTGCCCCCGCTATGTGCCGGCTTCTGGCAGAAACTCTTCCTGCCATGGCAGTCCTGTGCAGTACCCAGCTGCCAACTATGGCTGAAAGGCAGAGCGCAGCTCAAATTGACTGGCGACCAACGTGTGACGGCATGTTTCAAGATATCCGCAGCTGGCGCCGGCGGTGGAGCTTGAGGACGATGGGGGCAATTGCTCATTGCAGAATTTCGTACAGGCGATCATTAGGAGATATTCAGGTGGTGGTGCCGGTGGACCTGAAGGGCAACGCGCACGGCAGCGGAGGAGCTGCTGACGCACGGATTTATCTACAAGGAAGAAGATTAAATCAATTGTCATCTCCGCAGGTGGCGCTGTCGGTGGACCTGGAGGGCGACGAGCGGCGGCCGGAGGGCGCGGGCGCGGAGGAGCTGCTCACAAATGCTGCCGACGCCTGGCAGTATGGCATCCGGCCGGTGCACAAGAAGCAGGAGTCGTACCACGAGGGCCAGGTGCGCACAAGATTTCGCCCTCCGGGCCGGCTCCAGCCTGAGAGATTGAGTCTGAGAGACTGCTCTGGAGCTGCACGGCGTCTGCTGCTGGCTTACGTTGCATCTTCCGGTGCTTGAGCTGGGACAGCTCATGCTTCAGGCCGCGTGGCTACGACACAACCCATACATCCTGCAGGCGACCTCAGTCATCTCTCTGCGCTCTATCAACATCGTCTGGTTCAATTTCTTAGTACTCACATGTGTCTTGCGCTGCGCGTGCAGATCGCGAGCGCACTGGTGGGGTTGGGGCGCTTCCACGCGAAGGAGGACGTGTCGTCGGGCTACTCGGTGGACCTCAGCATCCCATCGGCGCGCATCGCCATCGAGGCCGACGGCCCCTCCCACATGGCCCGCAACGACCTCGGCAGGTCAGCCGCCGGTTGAAGTTCTGGATCACATCCTGATTCCTAGGGATTGCAACCACTCGTAGTGGCATCCGACTGTGGAAGTCATGCCCACTGGCTGCCTCAGCTCTGCTCTGGCGGTGCTGCAGGCTCTGTGCATTCCAGCGTGCTACTTGGACCGCCATGCCGATGACCTGATGTTTCTTGCCCGATGTGCAGGCTGCTGGGTCATGCGCGCATGAAGCACCGCCACCTGGGGCTGCTGGGCTGGAAGGTGCTTTCGGTGCCGTTCCATGAGTGGGACGAGCTCCTCGGCTCGGCGGAAAAGCGGCTATACCTGCAAGACCGGCTGGACCCGCTGCTGCATGGATAGTCAGCTGGAGCGCATATCGGCTTTAGTGTTTCAGTTCTGGCGTGTATGACGTGCCGCTGTATTACATGAATGGATTGATTGGAGGACAGCCCAGGTTGGAGGACAGCCCAGGAAACCACTCACGGCTTCCGCATGTGTCTCCGGCCGAGAGCTCGTTTCGGCGGCGAAGGAGTCGCTGTCTATATCAACTGTGCTGAACAGCACCCAGTTTATGCATGAGAAATTCTGCACATCTACATACGAAAGGCATGGTGCGCAGCACTTGGATGGGCCACAATTCGCCGGTCTGGCGGAGGTCAGTGCCGCAACCGGCCGCGCCTCAGAGCAGCTCCTGACGGGGCAGCCGGCAGCCGAGGCGGGCGAAGCTGCAGCCGCGGAGCCAGGGAGGGACCTTTCGCGCATCAGAGAGCGCGAGCTCGCGGCCGAGCTCCTGGTAAGCAGCGGACCGATTGGTGTCCAGTCTGCAATCTGTTCATGACCCAGCAACCAGGCTGCTGACGGTGGCCTGCCCCCGACGATCGCAGACTTCACTGCGGGGCCAGCTGCTCAGGCGCAAGGGCGTGAGAGGGGACAGCAGGCGGCTGGCCTGGATACCTGGGTGCCACAGCTGCCGGCAAACTACAAGGTGCTGATGCACGCCGGTGGGGCCCACGACGTACAGACTGTCCCACCTGTACGTTATTTTCCATTCATGAGTGGTGAGCAGCTGTGCTGTGCGGGCTCGCCTCAGCTGAAGGCCTTGCTTGCCTCCTGCAGAGCTGCCGTGGAGCGACTTGGAGAACAGCATCTTCAACCTGGGGTCTCTGGGCACTCTGCGGGCACTCAAGTACGTCTTCCTGGCGCCCTCTGGACTCACGATCTCGGGGGATACTACATACTCCAGGTTGACGGTGAGTGAGCAATGATGTGCCAGCAGCAGCAGGCGCGCTCATGCATGCAATGAATGCCGTGCATTGCAACTTGCCCGATCACGTGCATGCGTCGGCGCCATGCCTGGTCGTGATCAGAAAGCATTCACAGACTGCATCATCCTGCCGCAGTGTCGTAAAGAGCGCTGCGCCCGGGGCGGTTCAGCACCATCACTGGCACCCTTCGACCAGCTGACGTGGCACGCTGCCGGCGGCATCCTGGGCAATTTCGACGCCGGCATGCCCGTCCCTTCCGGCGCCAGCACCCAGTACAACGGCTCGAACCTCGTCGTGGCGTGGCTTCTATCCCATGCATGTGGATGCTTTGCGCTCTGCCATACCGGTGTGTCCACAATGACGTGCGCTGTGTGTACACATTCCTGGTTGTGAGCAAGACATACACTCTTATCTAATGCTTCGCCGTGCCATTGTGTTCACGATGCCCTGTGCCGCTAGTGAGCATTCCTGGATGTCGTCAAGATACCCGCGCCGGCACCAGGCTGGCATCTAGCCAGGCTCGAATATGCACGTCTGTCTTCCCAAGTCACACGCTTGCGCATGCTGTCGCGCAGGGCGCGTCCCCTCAGCTGCTGGCCGTCGTCGCAAACCCGCGGTACCTGAGGATCGAACCGGGCAGTGGCTACGTGTCGCAGGCACCGAAGGGCTTCAGGTTCCGAGTTGTGGGCAACCAGACGCGGTGCGCAGTCCAGTACTGACACCCTCTGTTCAGATTGTCCCACATAAAGCTGCCGCCCCCAGCAAGACCGGGTGGGGCGCCACTTGCAGATGTGGCCGGACGGCATATGCAACTTATGCTGGCCACATGCCAGGACCGGCGGACGGCGGCGCGCAGCACATCTCCGGAGGCGTTCCATCGGCAGGCGTCGTCTCTCATGCGCAGGCGTGTGCAGTGGCGGGGCCCAAAGCTTTGCCGAGGGGGTTGAACTGTTTGTGCTGGCGCCCTTGCATCGATAAATTCGATCCGCACCGCTCTCTGCAGGTGCTATCAATCCAAGCCGCTCCCATGGCAGGTCGCCATCGTACGGCAGGTCGCCACTGTACGTCGCCACCAACCTGCTGATCACATCTCCCTGTGTGTTGCAGGACGGAGTGGCGAACTAAGAGCACGTGACGGTGCATGCCTAGCAGGGTGCAGCGTCTGCAGATGAAGCAGCGCTGAGTAGATGGCAGCACATGCAGGGCAGGTGGCGGAGCATGCCAAGAGCGCGCGGCGCCCTGCTGTTGCCAGCCTGGTGTTTGTGCTGGTGCGGGCGGCGCGCGATGCTGCGCAGTTCCGCCGCGTCTACGAGCTGCTGGCGGCGCTGTGCACGCTGCTGTCGCTGGACGAGCTGCCGCTGCACAGCTGCCAGCTGCCGTTGTCTGCGGCGGTGCCCGACCGCATCCGGCAGTGCCTGGCTGGTGGGCTTGGCAATACCAGCAGCAGATGTGTCGTCATCTAGACCTACTGTTGTTCCGGTGGCCCTGCACGTTCACAACCCCATCGGACTCACGGTTGTCCCTGCGCTTGTGCATGCTGAAACACGGC
>JAABUM010005150.1_pt1 | contig 14002 bp, 14 predicted proteins | sample 5559161 | NCBI WGS metagenome assembly JAABUM01 (sample SAMN10711868, study PRJNA513369) | rock metagenome | isolation source: Antarctica rocks | place: Antarctica: Victoria Land, Siegfried Peak nord
GCTCAATCTGGGGCAGCAGATCCGTCCCGGCCGGCTGCGTCGGGGACGGCAACCGTCGGTCGAGCACTGGCTCGTTCACCACCACAGCCTCCCACCCTCGGGTGAACAGCCCGTGCACGGCAGCGGTGCGACCACGGGCGGGTCGAGGCTGTTGACGCGCCAGTTCGCGCGGCTGCCGCCACCCTTCAGCGCACAGCTGCAGCAGGGCTGATCAGGCGGCCGGTGCCGGACCTGTGCGCCGCAGCCCGCTTCGGTGCGGGCTGCGGGCGCTCATGGGCGTGCCTGCTCAGGTGACGGGCTGATCGTTCGGCGGCGGCAGGGTGCTGCCGTCGCGCAGTATTACTGGGCCGACGGCCGCTGAGTGCGGTGAGGGTGGCGGTGGGATAGGTGTCGGGGTGGGCGTCGGTGACGGCGGCGTCGGCTGGGTGATCGTGGTGCCATAGGCCGGCGGTGTCACGGACGGTGTCGCAGTGGGGTCCACGAGGTCGGCGAGGCTCGGGGCGTCATCGAGGCGGGGCACGCCCAATGGCGGCAGGCCAAGCAGGTCGAGCACGGTCTTGCCGATGCTGGTGTGCCCGTTCCACCGCGAATCGATCCCGGCCTTGACGGGGCCACCGAACATCAGCAGCGGCACCCGCGGGCCGTAAGCGAGTTGGACACCGTCGGGGGTGTGTTCCACGTTCGGAGTAGTGACGTGGTCGTCGAATCCGCCCCAGTCGTCCCAGGACAGCAGGAACACCGTGGTGTCCCACAGCCCTGCGGTGACGAAGGCGTCCACGGCCTGCCAGATCTTGCCCCGACCCCGGGTCACGTCGGCCACCGGGTGCTCGTCGTAGGGGCTGTCATGCCACACCATCGACAGCTCAGGCAGCCTGGCGTGCTGGGCGTCGGTGACGATGTCGTCGGACCGGACGATGTTCGGCGAGCCTTTCAGCTGCTGGTAGAAGTTCACCGGGTAGGACGACGAGCCGGTATAGGCCTTCCAGCTCAGACCATGGTCGCCGGCGTGCCCGGGCACCGACGGCATGTCCCACACGGGGTCGGCCTGGGTGCGTGGCGGGTTACGCAGCGTCGGGCTCTGCCCGCCGATGATCAGCAGATGATTCGGGGTGGAGTTCGTGCCGAACCCGGAGCAGTGGTTCTCGCAGAACGCCCGGTCTTGGCCAGCCACGCGTAGTACGGCAACACCACGTCGGTGTCGAACTGCGTGTGCGCGGCGGACGTGGGAGTGCCGTTCGCTTGGGCGTGCAGCCATTTCGCGTAGGCAGCGCGGCTGTGCGCCCGATCGTGCGCGGGCGGGTTCGGCTGGCTCGGCCAGCCGGTAGCTACGTTGGCGCCCCACGCCCGCAGCGAGATGAAGTAGTTGTCGGTGGTGTGGTTCTCCTGCGTGAACACCACGACCCGGTCGACGATCTTGGTCATGACACCACCGTGCCCGCAAAGCGCTGTCCGCGGCAAGCCAACACTTCGCGAACAGGTACGCCGATCGTGCGCGATCAGCCCCGGTCGCTCCAGAATGAAGGGATCCCGTTCCGGTCATCGATCGGTAAGCGAGACGGCGGCGCTGCTCGCTCTAGGACGCTTGCCCGTTGCCGCTCGCGAGTCCGCGTTGGTCAGCGACTACCGCGAGTCGCTTGTCGCGCGTCCACAGCCGGGCACCGGTCGTCAGCATCGTGGCGGCGAGGAGGTGCGCGTCGACGTACCCGATGCCGAGACCGAACAGCTGATGGTTGTCGATCAGGGTGAGCACCTCGACGTCTGTCGCGGCTTTGGCCTGCGGGAGATTGTGGAGTAGCCCGAGGATCTCGCTGCGCTGCGAGAGATGGCCGAGCGCCAGTTCCCCGGTCACCCAGGGGTGGGCGAGCACGTCGCCGTTCTGAAGTAGCGACGCGAGTTCCGGGTCGCCGCCGCGGAGGTGGTCGATCCAGACCGAGGTGTCGACGAGGATCACGCAGGCGTGGTCTGCCGTCGTGGGACCGCCGTCGCGGCCGGCTCACTGCCTCCGAGCTGGGCCAGCCGCCGGGCGCTCTCGCGCTCGATCAATGCACCCAGGGCTTGCCGAACCAGCGCGCCCTTCTCGTTGGTCCCCGTCAAGCGCTGAGCTTCCAAGACAAGATCGTCATCAAGGGCCAGCGTTGTTCTCACTTCGACCTCCAGGCACGTCCGACGGCATCGAATGATGATAATACACGTGCACTCCTGTCCCGGTCGCGGATCGGCTAGCGGGATTTGTGCGTGTGGCGTGTCAAGATCGCGAAGGTGGCTGTGCGGACGCAGCGGTAGAACCACAACATCCATTATCACTCGATGCTCCTGCGCGCCGTCCCGGCGAACGCTCAGTCGGCCCTGGACGTCGGCTGCGGTGAAGGCACCCTCACCCGGGAACTCGCGCGGCGCGTGCCAACCGTCGTCGGCATCGACACCGACCAGCGCAGCATCGACGAAGCGAAGAGGCAGGTCGGCACGGCAGGCGTCGACTACGTGGTCGGAGATTTCCTCACCCACCCGTTCAACGCCGAGTCGTTCGACTTCATCGCATCTGTGGCGACGCTGCACCACATGGACGCGACCGTGGCCCTCACGCGGATGCGCGCCCTACTGCGTCCCGGCGGTTCGTTGGCGGTGCTCGGTCTCGCGCTCAGCGACTCGCTGCGAGACCTGCCCTACGAGGCTGCCGGCATGCTTGCACATCGAGTGCACTCCCTGACAAGAGAGCACTGGGAACACCCGTCACCCAAGGTCTGGCCGCCACCCGAGACCTATACCGGTATGCGGCGTTTGGTCGGTGAACTCCTGCCTGGCGCTCGTTTTCGCCGGCACGCGCTGTGGCGATACTCGATCGTATGGTCCAAACCCGCGAGTGTCGGTTGACGATCGGCAACTAGGGCTCCCTGGTTACTCTGCGCGGCTACAATCGCGGGATGATGGGCGGCGCAGCGGCGCGCTATGACGCCATCGCGGACTGGTACGTCGAGTTCACCCGGGACTGGGGCACCGAGCTGCACGCCCTGCTTCCGGAAGATCTCCTGGGCCAGCGGGTCCTGGACCTGGCGTGCGGCTATGGCACGGCCAGTCGGTACCTGGCGGGGCGAGGTGCTCGGGTCACAGGGGTGGACCTGTCGGCTGGCCTGTTGTCCCGGGCGCGACAGTTCGAGTCGGACCAGGGCCTCGGGATCGGTTACGTCCATGGCGACGCTACGTCCACCGACTGGTGGGACGGTGAAGCCTACGACGGCGTCCTCTGCAACATGGCCCTGATGGACATCGATGACCTGGACGGCGCACTGTCCACCGTCGCAGCCGTGCTGGCGCCGGGCGGATGGTTCAGTTTCTCGGTGTTCCACCCGTGCTACCCGGGAGGGCCGGAAGGTTCGTGGTCCGGCCTTCCCAGCTGGGCCCCCGACCGTGGTTACGCCCGCGAAGGGTGGTGGAGCACGTCGGGCGCTGGGGTGCGCGGCCACGCGGGCGCGAACCACCGAATGCTGTCGACCTACCTCAACGCCGTCGTTGGCGCGGGCCTGGTCCTCGAGCAGCTCGCCGAGCGAGGAACTTCCGTCCCCGTTACCCTGATCGCCCGCTGCCGGCGGCAGAGATGGGCGAGTTTCCGGTCCTTGCAGCTTGAGCGGAAGAGCGGCCGTCGGCGGCCGTCCCGCACGTCGAATCGCGACCGGGTGGGTTCGTGTCGGTCGTGACAGCCCGGCCGGCACTCCGTCGCCGGATGACGATCGGCTATCGAACAGCCGTTTACCGTTCGGCCATCGGTTGGGCTACCGATTGCGGGACGTCGCCCCGGCTGCGGATGGCTTACGATCGCCACCACCATGTCAACGGTCCTCGATTACGCTGTTCCTGGTCCGTTCACGACCCTGGACACCATTAGCTCAGCGGTGCTGGAACCGGCCTGTGTTGACCCGCTTGCCATCTGCTTTCCAGTCCACGGCCTGTTCATCCAGCCCTCGGATGCCGAGCCTCTGGGTATGCCGTCTGAGCGCTTCGCCACGAACCAGATCCGTCCCGCCGCCACGCTGGTCGCCGAGTTGCTAGCGCTGGACCCGTCACCGCTGACCGTGGCGCGGGAGCCGGACAATCGTGTCGTGGGGACGTGTCGACACTTCGCGGTGCTCAGCTGTGCGCTGCTGCGTTACCGGGGCATCCCGGCTCGCGTGCGTTGTGGCTTCGCGACCTACTTCCAGCCAAACCAAGGTCTGGACCACTGGATCACCGAGTACCGGGACGACAACGCCGACCGGTGGGTGCGCATCGACTCCGAGATCCTCGGCCAGACGGTGCTGACCCACCCCGAAGACCTCGCGCCTGGTGAGTTTCTGACCGGCAGTGAGGCGTGGACAGCCTTCCGGAAGGGAGAGATCGACGCCGCCACATTCGGGGTGTACGGCAGCGAGAACTGGGGCGCGGCCGAGATCCGCGGCAATGCCGTCAAACAAGCTTCACTGGGTCCGCGACGTCACCTACGACGAAGACCGCTCCCAGGTCCGCACCGGGCACACACCCCAGATCATGGCCACCCTGCGGAACACCGCGATCAGCCTGCTCCGGATGACCGGCTGGACCAGCATCGCCGCTGGCCTACGACACCACTCCCGCGATCCAGGACGGACCCTCACATGCCTACTGACCTGCTAACACACGACCTTTCCGGGACCCTGCGGGCTGATGGCCATGCGTGCACACTTTCACGTCCGTTCCCGCGCGGTGCTGTCGACGATGCACGGACCCATCAACCTCCGTGGTACGCATCCACCGTTCATCGACACGATCGCGCTGTACGCGGCATATCCGGCTCTTCACAATCCACGGTGTAGTTGGGGTCTGAAGCCGCCGGCCTCGAGGAACGATCGGCGGATTCAGACCACGACTACGCCCTCAGTTGTGATGAGCCTGTAAGCCGGCGACTGTCTCCTCGCTGGCCACGCGGCTGGCCGCGTTCGGCAGTACCTCGCGGTCCTGGACCCCCCGCGACCCGGCCACCCTGGACCGAGCTCGCGACCCTCGTCTGGGTCGACTGGCACGACCCACACCACGATCTACTCCTGGTTGGCCTACCGCACCCAGCGGAGGTTGAGTACTAACCGTCACAACCACGCGCCGAGCAACCGCTCGCGGCAGAACTGACCGTCTAACGAACCCGTGGCGCTTCAGAGACGGACAGAACCCAATCCGCCGTCAGGAAGGCCCTCGGCACGCGTCGGTGATAGCCGATGTAGGGCCGGCGGCGGGCCCAGCGATCCGCGCTCGATGAGTGGGCACGGAACGCGAATTTGGTCGTCGAGACCCGCCGGCTCGTTGAATAGGAGCCGGCCTGCCTCTTGACCCATCTCGAAGTAGGGAAGGGCGATGGTCGTGAGGGGCGGCCGGACTTCGTTGGCCATGTCTGGTTGGTCGTCGAACCCGACGATGCTGACGTCGTTCGGCACCTCGAGCCCAAGCCGGTGGAGGGCCAGCAGCGCCCCGACGGCCATCCGGTCGTTGCCGCAGATCAATGCGGTGGGGCGGTCGTGCCGGAAGGCCGCGAGGGTTCCGTCGTACCCGGACGAGATTTCATAGTTGCCAAATGTTTGCAGGAGTCCGGCCGGATCCAACCCGGCCTGTGTTGCCGCATCGAGGAATCCGCGGTGACGCTGAACGCAGGCGTGCTCGCCTTGGGTGCCACCCAGGAACATAACCTGGGTATGACCGGCATCGAAGGCGGCCGCCGCTGCGGCGTAGCCCCCGCCATACTCATCGGCGAGGATGATCGTCTCGGCCAGGTCTCCATCGGTGGGCCAGCAGTTGACGAAAACGCTGCGAGCTCCGCTCGGCAGTGGGCTGGCGTGGATCGCGGCTGGCACGAAGCTCGCGTAGATGATCGACGTGATCCCCTGTGCGAGGAAGTTGGCAACGGCGGCCTCGCCATCGGCGGCCTCGCCTGTGGCGTCGACAACCACGCAGAGCTGGCCGTCGGCGTGGACCGATTTTTGGATGCCGGCGAGGATACGCCCAGCGTAGGGACCAGCCACGATCCCGTTGGTGATGATGCCAACGAGGAAGGACTGATTCAGCTTCAGGGACTGGGCGGTGCGGTTCGGCCGGAAGTTGAGCTCCCCCGCGGCCTGCAACACGCGCTGCCGGGTGGTCTCCGCGACGTTGACGTCCCGCCGGTTGTTGACGACGAACGAAACCGTCGACTGCGACACCCCTGCGGCGCGGGCCACGTCGACCATGGTCGTGCGCCGCTTCCCGCCTGCACTCCCCTTCGTGGTCATGTACCTTCTCCTGCCTCCAAGATGGGCTGCTCAGACACCCTCTCATACCTATTGACCCTCAAACTACACGCTGCTAGAGTCCCCCAATACGTATGAACCAATACGTATTGGGAACGTTCTCGCACCGACCTAGGAGACGTAGTCATGAGTCAATGGGGACCCTCGCTGAATCGCCGGACCCTGCTCCAAGCGGGTGGTGCTGCCTTGGCCGCCGGCGGCTTGGCGGCATGTAACAAGGGTGGCAGTTCGGGCAGTTCGTCGACGTCGTTCAAGATGCTGTACTTCGGCGACCAGAAGTCGGCCGACGCGCTCCAGAAGTCGCTGGCCCCCCAGGTGGCCAAGATCGACTCCAAACTCAACCTGACTGTCAGCGCGGTTAACGGCACGGACTGGAACGACTTCTTCGCCAAGGTGCTGACACAGATCGCCTCCGGCACCCCACCGGACATCGTCGGCGTGGCGACCGAGGGCGTGCAGCTGATGGCCTCCAAGGATCTCGCTATACCGCTCGACGACTACGTCAAGAAGGACATGTCCACGCTGAAAAGCTACTTCGACGACGTGCACCCCGCCCTAGTCGAGGCGATGATGTACCAGGGCCACCTATACGAACTCCCCAGCGACTTCAACGCTGGCAACATGTACTACAGCACAAAGTTGTTCCAGCAGGCGGGCCTCGCCGATCCCGCCGCTGACTGGTCTATCGACGACTTCCACACGGCGACGGAGAAAATCGCCAAGCTCGGCGGTGTGAACGGTTTCGACTGGGTCGTGCGGCTGTGGGGCAGCTGGACCTCGTTCATGTACGCCAACGGGGGCAACCTGCTCACCGAGGGAAAGTACTCGGGTGGCGATTGGCTATGGAACGCCGCGTATGCGGGTAACGCGGCGGCCGCTGGCCGGAAGGGCGGCTGGGAGTGGGGCGCGCCGACTGCCAACTCCCAACCGGTCGTCGAGGCCCTTCAGTACATGATCGACCTGAAGAAGGCCGGCCTCGCCCCGTCGCCCGATGTGGGCGGTGGACAGACGCTTCAGGGGCTGTTCGCCGCACAGCGCATCGGCACGGCCATCGGCGGCGGGTTCTGGGCGGGGGGTCTACACAACGCGGGCATGGCTCCCGACTCCTTCGACGTCCAGTTCTTCCCTAAGTGGAAGAGCCAACGCCACCTCTTCGGGACCGGCGGCTACGCGATTTTTAAGTCGTCGCAGAAGAAGGATGTCGCGTGGGAGGTCCTCAAGCTGCTGATCCAACCGGAGTCGTTCGAGATCATCGCTCCCGGAAACGTCACTACCCCAGTGCGCAAGTCGATGATGACCGCCGAGCGGTACAAGACCACCGGGCCGAAGAACTGGAAAGTCTTCTACGACACTTTAACCGAGCACCCCGACACTGCCCCGATCCCCGCACCGCCCTACTACAACGCGATGGCGACAGCTCTGAATGCCCGCACGACCCAGGCCATCTCGACCGGTAACGCTAAGAGCGCCCTTGATGGTCTGCAGGCCGATCTCGAGGCGGCAGCGAAGGAATGACCGCCGTCCAGGCTTCGCGGCGGGCCGTGGTGCCAACTGGTCCCATCGTGACGCAGTCACGAGAGAAGCGGCGTGAAGCCCTGTTCGGGATCGGGATGATTGCCCTATCCATGATCTTCGTCGCCGTCTTCACCGCCGGCCCCATCCTGTTCTCGTTCATCCTGTCTTTCTTCAAGTGGGATGTCATCAGCCAGCCGAGTTTCGTCGGCGTGGACAACTACTCGCGCATGCTCAGCGACAGCGCCGTGCTGCACTCGCTCGGCGTCACCTTGCTGTTGGGAGTCAGCATCGTCGTCCTGCAGATCGTCTTCGGTCTTGCGCTGGCTGTGCTGGTGAACCAGCGACGCCGCAACGGCTCCCGGGTCTTCTTCCGGACCGCGTTCTACCTACCTCTGCTTGCGTCGACGGCCGCCGTCTCGATCTTCATGGGTTACCTCTTTGACTACAAGTTCGGGGTCATCAACTACTACTTAAGCCTGCTCGGCATCCCGAACGTCCCTTGGTTGACCACACCGACCGGGGCCATCGTCACCATTGTGCTGGTGGCGGTGTGGCAGCAGACCGGCTTCACGTTCGTTCTCTTCGTAGCCGCGCTAATGTCCGTGCCGACCGACATCCTCGAAGCAGCTCAAATAGACGGAGCCGGGCCCCTGCGCACCCTGTTCAGGGTCAAGATCCCACTGATCAGCCCCACGATCCTCTTCGCTGCCGTCGTGGCGCTCATCAACGCCATGCAGCTCTTCGACCAGCCTTACATCATGACTGCGGGCGGGCCCGGAGACGCCACGACCACCATGACCATCGTCATGTATCGCAGTGCATTCCAGAACCTTCAGTTCGGGTTCGGCTCAGCGATCGCCATTCTCCTGCTGCTCGTGATCCTTGCCATCACTGGCATCCAGTTCCTCGCTTCCCGGAAGCTGGTGTTCTACCAATGAGCGTCACCGTCGTCAGCCGCGCGCCCAGAGCCCGCAAGATCGGGAGCATCGTAGGTTTCGTCCTTCTCATCCTCGCCGCCATGGTGGGCCTCGGCCCGCTGCTATGGACGCTGACCACGTCGTTGCGCACCCCCGCCGAGGCCTTCACTAACCCCCCGCAATGGTTACCTTTCAGTCCGGACTTCTCCAACTACAGCGCGGTCTTTGACCAAATCCCGATGGGCACTTTCTTCCTCAATAGCCTCATCGTCACTGGGCTCATCGTCGTCGGGCAGACCATCACCTGCACCCTCAGCGGATACGCGTTCGCGATGATCCGCTTTCCGGGCAGGAGCGTGATCTTCGGCCTATTCCTGGCTACCATGATGGTGCCGCTCCAGACCATCATCATCCCGGTCTTCATCATCATCCGGACGCTCGGATTGTCCGACACCTTGCTGTCGTTGGTGATCCCCGCTCTGGGCAGCGCGTTCGGCACCTTCCTCATGCGCCAATACTTCATGCAGATGCCCAAGGAACTCGGCGAAGCGGCCCGCGTCGACGGCGCCAACCAGTTCCAGGTATTCAGCATGGTCTACGTGAGGATGGCTGCGCCGGCCGTCGCGACCCTAGCCATCCTGAACTTCTCCGGCTTCTGGGCAGAGTTCTACCGACCACTGATCTTCTTGCAGTCCCAACAGAACTTCACTCTTCCGCTGGGCCTCGTGGGGCTGAAGGGCAACCTCGGAACCGGAAGCATCTCCATCGTCCTGGCCGGAGTAGTGCTCACGATGATTCCGAGCGTCTTGCTCTTCATCTTTGCCCAGCGGTACTTCATCGAGGGCATCACCGCCGGGTCCTCGCGTTGACCCGGCATGCGCACCTGTTCCCCCGGTACCATGTCCGGCCGCCGTCGGGGTACATGAACGACCCCAACGGCCCGATCGTCCGAGACGGTCTGGTGCACCTGTACTTCCAGTACCGAGACACCCTCGACCACGCCTCGCCCGTGCTGTGGGGGCATGTCACCAGCACCGACCTCGTCCACTGGGACTACCACCGTCCCGCCTTGACCCCACACCCGTTGGCCCTGGACCGGGACGGTTGCTGGTCGGGGAACACCATCATGGACGACTCGGGGAGGATCCGGGCCTTCTACTCAGGGCACGTGATGGGCCAGCCGCTCCAAAACACCCTGAGCGCCGTCTCCGACGACGGCGGGTTCTCTTTCGGTCCTCCCCGTGAAGTCGTAGGCGAGCCACCCGAGGCCGAGGACATCCAAGTCCTGCGCGACCCGTTTGTCTGGCGCGAAGGAGCCAGCTGGAAGATGGTCATTGGCGCCGGCGCGGACCCCCAGACCGCCATGATCCGCGAGTACACCTCGAAGGACCTCGACACCTGGGTCTACCAGGGTCCGATGGCGCGGCTGCCGAGGACCACGACACGAGCCTGGGACTCGGGATCCATGTGGGAATGCCCGCAAGTCGTCCTCGCCGACACCGGCCCCATAGCACTCGTCGGGTCCTGGTCCCCGCAGATGGGGATCATGACGGTCCTGTCCCTCGCGGCGCCCCCAGACGGTTCCGGGCCGGACATCGACCCCTCGGCGCTCCACCTCGTCGACCACGGCCCGAACTTCTACGCGCCGTCCGTCCTCAACCAGAGGCCCCACGGCCCGATCCTCTGGGGCTGGGCCACCGAAGGTCGATCCGCGGCCTGGTGTGCCGAAGAGGGATGGTCGGGGATGCTTACCTTGCCTCGCGTCGTGACGCCAAGGTCAGGCGGGGAACTGGCCAGCGCCCCCGTGCCGGAGATCACGGCGCTGCGCACTCATGAACGCGGGCGAGAGGTAAACGGAGAACTGACCGGCGTGGGAGCACAGTTCGAGTTCGAAATCACCTGCCCGCGCCAGCAGGGCGAGTACAGCCTGATGATCGACTTTGGCCCGGAAGAGCATCTCGCCATCAGGGTGGACGCGTCCGCCGACAAGATGACCATCGACCGCAACCATGCGAGCAGAGACGATCGGGCCGACCGAGGGCAAGTCGTCATTGAGGGCATCGGCACTCTCACAACGACCGACGGAGCAATCCGCGGGTTCGTCGACGGGTCCATCCTCGAAGTGTTCCTGCCCAACGGCAAGGTGGCCACCACCCGGTTTTATCCGACGTCCCCACCGCCCTGGCGCATGGTGAACGCAGATACCCCCCCGATCGCGCACGTGCTCGTCTGGGGCCTCGCGGACCAAGAGCTCCCAGACCCTTGGTCCTCCTACAGGGCAACTGACTAGATTGGTCCACCCGACCAACTCCGCTCCTGCCCTGATCGTTCAGTTGCGCCGCTCGCCGAGGGGATCTGCTGGCGCCCCGTTGCAGGAAGAGTCAGCAGAGGCCTTCTTTAGCGGCTCCTACACCCTCATCTCTGATGAGCCACATATCCATGGTGAGCGTCGTCCGCTCATCGGCATGTCCGGGCGTTTGCTGACGCTCTCGCACCGGACCGTTCAGTCTGGTTTCAAGGTCACCCCAGTTTGCGGCGCATGACACGCTCGGGTGTGGCTGTCGGAGCGAAGTGGCGGTGTTCTGTCAGCGATAAATGGCGGTGCTCCAGTCGCCAGAGACTCGCGCTCATGCCGATGAGCGGTCGAGCGATGCCTGCACTGTCACACACGCCTCAAGCAAGTTTGCCTTCGATGGTGACGAGTTAGTTTCGTCGTGGCCTTGCACCGGCTGGCTTGTCGGACGAGAGTGACAGGACTGTCCTGCGCGCCCATGACGAAAGGCAACGACATGACTGCTCGATCGGTCTCGTGGGACAACGGGCCTGGGATCCCCGGAACCGTCTTCCGGCACATGATCACGGGCGACGACACGGACGGGCGTTTTTCCGCGCAATCGGCCGTGCTCGCCCCGCGAGAACTCGTGATGCCGCACAGCCATCAGAACGAAGACGAGTACACATTCGTGTATCGGGGGCGAATCGGGGGCTTGGTCGGCGAGGACGAGATGGAGGTTGAGGAGGGCGGCTTCTTCTTCAAGCCTCGCGGCATCGTGCATGCTGTGTGGAATCCCACGGACCACCCGGTGGTGGTTATCGAGTTCATCAGCCCAGCTGGTTTCGAGCACTTCTTCGAGGAAATGGGCGCTCTCACGCGCGCCGAGCCGCAGGCCATGCAGGAAATTGCGCGGCGATACGGCCAGCAGCCCTACCCGGACTTGCTCAGCGGACTTGAGGCACGCCACAGCGTCCACCTGTAACCCGGCGGCCTCCACTTCCAACAGTGGCCGCGCGCACGACGTCCGCCAATAGCAGCGATCCCCGCGCTCATGCCGATGAGCGCTCGTGCCGATGAGCGGGCGTTGACCGTCACTTTGTCCAGCCGGCCTGAGCCTTCCAGTCATCGGCACCACTTTTCGCCACTCCAACAGCCTGCGGCTCCGGTCCGTGCGGTGGAACATCTGTAACCACTTGCAGCCTGTCGCGACATGATGGGCCGGAGAATCGATCTCGAGGAGAGAGCGCTTGGCCAAGCGCAAGGGCACCTGCTGGATGTGCGGGGCCGTAGGCCCACTGACCGAGGAGCACGCGTTCCCGGACTGGGTGCGTCGAATCTTTGCCTCCGACGGGAACGACATCGACCTCTCTGACCGTCGCGAAGGAGTCACCCAGCGCGAGCGAATGTGGACCAACCAGAGCGGCGAGGTGACTGTGAGGACGGTGTGCCGGTGCTGCAACAACGGCTGGATGAGTGCGCTTGAGTCGCGTTGTCAGCCGTTTCTAGAAGGTCTCATCCTCGGCCGCAGGACCAAGCTGGCGCCTGGCCAGCTTGCCGAGCTCGCCACCTGGGCAGTGAAGACGGCATGGGTCTTTCAGAGCCAGACCCCCTTGAGTTCGACAGCTGCGGCCGGGGACCGAAAGATGCTGGCCACGCCACCTCACTCGATCCCCGTCAACGTCGCCGTGGCGCTCGGGGCGTTTCGCGAGCCAGCCGATCGCGTGATGTGCGCCGCGTGGTATACCGCGGGGTCGAGTACCGGAGAGTCCGGCCCCATCGACTGCTCTCGGTCGACCCTGGTTGTAGGCCGCGTCGTCCTTGTCGTCGAGCAGGTGCCCGACGTGAGTCATGGTGGTGCTGTGGCACCCGAATGGGTTCCTTTTATCCCTACGCCGACCACCCCGAAGGCGTGGCCTCCAGACAAGATCTTGCAGATCCACGACCTTGAGGCCGTGGCGCACAGAGGGTTTGGGGCTGCCCCTTGGTCGCCGTTCCCCGAGATTCTGAACCCTGGAGTCGATTGAGCGCTCTCGAAGCCTTGCCCTCGTGGAGGTCGGCGTTCTTGCGGCGCTTGCCTCAGCCGTGATGTGCGCCGACACCCGAAGCGACAACCTCCAACCGGTCGAGACGGTTGGTGCCTACCGTGAAGGCATGGCGATCACAGCTGCGCGGCAACGCAACGCCGTCTCCGAGGGCGCGGCCCTCGGGCTGGTCATGTGCGGTCACTTCGACATTCCGTCCGAGACTTGGCGCGTCTCACTGGCTTTCGAGGGCGCCTGGCGTGCCTGGGAAGACCGGTACAATCGACCCTTCTCGCAGGTGTCGACCGACCTGCGGCAAGGACTGAACGGCTACATCGCCATGACGCGCGCCGACGAGCGCAAACATGTCTTCTCGCTGTTCTGGGACCGGTCTGGGCCGACGTTCAAGATCTACGCTCGGGAGTGGTGCTCGGGCGACGACTTCGACGCCGACGAAGTCGCTGCCTCGATCGACGGCGGCCTGCCAGCCACGGCATGGCAGGCACTCGCACAGGACTTCTTGGACCGAATGGCCGACTAGTTCGCTGCGACCGCGGCGCCCGCAGCGGGGACGTGAGCTACAGCAGACGCCAGTTGTCGATGAAGGTTGGCGGCTTCCACTCCGAAGTCCGGACCTTTGGATGGGTCTGGACGAACACCCTGATCCCGTGCAAGGAGTCGGCGACGTCTCGCAGCAGGTCCCGCTGGCGGTTGACGACATTCGCATCACTTGTTGTGTCTTCGAGTTTGTGCGCCGGTGACTGCCGTTCCTTGCGCACTTTGCGCAGCGGCTGCAGCTTGAAGCGGACGTTGTCGACGGTCGTGGAGGAGCTGACCTTGAGGAACAATTCCTGTAGCCGGCTTAACGGGCTCTTGGGACTTGAGGTGGGAGCGGTGGTGACACGCCGGGCGTGCTGATGCGCTGAGAGTTGGGTCGAGGCCCTCAGGATGCGGAACGACCAAGAACCGTTTCCGTGAGGACCTCGACGATGA
>JAABUM010005151.1_pt1 | contig 13999 bp, 13 predicted proteins | sample 5559161 | NCBI WGS metagenome assembly JAABUM01 (sample SAMN10711868, study PRJNA513369) | rock metagenome | isolation source: Antarctica rocks | place: Antarctica: Victoria Land, Siegfried Peak nord
CCGCCTCGCCATGGCGCGCGCCGTGTTGGCCGATGCTTCGCCACTCTTACAGGAAGGGGGGTGACATGCAGGGATACAACCCGATGACCAGCTTCGGACCAGACGAGTCGAGGCGTTACGTCGTCGAGGACACCCGAGGAGATGAAGAGCAGACCGTCGCGTTCCTCGCCCGGCTCGCCGGCCAGCGCGAAGCTCTGGAGTTCGCCGTAGGTACTGGCCGCATCGCCTTGCCCTTGGTCGCCACTGGCGTTTGCGTGGACGGGATCGAGATGTCCCGCCACATGATTGAACGGATGCGCGAGAAGCCCGGCGGGGACGCGATCGCGGTCACCACCGGAGACATGTCACGCGTCAGCACCGGGCGCACCTACGGAATGGTCTACCTGGTGTACAACACGATCGGCAACCTACTGACCCAGGACGACCAGGTCCGGTGCTTCGAGAACGCCGCCCGCCACCTGAATGACGACGGCGTGTTCGTCCTGGAGTGCCGTGTGCCGACCGCTTCGTCGCGTCCCGGCCGCCAGTTCGTCGACGCCGAACACGTCGGCGTTGACCACGTTGTCCTCGACGTCTGCCGCTACGACCCCGTCTCCCAGATCCTTGATGAAAACCACGTCCACATCAGCTCTGGCGGCATCGTCCTCGGCCCGATCAGGGTGCGACTGGCCCACCCGCCCGAGTTCGACCTCATGGCCCGCATCGCCGGCCTTCGGCTGCGCCACCGTTGGGCAGGGTGGGCCGAAGAACCCTTCACAGCGACCAGCTGGCGTCACATCAGCGTCTACGAGCGAGCGACGGCAATGAGCTGACCGCTGGCCTCTGCAGATATTGCAGTAGAGGAACGACCACCGGACACTTTCGGAGCCGATGGCTGGCAGTCGTGATCTTGTCCGCAGGGGATCGCTTATCGGGACAAGGTCAGACTCGGCGGACGTGCCGGGGACGAAGCCGTAGCTGGGCGCGACGCGCCGCCTGTTCCTCGCCCCTGCCGGGACCGCGTCGTGGCCACCGTGATCACGGTTCGCGCTCAACAGCCACGTTGTAGGGCACCGACAGCGTGCGGCGGCGTCCCGCCATCGAGCGTCTGCTACTTGGCCTTGCGCGTCCGTACAGCCACGGTACCTGTGGAGGGACTCCGCTTGATCCAGCGTCCGGCGGATCCGTTCGTGCGAATGGACAACCGGCGGGTCTCCGCGACGTAGCGGTTGGGGTCCCTCACGATCTCTTCCACTAGATCATCGGTGCGGGGTACGACCAGCGCGTCCACGTTGCCCCCTCTCCTCGTCGCCATCGGGTCGTCCGACAGGTTCGAGAGTAGGTGCTGAACCTACGCCCGGAGCGCTATCGCGAGTAGACCCGCCAGGGTGGTCGCGAGCGGCGGGTCCTCCGCGTCCGTGAAGTCGTCGACAACCAGTGAGTCCACAGTCAGCATCCCCAGCAGCTGACCTCTCCAGACCACAGGCGCCGAGATGAAGGAGCGCCACTTGGGCAGAGGGCTCGAGGAGACCCAGCCCACCGGCGGTGACGTCGCGATGTTGGAGCAGCGACCAACCTCCTCACGATCAAGCAGCTCGAAGACCGTCCTCCCCAACGGTGTCGTCTCATCGAACCGCGTGCTCGCCATGTCGGAGCGTCCCACCGAGGAGTTCGGTACGGGCACCAGCAGTCGGGTGGGCGCGCTGCCGTCGACTGCGAAGAAGCTTGTTCGCACGTCGTCCTTGCCCCCGAGCAGGGTGGCCGCTGCGCTTAGAGCGACGACCTGTGCTTGGCCCCGCTTGTGCTCCTTTTGGGTCGCACGAGTCTCCTCCGTGATCTGCTGGACCAGCCCTACCAGGGGGAGCAACGTCCGAGTGAAGTCTCGTGTGCGGTGCGTGGTGGCGCTTGTAGCGACGGCAATCGCTCCGTTCTGCTGAACAAGGGGCAGCCCGGTCGCGACGATCTGCACGCACGCGAGCGTCAGGATCAGGTGCGCCCGGGTCGTGTTGGTGGTGCCTTCAAGGAAGGCCGGGAGGACTACTGCTACGACAGCTCCTAAGCCAGCGATACCTGCGCTGATCCTGGGCGGCACGTGTCCCACCCACCAGGCGGCCGCGCTGCGGAGCGTGCGACGTCCAGCCGGCGTCACTGCAGCCAGCAGTACGAGCAGTCCGGCCAAGGTCTCCGGCCAGTAGTCGCCAAGCCACCTCGTCATGGCCGCAGGCCACCACTGCCACGGCGGTTTACGAGGACGGCACTGCGTCGGCTAACGCTTTGCACAGTCCGTCGCCCTCCTACGTGGTCACGGTGTTCTCAGATCACGGCTGCGGTGTCGCAAACCGCCTGGCGTCGTCAGTCCTCAGTCGCTGGGACGTCGTCCCCTGTTGCTGGTTGCGATGACCCCCTCGGTCTTCATATCGACGCGCAAGATGTCGTCCTCGAACGACGGGATCCAGCGGCGCGACACACTGGTGTCGATCCCATAGAACTGAGTGAAGAGCCCGCCGGCGATGATGAGCGGCCCAGTGTCCTTGGCTGGTGACTGAGGCCGGAGGACGTAGGCGTGGGGCGTGTCCTCATCAACGGCACGGATCCCGACGACCTGGTCATCGCGGTCGTAGAGGAGCTCGACTGTCTTGGGCTCGCCCATGAGGGCATGGGCTGCGCGGTTGATTGAGAAAAGACCGCGCTTCTGGATCGTGACGGACGGCTTCTTTCCCAGCGGGGCCATCCGCTTCGTAAACACCTCAAACGGCACGGTGTCCTCCTCGCTCCTGAGTCAGCATGCAGACGAGCATACATGCGCCACAGACCCGGTTGCGCCGCCTAACGTTCCTAACGGCGTGCGTACCGGCCCTAGCGTGTTGCAACACGGTCGTCCGCAGGTACCTAGAACTGGTTCAAGGAGGGCCGCGCTGCGCCAGGCCTTGCGCAGCGCGGGTCTGACAGCGTTGCTGGGAGTCCTAAGGGGGCGTCAGCAGCGCCGGGTCCACCCATGTCGGGGTGAACTCCTCCAGCCAGGCCAGGTCGCTGTCTCGGAGCCAGATGCGCCGCCGCAGCACGTTGCTCTCCGCCTCCTGCGCCCGCTCGTTGGGCTGCACGGGCACGGGGTCCACCCGGTACGTGCCGCGGCCCATCGCGGCGGACAGGACCAGTACGGCCTGCCGGACGGGCCGCCTCAGGTCGTCAGCCAGCAGCTGCGCGTCGCGGGCGAGCCGCTGGGCCTCCCCGGGGGACCCGGTGCGCCAGTCGTCGAGGCCGGCGGGCTCGGGCCGCGTCTGGGTGGTCTTGAGGTCCATCACGACGGGTTCGCGCCGGTCGAGGCCGAGCACGGAGTCGAGCTTGCAGCTGCCCTTGCGCGTCTGCTCGTCCGGCCAGTACTCGACCAGCGCCGGGTCGGGAGCGCCGGCCGCTGCCTGCGACTGCACGGTCGTGTAAGCCGCAAGTAGCCGTCGCGCGTGGTGGGTGAGGACGCCGAGGTCGACGGTCCAGACGGACGCCCGGTTGCGGTGGATGAGGCCGTTGAAGAAGGCGCTCCAGTCCTCGCCCGCCGTGTCGCAGAGGTGGGCGAAGAAGCGCCCGTCCTCGGGGAGCACAGCGAGCCCACCGGCGGGGCCGAGCACTGTGAAGCAGGCCGGGTGGCCGGCTTGCCGGGTCCCGGCCAGGAGCCTACGCGTGCGGTCCAGGCTGCCGAGCAGCTCGTGCAGCACCACCTCGAGGTCCGCGGGGTCGGGGAACGCGCGGTCCGTGCTGCACTGCGCCAGCAGGAACGCACCGTGGAACAGTGAGCCGGCGGCGTCCGGCTGGCCAAGAGCCTTGCCGGCGATGTTGTGCAAGAGCCGGTCGTCCGGGCCCGGGTTGATGCTGGTGATCACGTGCGCCTCCCGCCGAGTGCGAGCGGCAGGGTGCCTTCGCATCGGGAGAAGTAGCAGCGGCCCTCCAACTTTTCTCGTCGCCGCTCAGCGGCGGCGGCCCAGAGCGCGCCCTGGGGCGGGAGCCCAAGGGCAGGAGCGACGCTGCGGCCGACGGCAGCAGGCAGCATCAGGGGCACCGCTCCCGCACCGCTGCTGCGTGACCGTGCCTCGCGCCTAGACGGGTCGGCGCCGGACGACCTTGTCGAGCAACGTAGGCAGGGGCGGGCTGTGGATGCCGGGCTCTTCCGACGAAGACATCGGCCCCTGCTGTCATCGGTGATGGGTTCAGCAGGTCCGTTGCCGTCCTCATCTGCCGCTGAGCGCTCGCCGCGGGGTAGCCGCCGTCCCTGCCGTTCTGCCCGCCGGACTGTGTCACGTATAGTCATTAGTGGTACGTTGTCAAGCTTTCGTGCTGCCGCCTCAGCGTGTGGGCTCTTCCTGGCGCGGTTGCTTGTCGACGCGAGTGCAAGGCCGGCGGGAACCTCTTTGGGCGGGGACCAAGGTGCTCCAGCGGAGGCAGCCCGGGGCGCCGCCGCAGCGCGGGCACCTCTGCGCACCCGTCACTCGGGGTGCGATTGAGAACGAGGCGAGGTCAGGCAGTGCTGGTCGGGGACGGAGGCTCGCCGCACTCACTGCGCCACACCTTCGTGACCGAGGCCCTGGCCGCCGGCGTTCCGCTGCAGGATGTAGAAGACGCCGCTGGCCACCGGGACCCCGCACGACCCGGCGCTACGACCGCCGCCGCCACAACCTCGACCGGCACCCGACCTATGTGCTGGCCGCGCACCTGCGACGCAAGGGCAGTCCAGTTGCGGGCAATGACGGGGGTCTCCGGCACGGCTCTGGCGACGAGTCGAGTGGGACCGCCCGCGCAACCCGGTAAGCGGGGCCATACCGGAAACCCCTGACGCAGCATGATCGCGGCACAGAGGTTCCGGACATTAGTTGCGCCACACGGGCGGCTCCGCGCGGCAAGCTTAGAGGCCGGGTGCATCACGCCGACCCGGGAGTCGAGTCAGGCTCGGACCGGACCACAAACAAGCCTTAATGGGACGGTACATTTCGAGTTCTAGTCCCGCGTCGCCCTTGCGGGCGGCCCAACAGCGGTGGTGCAGGACGGATAGAACTGGGCAGAGTGGGCCAACTTTCGGATTAGCTTAGGCAGGGAAGCTGTTCAGGTTCTTGCTGGGTGATCGGGGTGTTGGCTGGCCCTGGGGGCGGGGTCGTCCAGCGTGTCTCAATGAAGGACGGTTCCCGCAAGAACTGCACGAGGTACGACCCCACACAGCAGGTAAAGTGCACTGCCCGACGATCAGGGCGGGGCTGTAGCAGCCTCAATGAAGGGCAGCTCCCGCAAGAACTGCAAGTGCTAGTACTGCCGGTTGGTGAGGCCGTGGACACCCGGGCCTCAATGAAGGGCAGTTCCCGAAAGAACTGCAAGGCACCCGGCCCGGCTCGATGGGTTGGAGCAGTTGCCAGCCTCAATGAAGGGCAGTTCCCAAAGAACTGCAAGGATCGTCGCGTAGCGCGGCGGTCTGCTCACGGTCGGCGCCTCAATGAAGGGCAGTCCCCGAAAGAACTGCAAGTCGTCACCCCGCCGCGGAAGCCACCGAGCCCGAAGCCTCAATGAAGGGCAGTTCCCGAGAGAACTGCAACGTTGTACGTCTCGACCAGGTCGCCGGTGTTCAAGCACTGGCCTCAATGAAGGGCAGTTCCCGAAAGAACTGCAAGCGCGCTGGGCGGCCACGTCACACCCCGCATTCGACGCGCCTCAATGAAGGGCAGTTCCCGAAAGAACTGCAAGTCGGACAGCTGCCCGGCGCTCTTGTCATCGATGTCGAGGCCTCAATGAAGGGCAGCTCCCGAAAGAACTGCAAGCTCCAGATCAGCGAGCTGGTCACTGACCTGTGGGTGCCTCAATGAAGGGCAGTTCCCGGGCGAACTGCAAGCTGTGCGAGGGGCCGCGGTAGCCCTTGCGTAGGGCGCCTCAATTAAGGGCAGTCCCCAAAGGAACTGCCAGACGAGCCCCCGGACTGACCTGATCGTGTTGCAGGTGCCTCAATGAAGGGCAGTTCCCGCAGGAACTGCAAGGGTAGTCAGGGCGAGGCGGTCCCCACCGTCCGCGCAGCCTCAATGAAGGGCAGTTCCTCAGAGAACTGTAAGCGGGGGACGCGAGCGCAGTCACGATGGGTAGACCGCCTCAGTGAAGGTCAGCTCCCGAAAGAACTGCCAGGGGTGTCGACGAGTTCGACGGGCAGTGGTTCCCGTAGCCTCAATGAAGGGCAGTTCCCGAAGGAACTGCAAGCTGTCTCAGCGAGGCGGTTCGTCAAGTCGTCGAGGATGCCTCAATGAAGGGCAGTTCCCGAAGGAACTGCCAGACGGAGGTAGCACCCGCGAACACGGTTTCTTGCACGCCTCATTGAAGGGCAGTCTCCGAAGGAACTGCCAGCCGGGATGAGCTGTTGGGCGAGTTCCTGCACGGTGCGGACTCAGTGAAGGGCAGTCCCCGAAGGAACTGCCACGGGGGTGGGCATTGTGCCCCCGGGGCCTGCGTCAAGGCTACCCGTCTGCGACGGGTCGCGACCCACACGGGTGGCTGATTGTGAAAGACGGCACGTCATCCACACTTCAGCGCGGCGCAGGGCTCCGACCTGCAGCGACGCCCACCGCGAGGGCTTGAGCGCACCCATGGTGGCCGTGAAGCCGTCGCGAGCGCGACCAGCCCGGTCTGGACCTGCTCGATCACGACGCCGACAATCCGAGCGTTGCGCTCCTGCCGGCCATCGCGCGCCGCTCCGGACTGCTGGTGGAACCGAAAGTGTGGATCGGCACCGTCACGAGAGCTACTACGCCTCGTTCCCGCAGCCACTGCTCGGCGCCAGCCGCTGGAGCGCCTGAGCCGAGGCTTGCTCCGCCCGACTCGGCCAGCTGGCCACTGGCGAGCACGGAGGTCAGGCGCGCGACAGTCCACCGACTTGACCAGATCGGCACGACGACGTGCCCGGCGCGTACCTCGTCCCCCAGAGCACCGTCTCGAGGCCTGGGCAAATGGGTTGCGGTGCGGCTCGGCTGGTGCACCCGGTGCACGACCGGCGCGCAGGACAGCCCCCACATCGCCGCCCAAGCCAGGGCGTTATCGGTTGCCCGGGGCGGCATGAGATTGGCGCCGGCATAACTGACCTGGTCACCTTTACCGACCTCGTCTACGCGTATCGCCCCGGTCAGTCCGGCTGCCACGTCGGCAATCGTGCGGGCGGCCACCGCGGTGGCCAGCGAACGCAAACGGGTGCCGACAAACTCGCTTCCGTGATTGCGAGGCTGCATCTCCAACCGGCTCGCCGCGTGATCCTGCTTTGGCTTGCCCCGGTCCGAATGCCAGGACGAGGGCTCCCCCAGTGCGGCCAGCAGCCTCAGGTCGAGAAGCGACCTGCTTACGCCGAGCCGGTCGACGTGGTCGTGCCTTGAAGACTGGAACGGCGCCCATGCCTGCGGCGCCTCAAGCGCCTTGATCCGCGGACTGAACAGCGCCCGAGCCGGCTCGTGCGGAAGACCGGCCTGGATCCAGTGCTCGGCGTTGAGCGCGTCCGCTGCCCGCTGCCGGACAGCCAGCGCCAGGTCTGTCACCGCGACGCCGTACAGCGAAGGCACCCGGTCCATGCGGCCGCTCCAGCCCAGGCGTACGTCACGGTGTCCGGCGGCAACGGCGATCGAGGCCGCACCCCACAGCACAGCATGGGTAAACAGCAGGTCGTGACCGGTCGCGGCGAGCTGCAGCGGCTGGTCGGCACTCATGAGCCTGCCCCACTGACCCTGCCGTCGGCTGCCCGCAGTACCGCTTCGAGATAGGCGAGCGCCCAGACCCCGTGTCGCTCGTCGGTGTCCTGCACCAACTGCTCCCACTCTCCCTCGTCGAACAGCGCCCGGGCGTCGTCTGAAAGGGTTCCGTCCGCACTCCCGAGCAGCGTCGCGGCGCTGTGCGGGAAGCCGCTGCGTCCGTGTCCGTGCGTGGTCCCGACTAGCCGTGTGACAAGCGTTCTGGGCGGCCCCGTCACAGCGCGCCAGGTCTCGAGCGCGGACAGCTGCTCGTGCCGCCACCCGCTGGGAAGGCCCGCCGACGACCTGGCAGCCCGGTCGCTGGACGCCGACCGCGAGGCGCTCTTGGCCAGCAGCGGTTCGTTGGCCGTGCGCCCGAGAACCGCCTGGAAGCGCGGGTCGGCCTTGCCGTCATCGTGGTGCATTCCAGCCAGCCGCAGCTGCTCGACCTCCGCGGCGCCCAGGCCGAGGCAGGAGGCCAGCAGCCGGGCAGCGGCAGCCACGGCAGCGGCGTGCTGGGCCAGGGGGACGGCGTCCACGCTCGGCGTCCAGGTCTGCCGGACATCCTCGTCGGCCGCGGCGCGGCGCAGGTCGAGCACGACGATCAGCGCCGGCGTGTCGGTCGTGTCGCAGAAGACGTACAGCTCGATGTCCTTGACGCGACCGTGAAGCAGGAGATCAACCGCCGAGTCCCGCATCACCATCAGGTCTTTGACCGCCTCGGGGGACCCGGCCGGACGCATGACGGCGGTCGCCAAGGCGCCGCCGAGCGCCTGTCGCTGCAGTCGCGACCACCCGCCCAGCGGGCCCGTCGGCCCGTCCCGGAGCACGCCTCGGACCGACGCCGGCAGCGCCTCGGGCAGTGAAAGGCTGCCCCACCGCAGGACGACGGCCCCTGCCCGTGCCCGCCCATCACGCGTGTCGGAGACGTGCTCGAGGACGTCGACGGCACTCAAACGGCCCGGGTCGGCGACAACGACACCCTGCTGCTGCACGGGGACCGTCGCATCGACCACGACGATGTCGCCGTTGCGCATCGGCTCGAGCGCCGTCAGCACCTCTGCGTTTCTGTCGCGCCATCTCAGGACGGGCGTCGTCGGAGCCGCACGACGCTCCTCCGGCTTCCCGAACCACGAGAGCATGAGCTCCTGCATCGCTGCAGGGCTTACTAGGAAGGACTCGTGCGGACGCGGTGGGACGAGGCGCAGGAGCTCGAGGGCCTGTACGGGGTCCCGCGGCAGGTCTGCCCGGCTGACCAGCCACAGGTCCCGCTCGGCGTCCAAGTCATCGCTGAGCCACAGGTCGAGGTCGGGCCGCGCGAAGGGGTCGTCCCCGGTGCGCGCCCAGGCCCAGCTGTCCGCGAACTCCACGCGCCGCAGCACCGTCCGCCGCAGGGCTTGTCCCGGCGGCGGATCCTGCCGGATTGCCCAGGGAGCGAGGCCCTCGACGGATGCGCTGCGCCCGGCGATCCAGCTGCGGGCGGCCGTGAGGTCGTCGCCGGTGTACGGCTCGGCACCCTTGTCGGGGACCGTGTCAGCCTCGGGTACCGCGACGACGACGCGCGTGTCGGCTCGGTCCCCTCGGCGGTTCACGCGCCCGCTGCGCTGAGCCAGCGCTGCTGCAGGAGCCAGTTCCGTGACCAGGGCTGACAGATCGAGGTCGAGCCCGACCTCCACCGTTTGCGTGGCGACTAGTACGTCCACCTCGGCGTTGCCCAGTGTGTCGAGCAGGCCCGGGCGGCGTCGGCGCAGGTGGGCGACGTCGGCCGGCCGCATGCGCCCGACGAGGAGTTCGACCCGCAGGTCCTTTGCCCGAAGCTGCCCGGCCAGTTCGACCGCGGTCGCGACCCGGTTCACGACCACACCAACCGTCGGGCCGAAGTCGGATCGAGCGCGGACGGCCTGCTCGGCGAGCAGAGCCACACCCGTGCCGGGGCTCAAGGGCCACCTGGGCAGGACAAGCAGTTCCACGGGCTTGGCCGTCCGCATCCGCCGGTCCAGGACTGGGTCGTCAAGGTCTGCGGGCTCGACGCCAACCTCCAGTCCCGGCGCTGCTTGCGGCGTGGCCGTCGTCTCGACCACCTGCAGGACCGGGACCAGGCCGGTCACCGGCTCGACTGACGTCGCCAACGTCGAGACCCGACGAGCTGTCGTGAGCAGCTGGCGGGACAGATGCGCCTCATCCACGACCAGCGCAGTGTCGAAGGCAAGCAACCCCGCCTCGCGCGGCCACGACCTGGGGGAGGAGCCGTAGCCCTGCAGCAGCAACCGGCTCCCGACCATGTCAGGAGTGCCGGTCAGCACGGCACACACCTCGGGCATGTCGCGCCAGGAGCGGGGCGCTGGAGCACCACCCCTTAGCCGGGCGGTGACAAGCGGGTCCGGCTGGAGGCTCGATCCATCGCTCACCACCCCCGCGTCGGCCAGGTCGAGCCGCAGCGAACGCAGCATCTCGGCCACCTCGGCGAGGAGGTCGCCCTGCGCCTGGGCGAGCAGCCGGGCCACCTGTCGAGCGTGCTCGTCGTGGCTGTCGACGACGGCCCGCCGATCGACGACAAGCGCGAGACGCCGTGGCAGCCGCGGCCCGGCGCCGGCCGCGGACAGCGCGTTGGCAAAAACGTGCACGTCGATGACGGCGGTCTTGCCGGCGCCGGTTGGAGCGACGATGCGGTCCGGCCAGCGGCCGTTCGCGAGCAGCATGTCCAGTAGCCGCTCCTGCCAGGCGAAGGGACGCTGACCTGGACGAACAGCGGCGAAGAAGTCGGCGAAGTCCTGCCTGCGCACCGCTCAGACCTCCGCGCCGATGGGGACGAGGAGCCCACCACCCAGGTGACGGCTCTGGCCCAGGCAGACCAGCGTCTGGTCATCGAGCAGCCCGCCGAGCGAAAGCCTCGCGCGGTAGGGCTGCACGACCCGCGATGCGTCGATCCGGTGCACGTAGCGGCTCAGGTCGCCGTCCATCACCCGATCGACGGCATGGACCTCAAGCCCTCGGTTCCGTACGCGCTGCGCTGTCTCGCGGTGCCGGGCATCGCCACGACCCGGTCCAGTCAGTCCGGACCGGTCGCGCAGCACGAAGCCGAGCGACAGAGCGACCGCGTCAGCGATGCTCCAGTCCCTGCCCAGCGGTCGGGTGTCGGGGACGGCCGCAGGCCGCACCTCAAACACCCGGGGTCCAGGCGCGGATGGCCAAAACGTCCGGGCCGAACGCGCCGGCAGCGGACGAAGGTGCCGGACCGCCCGTCCCCACGTGACCCGGCGCAGCCGGGCGACGGCCGAGGCCACAGTGGCCAGCTCGGCGTCATCCGCCCCCGTCGGCAGCAGGATGGCCAGGACGGCGCCTTCGTGCTCAATGTCCGCCGCGTGTACGGCGTCCGGAGTGAGCAGCTGCACGGCGACCCGATTGGCCGGTCGGGGCACACCGGCCAGGTAGGTGCCGGTCAGCACGGCCGGCGCGCCGTCACCGACCACCGAGATCAGCGCCCGATGCACGGCGGTCGCCCAGCCGACATGGTCGCCGTCGCGCAGCGCGTCGCCTGCTTCACCGAAACCGGCCAGCAGGACCGTCGACCAGGGTCCGTCGGGTTCGTCGTCCAGGGACAGGCTGAGGTAGCGCGAGACCTCCCGGCCGGTCTCGACGAAGCCGGTCGAGCGAGGCACGTCGCCGCTGGGTGTCCACCTGTCCTGCGCCGGTGTCGCTCTCCTGCGCCCCGCGTTGTACGCGTCGGTCAACAAGTCCGTACGTCCCGACCGGGGGATGTCAACATCGAGCCCGGGTGCGGTGCGGAACAGATCAGCTTCGGGATCCCGCCGGTGCGTGGGCCGGGCCTCGCCGACTCGCATCCGTACCGGAGTGTCGGCACTGCCAAGGTGCGCGACGTCACCGCAGAGCTCGTCCAGGCTTTTGCGCACTTCCGGCGGCGGCGAGTCCCGCCAGGTCCAGGCAAAGGCCCCGTCGACTGCGACCAGCCCGACCAGCGCCCGGGCCACGACCTTGTCCGTCGGCCCAGCGCCGCCCTCCTTGACCAGCGTCCCCTCGCGGCGGTAGCCGTACGTCGGCGTACGCACCTGCGCGGTGCGGGGCAGGCGGACGCCGTCCGGTGGATGCTGTTCAAGCCACCGCAGGGTCATCAGGTCGTCGTCATTGGGTCGAAGGTCCGCTCCAGCAGCCGTCGCCCGCGGACCGGTCGCCGCGGCGCAGAGCAGCGCGGCGTGCAGCCGGGTAGGTGACGGGACGGGATCCAGGTGACCCCCTGCGGTGCGGGCCCGATACGCCCCGAGGGGAAGCTCCGCGATCACCGCGAACTCGCTCACGAGGCGTCGTCCCCTTGGGCGACCGCGCCCCGGACGACCTCGGGATTGCCGGTGACCGACAGTGCCACGCCCGTCCAGCTCACCCCGGCTTGCTGCTCAGCTCGCTGCAGCGCGGCTGCAAGCAGCGCGTCAGCGGTGGCGATGTCCAGGGCTGCGAGCTCCAGCTCGCGTCCGCCCCGCTGGTCCAGCGTCAACGACGTCGGGCCGTCCTCGACCAGATCGCAGTTGGCTCGCAGAGCCAGCTCGGCGTCGCTACGGGCTAGCCCGGCAAGGGCGAGGGCCGCGAGCAGCGCCCGACAGGCGGCGTCGCCCTCGGGCCCGGCACCGACTCGCATTTGGCGCAACGCCGCGAACGACAGCACGTGCGTGCGCAGGATCGGCTGGCAGGCGACACCCCCCAGCGAGGACAGCGCAGGCGGGATGCCGCCGAATCCCAGCTCCGCCGCGCCAACGGGCCTTTCCTTGGCGGCGTCGGCCTGCCTGCTCACGGCGTCGTAGTTCTTCGCGCTGAGCTCGCTGCGCTGTGCCTCGGCCATCTTCTTAAGTGCCGTCCCCGGCACCTGCATCTGCATGCCCACCGGGTCGATGCGGGCGCCGCCACGACGGCCCGGGGCAGACACGGTGTCGCCTCCGGCGCCGGTACCAGGAACGAAACCGACGATCTCACCGACCAGGGCGCTGCGCCAACGCCCCTGGCTGGACCGACGGCTGGCGTCCCAGCCGCCAAGCACGAGGGTGATCGGGCTGACGTCGAGCAGAGCCCGGGCGTTGGCGGGGCTGGCGTCCCGGACTGAGCGGTAGAGCTGTGTTTGTGTGGTGGGCACCCCGTCGACAGTTCCGGCCCGGACATGGGCGTCGTAGACCCGATGCGGCAGGACGAGGTCGGTGTAGGCCTGGGCGGTGTCACCCTCGCCGTAGGTGACCTGCACGTGAGGCAGCCGGGACAGCAGCGAGTGGCCGTCCAGCCGGGCCCGTTCCAGCTCGGCCTCCAGCCGGTTGAGCTGGCTCTGTTTGCTGTCGATCAGCACGGTGTGCCGGGATTCGCCATCCAGGAACCGTCGCTCGTACACGTACACGGACTTGGCGGAATTACCGGTGCCCTGCAGGTACTTGGCCGGTGCCACAGCCGTATGCCGGCCACCGGCCGGTCGCAGCCGGGTAGTGGAGGCCAGGCAGCTCGGGCCGCCGGCCGAGGCCGCGGTCAGCAGCAACTCGAGATCAAGAGGGCGCATGAGACGTCCTTCAGCTAGGAGATGAAGGAGGCACGCAAGAAATGTCGGACCTGGCTGACAACCTGCTGTCCAGCCTCGATGAAAGGCGTGCTCCTGAGAGCGAGGACACTCCTCCTGTCCTAGACACTCGTCAACATCCTGCTGTCCAGTACCAACCACACGGCGAGGAGCCGAACGGCGGCTCGCGCGGGCCAGGCGCGGTCGGCCAGGACGTGCACGACGACGTCGGGCTGCGGCCGGCCGATCGCTGGCCCTCCAGCGGTCGGCGGCACCGGCGTAGCCGGGCAGCGGCTAGGGCCGCCCGCAGCTTGTTGGGTCTGTTCAAGCGGTTGTCCCCTGAGTGCGAAACCGCTCTCATGCTTATCCGGTTCCCTCCGCTGCGATCGAGGGCTATCGCAGCGAGGGATCACGCACAGGGGTGGGACGGACTTTGACGGCGTAGATCTCCTCGTAGGTGGCTGATTGCTGGTGGCTGCCGAGACCGAGCAGGGTCTGAAACGCAGCCATCGGGGTCCGTCGCCGGTTGAACCGAAAGACGAACTCGTCGAGGTAGACCTGCAGATGCTCGGCGGACACGCCCTTGTGGGTGCCCTGCAGCCAGCTCTTGAGGTTGCTGATGGGCCGGTGGACGCGCGGCAGGATGTCGTCGAGGTCCTCGACCGCGATCCGGCCGGGGCGCTGGGTGCGGGGGTGGTGTTCGTAGCCGAGCTTGATGAGTCGCCGGTAGGAGGGCCAGCCGTCGGTGTGC
>JAABUM010005152.1_pt1 | contig 13987 bp, 11 predicted proteins | sample 5559161 | NCBI WGS metagenome assembly JAABUM01 (sample SAMN10711868, study PRJNA513369) | rock metagenome | isolation source: Antarctica rocks | place: Antarctica: Victoria Land, Siegfried Peak nord
CCACGTAGTCGGTCTCCAGGCGGCGCAGGCTATCGTCAATGCTGGCCAGCAGGGTGGGCCGTGAGCTGTCACGATACCAGCCGCGTTGGGCCGACCAATACTGACCACACTTGGTGACCACGACTGCCTCGGCGCGGCGCCCACGGAGCGCCCGGCCCAGCACCTCTTCGGAGTGCCCGTTGCCGTACCCCGGAGCGGTGTCAAAGAGGGTTACTCCCAGATCCAGGGCTCGCTGGACTGCCCTCGTCGCCTCGCCATCGTCAATAGGCCCGTAGGTGTCGCCAGCCATCTCCCAGCAGCCAAAGCCAATCGCCGAGACCCGTGGCCCAGCGACGCCCAACAGCCGATACTCCATACTCCCTCCTCACCGCTCGGTCGCTGAGTTTGTTCAGGCCCCTGGCGGCCCAACACAGGGCCAAGGCCGACAAGATTACGACGACCCACGCGCCGTCTGGAGCGTGGACCAATAAGCGTCCGACTCTCATGATGATACAGCATGACTAGCCGCCCTGTTGGGCTCGCCAGCGCTTGATCCAGGCCGTATGCGCGGCCTCATGGGTGCTGCGTAGGCCCGCTTCGCCGTACAGCAACCCATCCAAACCTCGTAGGGTGGCCGATGAGATGGCGTCGAGCAGCCTTTCATGCGATGTGGCCAGCTCCCACCGCACCTGATGGAGTGACAGGGGGCGACGTAGCGTATAACCCAGCGCGCTGTACGCCCCATCCTGCTCGCCGGTCATCCGCCAGGCTGAGTCGTAGCCGGCGGAGATGCGCGCCACCTCGCTAGCCCGGATATCATCCCACAGGGCCAGGTGCGCCAGGTGATCCTTGACCGACCAGCTATCGAGGGTTGGGTCGGTCAGCAACGCGTCACTGAGCCCGTCAAGAGCGGTCAGCAGATCCTCGCGCATCTGGCGGTAGTGCCCCAGCAAGGCGTCTCTGTGCTCGGCCATGCCTCTCTCCTCTCTTCTACCCTGACTCGTAATCACTAGCTAGCGCTGGCTCAGGAGGCGCGACTCCCCGATCCAGGGCGTTACGGGCCGGGATCGATCAGAGCCTTGACTGTCCCTGGCTCCTCGTGGGAGGCGATGGCCCAATCAGCGTCGGCGTAGCTGACGTGCCACAGGTGATCGCGATGCGCCTGGGCTTTTCTGGCGGGGTCGTAGTATTCCTCCAGTTTGTCGAATGCGTAGACGGCGGCGTCGCGGGGGTGGTAGGGCACGCGAGAGATGCCCAGGCGGCGCAGTTCGCCCACGTCATCGAAGCCCAGCAACGAGATGTCGTCGGGGATGATCAACCGCCGGTCGCGCACGATGGCCATGTATGCTTCGATCGCCGCGTACGATGTTGTACACAGCAGGGCGGTTGGGGCGGCTACGCCAGCCCGCCCACTGACCAACACGCTGGCGTTTATGCGGATGTTGTGATAGCCGAAGGGGCTATCGCTGAGCGCCGTGCTATCAGCCTTTGGACCCGCCGACCCCGAGATGATCAGCCGGCGGTCGGGGCTGATGCCCTGCGCCTGCAATTCGTCAACCACACCCTGACGCCGTTGTTGCTGCACCTGGTCGTGTTCCAGGTCGAGCAGCACGCCGATGCGGCGGTGCCCCGCCTCGCACAGTTTGCGCACGGCCTTGCGCGCCGCATCATAGTGATCTAGCGACACGATCGGCGCGCGCGTCAGCAGCGCGCGCTGGTCGCTATCGGTCAGCCAACGGTCCAGCAAGACCACGGGGACGTCGGCCTCCTGTAACTGCCTGATCAGATCGCGGCGGATGGTCATCTGGCGTGCGGTTGGGCCCTGATAGAGCCCCTGGGCGGGGGCCAGGATGACGCCGTAGAGGCTGTGCGCGCGGTCAACGAATGAGCGCAGGATCTCCTGCTCGCTGCCCAGATCCTCGCCGTGCGGGCACAGGATCAGGTTGTAGGTCGAACCGGCGTGGATGGCCAGGTGCGCGATGACGCTGGACCAGAAACTGCTGAAGGCGATGCCCCCAATAGCGATAGCCAGGTGCGACCGCTCGGAGCGCGCGGCCATCGTATCCAGGCCCAGATAGGCGGTGGCCATCTGATGGATCTCGGTCAGTGTGAAGGGTCGCTGGTCATGCAGGGCCTGCAGGATCCTGGCCACCTGCTCGGGGTTTGCGAAGGTCCCATGGGGCAGCGCTTCGATTCTCGATACGACGGAATGGGGGCTGGCGCCGGTATAGCCAATGCGCCGCGCCAGCTCACCCTGGGTCAGCCCGCGGTCATCACGATGCTGCTGCACTAACCGGCCGAATCCCTCACCTGTGCGCATCATCCCCCGCCCTTTTGTACAGACTTTTTGCGTGGTCGTCATCGTCGGGATGACACCGACATGAAGCAAAGCGGCTCAAATGTGCGCGGTGGCGCACAGCTGTTCACGCCTCTACACACATTGTAGCTTGCCCGCCGGTCTACGGATGGGTAACAATACGTCTACCGGTAGTGTGTCCGCGGCCGCGACGGCCGAAACGACCTGTTGTAGCGCTGGCTCCCGTGCTGATCTATTGATACACTCAAGCAGCGCGTCGTGCGCCGGGCCGCGCCCGTTGTATCAGCGGGTGATGCTGACCGGCATAGTCTGGGTGCGCCAGCGAGGGTGAAGAAGGAGGTAACACGGTCAGGCGAGACAGCATATCCGCGAGAACTACGAGGTTCAGGAAGCGCTCGGCTAATTCATTGAGGCCACTTGTTCACTGAGGAGCACATGTAGTGAAATCCATGCATCGTCTGCTTGCCAGCATCGTCGTCCTGGCCACGTTGGCCACGGCACTTCCCGCGCACGCGGCGCGGCCTCTGGCCGCCCCCCGCGCCGCGATCACGCTGAACATCGCCACCGTCAACAACCCCCAAATGATTGATATGGAGCACCTGACGCCGCTGTATTTCGAGAAGCAGTACGGCATCAAGGTCAACTTCGTCACCCTGCCCGAGAACACGATTCGCGAGAAGATCACCCAGGATGTGGCCACCGGTGGCGGCCAGTTCGATCTGGCCACGGTGGGCACATACGAGGTGCCTATCTTCGCCAAGAACGGCTGGCTGGCCAATCTGGACCCGCGGTTTAACGGGCAGAGCGCGGCGGCCAAGGCATCCTATGATCTCGGTGATGTGCTGGGGCAGGTCAAGAGAGGCCTATCCTACAAGGGTAGCCTGTACGCGCTGCCGTTCTACGGCGAAAGCTCGATGACCTTCTACAACAAGGCCCTGTTCAAGAAGGCGGGTCTGATGATGCCGCTGCACCCCACGTGGGATCAGATCAAGAGCTTCGCGGCCAAGCTGACTGACAAGTCCAAGAACCAGTACGGCATCGTGCTGCGCGGCCTGCCCGGCTGGGGTGAGATGGGCGCGCCGATGACCACGGTGATCAATGCGTTCGGCGGCTCATGGTTTGATATGAACTGGACCCCCCAGTTGACCAGTCCCGCGACCAAGAAGGCGATCCAGTTTTATGTGGACATGATCCGCAACTACGGCCCTCCCGGTTCGCAGAACAATGGCTTCACCGAGAGTGAGACGATCTTCTCTCAGGGCAAGGGCGCTATCTGGATTGACGCCACCTCGGCCGCTGGCCTGATCACCGACCCCAAGACCTCCAAGGTGGTCAGCGATGTCGGTTTCGCCTATTCACCGACTGAAGTGACCGCCAAGGGCTCCCACTGGCTGTGGGCGTGGTCGTTGGCCATGGAGTCGGCCAGCAAGAACAAGGCGGCGGCGTTCAAGTTCCTGCAGTGGGCTACCAGCAAGGACTACATCAAGCTGGTCGCGGGGTACAAGGGCTGGGGCAACGTCCCACCGGGCACGCGCCTCTCCACCTTCACCAACCCCAACTACAAGAAGGCCGCGCCCTATTCGGACATCATCCTGCAGTCCATCCAGACGGCGAACCCCACCGACGCCACCTTGCACAAGGTGCCCTACGTCGGCGTGCAGTTCGTGGGCATCCCTGAGTTCCAGGGCATCGGCACCAAGGTAACGCAGAACCTGTCGGCCGCGCTCACCGGCGCATCCACGGTTGATCAGGCGCTGCAACTCTCCCAGCAGCAGACCGAACGCACCATGCGTAAGGCTGGCTACCTGAAGTAGCAGCCGCGCTAGCGGGGGCAGGGACGGCGCGGCCGTCCCTGCCCCCGTTATCATCATGCTATGGGCCTCCGATGGGAGACCCCGCGCTAGTCACAAGGAAGTGGGGGACCGGCCATGAGCGTGACGGCGATCTCGACGCGGAGGGTCGGGCGCGCGGGGGGACTCGCCCGCCTGCGGCCCTCCTTTCGTTTCCTCCTGTTTTTCCCCGCCATACTGTATTTGGTCGTGATGACACAGGTGCCCTTCGTAGTCACCGTGTGGTACAGCGTGCATAGGTGGGTGCTCACGTCACCGGAGCTTGGTCAGGGTTTCGTGGGGCTAGCCAACTACAGCGATGCGCTGTTGAGCGATCCCACCTTCCGCGATGCCGTGGTCAACCTGGTCGTGATCACCCTGGGCATCATCGTGCCCTCCTTGTTGTTGGGCCTGGCGTTCGCCCTGCTGCTGCACCGCTCCTTCCCTTTGCGCGGTCTGGTGCGCGCCATGATGATCACGCCTTTCTTCGTCATGCCCACGGTCAACGCCGTGGTCTGGAAGAACATGCTGCTCAACCCCGTGTTCGGCCTGCTCTCCTGGCTGACCGTCACGCTGGGCCTGGGCCGCTTCGACCTATTGACCGCGTCGCCCAAGGGCGGCATCATGACTATGGCCGTGTGGCAGTGGACCCCCTTCATGATGCTGATCCTGCTGGCCGGGTTGCAGGGCATGTCGGACGAGGTGCGCGAGGCCGCGCGGGTGGATGGCGCCTCGCCCATCGGTGAGTTTCGCTACATCACCTTGCCCCTGCTGGGGCGGTACATCGAACTGGCCGTGCTATTGGGCACGATCTACGTGCTGCAGATCTTCGGCGAGATCTTCGTGTCAACCCAGGGCGGGCCTGGCACGGACACCACCACCGTGCCCTACTACGTGTATCAGACCATCTCGCAGAGCAACGATGTAGGGGCGGCGGCGGCGCAGGGCGTGCTGGCCGTGGTCGTCGCCTCGGTCATCGCGGCCTTTCTGCTGCGTCTGCTCGTTCGCACGTTTAACCGGAGTACACAAGAATGATGATCACCCAAAGGCGAACGGGGGCCGCCCTGGCAGCCAGCCGGGTGGCTGGCTGGCGCAGCAGTCCTGGGGCCATTGGCCTGACCCTGCTGACCTACGTGATTGCTTTCCTGGTCTTCTTTCCTATTCTGTGGACCGTGCTGACTGGGCTCAAGAGCGAGGCCAACGCCGTGGCGCTGCCGCCCTCGCTGATCTTCAAGCCCATTCTGGAGCATTTTCAGAGCGCCATCTCCGACGCTGGCTACTTCGCCTACTTCCGCCATTCGGCCGTGCTGACCCTTGGCTCGACGGCGCTGGCCTTCCTGCTCGGCGTCCCCGCCGCCTATAGCCTGGGCCTCTTCCCCACCAAGCGCACCCCCAGCGTGCTCTCCTGGGTGCTCTCCACCAAGATGATGCCCGTGGTGGGGCTGATCGTCCCCCTGATTATCATCTACAAGCAGGTGGGCATTTTTGATACCTATCTGGGCATGATCATGATCTACGCGGCGATGAACTTGCCGCTGGTGATCTGGATGATGCGTTCGTTCTTTGCCGAGTTTCCCCGCGAGATCATCGAGGCCAGCAGCATTGACGGGGCCAGTTTTATGCGCACATTGTGGGCGATCGTGCTGCCCCTGACCGCCCCAGGCCTGGGCGCCACGGCGCTGCTGTGCGTGATCTTCGCCTGGAATGAGTTCTTCATCGCGGTCAACCTGACCGGACCGAACACGGGCACGCTGCCCGTCTACATCTCCGGGTTCATGACCAGCGAGGGGCTCTTCTGGGCTAAAATGTCGGCGGCGGCCACCCTGGCTATCGCGCCCGTCTTCCTGGCCGGCTGGACGGCGCAGCGGTCTTTGGTCCGTGGCCTGACCATGGGCGCCGTGAAATAGGGGGGCGGCGCGGGCGGCGTTCGCCTGCTGGCCCAAGAGGCCACCCTGCTGGCCTAGCCACATGGTAGGCTACCAGGCCAGGGGCAGCCAGTGTTAGCTGGTGGCGCTGGCTGCAGCAGCAGGGCGTCCAGTTTGCCGCTCTTGACCTGCCCGGCAAACCAGGCCACGTTGGGCTCGATGAAGGTGGCCAGCAGGCCGCGCGGCGCAACAACCAGAGATAGGCGTCGAACAGCGCCTAATCGCCATAGTGCTGGCTGCATTCCACCAGGAGCTTACGCCCGCCGTCCAGGCGCAGGAAGGTGATACGCAAGCTTCTCGACGCCGACGCTGACCACAGCCCAGCCTGAGACCCCTGCAGGCGATGCATCCGTAGCTACGGGGTACGCTCATCATCGTCTAGCTGATCTAGCGACCGAATAACCCGTCTCTGATCGTCACGGGCAAGGTCACTCAGGCTATTCAGGAAGGTGGCGCGCATGAACTCCAGCGTGCCATAGCCAAGTGGGTCAGGCACTGGCGTGTTCGTGCGGCGCCCCTTCTTGTAGCGACATGGAGTGGTCACGTGGAGCCACACCATCGCTCACCATCTCGGCGTCCAGGCGGGCAACCAGTTCCGCGTCAACGCGGCGCTGATGACGCAGATCCTCGGTCACGATCAGCGTCGCCAGTTCATCCGGCGTACGATCCTGGTCGGCGGCCACGCGCTCAAGGTAAGCGCCTGTCGCGTCATCCAGGGTCACGATAACGGTTACGCTCATCACAGCGTCCTTTCTTCAGTCCACACCATGCTTATCATACCAAGGTCGCCCGTGACGCGCCCAGCAGACAAGATAGGCCCCTACTATGGGGCGTGTACTAGATAGCCGAAGCATGGGAGCATGCCCCCGGCCTTGCCCTCCGACTTGGCCGCGGGTAGCTGGCGGCACGCCGCCGGTTTGTGCCTGGGCTCACGCTCTCCGGTAAGCTGGGCGTGGCCTCAGCAAACAAGATAGATAGGTCGTCCGGCTCAGCGGGGCCGACGGCATGCTACGCTACAGGCACAAGCTTTCCGTGGGGATTGAGGGCTGCGATAGAGCGTGGGCGAGACATGCCGGCCGGTTGATCTGGGCCGCGCCGTGGGGGTGAGCGCCCAGACGGTGCGCACCTACGAGACGTTAGGCTTCTTGCCGCCAGCGCAACGCGGCCCCCAGGGCTACCGGCGCTATGGGCCGCGCCACCTGCAAGCCCTGCGGACGGCGCGGGCGATGATCGCCGGCTATGGCTGGCAGCAGGCCCTTGGTATCATGCGGGAGGTCCACGGCAGGGATGTAGCCGGTGCCGTGGCGGCCATTGACGCCTGCCACGCGGAGCTGCATCGGCGGCGCGGCGAGGCTCAGACGACGCTTGCCGCGCTCTGGCGGGTGGGCGACCTGTCCCCGCTGCCCGGTCATAGCGTGGGCCGCCGCCACCGTGGCGATCTGAGGGTCGGCGAGGCCGCCGCCAGAGTGGGCGTGCCGGTCTCCACGGTGCGGTTCTGGGAAGAACAGGGCCTGCCGCGGCCACGGCGCGAGGGCGGCAGCGGCTACCGCCTCTACGACGCCGACGCGCTACGCGCTCTGCAAACCATCGTGCTGCTGCGCGGCGGCGGGTATGGCGTGGGAGTTGTTCGGGCCATCCTGGCCGATCTGGCGGGCGGCCGCCCCCGGCAGGCTATCGCGGCGGCTGAGGAACGGCCAGCCGAGCTAACCGAGGCCAGCCGCCGCGCCTGCGCGGCCACGGCGAGCTTCTGGGACTACACGCTGGGGCCAGCGCCCTGGGCGAGCCCATGCCCACGGAGCGCCAGAGCTAGCCCAAGGTTGAGGGGAGTCGCGCCCACGGGGCAGCAGGGCTGGCACGCGACGTGCATACGTTAAGACACCGTCAATACTGGCCAGGCGCGTGTAGCGCGGAGAGGAGAACCGGCCCCCATGACCCAACAACGTTGGCGAGAACAACTATTGGCATACCGTTGGAGGTTAGGTGCCCTCTTTGGTGGGGTGCTGGCCCCCCTTTGCGTGTTTGGCGCGTTGGCCGAGGAGGTCTGGAGCCACGAGGGAGTTGGATGGGACGCCCCGCTGATGCGCCTTGTGCATGGCTATGCCACGCCGACGCGGGACGCGCTCATGATTTCTGTCTCGACGGTGGGTGGCGCGCGGGGCATGATCCCCCTGTGCGTGTTGGCGGTGGTCACCCTGGCTCTGCGACTGCGGCGGCGTGACGCCATCTTTGTGGCCCTGGCTTACGCCGGCGCGGAAGGACTGGACGGGCTGGCTAAAGCGTTCTTCCACAGCGAACGGCCGCACCTGTGGGCCTGGCCAGTGCATGAGACCGGCTACGGCTTCCCCAGCGGCCACGCTATTGGGTCCATGGCCCTGCTCAGCGCCCTGGTCGTGGTGCTGTGGCCGACGCGGTGGCGCTGGCCTGCCCTGATTGTGGCCGCCGTGAGCATCGGCGTGGTGGGGCTGTCGCGCGTCTACCTGGGCGTCCACTATCCCAGCGATGTGTTGGCGGCATGGGTGGCAGGGCTGGCCTGGACGGTGGGGCTGCACCTGATCTTGACCAGCCGCGTGACCAACAGGTCGCGCCAGTGGCAGTCCACGCAGCTCACCCCCGCCGCCTAGACATGGAGAGAAGCCGCCGATTAGAGGCCCACATCTTCGAGGTCGAGCGCCCGTTGAAGGCGGCGCAGCGCGGCGTCACCGATGACACCCCGGTTGCGTAGGTCAAGAGCGGCGCCGCGCTCGACGGTGATCAACTCGCGGCGCAGGCGGCGCATGTCGTCGGCCAGCAGGTTGTCCGCCTCGGCGGGCGCGGCCACATCGGCCGGTCCCGCGCCGTTGAGTTGGGTAGCGTAGTGACGGGCTCGCTCCTCGTAGTGGGTGCCGCAGGTGGGCGATACCCGCCGTGGGTGGGAACTCGGCCAGGCGGGCCAGGGCCACCCGAGACACCTCAATGTGGGCCAACGCCTCCTCGCGCTCCACTGTGCCCTCGTCGGCGATGTCCAGCCGTCCGATCAATAGGGGCAGGGTCAGCCCCTGCAGCAGCAGCGTGCTAAGGATAACACCGAAGACAAGGAAGGTGATCAGGCCGATCTGAGAGCGGGATAGCGCGCCGCCGGCGGTCAGGGCCAGTGCGGCGGCCAGCGAGACACCACCACGCATGCCCGTCCAGGAGAGAACGAGGGCCTGGCGCAGGTCAGGGCGGTTGGCGCTGGGAGGCACACAGGGGTTGGCCCGACGGGGCAGCAGCGCCGCGCTGACCAGCACCCAGACGATGCGCGCGCCGATGACGGCCAGGCTGACCAGCATGGCGTACCATAGCAGGCGGGGCAGCGAGTACAGCGGGGTGATATCGTCCACAATGCCGCGTAACTGCAGGCCGACCAGGATAAAGATCAGGCCGTTGGCCACAAAGGTCATGGTCTGCCACACCGCGTAGGCCTGCAGGCGGCTCTCGGAGGAGAACACCCGGGCTTCCTGACGGGCGCCGTACAGTCCGGCGACCACCACGGCCAGCACACCGGAGACGCCCAGCGCCTCAGCAGGCAAGTAGGCCACAAAGGGCGCCAGCAGCGAAAAGGTGATCTCCACGGGGGCCTCGTGGATGCGCGCCTGCGCCCACCCAGCGGCGATGCCCACAAGCAGTCCGATGGCGGCCCCACCAGCGCTGACCCGCACGAACTCCAGCACGGCTACGGGCGGCGAGAAGGCCCCGTTGTGGGCGATGGCAGTCAAGGCCAGGCTATAGGCGACCAGGCCGGTGGCGTCGTTGATCAGGCTCTCACCCTCCAGCACGGTGGCGATACGCCGCGGCACGCTCAGGCGGCCCAGAATCGCCCCGGCGGCCACCGTGTCGGTGGGAGAGACGATGGCCCCCAGCACAAACGCGGGCAGCAGATTCAACTCGGCGATGGCGAGGTAGGAGACCAGGGCAACGACCAGAGTGGTGGCCACGACCAGGCCAACGGCCAGCAGCAAGATTGAGCGCAGGTTGGCCCATAGGTCGCGCGGCGAGACCTGCCAGGCGGCGCCATAGACCAGCGGCGGCAGGAATAGTACCAGAATCAGGTCCGGCTCAAGCCGAACCTGGGGTAAGCCAGGGGCCAGGCCCAGCAGCAAGCCACCCAGCACCAGCACGATGGGATAGGGCAGGTGGACGCGGCGGGCCAGTGTGGCGAGGGCTACCACGGCCACCAACAAGGCCAGCACAACCCGAAAGTCGCTCACCCGGCCTCCCTCTTTCTCGCTTTCCCATGGCTCCCTGCCCCCTCAGCGTACCATCCACGGCCTGTCTGAACAGAGCAGGCGTCGTTTAGACGAGTGCGAGATATGTGCGGTACATTGATGGCATCGGCGCAGTGGAGGTCATCAGGATTGTGCATTTCTACACAGATCACGCACGTGGCCGAATGGATGAACGGCTTAGCACTGAGGCGGATCACCGACCCCGAGGCATTGAGCTTCTTGGCGTGAGCCACGGCGTTGACGTGCGGGGTCTGCCGGAGCAGGCCGCCGTAGGCAGGCTGCTGGAGGAGTACAAGATGCGGATCCTGGCCTAGATCATCCGCCATTTAGGAGCGGCTAGCCGTGTAGTCCTGCTCTAGGATGCTGTAGAGGGCGGTGTCGCGCCATCCATCCCGGAGCAATAGCGCCTCGCGCAGGCGTCCCTCGAACTGCATGCCCACCTTGTGCAGGACGCGGCCGGAGGCCGTGTTGCGCGGATCACAGACGCCGGCCACGCGATGCAAGCCCAGCGTGGTAAATCCGAACTCCAGGAGGACGCCGGCAACCTCCGTGGCATAGCCCTGGCCCCACTGCTCGGGATGAATGATGTAGGCGATCTCGCCGCTACGCGACCGGCGATTGCGCACCTGCAGCGCGCCCGCGCCGACCACCCGACCTGTCGCTGCCAGCACAACAGCCAGGATATAGCTGCTCCGGGGTTGCTCACCGGCGCTTGCCACGGCCATCTCCACGTAGGCCCGCGAGTCGTCGGGGCTGTTAGGTCCCCACGGTTGGTAGCGGCAGGCCTCAGGGCGTGAGGCGTAGTCATGCACCATCGGCCAGTCATCCAGGGAGAACTCCCGCAGCAGGACGCGCTTGCCCATCAGAGAAAGTGACATACCCGCATAGTATCACAAGGCGGGGCGCAAGCGTCTTGACAGGCCCTTGTTATGCCGCCTATAATACGCTCACTCTGGTGCTGCCGTGGCCGCTGGTGCGGCTCGGAACACTACTCCTCCCTATCATCTTAAAAGAAAGGAGGTTATGCCCAGGTAGGCCCTCAATGTGCCATGGCGGTGATGGCTACCGCGTGTCTTGTGGGGAGCGGTAGGGGTCACGTCGCGGTGAGGCAGATAGCCCTGTCCTATTTGTAGCGTACAATGATGTCCTGGCGCGTACCGGCTTCGACCGTAGAAGGAGAACCGAACAATGCCCAGTTCGTACGTCCCGTCCCGTCCTATACCCACGTCACTCACCCAGCGCCTGTGGCCCTGGCGCAGCCCACGCCGGCTGCTGATCCGCTGCGCGGCGATCCTGGCCCTGTTCATCCTGCCCGTGGCCCAGCCGCCGGTCTCATCGGCCTCAGTCCCACGCAACCAGACGCTCATTCTGGGTTTTGAGAACTTCCCCAACCTGGCCCCCCACTTCGCCAACCCGTGGGTTGTCTCGACGACCGACATGTCCGCTGGCCTGCACCAGCTTGTGTTCGAGTCGCTGTTCTACCTCAACTACGTCAGCGGCAAGATCCAGCCCTGGCTGGGCACCGGCTATGACTTCAACAAGGACTCCACGGTGGTGACGATCCACCTGCGCAAGGGGGTCAAATGGAGCGATGGCGTGCCGTTCACGGCCGACGATGTCGTGTTCACCATCCAGACGCTAATGGCCCACCAGGCGTTGTGGAACGCGCCGACGATGGTGCAGTGGGTCAAGTCGGTCTCGACCGTGGATCCGCTGAACGTCAAGATCACCCTCAAGGCGGCCAACCCGCGCTTCATCCTGCAGAACTTCTCGGTGTATATCTGGGGCGGCATCTACGTGGCGCCCAAGCATATCTTCCAGGGTAAGAACCCCGAGACCTTCAACAACTTCGATCTGGCCAAGGGCTGGCCGGTCACCACCGGCCCCTACGGGCTGACTTCTATGAGCGCCAACCAGGCCATCTACGACCGGCGGGACAACTGGTGGGGGGCCAAGCTGGGCTTCCACGCGCTGCCGGCCCCCAAGCGCGTCGTCTTTGTAGCCGAAGGCCCCTCCGACGCCCGCGCGGCGTTGCTGGTGGCCAACCAGGCCGACGGTATGCCCCAGCTCGACCTTGGCCTGTTCCAGGTTGCCCAGGCCAAGAACCCTAAGATCATTGGCTGGACGGCCAAATCGCCCTATGCCTGGATTGATCCCTGCCCGGTGTACTTCTCGTTCAACACAAAGAGCAAGCCGTGGGACGATCCCCAGATGCGCTGGGCTGTGTCCTATGCGATCAAGAAGCAGGCCTTCGCCAACCTATCGCTGGAAGAGTCTAACGCCCTGCCGGCGCGGTTCCTGTTCCCCGACTACCCACCCCTGCAAAAAATGCTCACCGCGAACAACGACCTGTTCACCAAGTACCCCGTGCTGACCTTTGACCTCAAGAAGACCGCGGCTATCTTCGAGAGCAGAGGTTACAAGAAGGGCTCCGATGGCTTCTACCACGCCCCCAACGGCCAACACCTCAGCCTGACCGTCTCCATGCTGGGGCCGACCGATGGCGGCGTCACCTGGGGCCTGATGAGCGCTGGCCTGAGCCAGTACCTCACCGACGCCGGCGTTGATGTCAAGATCCGCACGCTCTCCGGGGCTGCCTTCGGGCAGAACTGGAACACGGGCGACTACCAGGCGCTGATTCACTGGAGCTGCGGTAGCGTCAACGATCCCCTGGCCACGCTGAACAACTTCAATAGCAGCATCTCAGGCGCGCTGCCTAACGGCCAGATCACCAGTTCTGACCAGGAGCGCTACAGCAACCCGGCGTACAACAAGATCGTCAACCAGATTGCCCTGCTGCCGCTGGGCGATCCCCGCATCCAGCCCCTGTTCCGCCAGGCGCTGGAGATCTTCCTGCGCGACGCCCCAGCGTTCGGCCTGTTCCAGCAGCAGCGCATCGTGCCCTATAACACGACCTACTGGACCAACTGGCCCACCGCCACCAACGCCTATATCCATCCGCCGAACTGGTGGGCCACCTCGCTGATGCTTCTGATGAACATCAAGCCCGCTCGCTAAAACGGGAACAATGGCTGGTGGCCGGGGGGACTACCCCCGGCCACCAGCCGCCAACTAGTCGTGGAGCACTCGTCACCTAAGGGGTCCGCGCCATGGCAAGGGCGCTCCCCGCGCTCAAGCCAGACCGGGAGCGGGGGACGCCCCTACACCGGTCCCTCAATGCAGATCTGACAGGCGTCTAGGAGGGGCAATGGGGCTCACACCATCGTACGTTCTGCGCCGTCTGGGCATGTTCCTGCTGATCATCTGGGTGACCGCGTCGCTTAACTTCGCCATCGTCCACCTGGCCCCAGGTGACCCTATCGCGGCCATGCTCAATCGGATGTCCCAGCAGGGGGCCAGCGTCGCCGGATCAGGGCAGATCATCGCCCACTATCGGCAGATCTTTGGCCTGGATAGCCCTCTGCCCATTCAATATCTGAAATATCTTTGGGCGCTCAGCCACTTCGATTTGGGCTACTCGCTGGCCAACTTCCCCACGCCGGTCACCGATATCATCGCCGCCGCGTTGCCCTGGACGATTGTCCTGCTGCTGACGGCTACTCTAATCTCTTTCGCGCTGGGTACGCTGCTGGGTGCTTTGATGATGTGGCGGGCCACGCCGCGCGCCGCCCGCGCGTGTCTGCCCCCGCTGATGATCTTCGCGGCGATCCCCTCGTACCTGGCGGCGATCTT
>JAABUM010005154.1_pt1 | contig 13980 bp, 11 predicted proteins | sample 5559161 | NCBI WGS metagenome assembly JAABUM01 (sample SAMN10711868, study PRJNA513369) | rock metagenome | isolation source: Antarctica rocks | place: Antarctica: Victoria Land, Siegfried Peak nord
CACCGCCACCATCGTCGTCGCCCTCGCCGCCCATCATGCCGCCCGTCCGGAGCTGATCCGCTCACCCAAACGGGTGCTCGCCCATCTCTGGGAGGGCAGCCTATGAGTTAGGAAACGCCCTCTACATACAGAGAAATTCGAGGTAACTGGTCCTCGCCAGCGCGGCGAAGCGGGCTGGATTTCTTTGACAAAGCTATTTACAAAAGGAGTTATGGCGATTTGGATGGATTTGAAAATTGATACAGCAGCACCCGATGCACAGCAAATTCTTGATCGTCTGACGCGACTAGATAATATCAAATCATACAAGTATCGAGTGAACGTTCTCGAAAGCCTGAGTTACGATGAAGTTACTGATATATTTGTTCGTATCAACTCTGGTGGCACGACTCTGAGTAGCGCTGATTTGGCGCTCGCTCAGGTGTCTAGTCGTTGGCGTGGTGTGACACAAGAATTTGACGAATATCAAGAACGGATCGGCAAACAGGGGATGGTACTCGATACTGGCCTCTTCTTGAGAGCTATGGCCCTCCTCCTGAGCGGACAGAGTAGACTCAGTTTATTATTTCGTAGCGAACGTCGGCAAATCACCATCGAGAATTTGCAAGATGCTTGGCATCGTGTTCGAGAAGGACTTGACCAAGCGATTGCTTTCGTCACCAACAATTGTGGCATCGATCGTCTGGGCTTGCTCCTCACGAAGAATCTACTCATTACGCTCTGTGCTTTCTTTGATCGCTTTGGCAAGGATGTAAGCACTATCCACTCGCGTCAATTACAGCGGTGGGTCTATATGTCCCTGATTTGGTCGCGTTACAGCAGTACGGTAGAGACGAGACTTGATCAAGATTATGCTGCTTTAGCGAAGGACGAACCCGTCAAGGCGCTCATTCAGTCTATAGAAGATCAGGTTGGGAAGCGGCCCGTTACAGAGCGCGAACTACAGGAACAGCGCCGGAACTCCGCTTATATGACGATGTCGTATGTACTTGCGCGGCGTGCAAGCGCGCAGGACTGGTTTAGCGGCGTTGCAATCGGGACAAATCAGCCTTTAGAGTTGCATCATATCTTCCCCAAGGCGGTTCTACGCGAGCAGTATGACCTCCAAGCGGACGGCCTCACGGTAGATCAGGTTGCCAATCTCGCCTTCTTATCAAAGCGTGCCAATAATCGTATCTCTTCGACACCTCCCGATGGATGTAAGCCTTTGGACCCTCGATCAATTCGAGGGGTTTCTCTCCGAACGTCGCAGGCTGCTCGCTGAAGGCATTAATGGGTTGCTGCGTTCACTTGACGAGACTCCATCATTGGTGTCCTTCGGTGATGTCCAGATATTAGAGTCGCGGGTGCAGACTTTAGAAGGGCAATTGCGCGAGTTTGTCTCGCAACGTTTAGACGAATCGCGCGGCAAAGATGCGTGGGATACGCTTGTCCCAGCAGACGTGCGGCGGAGTGTAAAAGTTCGTGTCGATCGTCGCCTCGAAACGCATCCATATGAGGCGGGAGAGCATGAAACACTTTTGCAGAAGCTCGCACATTGTCAGTTTAGCGATTACCCGAAGATGATCATCGCCAATTGGGCACTTTTCGAGGATGTCCTTGGTAAACAGGATACGTTCTCGCAGCACCAACGATCTGTCACCGAGGCACGTAATGCTCTTGCACACAATCGCCCGCTAGGTGATGTAGAACGGGCTTCTGCGGAAGCAGGTCTATTGTGGATCGAAGCGTGTATGCGAAGAGTGAAGCCTATAGGAACTGAAGAAACAGATGAGATAGAGGAAGTAGACGAGAATCTGTCGTTAGCGAAATAGTGGGAACATGATGGCAGGGCGGTTACAGGACAAGGTGATCGCGATCACCGGGGGCGGCTCCGGGCTGGGGCGGGCGCTGGCGATCCGTTTCGTCGCCGAGGGCGCGCGCGTGCTCGTCACCGATCGGGACGAGGCGAGCGGGCGGGCGACGGTCGCGGCGCTGGCCGATGGCGCGGGCGGCGCTGGTGCGTTTCGTCGGGTTGACGTAACGGTCGAGGCCGACTGCGAGGGGGCGGTGGCCGAGGCGGTCGAGCGCTGGGGGCGGCTCGACGTGCTGGTGGCGAATGCCGGGATCGGCTCGCCCGGCGCGCTCGCCACCCTGCGCCGCGAGGAATGGGAGCGGGTCCTGGCCGTGAACCTGACCGGCCCCTTCCTCTGCGCCAAGCACGCCTTCCGGGCGATGCGCGCGGGGGGCGGCGCGATCCTGATCATGGCCTCGGTCGCGGGGTTGGCCGGGGCACCGGGCCTGGGCGCGTATGGCCCGGCCAAGGCGGGCGCGATCGAGCTGGCGCAGACGCTGGCGCTCGAAGGGGCGCGCTTCAACATCCGCGCCAACGCCCTCTGCCCGATCTGGACCGAGACGCCGATGGTCGAGACCTTCATCGGCGGCTCCGCCCGCCACGACCCCGCCATCATGCGCGAGCGCCTGCTCGCCGATATCCCGCTCGGTCGCCTCGGCGTGCCGAGCGACGTGGCGAGCGCGGCGACCTTCCTGGCGTCCGACGAGGCCGCGTTCATCAGCGGCCTCGCCTTCCCGATCGATGGGGGGCACGGCGCGCGTTGACGCTCATTGGGTCGGGAAAGATATGAGCACGGAGCGGACCAATTCAGGTCCGCTCCGTGCTGTGTTGTGACACTGGTGCGTGTGGTTAGTCGCCGTCGGCGTTGATCGCCAGCGCGGGCTTCTCGCCCTGACTGGCGGACTTGCCGGTGGCGTAGGCTCCTTCCGGGCTCGCCGCTGCGCCCTTCTGCTCGAAGTTGAACGCCTTGCGGAGCGGGATCTCCGGCAGGAAGAGGTTGGCGATCAGGCCGAGCGCGACGATACCGGTCGCGATCAGGAAGACGAGGCCGACCGCCGAGACGAGCGAGTCCTTGACATCCAACAGCAGGCTGTTCAGCAGGGCCGCGCCGTTCGGGAGCGCGGCGAACTGCCCTTGCAACTGCGGGAGGATGCTGCTCAGTTGCAGGGGGTTGTGGAAGAGTTGGAGGACCGGATCCGGCGTCCCCTGCGGCACATTGGCGTCGAAGTTGCTGCGGTAGCGGCCCAGCATGATCGAGCCGAAGACCGCCGTGCCGAGGGTGCTACCGATCGAGCGGAAGAACTGGGTCGAGGCGGTGGCGACGCCGATCAGCTGCTGCGGCACCGCGTTCTGCACGATCAGGGTGTAGAGCGGCATCAGCAGGCCGAGCCCGGTCCCCATGACGACCATGTTGCGGATCGCGATCGCCTGGGTGGTATCGCCCTTCATCCCGGACATCAACAGCATCCCGAAGGTCATGACCGCCGTGCCGACGATCGCCAGCACCTTGTAGCGCCCGAGGCGCGAGACGAGCTGCCCGCTGAAGATGCTCCCCGCCGTCATCATCAGCATCATCGGGGTCAGCAGCGTGCCGGAGCGGGTCGCCGAGACGCCGATCACCGATTGCATGAAGAGCGGGATGTAGAGGATCGCGCCGAACATCCCCATGCCCATCAGGACCAGGGCGAAGGAGGAGATCGCCACCGCGCGGATCTTGAAGAGACCGAGCGGCATGATCGGCTCCGCCGCGCGCGTCTCCACGAAGAGGAACGCCCCGAGCATCACGATGGAGACGGCGAGCAGCGCGACGACGCGCGGTGCCCCCCAGCCGTAATCGGTCACCCAGGTCAGCGCCAGCAGCAGCGGCACCAGGCAGGCGACGAGCGTACCGGCCCCGGCCCAGTCGATCGCGCGGCGCACCCCCTGCGGACGGATATCCGGGAAGGCGATCAGCAGGACGATGAACGCGGCTAGTCCGACCGGCAGGTTGACGTAGAAGACCCAGCGCCAGGAGAGGCTATCGGTGATCCAGCCGCCGAGGGTGGGGCCGAAGACCGAGGCGAGCCCCCAGACGCCGGAGAAGAGCCCCTGATACTTGCCGCGTTCGGCGGGCGGGAAGATGTCGCCGACGATCGTGAAGGTCAGGCCGGTGACGACGCCCGCCGCGAGCCCCTGTAAGCCCCGGAAGAGGATCAGCTGGTTCATGCCGTCGAGCGGGAGCGGGATATCCCCCGCCGCGCCGCAGAGGGCCGAGGTGATGACGAAGAAGACCGCGCCGCCGAGGTAGATCCATTTGCGCCCGTAGAGATCGGAGAGCTTGCCGAAGATCGGCACGGCGATCGTCGAGGTGAGCAGGTAGGCCGTGGTGACCCAGGCATAGCGCTCGAAGCCGTTGAGCTGCGCGATGATGCGCGGCATCGCGGTGCCGACGATGGTGTTGTCGAGGGCGGCGAGCAGCAGGGTGAGTTGCAAGCCGATGATCGTCCCGATCAACTGCCGCCGACCGAGCGCATGGAAGGACTGGCCGCCCTGTTGGGCCGCTGTTTCGCGGGGCATGTTGTTGTTGCCTCCTCGGTCGAAAAGGGGTTGTCGAATGTCGGGGAGCGGGGATTACGTCCCGGTCAGAAGTCGTCGGCGATGAGCGGCGTCGCCTCTTGCTCGTGCGGGCATCCGGTGGCGGCAAGGCGCCTGGCGCGGGCAGCCAGGGTCCGTGCCATCAGGGTTCGCATCGCCTCGCGATCCCCCGCGCTCATGTCGGCGAGCAGTTGGTGGAAACCCTTGGAGATGTCCCCTTCCAGCGCCAGGACCAGCGCCGTGCCCTGCGGGGCCAGCGTGAGGCGCTTCTGCCTGCGGTCGTCGGGGTTCTCCTCGCGGGCGATGTAGCCATCGCGCACCAGGCGATCGATCGCGCGGCTCGCCGCCGAATGGCTGAGCATCAGGTGCGCCGCCGCCTCGGCGACGGTCAGCGGCTTCAACCGCAGACTGCGGAGGACGAGCGATTCCGCCATCGTCAGGTGCGCCTCGATCATCCGCCGCAGCAGCGGGCGGACCCCCGACCACCAGATCGCCCGTTGCCATTGCACCAGGATCGCGTCGAGTGGTTGTTCTGCCAGGGGCGTTCCCTCACCGCGTTCTCCCGGCGCGGCTGTCGGCCCGTGTTCCGTCATCATCCTTGCTCCTCGCCGCATATCACGACGCCGTGATTGTATGCGTCCCTGCAAGTAATGTCAATATACAGCCGATGCGATAATGGGAATACTGTACGGGTGGACAGGAAATGTATGGACGATCGTCGCGCCTTTCCATACACGATGTGACGACACAAGGCGTGATGACAAGATGTGACGCGATGGAGGAGTGCCGTGGGGCAACAGGCAGCAGCAGTCGAGACAGCGCTACAGGCCCATACGCGCGGCACAACTCAACCCTGTCCGCTGCCCAGACTGTCGACCGCTTTGGCGATCCGTCGTTGCCGCGTCTCCGGGGTCTTGGCATCCCCGATCGACAATACGTGTCGGCGCTTGTTGCTGTAGGAAAGGGCATCGAACGCGCGTTGGGCGGCGGGCTCGCGATCGAGCGCCTCCGCGAAGTCGGGCGGCACGGCGACCTCTCGCGGGGCGCTATCGAGGGCGAGTTCGACCACCACCTCATCGCCGGCGGCGACCACGGCACCCGCGCGAATCTCCGCGCTGACCGGCAGCATGAAGACGCCGCCCATCGGGGCCACGGTGCTGCGATAGGTGTAGTCGTTGATCGTGACGCTGACCGCCGGGCGCTTGCCCGCCCCGAGCGCCGTCACGATCGCTGCCGGAACCTCGATCCCGGTCGCGGTCTTGCCGTGGAGTTGGAGGGTGGCCTGGAAGCGTAGCGGGTGGGCTCCCTCGGTGCCGCTCGCTGCCCCTGTGTCACTCGGCGGCGTTGCGTCGTTCATCTCTTGCCCCCGTTCCTACATTCCTGCGGTCGCGTACCCGAACCAGCCATACCAACCACCCGACTACGGTGCAGCATAGCGCGCCGTGCTCGTTGTCGCCCGGTGTACCCCTGTTCAAGACGCGCCCTGTTACGCGCCCGCCCCGAGCGCGGCGAGGTTCCGCAGCGCGTTCTCCGCCGTGGTGATCGCCGCCTGTGGTGCGCCACCGGCGACCACCCCGGCGAACATGTCCACCACGACGAAGTTCGCATCGGCGGCGGTGGCGGCGCGCGAGGGGGCGGCGGGCCAGCCGATCCAGCGCCCGGTCTCCGCCGCGTCGAGGAAGGCACGCAGCTTCGGGTCCGCCGCCCAGACCGAGCTATCGGCGAAGCCGCGCAATGCCGCGACGACCGCGCCGCCCGCCGCCGCCAGATAACGCTCGGTCTGCTCGCGCGCCCCGAACCAGCTCAGGAACGCCCGCGCGATCGTCGCGTTCGTCGCGCCCGCAGGGATCGCGTGGGCGTGCGTCGTGACCGGCACCCCGCGCCCGCCCGGCCCGACCGGGAAGGGGGCCAGGGCGGTCAGCGCGGCGAGGTCGCCCTGACCCTCGCGCAGATTCAGATAAAGGGCCGGGCCATTCTGCGTCGCCGCGATCTGCCCGTTGGCGTAGGCGAGGTTGTTGCCGTTGTCGTCCCAGGTGAGGCCGTCGGGGAGGCACGCCGCCGCCCAGAAGTCGCGCGCCCAGTTCAGCGCCGTGAGCGTCTCGGGGCTGTTGATGGCGATCGTCGTGCCGTCCGCCTCGACCGTGCGCCCGCCGAAGGCCCAGAGGACCGCGTACCAGAGGGCGCGCGGATCGTCGATCGAGCGCCCGGCTGGTGCGCCGAGGGGGTGCCCTTTCGCTTTCAGCGCCGCGCCGACCGTCTGGAGTTCGGCGGTCGTGGCGGGGAAGGCGGTGGCCCCGACCTCTTTCAGCAGATCGGTGCGGTAAACGATGGCGCTGGGGATCAGGTTGAAGGGGAGCGCCCGCCAGACCCCGTCGATCTGGGCCTGCATGGTCGGGGCGTCGTAGAAGCCGCCGAGGGACGCGGCCAATGCCCCGGCCTCGGCGGAGAGATCGGCGAAGCGCTCGGCGTAGAGGTGGGCGAGATTGTCGCGGCACTGGACGATGTCGAGCCCGGCGAGGCCATCCGGCGTGGCGAGGCGTGCCTCGATCGCGGCGGCGCTGGCCGTCTCGAAGGCGACCTGGAGGCCGTTGGCGCTCGCCCACTCGCGCGTCAGCGCGCGCAACGACTCGTCCGCCGCCGCCGACGAGCCGCTGACGGTGAGGAAGCGCAGCGTCGTATCGGGCGGCACGAGCAGCGCGGGCGAGGGGAGCGGCCTCGTCGGATCGATCTCGATGGTCGGGGTGCCCTCGACCGTCGGCGTGTGCGGCGTGCCGCGCGTGCAAGCCGCGAGCAACGGCAAGATCGCCCCCACCCCGGCGAGCAACCCCACTCGCCCGATGAACCGTCGCCGTGTCAGTGCCATCGCCCGTTCTGCCATCGCCCTCTCTCCCGCGCGCGCCGCCACGCCCGACCAGGCACGGCGGCATGATATGTACGTACACCTCTATAGTAGCGGAGACGTGTCGGGTTGGCAAGGGGGATGTATGCCCAAAGATCGGGTACTTTGCTGATCGCAGGAAAGGGGCTATAACAGGCGACGAGATGAAGCTGTTTGGATCGCGAAGGTATAGATAGGGGCAAGAGATGACGGAATCTGTGCTGCCCTTCTCATATTAATCAGCGGCAATCCTGGTGCCGGAAAATCGACGCTCGCTCGGCAACTCGCCGCTGAGGGAGCCTTATGGCTGCCGCTCGTCTCTTGCGACCCACTCCGCAATGGTATCAGGACTACTATGGCCGGGCCTGATGGTATCTCTATCGCACGCCCTGGCAAGGAAGCCGTCGATCTCTTCTATGACACGATCGCGTTCTTGCTAACACGCAAATCCAGCTTGATCGCTGAATTGTCGTTGCGGCGTGGTCTCGATGAGCCGCCCATATCCGCACTGCTGTCGCTCTGTCGGATACGCAACATTCACTGCGTGGCGGACCCCGCTATCGCACAACAGCGCTTTCTCGATCGTCGAGCGGTGCGCGGCGGCACGAATGCTGACAGCCCTATCACCGCTGCCATGCGCGACGGCAGTTTCGATTGGTCGGTCTTCATGCCGCTCGATCTGCCGTTGCCGCGCCTGCTCGTGGATACCAGCGACGGTTATGCGCCAGCGCTCACGGAGATCGTGGCTTTCTGTCGTGAATGAAAGATGGCCTACGGGCGCACTTGTTGCGTATCTTCAGCCAAAGGAGAAAGATCGCTCAATCGATCCCCATCCGCTTGCGCGCCACGTCGCCCGGCTCGACCGATGCCTTCCAGGCCGTCCAGTCGCCGCCTGCCCCCATGTAGCCCGAGTAGAGCTTGGCGATCAGCCGCCGATCGCCCGCGATCTGTGACCACGGCAGGGTCGCCAGGATCGGGTGCTCCTCTTTCAGGTGTTGCAAGAGGAGCGCGGCCAGCCACTGATTAATCACCGGCTGCATCGAGAAGTAGGGCAGCAGCGCGGAGAGGGTTTGCCCCAGCGCGACCTCAACCGTCAGATAGCCCCTGGCGATCGCCTCGTCGATCAGTCCGTCCACCGACCGCGCCTTGATCCGGTACGGCCCCACCGAGGCGTTGAGCCGGTAGACCAGCTCCGGGGCCACGAACGAGAGGACATCTTGCAGATCCTCGACGCGCCGACGGAAGAACTCGAGGTCGCGGTAGAAACGCGACTCCGCATCGCGCACCGCATCCAGGATCACAACCGGTACTTCGGGTCCGCTCAGGTGGAAGCTCAGCCCTTGTAACTGGCGTTTGCGGCGATACAAGAAGACGACCGTCGGGATGAAAAAGAGGACGCCGTAAAAGGGCAGCGCCAGCGCGAACACGAGCGCGAAGCGGGTGCTACGCGGCGGCTGTGCGACGGGCCACCAGCGCAGCTTTATCCCATTGCGCTTGCTCGTGTGCAGCGTCCTCACCGAATCCATTCTCTTCGCGTATGGTGGCGCGCACAGCATCGCGCGGCGCAATAGCCCGCAGCGCGGCCCTCATCGACCACGAGCGTTCACGGGCGAACACAGCTACGCATAATGACGGTGCCCGGTGCCACAATCGCGGCACCGGGCGCGAACGCTGCTGAAGGTTCGCTACAGGATGAAGTTGCTCAGGTCTTCGTCGTCCGCGAGGTCGCCGAGGCGGTCGCGGACGAGCGCGGCATCGATCGCGATCGTCTCGCCCGCACGGTCGGGCGCGTCGAACGAGATGTCCTCCAGCGTCCGCTCCATGATCGTGGCGAGGCGGCGCGCGCCGATGTCCTCCTGGCGCTCGTTGAGCCCCGCCGCGAGCGCGGCGATCTCGCGCAACGCCTCGTCCTCGAAGGTCAGCGTCACCCCCTCGGTGGCGAGGAGGGCGGTGTACTGGCGGACGAGCGCGTTCGCGGGCTCGGTGAGGATCGCGTACAACTCCTCCTCGCCGAGCGGGCTCAACTCCACGCGGATCGGGAAGCGCCCCTGGAACTCCGGGATCAGGTCGCCCGGCTTGACGCCGTTGAACGCGCCCGCCCCGATGAAGAGGACGTGATCGGTCTTGACCGGGCCGTAGCGGGTCGTGACCGTCGTCCCTTCGACGATCGGCAGGAGGTCGCGCTGCACCCCCTCGTCGGAGACGTTGGGGCCGCCGTCGCCACCGCCGACGATCTTGTCCACCTCATCGAGGAAGACGATCCCGCCGTCTTCGACGCGGCGGATCGCCTCGTCCAACACCCCATCCCAGTCGATCAACTGATCGGCCTCCTGGTCGGTGAGGATGCGGCGGGCGTCCGCGACCGGCAGGCGGCGGGTGCGATACTCCGGGCCAGCCGGGGCACGCCGCCCGCGTCCAGCCGGGGCCGCCCCTTCCAGGCCGTCGAGGCCGTCAAGGTCGTAGCCCTCGGTCGGGGCGATCTCGACCTCGATCTCGACCATCTCCCCTTCGATCTGGCGTGCCTGGAGCTGCGTCAGGAGGCGCTGCCGTTGCTGGCGGCGGCTCTCGTCGCTCGGGCCGGGCTGCTCGGCGACGGCGGGATTCGGGCCGCTGCGCCGTCCTCCCCCGCGCCGCGCCGTGGCCCGCCGCGCGGGGGCCGGGCTTTCGCGCTGTTGGAGGAGATAGGTGGCGAGGCGCTCATCGGCGGCGCGCTCGGCCTCCGGGCGCACCTCCTCGAAGCGACGACTGTCGACCTGATCGACGCTCGTCTCCAGCAGATCGCGGATGATCGACTCGACATCGCGCCCCACGAAGCCAACCTCGGTGAAGCGCGTCGCCTCGACCTTGATGAACGGCGCATCGACCAGTTTGGCGACGCGGCGGGCGATCTCCGTCTTGCCGACGCCGGTGGGGCCGATCATCAGGATATTCTTCGGGCTGACCTCATCGCGCAGGTCGTCGGGCAACTGGGCGCGGCGGATACGCGCGCGCAGCGCCACCGCGACCGCGCGCTTCGCCTCGCGCTGCCCGATGATGTACGTATCGAGGGCGGCGACGATCGCCGCCGGGGTCAGGCCGTCCATGTTACTCCCCATCCTGGGCCGATCGTTCGGGCGACCGCGCGCCCCTAGTCCGCCCCTTCTGTGGTCGCGGCATTGCCGTCGTTCGTTTCCACGCCTTCCCCAAGTGCCTCGATCAGGATCGAGTCGTTGGTGAAGATGCAGATCCGCGCCGTGATCTTCATCGCTGCCTCGGCGATGGCGCGCGCGTCGAGAGCGGTATGTTCGAGCAGGGCTTTGGAGGCGGCATAGGCGTAGGTGCCGCCCGCCCCGATGGCGATGATCCCATCGTCCGGTTCGATCACATCGCCATCGCCGGAGAGGAGGAGGATCGTCTCCGCATCGGCGATGATCAACTCGGCTTCGAGGTGGCGGGTGGCGCGATCGGTGCGCCAGTCCTTCGCCGTCTCGACCGCCGCCTTGCGGAGATTGCCGTGCCAGGTCTCGAGTTGTATCTCGAAGCGCTCGATCAGCGTCAGCGCGTCGGAGACAGCCCCGGCGAACCCGGCCAGGATCTCCCCATCATGCAGGCGACGAATCTTCTTCGCGCCGTGCTTGATCACCACCTCGCCGAACGTGACCTGCCCATCCCCGGCCAGGGCCACCTGACCGTCGCGCTTGATCGCGAGGATCGTGGTCATCGTGCTCCTTGGAGTCGGCAGTCGGCAGTCGGCAGTCCGTAGTCCGTAGAGAGTTGGGTGGAAGTTCTAGCGCTCTGCCCGTTTCCCACCCAGTTACTACGGACCACGGACCACGGACTACCGACTCGCTGCTAATCCGCCGTCACCAACTCGGCGTCGGCGTTCTGTGTTTCGGTGCGCGAGGTGTTGCCGCAGACGGTGCATTTCGCGCCGCTGCCGCGCTTCCCGGCCTCCACCATCAGGCCACCACAGCTCGGGCAGGGGGTCGGCAGCGGGCGCTCCCACAACGTGAAGTCGCAGGCGGGATAGCCGTTGCAGCCGTAGAAGACCCGTCCGCCCTTGCGCGAGCGCTTGACGACGATCTCGTGCTTCTGGCACTTCGGGCAGGTGACACCGGTCCCCTGCGCGATGTTGCGGGTCGTCTTGCACTCCGGGAAACCGGTGCAGGCCATGAACTTGCCGAAGCGACCCAGCTTGATCACCATCGGCTTGCCGCAATTCTCGCAGATCTCATCGGTCGGCTCATCCTGCACCTTCACGCGCCCGACCGAACCCTCCGCCAACTCAACCGATGCCGCGAAGGGGCCGTAGAAGGCTTGCAGGACCGGCACCCAGGGGCGTTCCCCCGCCGCGATCTCATCCAACTCCTCCTCCAACCGGGAAGTGAAGCCGATGTCGAAGATCGCCGGGAAGTGCTCGACGAGCAGATCGTTGACCACGCGACCCAGGTCGGTCGGGCGCAGGCGCTTCTCCTGCACCTCCACGTAGTAGCGGGTTTGCAGGGTGGCGACGGTGGCGGCATAGGTGCTCGGTCGCCCGATCCCCTGCTCCTCCAACGCCTTGACGAGACTCGCCTCCGTGAAGCGCGGCGGCGGCTGGGTGAAGTGTTGATCCGGCGAGAGCTTCAGCAGATCGAGCGGCTCGCCCTGGTGCAGCAGCGGCAGCGCGTCCTTGTCCAGCTCGTCGTCCGCGCCATCGTCGCGCCCCTCGCGGTAGACCGCGAGGAAGCCGGGGAACTTGATCACCGAACCGGTGGCGCGGAAGGAGTACGGAGCCTTCTCGCTCGCGGGACGGTCGGGGCCGATCCCAAGCCCGGCATCGATGTCGACCGAGGTGCTATCCAGCAGGGCCGGACGCATCTGCGAGGCGATGAACCGCTGCCAGATCAGCTTATAGAGCCGATATTGCTGCGGCGAGAGGTGCGCGCGCAGCACCTCCGGGTCGCGACCCGCGCCGGACGGGCGGATCGCCTCGTGGGCCTCCTGCGCGCCCTTCGCCTTCTTCGTATAGACCGGCGGCTTGTCCGGCATGAATTGCGGGCCGTACTTGGCCGCGATCACGTCGCGCGCCTCGTCTTGCGCCACCGTCGCGATGGTGGTCGAGTCGGTCCGCATGTAGGTGATCAGCCCGACCGTCCCCTCGGAGCCGATGTCCACGCCCTCGTAGAGCTCCTGCGCGATCTGCATCGTGCGGCGGACACCGTAGCCGAGCTTGCGGGAGGCCTCCTGCTGGAGGGTGCTGGTGATGAACGGCGCGGCGGGGCGACGCTGCGTCTCGCGCGTCCTGACCTCGCGCACGACGTAGCCCGCGCCCTGGAGGTCGGTGACGACCGCTGTCGCCTCCTCCTCATTGTGCAGCTCCGCCTTCTTCCCAGCGATCTGGTTCAGCGTCGCGCGGAACTGATCCTCGCGGCGTTGCGCGGCACCGTTGGCGAGCTTCGCCAAGTCGGCCTCGATCGTCCAGTACTCGATTGGCACGAACGCCTCGACCTCGCGCTCGCGCTCCACGATCAGGCGCAGCGCGGCGGTCTGTACGCGCCCCGCCGAGAGCCCACCCTTGACCTTGCGCCAGAGGAGCGGGCTGACCTTGTAGCCGACGAGGCGATCGAGGACGCGCCGCGCCTGCTGCGCGTCCACGAGGCGCATGTCGATCGGGCGCGGGTGGGCCATCGCCTCGCGCACGGCATTCGGCGTGATCTCATGGAAGACGACGCGCTGCACGCGCGACGGATCCGGCCCGGTCGCTTCCACGAGGTGCCAGGCGATCGCCTCGCCCTCGCGGTCTGGGTCGGTCGCCAGGAAGATTTGCGCCGCCGCCTGGACCGAGCCCTTAAGGTCTTTGACGACCTGGGACTTGTCCTTGGAGACCAGGTATTGCGGCGTGAACTCGTGCTCGACATCGACGCCAAGCTTGCTCTTTGGCAGGTCGCGGACGTGCCCCATCGAGGCGGTGACGCGATACCCCGGCCCGAGATACTTGGCGATCGTCTTGGCCTTGGACGGCGACTCGACGATCACCAGATTCATGCCACGTCGCATCGCGGTGGCGGTGGTCCCGCTGGTTCCCGCGCCGCTCGCCCGCTTTGTCGCGGTGGTGGTCTTGCGCGTCGTCGTCTTGGTGGCGGCCGCCTTCGTCGCTGGCGTCTTCGCGGCGGCAGTCTTGCGCGTGGTCGTCTTGGTGGCGGCGACCTTGGTCGCCGTTGTCTTCGCCTTCGCGGTCGTCGTCTTCGCCTTCGCGGTCGTCCGGCGTTTTGGCGCGGGCATCGCGGCGGTTGTTTGTTCGTCGGTGAAATTCTCAACCATTTGGTCTGTATCCTACCGTCCTTGCCTCCCACAGTGCGGCCCCGATCGGGCACTGCGAGGGCAGAGTATAGATTATGGTAACTCTCTCGTCTCGCAGCTGCGGCGTAGTCGATACCGCTCTGCGCTTCTCCCTATACTACGAAAGAACGATGCCAACGGTTGCCCTATTCCGCGTCGTCAGGCTGGCGCGTCAGGATGTGGGCGGTAGCGGTGTGTACATACGGCGGTTATACCCCACCGCTCGCCTCGCTGACAAGTCCCCCATCTGGGCCATGCTTACACGCTTAGAGGGCATTTCCTAACCGGTCGAGATTGCTGTAGGCTCCCTCCTCAGCGCGGCTCGTCCCCGCGCTGAGGAGGAGCGCCATGATTCCCGCGACGTGTTCGAGCACGGCACCGGTCCCGCCCCCAT
>JAABUM010005155.1_pt1 | contig 13970 bp, 12 predicted proteins | sample 5559161 | NCBI WGS metagenome assembly JAABUM01 (sample SAMN10711868, study PRJNA513369) | rock metagenome | isolation source: Antarctica rocks | place: Antarctica: Victoria Land, Siegfried Peak nord
ACTGCGCGACCAGCACCACCATGGAACACCCCGGACAGCGAGGCCCGGCAAATCCGCACGCTCACAACCGGCCACGACCAGCAGACGAGGCCATCCCCTCAGCGCCATGCCCATCGGTGGATCGAGGTTGAACCGGCGGTTCGGTGTCCACAAGACGTCTGACAACCTCAATCGACCACGTCTGGTTCTGAGATGCGCTGTGAGCCGTTCGGCGGTATGGCTCGCACGTGGCTCGAGCGCAGCGGTTGCTCCTTGTTGCCCAATGCCTCTGGCGGAGCCTGCGTGCCCTTGGCCTTTTGCTTTCGCGGGTTCTGGGTCGCTCTAGATGTGGGGGTTGGGGTGTGGGGTTTCCTTCTTATTCCGTTTCGGGTGGGGTGGTGATGGAGGTCAGCACGTTGTGTAGCAGGGCGGTGTTAGCGCGGGCTGTGGTGGCGACGACGGATATTTGCGTGGTGGCGCGTTCGTCTTGCAGGTCGAGGTAGACCAGGCCGGGAAGCTGTAGGACTTTCATGGCTTCGGGGACGATGCCGATTCCTGTGTTCGCGGCGACGAGGCCGAGGATGGTCGGAAATTGCAGGGCTTCGTGGGCGATTGTTTGGTGAAATCCGACGCTGTCGCATAGTGCGGCGATGTGGTCGCTGAGCAGGGGTGTCGCACCCCGAGACGCGGCGATGAAGGCTTCGTCGCGCAGCTCGCTCAGCGCGACCTGGCCGCGGCCTGCAAGGCGGTGGGTGCTGTGCACGGCTACGACGAGGCGTTCTTGCAGGAGGTGGGTGATGAGCAGGTCGGGGCTGGGGTGGGCTTCACGGACGATGCCGATGTCCAGTTCGCCGGCGCGTAGTGCTGTTAGTTGGGTCCCGGTGGTGGCTTCGACGAGTTGAAGTTCCAGGCGGGGCCACTGTTGCTGGACGGTGAGCAGGATGCGTGGGACGAGTCCGAGTGCAGCGGATGCGACGAAGCCGATCTTGACGGCTCCTAACTCGCCGGACGCTGCGTGCCGCACGGCGGAGAGCGCCCGGTCCGCGGCGGATAGGACTTGGCGTGCCTCGTTGAGTAATACGCGTCCGGCGTCGGTGAGTTGCACGCTTCGGGTGGTGCGGGTGAACAGCTGGACGTGTAGTTGTTTCTCGAGTCGTTTGATGGTTTGGCTCAGCGCGGGCTGGGCGATGAGCAGCCGCTCGGCGGCGCGGTGGAAGTGTTCTTCCTCGGCTAGGACGACGAACGCCCGCAGGGTGCGCAGCTCCATATTTTGAGAATACGTTCTTATCAATGGATCGTCAATTAGTACTTCTCAATGATGTCCTGACCGTTTACCGTGATGTAGGACACACCGCGGCCGATTCTGGTGCTGCACTCCCGTCGATAACGAAGTGGTGGACATGTTTTCCTACGATCCGACCCTGACCCGCGAGCTGTCTCATTTGGTCGGCGGACAGTGGCTTGCCGGTACCGGTGATGAGCTACTGAGCATTGACCCGGCTCGCCCGGATCGCGTGGTGGCGCGCTACCGGCCCGCTGATAAGGATCTGCTCAAGCAGGCTATTGCTGCAGCTACCGGGGCGCGGCGTGGGTGGGCTGGGATGGGGGTGATCGCCCGTGGGCTGATCCTTCGCCGAGCGGCGGGGCTGCTGGAGGACCGCGTCGAGGAATTCGCAGCGTTGATGTGCGCTGAGCAGGGTAAGACCCTGGGTGAGGCACGTGGGGAAGTCGCCCTGAGCGCGGAGACGCTGTATTACCATGCAGGACAGGCCCGTTCGGCTGACGGTGCCACTTTCCCCTCGAGTAATCCCGAGGAGATCATCCGGACCGTGCGTCGCCCGGTGGGTACCGTCGCGGTGATCACTCCGTGGAATTTCCCGTTGCAGATCCCGGTGTGGAAGATCGCGCCGGCCTTGTTGCACGGCAACACGGTGGTGTGGAAACCGGCCAGCGAAACACCGGCGATGGCGATGGCTTTCACGCAACTCCTGGTGCAGGCGGGCCTACCGGCCGGTGTGCTGAACCTGCTGCTGGCACCGGGCAGCCTCGGCGCCGCCCTGGTGGCCGATCCGGGTGTGGACGCGGTGACGTTCACCGGTTCGGTGCCGGTGGGGCGCAGCATCGCCGCAGCGGTGACCCCACGGGGCGCGAAGGTTCAGCTGGAGCTGGGTGGTCATAACGCCGCCCTGGTGATGGACGATGTCGATCTCGTTGCTGCCGCGGACGCGATCGTGGCCGGAGCGATGGGGAGTACGGGGCAGAAGTGCACCGCCACCCGCCGGGTCATCGTGGCCGATGCCGTCTATGAGGAATTCCTCCCGCTTCTCGCAGAACGTGTCAGGGCGCTGCGCGTCGGCGCCGGGGATGACCCCGCAACCACGACGGGGCCGCTGGTCTCAGCCCGCGCCTGTCAGGACGTCGCCGCGGCGGTGGACCAGGCGCGCCGGCAGGGCGCCCAGGTCCTCGCTACTGCTGAGATCCCCGACGGGCCCGGGTGCTGGTCGGCGCCGACGTTGCTCGCAGGCACACCGGACCTGGCCATCGCCCGCGAGGAGGTGTTCGGTCCGGTCAGCACTGTCTTGCGCGTCGCCGACCTGGACGACGCCATCGCGGTGGCCAACGCCACCTCGTTCGGTTTGACGGCCGCAGTGTTCACCACCGATGAGCGGACCGCGCGCCGTTGTGTGGCCGAACTGGATGCGGGCCTGGTCAAAGTCAACGGGCCGACCACCGGGTCGGAGTTGCATGCCCCGTTCGGCGGACTCAAAGACTCTTCCTTCCCGGCCCCGCGTGAACAGAACGCGGGCACCGCCGCCGACTTCTTCACCTGGACCACCACCGCGTACGTGCGCACCGCTGACCGCCGGAGCAACTGATGAACACCGTTGCACTGGCTCGCCCCACCCAGGCGCTGACCCGGGCACAAGCCCACGCCCGTACCGCGGACGTCGCGCTGGACCCAGCGGACATGGGCACCGCACGATCGACCCGGCACAGTTTCAACCGTTCCTTCCTGCGGGCGGCAGCCCGAGAGCAGTGGGCCGTGGACCGCGCCGGATGGGACATCGATGAGGTCGGCCGCGGCCGCTTCATCTACCGGGTTCACACCCCCTCGCACGTGTTCCACCTGGTGGGTTTCTCCCAGGTCCTGGACGAGGCCCAACGCACCGACCGGGTTGTTGCTCAGTCCTGGGATGTGACCGCGGCCCTGGTGGAGGGTGAGGTCGATGAGGGGCTGCTGGCGATGCTGGCCAGTGAGGTACCCCGCCAGGAAGCGGGTCGAGCCCCTGCGGGAACGTTGGTGTGGACTCGGGCCAACCGCAGTGCCCGGTTCTTTGACCTCGTCGCTGATTCCCTCGCCGCTGGACACCAACCCGACCCGGCAGCACTGGGTGATGCTGCGTACATCCTGCGTAGTACCGCGTTCTACGGCAACGGCAAGTTCGGTCTCGCGGGATTTGAGGGATATCGCAGCGATCACCCGTTGGCGTTGCCCTACCGGGCGCAGATGCTCACCGCGTGGTTGCTGCGCGAATTCGCCTACGACCTCGTCGAGCACTGCGCGCGAGCCCGCAACGCGGGCGCGGTGGGTCTGGATGGCGCGTGGCGTCGCTATTTCGGACTTGGCAACGCCACTGGGCTCGGGATGGTGCCCTACATCATCAACCACCCCCGGGTGCTCGACGCCTGGTGCGCGCTGCGGGAACTGCCGCTGGCCCACGCGCTGGCGCAACCATTCACTGCGACCGCGCTGGATCGGGTGGTGGATTTGGTGGGTCGGGCCGAGTTCTACTTCGCTCAGCGCGGGTCGTTGCCGACCGCGCCCTACCCCGACCTGGGTGCTCTCGCCGACGGCCTGGGCCGACTAAGCACCGCACTGATCCAGCTGCGCGATACCGGGACACTCGATGGTGTGGTCCCATCCGATCCCTGGTCTGCCATCAGGGCCCGTGCCGCAGCTGAGGGCGGCGAGGTCCGAGCCGTCCTGGACACCGTGCTGGTCGAAGACACCGCTGAGCTGGATCGTGACATCGAATCGTTGCTGCACTGCGTGGAGGAACAGTCCTGGGACCCGGGAACCACCTGCGCCCACGCCCGGGAGCAACTGCACCGCGCCTACGCCTGGACGGAGCACCTCGACCTGACCTCGCCCGCGTCCACTGCGTTGTTCTGGTTCACCTCCCAGAACAATGAGGAACCCCGTCGTGGTCGCCGCGGGATCGACCCTGGCGGACAGGTCGAACACCCCTTGGGTATTGCCCTGGATGCGCACGCTTTGGGCGAAGACCTCGACCAGGCGGATGGCGACACCGTGTTGGCTGATTTCTTGATCAGCCATCCCTGGCACCGCGGTGCGATCAGCCGCGTTCTGTCACTACGGGACGTCCCGTACAGCGAAGTGCGCACCAACCTGCTCGCGCGCGACTTCCTGCCGCTGGACCTGCAGCGCTTCCAACTTGCCGTCTACGGGATGGACAACTACAGCCCCCAGTCCACCGACTGGCTGCGGGTCACCCTCAACTGCGGCGCGCCCCGAGCAGCCGACATTCGCGCGGGCGTGGCCGATGACTGGTTGTTCGCCCCCAAGCCCGCAGCCACCCCCGATGACACCTCAAGGAGCACCTCATGACACTGCCCGCAAATATGCTGACGGTCGACGGTCTGCAGATCAACAACTGGGACCGAGGCGTCCTGGAGGAGTTGCGCACCGGGGGTGTCCACGCGGTCAACGCGACGTGCGCCGTGTGGGAAGGCCCCGCCCAGACCCTCGCCACGATCGGGGACTGGCTGGTGCTGGCCCGGGAAAATCCCGACCTCATCACCCTGGCGACAAGCACCCAGGACATCCGCGCAGCCCACGCCACGAGCAGGACCGCGGTCCTGCTCGGCTTCCAGAACACGTCCCCGTTTGCTGACGATTACCGTCTCGTGGAGGTGTTCCACCGCCTCGGGGTACGCATCGCGCAGCTGACGTACAACATCCAAAACCTGGTCGGCGGGGCCTGCTATGAACCGCAAGATTCCGGACTGACCCGGTTCGGGCGAACCATCGTCGCGGAAATGAACCGGGTCGGCATGGTGATCGACCTCTCCCACGTGGGAGAACGCACCAGCCGCGACGCCGTGGAAGCATCCACACAACCGGTGGCCATCACCCACGCCAACCCGTTGTGGTTCCACGACACACCCCGCAACAAATCCGATGAGCTCATCGAGGCCGTCACCAAACGAGGCGGCATCATCGGATGCTGCTTGTACCCGAACACGTTGGCCGGGGGAGCCGAAGCCAGCCTCGCCGCGTACTGCCACATGATTCACCGGCTCGTGGACCTGGTCGGGCCGGAGTCGGTAGCGATCGGCAGCGACTGCACCCGCAACTGGGGCCCGGACTTCATCGGGTACCTGCGCAACGGTCGATGGTTACCCACCCAGGGCCCCGACCGAACACCCCCAGCACCGGCGTGGCCCGACTGGTTCACCGGACCGGCCCACTTCCCAGTCCTGATCGACGGCCTGGCTGCGACCGGTCTGGACGAGGCCACCATCGCCGGCGTGCTCGGCGGGAACTGGCTGCGGCTGTTCGATGAGGTCTTCCCCGGGCAGGTGACCTCATGACCGGCCTGGACACCGTGGAACTGACCGGTAAACCAATACCCGCGCAGGTCAGCACTACCCGGGTCGCGCCCCGGGAGATTCGCGATGTCGCCTACCGGGCACTGCGAGTCGCCGGCGCCTGCAGCGGTGAAGCATCCCTTGCTGCCCGGGCCGTCCTGGGGGCCGAGTTATCCTGCACGTCACCGGACGGGCTGGCCATGCTGCTGGAGGAACTGAGGAACGTGTGTCCTGCACGGGTACCGGCCCAGTTCCTGCGCGGCGTGGTCCCCGTGCTGCAGGACCCTGCCCGACGCGGACTGTTCTTTGCCGTCCCTGCCGGGGTAGAGCATATTCTGGCCCACGCCGAAGCGACCTCCGTGCTGCTGCCCGGACTGTTCCTGCGCCCCGGCGCCCACGCGGTAGCTGCGGTCACCGCAGGCGAGCGGGCCGCCGAGATCGAACTTCTCGACCAGCCAGCTACACCTACCGGTCCCGCCGGGATACTCCTGCACCGGGGCACAGCGGGCCCCGATGATGGCCTCAAGCCCGGGGCACATGGGCACGCCGAGACCGCAGGGGTGCTGGTCGATGCAGCACAGTGGTCTCGCGTTCACGCAGCGGCGCGCCCCTACCTGGTCCCCGAAGCATGAGTAGCCCCACCCCGGCCGGCGGGCCGGCGAACCCTATCCGGCGCCTGGAACACCGGGACGCAGTGGAACGCGCCTACCCCGCCGCGGTAGTCCACGCCGGCGTGGTCTACCCGTGCGGCCAGGTGCCCGTCGATGCCGACGGAGTCACCCCGTCGACCCTTGCCGATCAAGTCCGTCTCGTGCTGGAAAACCTGCAGGTGACCCTGCGTCGCGCCGGGTCGGACCTGTCCTTGATCTTGAGCCTGACGGTGTACCTCGATGACCCCGCCGGTTTCGCGGAATACGACGCCGCCTACCGGGCAGTCTTCGCCGACCGCCCGCGTCCACCACGCACCACCATCTTCGTGGCCCAGTTCCGCGGCGCCAAGCGCATCGAACTGACAGCGATAGCAACGGTCCACACAGCACCGGAATCCGACCTCTGATTAGAAACCTTTGTGCATCAGTGATCGCATAACTGATATTTCACATAAGAGCACATCCGGCCTACATTCGTGACAGACCTCACGCCGTGAGATTGATCACCACCCGCCAGGAGAGCCCCAATGGTCATTGCCAGCCCCGCAGGGACGACGACATCGTCGTCGCTGGACGACGCGACACTGAACTCCTTCCATCGCAAACTGACTCTCTTCTCCTCGGGGGGGCCCTTCCTGGACGGGTACATCCTGGGCATCATCGGCATCGCGCTGGTCCAGGCCACCCCGGCGCTGAAGATGAGCACCTTGTGGGTCAGCCTGATCGGGGCCTCGGCCCTGGTCGGGGTGTTCATCGGCGGCGTCGTCTTCGGACCACTGACCGATCGCATCGGCCGCAAGCTGATGTACATGATCGACCTCGGGGCGATCGTCATCTTCTCGATCCTGCAGTTCTTCGTCACCTCGGACTGGCAGCTGGGACTACTACGGCTGCTGATCGGTGTCGCCGTCGGCGCTGACTACCCGATCGCTACCGCGCTGGTCGCAGAATTCGCGCCCCGCGACTGGCGCGCTCGGCTCCTGGGAGGCCTGAACGCCATGTGGTTCGTCGGCGCCACCATCGCAGCCTTCGTCGGGTTCTTCCTGCTCTCCCTCGACAACGGCTGGCGCTGGATGCTGCTGTCCTCCGCCGTGCCTGCAGTGATCATCATGATCGCCCGCACCTCCATCCCGGAGTCACCGCGCTGGCTGGCCAGCAAGGGACGCACCGAAGAGGCCCAGGCGGTCATCACCCAGACCCTCGGCGAGGGAGCAATCCTGGACGACTTGCCCTCAGAGGCCCCCAGCGGATCGATGCGCGAAGTCGTGCGCGGCGGATACCTCAAGCGCGTGGTGTTCATCTCGATCTTCTGGTCATCCACCATCATCACGCTGTTCGCGATCTACGCCTTCGGCCCCCAAATGCTGACGCTCTTCGGCCTGCAGGAAGGCAACCAGGCCGAACTCGGATACGGGCTGATCAACCTCTTCTTCTTCGTCGGCAACGTCGTGGCGCTGCTTCTGGTGGAACGCATGGGTCGGCGACCGATTCTTATCGGCGGGTTCGCGATCTCCGCTCTCGGGCTGCTCTACCTGGCTGTCTTCCCCAACTCATCCATCCTGGTCGTAGCCATCGCTTTCGCTGTCTACGCCATCTTCAACGGTGGCCCCTCCATCCTGGAATGGATCTACCCCAACGAGCTGTTCCCGACCGAAATCCGGGCCTCCGCCGTCGGCCTGTGCACCGGCATCAGCCGCATCGGCGCCGCCATCGGAACCTTCGCCACCCCGTGGGCACTGCGGGAACTGGGCATCTCCACCACCATGTACATCGCCACCGCCATCGCCCTGGTCGGCGCCATCGCCAGCTACTTCATGGCCCCCGAAACCAAAGGCCGCAACCTGAGCGACACCGCACGGCTCTAACCGACGCAGAACGACCCATACAGGGGTGCCGGTTCAACCGACACCCCTGTATGGCGTGCAACTCCAACGGATCTCCACGCGCCACCGAACGCCGTCGACCCGACCTCGCGGTCGCGCACCCGATCGGTGAAGGTGAGCACGTTCTGGGCCGGCCCCGAGCCGGTGCAGCCTCGCGACAACCACGGCGTTCCCGCCGTGCAACGCGCCCAGAGCAGACTTGAACCGTGGCCTGAACGCTCGGGCGCCAGACACACCGCACTCGACGAAGAGAGATCACCCCGGCATACCCGATCAGCTTCACCACCACATGCTCCCGGAGTGTCTCGTAACCAACGATGAGTACATCGGTTCAAACCTGCACTTACGAGACATAGTTACGAGAATGACCGGCCGCCCAGGAACCGGGACTATCGCGAATTCGGTAGTGACCGGGGGAGTGGGTGGTGAGACGTCTCGTATCCCATGGGTTGCACGACAGTAATGGTGTGGCCTATCCATACAACGGCTGTTGTCGCCGACTTTCCCGTTATCGGTGTCCGGCGAGCTGGCGGTGGGCTTGGAGCGCGAGCCAGAGTTGTGCGATGTCCGAAGTTTCGGTGAGGGATCTTCCGGTGATCTTTTCGACGTTCTTGATGCGGTAGCGGACAGTCTGCCGGTGTAGGTGCAGTGCGGTGGCGGTGGCTTGCCATGAGCGTCGGAGGGTGAGGAATTGCTCGAGTGTTTCGACGAGCCCCGTTTGATGGGTGGCCTCATAGGTAAGCAGCGGTCCGAGGACTTGGTCAACGATGGACTGCGCTTCCTCGATTTCGTTGAACCACGACAGAGTCGGTACTTCGGTGAAGTGCGTCAATGGCTGCTCGGTCCGTTCCGCGGTGCTCAATGCCCACAGCGCTTCCCTACTGGCCTCGGCAACACGCGATGCGGATCGGAGTGGGGCGCTTAGCCCGACGCGGCCCAGTGGCCCGAGGGCGTCGGTGAGGGTGCTGGCCGCGGCTTCGCTGGCCGGGATGATGACATGAGTGATTCCGTTGCGGATGGTGATCAGGTGCGGAATCTGTCTGCGCCACAGGTGCAGGTAGATGTCGCGCATGCGTTCTGGGGGAGCCCCGGTCAGGGCGCCGACGAGGCTTCCGGCGGGGATCAGGTTGGCTGCTGTGAGCTGTCGGCGGGTAGAGCGCTGGTCGGTCCGGCCATCAAGCATCTGGCCCAGTGCCTCAGCTCCTTCGCGACGAACGTGTTCGCGGCCGAGTGTGGCTTGGGATAAGTCAAGGGCCACGACGGTTGCAGCGTGCTGGATGAGGATGCCGTCAAGGGGTACTCCGGGCGGTCGGACTACGACGAGCACTGCCTGGGCGTGGGTCGGGACTTCAGCAATGAGTACTTCGGTGTCGTCAGCAAGTACCAGCGATTGCGCTCCAGCAATACGGTTCGCTCCACCGCTGGCGGCCCGGCGGATGGCGCTGACCACTTCCGCCGGTGGGGGGATGGTTCGCGGGAACCATGGCTCTCCGGAGTTTCGGTCGCACACGTAGACCGGGCAGTTCAGTTCTCGAGTGAGGGCCTCGATGAGCGCGGTGCCCTCGCCAGAGGATGCCGGTGAGGTGCGGATCGCGTCGTAGATTCGCGCGGTTTGCATGAGGCGGTGTGATTGCTCGAGCAGGGTCGCTTCTGCCACGGCTCGGGAGATTGAGCTGAAGGGCAGGGGATAGCTGATCCAGAGCACGGGCAGCTCTAGTTGGTTGCTGGCCTGGGTGAAGCGGCTCGTCAAGGGAGGGCAGTACATCCCCTCACCTACCGCAAGAGCACTGGCCCCCACCCGGCTGAGGTGATGCACAAGATCATGCTGCTCAGCAGCGCGGCCGGGGAACGACATCCCGTTGGTCATGAGCAGTTCGTTGTGTCCTAACCACTCCCAGGGGCGCGGCAGGTCGGACGTGTGAGTCCAGCCGACTTCGTGGTCGAGGCCCTCGGCGCCGGAATGGAGTCGAAGATGCAGATGGGGTATTGCCAGCAGCTCTCTGACGGTGATGGACACGTCCTGAGGGTATGCCGTCGCTTGTCGGATAAGCCGTTGCGACTGTGCGATTGCTCAACTGCTTGGTCAAGTTTTGAGCATTCTGTGTCTGTGGAGACGCGCGCCAGGCTTGCACACCCGTGCTAGTTCGCTCGGCCACCCCGATCCCAGCACTCCATCCCAAGGGAGCAGTCATGGCCTCCACCGGTTTACTCCTTGACGACGCGCCGCTGACGTCATTTCACAAGAAGCTCACCGTCTACTCCTCAGGTGGCCCGTTCATCGACGGGTTCGCCATCGCCATCATTGGATTCGTCTGGGCCTCGATGGGCACAGCCTTCGAGGTGTCGACCGCCGACAAGGGCCTCATCGCAGCCGCGATCCTCGTTGGCATCTTCGTTGGGGGAGCGACCTTCGGCTGGGTCACCGACAGGGTCGGTCGACACGTCATGTACATCATCGACCTGGTAGCTCTGGCCGTTTTTTCGGTGCTTTGTTTCTTCGCTACCGAGGTGTGGCACATCGTTGCGTTGCGGTTCCTGATCGGGGTGGCCATCGGCGCCGACTATCCGATCGCGACGTCTCTGCTCGCCGAGTACCTTCCCTCGAAGTACCGGGGGCGGATGCTGGGGGCGACCTTTGTTGTCTGGGCCGTGGGCGCGACCGTTGCTCCGATCGTGGCCATCATTGCCGTCAACCTGGCCGGAGACAACGCGTGGCGCTGGATGCTCGCCAGCCCGGCCGTCTTCGCTCTGATCACCCTATTCCTGCGCCTGGGGACTCCTGAGTCGCCGCGATGGTTGGTCAACCAAGGCCGTACCGAGGAGGCCGACCGGTCCATCAAGCAGGTCTTCGGTCCCCAGTACGGGGTCGAACACCTCGGAGAGGTCGAACCGGAGCACAAGGTAACGGTTGGTGCGGTCTTCCGGGCGCCGTACCTGAAGCGCACATTGTTTGTGGGAATTTTCTGGATGTGCCAAGTCATCCCCTTGCTGTCGATCTACTCCTTCTCCTTCGACATCATCGCCCAGGTCGGCATCAGCGGTTACGGGGCCGAAGTCTTCATCGCTGCCCTCTTCGTCGTCGGGGGTGTCCCCGGATTGTTCCTGGTAGACAAGATTGGCCGCAGGGCGTTACTCATCTACACGTTTAGCGGGATTGCCGTGGTCTGGGGGATCGCAGGTCTCATCCCAGGGCTGCCGCTGATGTTGATTTTTGCGGCCATCTGTATTTTTGCCTTGCTTTCAGGTGCCTCGAACTTCCTTGAGATCGTCTACCCGAACGAGCTGTTCCCGACCGAAGTGCGCGCGACCGCGGTGGGCATTGGCACCTCGGTCAGCCGCATCGGCGCGGCAATCGCGGTCTACCTGATGCCTCTGCTGCTGGACCAGGGGCTTAATTGGGTCCTGCTCGCTGGAGCCGTTGTCTCTGCAGTTGGGCTTGCTGTCACCCTCGCCTGGGGCATTGAGACAACCGGCCGGTCCCTGTCGGAGACTGGCCGACAGCCAGTTTCGCCGCTTAAGACCTCGATCAGCCAGGAGACCCAGTCATGACATCCTCAAACGTCCAACCTGTCCCACCTGTGAGCGGAACCAAGGTTCCCCGCTATGCCGGCGCGTCGTCCTTCGCCCGGGTACCGGAGATTCACGCGGTCGCCGACTACGACATCGCAATCCTCGGCGTTCCCTTTGACGGCGGCACGTCGTTTCGTCCCGGGGCCCGGTTTGGGCCGATGGAAGTGCGTAAGTCGTCCCGGCACCTGCGCCCGGCATTTCACGTAGAACTCGACGTTGCCCCGTTCGAGCGGGTTCAGGTCGTTGATGCCGGCGACGTAGCGTGCACACCGTTCAGCATCTCTGAAGCGGTCGAGCAGATCGAGGCCCACGCCCACGAGGTCCAAGGTGGCAGTGGTGACCGTCGGGTGATCGCAATCGGGGGAGACCACACCATCGTCCTACCGATGCTGCGCTCAGTCGTAGCGCAACACGGGCCGGTGGCGATGGTGCACTTCGACGCACACCTGGACACCTGGGATACCTACTTTAACGCTCCGCTGACCCATGGCACCGTCTTGCGCCGTGCCTTCGAAGAGGATCTGCTCGCGGAGGAGCACTCAATCCACTTGGGGATCCGCGGGCCGATCTACGACCGAATCGACCTGAAAGAAGACGCCGACTTCGGTTTCAAAGCCATCCGCTCCAGCGACCTAGATCGCATCGGTATCGAAGCCGCCGTGGCACAAGTGAAAGAACGTGTCGGGGACACACCGGTCTACATCTCGGTCGACATCGACGTGCTCGATCCAGCTTTCGCCCCCGGCACCGGGACCCCCGAGGCGGGCGGTCTGCAAAGCCGCGAACTGTTGGCACTCCTGCGAAACCTGAACGGGCTCAACCTGGTCGGGGCCGACGTCGTCGAAGTAGCGCCGGCCTACGACCACGCTGAAATCACCACCGTGGCCGCAGCCACCGTGATCTATGACCTGGTCTCCCTGATGGCCAACCACGAGCTCGGGACACGCCCCACGGAGGCGCTACCCGCCGCCCCGGTGGCGTGACCTGCAACCCCCTCAACCTGGCACCGAAACCGGCGGTCACACGGGCCCCAGCCAGCTTTGCTAGCCACAGCGGGTGCACCTCGGATACGGATCGTGCCGCGTTCGATCAGCTCGAGGAAGAGTCCTTGAGGACTCATATCTGAGTTTGATAGGCCAGTTCAAGGCTGCGATCAGTGTGCGCCAGCGAGATTGAGGCCAACGACACCGAGGATGATCAGGCCTATGCAAGCTACCTGCATCATGCTGAGCGGCTCTTTGAGCCACAGGACGCCGATGACGGCTACCAGCGCAGTCCCAGCACCGGCCCACACTGCGTACGTCACGGCGACGGGGATGTATTTGACGATGATGGCCAAGAGGGCGACCGAAAGGCCGTATCCCGCCAGCACCACCAAGGTCCACGGTAAATTAGTAAAACCCTGCGCACGTGGCAGGACGGCAGTTGCGCCCACCTCAACGACAATCGCGACTGCGAGCAGCGCTGGAGCCAACATGATTGCGGTACCTCTTTACTCGATGTAGCGGGCGCTACGAGAACTAACTGTAGCAGTCGCTACAGTTAGTTCTATGGCCCGCCGTGATGAGTTGCTGCAGCTCGTGACCGACTATGTCCTCGAGCACGGCTTGATAGGACTGAGCCTGCGCCCGATGGCAGCTGCGCTGAATACCAGCGACCGAATGTTGCTGTATCACTTCGGATCCAAAGACACTCTCGTCGCTGCGGTGATCAGCGAAAGCACCCGTCGATCGAGCGATGAACTGCGAGCTCTACGCCCTGAACCAACAGTGCACGCAGGCGTTCTGAGCCTCTGGCGTGCCCACACCGCAGGTCTGCTTGACCAGTACCAGCGACTCTACGAACAGGCATCAGCATCCGGGTTGCTGGGGGACGAGCCATACCGTTCATCAGTACGGCAAAGCAACCGCATCTGGACCACGGCATTAGAGGAATACCTCACCACGTGCAGCGCCACGCGTACAGGCGCCGGGCGGGTTGTCCTCCTGCTGGACGCAGCCCTGATGGGTTTCCACCTCGACTATGGCATTGATGAAGACAGTGCGGATCTACACCGTGCCGTAGGTGACCTAGCCGATGCCATTGACCGACTCGCGCGTTGATACGACTACTTCTAAGCTGAACGGCCCGTGAGTCGTCCATGCAGATGTGACTCAATTCCCGCCTGGCGTGGCGCGCGATCGGAAAATTTCCACCATTCCAATTATGGAAAATTTACCAGCCGCCGCTAGAGTCCCGGAATAACGAAATTTCAGCCGTTAGATAAGTACACAAA
>JAABUM010005157.1_pt1 | contig 13967 bp, 24 predicted proteins | sample 5559161 | NCBI WGS metagenome assembly JAABUM01 (sample SAMN10711868, study PRJNA513369) | rock metagenome | isolation source: Antarctica rocks | place: Antarctica: Victoria Land, Siegfried Peak nord
GTGGGAGAGGGAGTGGGGCCGCCGTGGTGGACATCGCAGTGAGCAGCCCAGACCTTCGTGAGGTAGATGGCCCGCAGCCGCGTCCACAGGTCCGCGTCCACATCGCGGGGTTGCCATGCCGTGGGTTCTCCAGCAATGATAACGTCGGGGGTCGAATGGGTGCGGGGGCTGTTGAGCTGACAGAGTTCCGCTGCTGACCAGCAACCAGTTGCATATAAATGGATCGCTGAGAAATTCTGATTCAGCATCTTCAGATACAGTCGATGACCATGGCAGGCGACCACAGGACAGCAGTAGGACAGGTGGTAGGGTCTGCGGAGCACTTCCGGCCACTGCATTTTGATCAGAGTTAGCTCATGCATGGCCATATATGGCGGAGCTCACTATTTCGAAAGGGCTGTTTTCGCTGATGTTTTGAGCTGTCAAACTGGCTTTTCAGCCAGTGTAGCGGCACAAACCTGCAACGGGTTAGGTCGTGCGCCGCCGCTGCGTTGTCAAAGATGAGGTTGACGGGCGTACCCATATCAGAAAGGGTATCCAGGAATCGGCTTTTTGAGAGATGACCTGCTCTTGAGTTCTTGATTAGGATTGCCGCGTCACAGTAGTGGGGATGTACGGATACTTCGAAAACAGAGTGATATCCTGGGACATTTGACGAAGCCAACCAAAGACATCCGAATTTTCGCACAATGTGTTTTGGATTTGTCCCATTTTCAGCCTGAATGTCCTGCTGTCTACATGACCGTCGTCATGTGCAGGAGCTTCTGCGAAGCCACGCCTGCAGTGGAACCTTCTGGACCTCTCATTGGCTTCGCGGCGTGGATTGACTCAGCTTGCACAGGCATACAGCCGCCAGATATTCCGCCAAAATACGAGCAGGTCGCGCCTGTGAGACAGAGCGCAACGTCCCGAACGTCGATTGGAGACACGGTGTGTTTGACACCGGCCTGTGACTACATCTACATCCGAAGTGTCTGTCGGTTGCCGGACTGAGCGTATTGTGCGAGCTCAAAGTTGCCCCTGCTGACGCTTTGCGCCCTTCGTTCGGAATCCTCCAACATCGCCGCTGTGTCAGATACAGCACATTTCCTGTGCCTGTCCACATCGGGACAAAACGACCTGCATGCTGAGTATGACTCGCAGCGAAATGACCCACGGCATCAATTCCGGATGTGCACCGCAGGGATGAATCAGCAGGCCTAGGCTCCCCTGCTGGGCTGGTGATGGAGTGGTTCCACAGCCGCTGGAGGGCCGCACTATTGCTGGCAGCTGCAGTCATGGGATTAGCGGCCATCGCCCTGCTTTCCCAGCAGGATGCGCTTCCAAGTCTGCGGCAGCTGTGGCCGGGCTTGCAGCATGGTCCTGCCGCCGCCCCAGGTGAGTTGGACCAACCTGTTCCGAAGCATGATTGCACGTGTATGTAGCGACCAAATGCGTCTGCACTGAGCAGGTCTTCCAGTCAGGCAGCACTGCACCGAGCCATGGCGCCTTGCAGCTGTCCCGTCTAGTACCTTGCTTGCTGCAGCACCCAACGAATTCGTTGTGTATTGACAACATGCCATTGCGCTGACTGCTCAGCGCTGCCACAGGCCGCAGCCCCGGCTCTCCAGCGCTGACAGTCATCAAGTCAGCCGAGCTGGCGGAGGGCGCAGCAGCGCCGCTGCTAACCATCCAGTACCGCGTGATCGGCCTGCAGATGGCAAACATCGATGCAGCCCTGGAGGTAGCACCTTGGCTGCCACCCTGAGTTGCCGTGCCATCTCAGACACAGCTACCCCTCAATTGCATTGGCGTCGATGCTCCTGGGCGTGACTATGCCGGACTTGCTGGCAGCATGTGGCAAGGCAGCATGCTGGCAACATCTGGCGTGAGTGCTGAACTGAATTTGCAAATCTCCTTTTATCCACTTTAACCATCAGACTTTCGAAACAAGATCCTGTCGGTTCAGACGACCGAGACATTCTGTCGCTGGCAATGCAGGCGGCGCTGCAGCAGTCGCTGGAGTCGCTGTTCGGTCTGTGCAAGCTGCGGGTGACGACAGCGGTCACGCCGGCGGCCTGCCCGCCCGAGATACTGCTGCAGCACGGCCTTGGGAGATTGGACGATAACGCCAATGCCGCGGCCTGCATGGCGGCTGCCACCTGCCTCGTTGATGCGCCTGCACGTGAGAGCGATGCGTCATGAAGCGCCTTTTGCTGACAGATGAACCTCTGCAACAGCGACACCACCATTCGCTCATTCTGCGATTGCGTCAGATCATCTGATGGGCACACTTGTATCACATGTGCAGAGGTTGGGATTTTAGCAGTTTGAATCTGCCCAAGTGCTTCTCACTGACATCTGGTGCAGGTGAGCAGTGTCAGTTTTCTGGCCTGCTGTGGGCTCTGCACAGCGATGTCTGCCGCAGGAGGTGAGATCTCAAGGCGTTGTTCTTTCTGTTTTTCGCTGTCAAACGCGTGGCAAAAAAGGCAGCTGATTCACAAGAGGCATGCCCCAGACTTTCTGAGCATTGTCAGCAGTGTAGTGCTGCTACAATGGGCAGACGGACGAATGCTCAAGCATACGGCGCACACCCCTTTGCGCAGCCTGCTGCAACACTGCCCCCATTATTACTGCAGGCTGGCTCGTTTTGCAGCGGTGGACGTCAACGCCACCATCAGCTGCGGGCCGGAGAGCGCCATTCAAGACGCTGGGCAGGCGCCGCTGCGGCAGGCGGCCATCCTGCAGCAGGCCATGGCCGCGCTGGGCTATAACGTGAGGGCTCCTGATGCCTGACATCACTTTCTTCCCCCTTTCCCCTACCATGCTGGCAACCGTTCAGTTGCAGGGAAAGGCATTCTTCACTGTCACATGGGAAGAGGGAGCCTTGGGTCATCAGCATGTTTAGGGTTCAATCCTGTATACAGCAGACCCGAGGGCAGCCTAAAGTTGTGTCCGTCTGGGGGTTGACTGCTGTACAGCAGTACTGCAAAGGCATGCAGAAGGGGGCGGCCTGCGTGCAGGTTGTTTGGATGCCGGCAGCGGTATTGCCAGTGCCAGCGGCCACATTCGCCCTGCAGCGCCTGCCGCCGGAGCATTCCGAGCTGCACCAGTCCGAGTACCTCGTCGTCATCCAGGTTTACCGCATTGCAGCCTCTGCGGTCTGCCCGAAAACCATCATATGAGTATCATACCTAGTTTTATGATTTGTACTGTTTCAATGCAAGCTAGACTGCAAGCCAGACTCAGACGGCAGATTGGCAAGCCTGCTCGTTCGAAATTTTCGAGCCAAATCCCTTACCCCTGTTTTCGTGACGCCTGAGGCGCTGTTGGTATGTAGTTGCGGCGCAAAACGAAAGTTGCGGCTCACAATGCGCCATGTCGCTTCGTCACAGGTGAGCGTCCAGGATGTGCTGCCGCTGGAGGTCGCCTCACACACCGTCATGTAGGTGCATCAATGGGCAATCTTACGACCCAGAAAGAACTGTCAAGCTCTGTAACACTTCAATGACACAGGTGAGCGGCCGGGACGTGCTGCCGCTGGAGGTTGCCTCCCACACCGCGCTGCAGTACATCGTCTCGCGCGCCGCGCCAAAGCTGCTGGCGGTGCGGTCGCTCGGCATGGCGGCCGACCCCGCGGCCCAGGCGGTCAAGCTGAGCTTCGCCGTCACCACCGGAGCGCACCCAGCCGAATTGACCAGCGAGGTGGGTCAGCCACATGTGGGTGCTTGCATGAGGGCGTCCCAATTGGAGGTCAGGCTGCGCAGCGACCCAGGACCTGAGGACCCAGTCAGGCGTGCCACGTGGACTCCAGTGCACGGCGGCAGATAGATAGGGCAGATCGGCTGGCGCCGCAGCCAGGCACCCTGCTGGCAACTGCCTCGTGGCATGAACTCTCATGTAGAGCGGAACAGGAACCAGGCAGCGGGATGTCATCTGTGTCAAGTCTTACAGACAGTTTACATGGGAGCCTGAAGAGGTAGGAAAAGTTTATTATGTAGGAAAGTTGATTAGGGTAGGTCAGTATATACGAAGGCAGTGCCTGTGTCAAACGCAGGACCTGGCGCACAAGCTGGCCGAGGTGGTGACAGTGGAGGCGGCAAAGTTCGGCGTGCCCGGGACTGCCGTGCTCGCGGGAGTGCGCTCGGCCGAGGTTGACACTGCGGCGACGTTTTTTTACGTGAGACGCCCAGCGCCCTGCTCAGTGGCGCCTGGGTCACTTGCGACTCGGCCAGCTCACCTGCATCTGGGCGGTGCAAGGCATTGCGACGCAACACTCAGCCCTGCTGCACTGCTGGGAGTGCGCTGTTGCGGCAGCCCTGTCTGCCAGCATCAAATGCTGCGGTTGTCCAGCTCCCGTTACTGCTGTGTGCCTGCCACTCAACAGACTGCGACCCTTTCCGTACAGCTGTCGGTCCTGCTGGACGATAGCCTGACGCTATGCGTGCTCCCCCTTGCAGTGGCCCCAGGTGGTGCAGCTGGCCATTGGCAACCGCAGCCTCGCCACCATCGTCAGGTGCGCGCCCTAACACCATCATGGCCGCCCTTCTCTTCTTGGTCTCCTGCGCATTCCTGGAAACTGTCATGGACGCTGCCACTCAGAGGTGCACGTCCTCTCTAGGGACGTTTCTCCCCCTGTCAACACACGTGCCTCTAAATTCGAGTGCGCGTGTTCTCCGCTGCAGCCAGCCGGCAGGGATGGCAGCAATAGCGTCTGTCGGCCCGTTGTCCGCGAGCCTGCTCGCAGGCATCGCCCTGGGTGCACTCGCGGCGCTGACGGCGATGGCGGCGCTCTTCAGAAGTGCGGCCGCCGTTACATTTTCCTACCCGTAATGCTTACCTGTATGTGCACTGTTCCTGTCCATGACAGTTTCGATGCTGGGTCTGATTGCATACCACTAAAAATTTTAATTTTTAAATTTTTAAATTTCAAAAAATTTAGTGCATTGAGCCGACAACTGAATCACCTGCACTGCCGGGGTGCAGGATGCAGGCATGCTGATGCTGGCCACAGCAACACCCACGGTATGGCGGCTCCTGCAGTAGAACCCATAGAATGCCAGAATCATGCGTCTTCAACAGCAGGCTTCCCTAAGCCAATCTCACAAGTCTGTAGCGCCTCATGCAAAGCTGCCTGCTGCATGCTGGGGGCTGCTGGCCTGACACCTGCCAGCATTGACATTCCGCCAATATATCTAGCTCCTCGGCGTGGCTGTCCTGCCGGCAAACACAATCCAGCTGCCGTCTTTCCCAGGGGTTGGACTGAGTGTTCCCCGTCTTTCTGCGTGCAGACCTGGAGGCTTTTGACCGGCAGCTGCAGGGCTGGGCCATACCGCATGAGGAGATCGAATTCTGCCAGCACGAGGACGGCTCCGACTGGCTGCTGGGCCGAGGCGCGGCGACTTTCTGTGTCGATGTCACAACGGCTGCATGAGAGCTTCTCATCAGCGTGCTCTGCCTTGTTCTCGTAATGATCAGCATCACCGGCCACGCATTGCTGCAGGCACTCCCACCCACGCCGTTCCCAGCAAATGCCCGCCAGGCGTGACACTCTAGGTCCCGCGCCACATGCTCGCCAGCGACTGCTGGGTATCCGCGCGCAGGCTCCTTTGGTAGGGTCGTCAAGGGACTGCACGACGGCGTGCAGGAGGTCGCGGTCAAGATCGTCTCCTGCGGCGATGACGCTCAGCTTCGCACGTTTGTTGAGGTGCGGCGGTGTCCTGATCTCTTTCACTGGACTTCATGCTGTCATTGCATACAAGAAAAGTTGTGAGCATTTCCTGTGTCGTTCTGCGTTGGGTTGCAGGGCTGGAATGCACATGTAAATGACGGCGCCGGGCAGTCGCAAGGCTGCTGCTTGTATCTTCTGGTAACTTACAGTTCCCATATCTTAGTTGCTTTCTGTCAACAACTGTGCGACCGCCAGGAAAGGCAACATGCCTGCTGGTTTATCGGGATGCTGGTGCAACACACTCCTGTGCCTGCTGCTCCGGCAGGAGGTGGGCATCCTGAAGGGCCTCAACTACAACAGCCACATCGTGCAGTTCTACGGCGCCTGCATGCCGCCGGGGCGCGACCCCATGCTACTCACTGAGGTGCGTCTGATACCTGCAGGGTGAGGCTGCTCGTCTGTAGCGGCGCGTGCTTGGAAGTCTTGACATGAGATTGCCATGGCTGCTGCGCAGCAGCCATGGCATGCTGCTGGCCTGTCCCTGCAACCCGAGAGCTGCCATGCTGGTGATTGCTGCTCGTATATGCCAGCTTCTGACGCACACATGGATAATGGCATGAGTCATCCATTTCTTCGATGCTGTTCACCTGCCAGATCATGGAGGGCGGCGACCTGCGGGCGGCGCTGGTGCACGACGAGGAGCTGGGATGGTACGGCAAGGGCCACCGCATCATGCTGGACGTTGTGCGCGGCCTCCACTTCCTGCACCACCACAACGTGAGTCTTTGAAACCCACTTCCCATATACCCTTTCATGAACGCCTCTGGCTCTGGCTTGCCGCCCCTCATCTTCTAGGATATGTCCATGGCTGCCGCCGCCCTGCTGGCAAGGGAGGGTGATGTTCCAGGACTGCAGTTGGTACTGTCGATCAGTGCGGGACCGTCACATGCTGTGCGCATTCCAGCGTTGACTGATGATAACCCATGGGTTAACCCATGGCCAGCAGCACAGGCCCAATCAGTCCCGTCTTGGATTCGTTGTTGATGCTGCTCGCCTCTTGATGTCGCAGGTCATCCACAGCGACCTGAAGAGCAAGAACATTCTGCTCAACGGCAGCCACGATGCAGCCAAGTGCGCCAACCTCCATGGCCATGGCATCCTCTATTGTGATGGCATGAAATTATGCAGGTTTCATGTCAAAGGAGTCGTCGTTGATGCCATACATGTGCACATACTTGCTTTGTATGTGCAGCTTTCAATCACGAGCTAAACAGGCTGCAGCTCCAGGACTGGCGAGCTGCAACAATGCGTGTTTGGATCTGCAGGATATCCGATGTGGGGATCGCTCGAGCGCTGGGCATGCGCCGCGTCACCGACGCATATCCAGGTCTGCCCCTTTGCTTTCTGGCGCAAATCTCAGCTCACTGCTGCGTGCTAACAATTGCGAGTGCAGGATCGCCTGCATTATGCAGAGCGGCGCAAACCAGCACAAGCAGCAGACTGCCTGGTAGCTACAGCACCTCCAACTTCGTGGCAGAGTCCAGGCACATCAGCTATGCAAATCAGCTGCGTAGGCACCTGGATCTTCGCTTCTCCTGAAGCTTGCTGGAGGAGCCGCTGACTGCCAAAGCAGGTAATCATGGTTAAAGCCTGTAGCTGCAGCTTCTGCAAAACACCGTTACTGTCACGATGAACTCCACTGTTCGAGTACGCTGTCCCAACTCACAGTGGATGTGCAAGGCATTGCACGTTACATCTCTTGACAGATGTTAATGCATACCGTGCCTGCCTCAACAGACATCTACAGCCTGGGCGTCGTGCTTCAAGAGGTGCGCAGCTGCTGCGAGACTTCTGGAGCTGACCCAGCACACCGTTTGCATCACATCGGAGCTCAACAGCCCAGCTCAAAGGTTATTGGCGACGCTGACTGGGTAGCATCTGAATCCTGCATGTATTTGTCACATCGGCATGATCTCCCATGCACACTGTGTGGAGCTGGACCTCTGACAGAACAAGGGTTTTGGCCCGCTGCGCAGGTGGTGACGCGCACACCGCAGCTGCAGCGGGGCCTGCCGTGCGAGGCGGTTGCGCCGCGGGACGCGCCAGCCGACGTGCTGCAGCTCATTGACGACTGCCTGCAGCGGCGCCCCGAGGACCGGCCCACCGCCAAGGCGAGCCAGGCTGCCGTCTTCCGAAGAAGTTCTGCCACACTCAATCTGCAACTTGCAGATTGGCAAGAACTTGGCAAGAACAATTCATAAGGCAGTGTTTTGGCACAACGCAAGTCAGCATAAGCTGTGTGCAGCTGCTGTCTGGCATACTGACAGGAGTGTCTGCTGCATGCGTTGGGAAATTCACAACGGCCCTAAATCCGCCGCTGTGAAAGAACACAGCAATATGTGCAGTGTATGGCAGCTGCAACACATTGTGACTCCCAGAAACGCCTTCCTCTAGATCTAGAGCACATCTGACATGAAATGTGTCAACCTGCTGCAGGAGTTCTTCGAGCAGCTGCGGTGCAGCTGCGAGGCGCACATCCCGGGCTTTACCTGTTGCTGCCTGGCGCCCAGCGCTGGCAGTGCGCCGCCAGCTCCTACCGGCATGCAGGCCACGCTGCGGCACGCCTTCGTCGGCAGCTCTGCCGATGGCCCCGGCGGCGGTGGCCCGCCAGCGGTAGTGCCCCGCGGCACTGCCGCAGGGCGCCGGCTCACAGAGCTCGCCCACACCAGTTCAGAGTGCGGCGACGAGCGGCCGGGCGCCCGCGACATGCGCCGCATCAGCAGCGAGAGCGCCCCGCAGCAGCACGGGCGGGCGGCAGCGCAGCCGCTGCGGATTGCCAGCTCGTGGTTCCTACCGGGCGACAAGGGCCGGGCGACCAACGTCGGCAAGCTCGCCGCCGCTGACTCACAGCGCCCGCAGCCGTCACCGCCAACGCTGCTGGACGACGCTGCCCGACCCATGGAGGCACCTCTGCAGCGCTTCAAGTCGCCCTTTGAGGACGCTGCAGCACGGCATGCCGCCCACCGCATGTCTCCCGCCTCCAGCGGCGGCGGCAGCGCAGCCTCCGGCGCTTCCAGCACTGGAGAGTTGGGCAGTCATGCCGCTGTTGTCGGCGACACCCTCAGCAGCAGTGGCGCCGCCAGCAGCGGCGGCGACACCAGCATCTTCGATCGCAGCCCGAATCGGCCCAGGGCCCTTCCTCCCGGCCTGGCCGCCACGCCGCTCACGCTGGTGGAGGCCCGCGCCAGCATGCCCTGCAGCCTGCAGCCTTCGGCGTTTGTGGACCTGGATGCGCCCGAGGAGCGCCACCGCAGCCAGACGCTGTCGCAGCGCAACGCGCAGGCGGCGCAGGCGGCGCTGGAGCTGCTCCGCCGGACCAGCAGAGACCTGTCCCGCGGCAGCGGTGGCGGCGGTGGCGTTGGCCCTGCCGACGTCGTGGACCAAGCTCACAGCTCCGGTGGCGTCGGCGGCGGCGACGGCAGCGGCGGTGCCGGAGGCAGCCTCCAGCGCCAGACTCTGCCGCCAAACCCTTCCCTGGCCGCAGCCAGCCTGGGCGACGTGGCAGAAGAGGGCAGCGCATCGAACTGCCTGCCATTCGAGCAGCCCAACCCTTTCCTCGCTGCGCTGGCTGAGCGTTATGGCAACGACTGATATAAGGTTGCGCAGCAAAGTACTGACGAGCTGACCACGCCAGACAGTTGTGTTACCTGCTGTATCCGATTGATATGCCATACAACATGATGGATGCCTGCTTGGACTACTGTTTCAAGGCAGCGGCATGTGTCCTACTCCATTGGCGAGAGCCGGCCACTATGTGCCAGTGTCAGGGTAGGGTCTTTGCAGCCGAGGCGCCATCGGCATGGCTGCAAACCTGCATGAAGCTAGCGTTGCCTTTCGCTGAGCGATAGGGGTCTTTGTATTGATTTTGGCGGAAAAAATGGCGGGACATATCACATGGCTGCTCGATCATCTGCTTCGAAGCAATTCCTGGAGTTCCTGGAGATGGCTCAGGCACATCAGCCCATTTGACATTTTGCAAACGATAAGTCGTGCCTTTAGTTGGAATCCTTGCACAGTTCGTGCTGATGACTTCATGCCGCTTATTCTTGTGACGCACACGTGCATGCGGCGATAAAACTGTACATTTGGGAGCCTCAGGTTAGTTAGCGCATCTGCAAACTACATTAGGGGGCAGTGTTTTTGCAAAAATCGTCAATGACAACACGTCTTTCACCAGCTGTGACGCTGTCCATGACGCCTCACAAACCACCTGCCCAAACCATTCGTTTACCTGAATGCCAGCATCATAATGATGGCAGCGCCGACGACCTAGAGCACATCAGACATTGCGCCTCAGCAGTCTGTACCGTCTCACCGGTCTGAACCGCAACTAATACGGTGCCTGAAAATTATGGTTGACGTCCACGACAGCCCAAATCTGCGACAGCAGCTCCCTCAAAATCGTTGAGGTTCCGCAAATCCATACTCTCCTACTATCTATCGTCGCCTGCCATGGTCATCGACTGCTTTTGAATGATGCTGAAACCAAAATTTGTCACCACGTATACCATCTGCCACTGGCTACTGAAGCCGGGAAACGCTTTCAGATCATAACAGCCCCTGCTCCCCAGCAGCGTGGCGATACTCATTTCAGAATGTCTGCCCCGCCGCCTGCTCAAAAGGATTGGGCGGCAGGCTCGGGCTCTCCGCTGTGTCCCCCGATGCGGGAGCTGGCTCGCCACCACTTTCGCCGCCGCCGTCAAAGCCGCTGCTGCTCTCGGCCGCTTCCTGGAAGAGGCTGAGCGGAGGGACAGCTGCCGCCAGCTCAGTTGGAGACGCTGCAGGGCGCCCCGCTCTGAGGCCATTGCCCCCGCTACTGCTGTCGCGGCCCAGCGGGCTGGCTGTGCCACCGCTGGCCCACCCGAGCCTGCAGCCCTGCGTGCGGCCCGCCCACTTCACGAGTCCGAACGCTGAGGTCGCTTCCGCCGCCTGCGACGCGGCGGCTGGCGCCGGCGCCGCCTCTGCAGCACCCGCGGCCGGCCGCCGGCTGCCCGGCTGCCGACCGCGCGGCAGCCACGACGGCCGCTGCCGTACCTCTGCCGAGGCACCGCCGCTGCTACTGCTGCCGCTGCTGGTGATGCCTGGTCCTGCAGTTGACGGCGGCTGGGCCTCTCGGCTGGCTCGGCCACCGAAGGCCGAACTCATCCTGCGCAGGCCCGCGACCAGCGCGGACTGGCTAAGCTGCAGGGACGTGCGCAGTAGGCCTCCCCTGCTGCTGCTGCTGCTGCTGCCGGCGGCACGGTCTTCACGCGCAATGCCCGCGGCGCCCAGATCGCCGCTGGGCCGCGGGCTGTGGAACTTGGCGTGGGCTGCCCTCTCCACCAGGACTTCCGCAGAGCGCCGGCGGCGCTCTTGGACGCTTGCCGGCCTCCGCTGTCGGCTCCTGCGGCAGCAAGCCGTCCAGAGTTAGTGTGCTGCATATGTTGCACTGCTGCAGGCTGACGCCGATATTCCAGGGACAGGGTGCGGGCTTTGACAGGACTGAATGCATATCTGAGCTGCAGCCCAGTTACGGCACTGTGACGAAGTGCTGGGGGAGCAACTTGTGATGTCTCAAAGCTCTCGCCCCGTAGGCCATGTGGCTGCCCGCTGCAGGCTCGGCTGCGCTTCCGCATTACCGGCGGGGCAGGCTGCGTCAGTGCTGTACCGCTGCGCAGCCACAAATAAACTTAGATTAAAATATATATAAAACAAACCTTGCTTAAAATAGCAAATTTTCAATAGCGCATCGCGACGCACCTGAGGTCCGAGCTGCAGCCAGAAGGTGGGGAGTTGGGTCCCCAGGCCATGCGAATTGCCATCATAGTTACGTGGGACTTGGATGAGAAAGCAGTGGCACCGATGGCCCAGTCCTGCACTTCCGGGCCCCTCACAGGAATGGGCTGTCGACCACCATCGGAAAGCAATTCTGTTGCTCAAAGCATGCACTTTAGGCATGACGCCATTCCATGCGCAGCCTGCAAGAGATGAACCAAGAGTACCATTGATGGTGGTGTGCTCTCCTCTCTGCTCCTGCTGACCAGCCGCATGCATCAGACAGGCCGGAAGCGATGGACAGGCGGCCAACTGCATATAGTGCACCAGCGATGGCATTGGAGTCTTGAACCGATCTCGAAGCGCCTTGCCTGGACGCCGCGCCCCTGGCCGGCAAAACCCTGCTGCGCGCACCGCATCATGGACTGCTGTGGCCCGCCAGCGTGTCTGTCGGCATGCGGCGGTGCGGCTCCTGCAGACCAGTGAGGTTTGAAAGCGGGCGGCGCGGACTCGTCGAAGTTGAGGCCCTTTTTCTTGACATATGCATGCTTTTGCAAGCCTGCTGCAGCATTGAATTGTGCACCGGAGCCAGCTTGTGCTGCCAGAGGAAGCAGGATGTGGACAGCAGCAACCATGCCGCGGCGCTGCCCGGTGCAGCTTCATGCTGCAGCAACGCAAAGGCCTAAGCAATCTCTCGCAGCTGAAACACAATGTAACATATGTATCGCAACTACCTGGCGCCTGTGGCGGCTCCCGCTCACCTGCTGGCGGCTGCTGCGGCGTGGCCGGCTGGAAGATGCGGGAGGGGCTGGAGCCGCCGCAAAATCCGCAAAACTCGCGTGCAAAGGCCTCGATCATCTTGCGGCGCGGCGTCAGCAACGAGTCGCTGGTCCTGCCCGACGCCAGCGCCTGCAGTGCGGTCGCCTCCGCAATGTGCGCCTCGCAGGACGCCTTCAGCCGGTCGAACACCTCCTGCACCAATTGTGGCTGGCTCGTGGTTGCTGCACGCCTTCTCTGATCATGCTGTACAGCTTCAACGTGGAAGACCTGCAGAGTGGAAGACTCGAATCACAGAGGCTGCTTGCGGGCAGTGCTAGCCTGCTGCAGTGCAACCCTCACAGTCACCTTGTCGGTTTGGCACCCACCTTGGTGTCGGGCCGGTCCTCGGCGATGAGCGCGGTGCAGTCGTGGATGAGCTTCAGCACGTCGGCGGGGCAGTCCTGCGGCACCTGCGGCTCGACCAGGGTCCCCCGCCGCACGGGCGTCTCCTGCGTCACGATCTGCAAGAGGCCGCGACAAAGCTTGAACATGGTGAACCCGCCACATCTGCAGGGTGAACAAGCTACAGATGGGGCCCAAAAAATTGGCAACGGGGGTGTGAGCAGGCCATTCTTGCAAAAGGAACACCTCCTGGAGCACCACCCCGAGGGAGAAGATGTCGGCCTTGAGGGTGAGCTGCTCTCCCAGCAGCGCCTCAGGAGCGGCAAACGCAAAAGTCCCTGCAGATCAAGTTCGTGTGCTACTCTCAAACCGTTATTGTTGGGCGATGGGGCGTCAGCGAGGCCTTTCAGCAGCATGGGCCATAAGGCATGTGGAAGTTTTTGTCAAACACGCCGCTCAATGCACTGCCAGTCTGCACATGAGGTGAAGGTCCCAGGCAACAGGGAACATACGCAACTCATAACGTACGACAGCTGGTATATAAATGAAGTGGTGTGGTTCAACAGCTCAGCTGCGCACATGCTTTGGCGTTGGCGTTGCGGGTGCGGTCTTCAAGCACTTGCGAGAGCCCCACATCGCATATCTGCGAATCAAGGTGGTCACGATATTGATGATGTGAAGCCATTTGCGTGAATGTATGCAAACTGGATGTGAAACCTGTCTGGCAGATCTGGAGCGCCTTGCTGCTGCATGTTGTTTCATATGCCGCCGGCAAGCGGCCAGATGCGTATGCTGCGGTTGTGGGCAGACACAGCCAGAGACGTGCAGTAGCGCGACTGGGCGCACCTTGGCAATGTCGTGGCTGCCGTTCAGAAGGACGTTCTTGGACTTGAGGTCGCCGTGCAGCACCTGCAGCGGGCGCACACAGCACACGTGAGCCTGGCAATGATGTGTCGCGGCGACCATATGAGGGCGGCAGCAGCAGCAGCAACGTTAGCTGGGTCTGCGGTCGGGCAATGTGCAGCAGCAGGGTGGAGCGCCGCCAGTGACTGGAGCGGGTTGAATGATTTGTGACAGTTTCTGCGCGGGAGCTGATGAGCAGGTGAACCAGGCTGCAGAGACTGGCAGGACGCGGACCCGCAGGAAGGTTCAGGGGAAAGGGTACGCACGTCATGGGAGTGGAGGAAGTGGAGGCCGCGCACAATGTCCAGCGCGATGCGATGCCCCTTCTGATACCAGCTCAGCTGCAGGTCCGTAGCCAGCGCCACGCACAGGTCGCCGCCTGCATCAGCCAGGCAGAGGAGACATCAGAGGTCGGCCGTCCTGTTGCTGTGGCAACCAA
>JAABUM010005159.1_pt1 | contig 13963 bp, 19 predicted proteins | sample 5559161 | NCBI WGS metagenome assembly JAABUM01 (sample SAMN10711868, study PRJNA513369) | rock metagenome | isolation source: Antarctica rocks | place: Antarctica: Victoria Land, Siegfried Peak nord
GGGCACCCCGGGCATCGCTGGGGCATCGCTGGCAGATATCATTGGTTAGCAGCCTGCCGCAGGCGGGGCAGGTCGCCTGCTCCGTGGCTTCCAGGGCGGGGTTGTCCGCGATCTCCTGTTGGATGTCTTGCTGCAACTCCAGTGAGGACAACCCCAGGATGCGGTTAGCCTGAATCAGGCGCGGCGACACGCGACCCTGTTGTGTCTGCAGCAGGTCGTAACTCATCTCCATGGGCCGATTCTTCCTTCCGTAGCGCCGCACCTATCGCCTTGGACAAGCATACGTGATCTAGGGCGACCACGTTCAGCCCACGGGTGCTGTGTCCAGGCTCACCTGGCGCTGGCGGTAGTGGTTAGCGCGCAGAAGCGGGGGACCGTGCGCTTCGTTGTCTCCAAACAGGAGACAAACCTGGGGTAGAGACGCAGGGGCTGGTCCCCTGACACCTTAGGTGATGGTCCAAGGTGGGGACGAGTCCCACCCCCTGGCGCAGGGAGGCATGCAGCATCCCTGCCACTGCGACTGATCCTCAGAGCGATAAAGCTCAAGAGCAGCGTGTCGCGCGTCTGAACCTCGGCCTTCCTGTGATCAGGATAACCACCTGGACACTGCGGCACAACAGGGGGGCTCTCCCGCACTTTTGATACCGATGGCGAAGTCAGGGGAGCAGACGTTTGGAGATAATATGTCGAGAGGGAGGGGCAGAGTGAGAGAAGGGGCTGGCCAGTGCCACAGCAATGGTATCAGCAGGATCAGACGGCAGTGAGAGCAGCGCTGGAGCGCGGGGAGCGACCGGACATGGCCATCACATGGGGCTGTGGACGGCAGGAGGGGCGCACAGCGACCGGGTCAGCGTTCTGGATGCCAGAAGTGGGGCACGTCTGCCGAACATCGATGTGGATGGTCCTGGCTCACCCTATCTGGTCGGCGTTGTCACGGTAAAATAAGGAGGTGAGGCAGCACAGAGAAAAGAGAGGGCTGAGCGTGGCACCAGCAGCATCCCCGTACCTGCGGCATCGGTTTCCGCCCGAGATCATCGCTCAGTGTGTGCTGCTGTACATGCGCTTCCCGTTGAGCTTCCGTGCTGTGGAAGAGACGATGCTCCTGCGTGGCGTGCAGGTCAGCTATGAAACGATCCGCCGCTGGTGCCAGAAGTTTGGCCAGCAGTTCGCTCCAAAGCAGAAGGCGAGGAGGTGATGGCGCAGGTCAAGGAGTTTATCTCCCATGATCTGCACCTCCCCATAGCGGAAGAAAAGTCGCTGATCGCTCATGGCAAAGAAGGAGTCACGTTCCTGGGATATGACGTCCGCGTCTATACCGGGCGCAAGATCATGAGGATCAAGAGACGGGGCGTCCCGTATACATTTCCCATGAAAACAGTGTCTGACAAGATGCAACTCCATATCCCGCACGGACGGCTGCAAGAGTTCTGCACGACAAAAGGTTACGGAGACTGGACGACCTGCTCAGGACGGCATCGCCCAGCTTTCAACAATCTCAGTGAACCCGAAACGGTGAGCGCCTACAACGCCGAACTACGTGGTCTTGCCCAGTACTACGTCCTCGCCTATGCAGCCAAGAGCTCCTTGCACCGACTCCACCGCGTCTGGCAAGTGAGCCTGTTCAAGACTCTCGCTGCAAAACGAAAAAGGAGTGTCAGTCAGGTGGCAAGAAGCCTCAAGACGGAGACCGGGTATACCCTTGTCACTCACCTTGAGAACGGAAAGACACGTCGGCTTGATCTCTACAATCCCACGCACCTACAGCGACCAACTGTAGACCCGGACCCCGTAGTGAACATCGGCTGGGCCTAGAACACAACGGAACTTATCCGCCGCATGACCGCCAGTCGGTGTGAGTACTGCACCGACGTCGGTGTTCCCTGCGAAGTCCACCACGTGCGCAAGTTGGCGACGATCAAGAAGGGAAAAGAAGACTGGCAGAAGTTGATGATTGCCAGACGGCGCAAGACACTGGTCCTGTGCCAACCGTGCCATCGTCGGCTCCACGTCGGAACACTCCTGCCACGGCCACAGCACCAAACCTGAAAACAGCACTGGACAGGGAGAGCCGTGTACGCTGAAAGGTGTCAGCACGGTTCGGAGGGGGGATGCCGACTGACCCTTGTCCCACAAGGGCAGTCGCTTCCCACCCTACCATGATGTGGTGGTGATCGATGAGAACGGACGGCGACTAGGGGCCACGCGGGTGGCCCACGACGTGGAGGGCCTGGAGGCCCTCGCGCGCAGACGCTGGCACGCATGCAGCGCTGGCGTGCTCAGCAGCACGTTCCCCTGCGACACACGGAGAGAGCGCCTCAGGGGTGAGCCACCCGTGGCGGTGTGGTCCCCCGCACCGGGGCTCCGGAGGTCGCGGGGCGTGGGGGCGCGTAGCCCCCACAGGCTGCCGCTCACGCCAGCGCAGGCGCCGCGGCTTGACGGCCGACGCGGGGTCCCCTGCTAAAGTAATACCACGATGGAATCTACATGGCGTCTCGGGCCGATGCCGCGGGTTTCACCCTGGCTTCACTTTAGACTGCGTCGCCCGAGGGAGCAGACCCCCACTGTGTTTTTCCGTCCGCTCCCTCGGCGCAGCAGGCACAGCAGGGGTGCGCGCGCCGTCAAGCCCCAGCCGGAGCATCCGCGCTGGCCGTGCGTCGGTCGCGGATTCTCAGCGTCCCATCTCTGACACCCATGCTTCTCCTGTATCATTGCCGCACCTTCTCCTGCCTCCCCTTGACATAGAAGGTCTCACAGCTGATGGTACTCTGCCCCTGATGCGGATCGCCATCGGCCCACCACCCAGGGTTCGTCGTGTGGGCCGTGCGACGCCGCGTGGACCCCGCTCAGCCACGCCGGGAAAGGAGCCGCTCACCCACGGAGTAGCTCAGGTGGCGCTGCGGCGCGGACGCGCCACCCCCAGGAGGGGAGGCGAATCGGGCCCGCTAGAGGGGCGTCTGCTCAGCGGTGAGCAGCAGGCGCCGCCAGGTGTCGGCCAGCCACCCCTCGACGCGCGCGGGGGTCCACCCGCGTTCACGCACCAACAGCAGGTAGAACTCCGGAGAGTTAGTCGCCCAGATCACATCGGCGGCTTCCTCCACGGAGAGGTCGGCGCGCAGGCTGCCGGTGGCCTGTGCTGGCCGCTTCGGTCATCCGCTCGCTCAAAGGCACTATGACCACCCCACAGAGGCGGCCTGATCTCAGCCCGCAGAGACCCTGTGTCCAGAGGTTGTGTCCACGGCTCTGTCCATAGCTTTCAACCACGGATAGGGTAACCAGCCAGCACAGCCGCCAGCCTCTCCCCCGGGCACATCGGATGCCATCATAATCGTCTCCTTATCTCCCACGGCGTAGCACACCTGCGTACTCGGGCAGGCGATACTCTGTAGTGTTTGGGTCATGGGTGTCGTCTGTGTGCTCCAGGTGCGACCGCTATCGGTTGTCAGCAGCACGCGTCCCTGCTCTCCCACCAGAGAGCACGTGGTAGGCAGCGGACAGGCGATGCCATTGCTCCAGAAGTAGCCGTTCCCGTCCATCGTTTGCGGAGGTCCCACAGTCCACCTGTGGCCACCGTCCGTGGTGCGCACGACCTGCCCACCGGATGCAGAGCAAATGGAAACGGTGGGACACGCCACATCGGTCAGCAGAGGCGTATCCCCCGCGCTGGCCCGCGCCCTGCTTCCCCGCGCCGACAGGCGCTGGCGTGCTCTGTCGTCTCCTCCCTGTGTCGCCAGGGCGGACCGTACGACCAGGGGCAGGCTCTCATCCTGCCAGGTGTGGCCTTCATCCCGCGTGGCCACAATGGCGCCCACCGATCCCACGGCATAACACACCTGCCTGCTCGGACAGGCCACACTGGCCAGCCCGCGCCCTGTGCCGCTGTGCCGTACGCGCCAGGTGTGGCCCCCATCAGAGGTCAGTGCCACGACGCCTGCGTCGCCAACAGCCGCGCAGATCATGACAGCAGGACAGGCGATACCGATGAGGGAGGCAGGGGCAGCTGTCCTCCGGGGCTGCCACGTCTGCCCGCTGTTGGTGGTAGCGAGGACAACGGCTCCCGCCCCCACGGCGTAGCACACCAGGATCGTGGGGCAGGCTACCCCGGTAAGGGCCTGCTGCGTCCCACTGTCCCGGCGCTGCCAGGTCTGGCCACTATCCGTGGTCACGAGGATCACGCCGTGCTCGCCGACAGTGACACAGTGCCGCGCGCTGGGGCAGGCAATGCGATGCAGACCGGATGCTCCTGATCCGGCACCCGGTGGCGTCTGCTGCTGCCACTGGATGCTTTGTGTCGTGGGGGCCAGCGTGTCCGCACGCGCGCCCCGCAACACAAGCGGCGCGCGCGCCGTAGCCGTCTCCCCGGGGACGGGCGGGAGAAAGGAGGTGAGGATGAGGCTCTGCGGCGTGTCACGCACCTGCAACGAGCCATACGCCGTACTGAGCGTCACCGTGGAGGTGATCACACTGGGGGGCGGGCACCCCGTCCGCTGCGAACAGGCGCGCCCCTGCAGCGGGCCAGGCCGTGTCGTGGTCACGATGCCGCTCACCAGTACAGCGCGTGGGTCGCTGGCGTGAGCAGGGTCCTGGGCTATGCGCCCCGTGGCGCTTACGACGTTTGTCTCCATGGCACACCCCGCGTCGCATGGTGGCCTGCCCGTGGGCGCTTCTCTATGAAGGGGTTGGACGAGCACGCGTTGCACGGCGAAGGCCCCCTGGGTGGGGCGACCACAGCCGGTATAGGCAGTGAGCGTCAGCTGCCCCCGTAGAAACCAGCGCGCGGGGATCCGCGCCGCCTGCGCGGGCGGTGCGCGGTGCAGGCTCAGGGTGCGCGGGACGCGGGGTTGGTCGATCCGATACGTGCCCAGAGCGGCGCAGGAACTCTGGGCGACAGTCGTGGCGCTCACGGGAGCCGCAGCGGGTGATCCTCCCGCCAGCAGCCCACCAAAGAGCAGAACGGCCCAGACCAGCGCAGCGCGCACGGAGACAAATGGATGCTGCATGCGTCTCTCCTTCTTACCGACGCGAGCGGCGCGTGGCGCCGGCTCTGTAAGGTGCAACGCACGAGGCGTCGCATGGTCACGCCGGTCGCCTAGACGCGTGTCTGTGCAGGCCTGCGCCGCTGCCGCAGCGTCCCCCGAGGGCGGAGAAGACGTGGGGGTTAGGCAGCGCGACGACGGGGGACCAGAAGGAGCAGGGCGCCGGCCGCCGCCAGTGCCGTCACGCCACCGAGGAGGAAGGGCGCTGCCGGTGCCACGTGGTCCCAGAGCAGACCGGCGAGCACGCTGGAGATGAGCGCCATCAGACCGGTGAGCGCCGTGTAGAGGCCCAGGGCGCCACCGCGCTGGTCAGGCGGGACCAGGTCGGTGATAGAGGCTTTTGTGATCCCCTCCGTGAGCGCCATATACACGCCGTAGACAGCGAAGAGCGGCCACACCGCCGTGGCTCCCGTGGCCAGGCCGAGGCCGCCGTAGACGAGCGCGAAGAGCAGGAAGCCGCAGACAAGGAGGTCGCGACGGCCCAGGCGATCCGAGAGGGCGCCGGCTGGCCAGCCCACCGCCGCATACACCGCGTTATAGAGCGCATAGGCCAGGATCGCGGCCAGTGGCCCTAACCCCAGGGCGTGGGCGCGCAGGATCAGGAACGTGTCTGAGGAGTTGCCAAGGGCAAAGAGAAGCCCACTGTAGAGGAAGAGGCGATACGGGCGTGGCGCCGTGCGCCAGGCAAAGGCGGAGGCTGCGGTGGGCACCGCTGCCCGTGGTCGCGCTGGGTCGCGCACGCGGCTAATCAAGCTCACCCCCAACACAGCAGGCACTGTCGCCACCAGAAAGACAGGTCGCGGATTCTGGGCGAAGAAGGCGAGGAGCCCGGCGCCGGCGAGCGGCCCCACCACCGCCCCCACCGTGTCCATACTGCGATGGAACCCGAAGGCTTGGCCGCGGTGCGCTGGATCGCTCGCCGCGGCAATCAGCGCATCACGAGGTGTGCCCCGCGAGCCCTTGCCTACCCGATCGACGACCCGCGCGACGAGAACCAGCGGCCACGCCGTAGCCAGGGCAAGGAGCGGTTTGGCCAGGGCAGAGAGGCCATAGCCGGCAAAGATCCAGGCGCGCCACCGGCCATGGCGGTCAGTCACCCGTCCGGAGACGAGCTTGAGCACGTTGGCCGTCGCCTCAGCTAGCCCCTCGATCACCCCCAGGACCGTCGCCGGCGCCCCCAGGGTGACGGTGAGGAAGAGCGGCACCAGCGGATAGATCATCTCCCCGGACACATCGGTGCAGAGGCTGACCAGGGAGAGCACAAAGACTGTGCGGGAGATGCCCCGCACCGGCGAGGGATCGTCCCGCGGTGGGTCAGAGGGCGGGCGGGTTGGGTCGCTCGCTTCCTGCATACGCTCCTCCTCCTCACCGGATGGCATCGTCAGGCGAGAAGACAGGGCTGCTCGTCACCCGCCTCCCTTTTCAGCCGGACACCCCCAGGAGCCGCGCGCCTATAAACCCGAGGCCCAGCAGGCAGAGGACGACGCCCGCGGCCATCTCTGCCCGCTCACCGAGCGCGCCCCCGACATGCTGCCCCAGCCATTGTCCGGCGATACTGACCACGAGCGCTTGCAGGGCAATGGCGATCAGCGCCGGCACAACGGGCAGGCGCAGGACGCCGAACGAGAAGCCCATCGCCAGTTCATCAAGGCTGATTGACAGCGCGATGCCCACGAGCGGCAAGCCCCGTGCTGAGGCTGCACTGAGGATCTTGCCCTGTTCACCCCCGCCATCATCGTCATCATCGTCCTCTCCCATGGCCTCACGTAGTAGCCAGAGGCCGGTGGCGATCAGCAGGATACCGGCGATGTAGACGGCCCACCCTCCGATGGCTTGTCCTACGGGGCGCCCCATCAACAGGCCCACAGCAGGCATGAGCCCTTCGGCCGCCGCGAAGGTCAGGGCCAGGCGGAGGCGCGTGCGCGACGGGAGGGGCGCCAACCCCAACGCAATCGAGAGGGCCAACGTATCCAGTCCGAGGGAGAAGATCAGGGGGAGGAGCCGAAGATCAAACGCGCTACTCACCAACAGATCTCCTCCTTATGCTTGTCACCTGCTCGCGCATCGGCGCTGACACCTGCCAGCCGTCGCGCCGTGGCGGATCCCATGAGCTCGGCCACCAGGCGCTCGGTCTCCCGCACGGCGCACACACGCATGATCCACCCTACCCGTCGCCCCGCCACACGGCCCACCCCTCCTTGATGCCGTAATAGACGATCATAAGGCCGGCAAGGGGATCAGCCCACCACCAGCCGAGCAAGGCATTGAGCACCAGACCGACGAACACGGCAGCGGCCAGGGCGGCGTCGATCAGGGTCACGCGGGCCTCGGTCAGGAGCACCTGGTTGCCCAACCGCAGGCCTGTCCTCCGCTTGCCGGACGCGAGCAGCAGCATGGCAATCAGGGTCGCCGCGAGCCACACGATGCCGCCGCCGGAGGGAGCAGGGTGCCCCTGTGTGCTGAGGGTGTAGGCCGTCTGCGCCAGGATGTAGAGGGCGAGGGCGAAGAAGGCCCCACCGATGAGGCGCAGAGCTGGCCGCTCCCGCTGCTGGTGGACGCCCGTGAGGTGCCAGACAACGATGACGGAGGCGAAGATCTCGATCAGCGAATCGAGGGCGAAGCCGGCCAGGGCCACGGAGTGGGCGGCGACGGCGGCCAGCCCGACGATGATCACGCCGACGACATTCCACCCCAGGGTGGCGTATTCAAGATACAGCCCGCGCATGAGCAGAGCCGCGTCAGTCATTATTGGTCTCTCCTCACTCCCCAGATCGCTCGGAGGGCGCCGCCGACCCATGATCGGCCGCGTGGTAGACCGACGCAGCAAACTCCTCCACGTCGGCGCGACACGCGGCGAGCGCCTGCTCGGCCTCCCCGCGTAAGGAGGCGCCAAAAGGGTCGCGGGCGCGGATCTTACCGAGCCAGGCCTCGAGCTTGGTCAGATCATCTTCGTTTTCTTCCAGTTCGGCAAATGTGAAGTTGCCTGCGGCGCGCTCCTTGGCAAGTTCGGCGTGGAAGTCACGGCAGCGTCCGAGTACCTCGCCATACTCCACGTCGCGGGCCGCCGTGAACGCGGCCAGAAGCACACTCTCCTCGCCGAGCACCACACCTTGAATCAGGTACGCGGTTCCCCGCATCTCCACAATCGCGTGGACAAGGCCCCGCATGACCCGTTCACATGGCGCGTCGGCCGGCAGCGCGGCGACACCGTTCTGGAGGTAGATCGCCCCCGCCGCTTTGAGCGTGCGCCAGATGCTGGCGCGATAGCGCGTCGGCTCGACCGGGATCTTATAGATGAGGATCAGCCATCCCTGCACGTCAGTCCCTTATCGTTATGCCCCGCAGCTAACTATGGTTAGAGCATACCACGTCAACCCTGGGAGAAGGGAGGCCGTGTCGGCCGCACTCCGAAATCTCCGTCTGGGAGCAGCATGTTCGCGCCTACAACACGGATGTCTGGCGCCGAGGGGGCTGTGCTGGCCGCTACGATCATCCAAGCGGCGGTCGGTGTGTCGCGTAGCACTCATCGTTGACCAGCAGCAGAGTCTCGTGACATCAGCGCCCACGTTGCACGGAGATCTTGAATGATCTTGCCCCGCATGAGTGCATTCCAACCCAGGCATGTGCATAGTTATGCATCATCTATGTCAGGAGGTGTAAAGTCTCTCTAGTGCTTAGGATGTCCCGGAGGGGCGTGTGCGTAGAGTAGGCCGCCGGCGAGGTAGCGGTAGCCCGCCCCTTTTCCGTCGGCCCCTCCTCACACCGGACGTACACCTTTCAGCGTATCCGGCGTTCCAGTGTCTGCCTGCCGTTTGCATGGCTGGCCCCCGAGCAGTTATGGCGTTTGGCATCTCGCCTACCTTCCTGCCCGCGTGCCGCAGACACCTGCCGCCCTTCCCCATGTAGACGGCTTTCCCGTCCGCGGAGTACTACGGCGGCGCCGTCGCCCTGCGCCTCGCGGCGCGGCGGGCGATCCCGCATTCCCTCAGTGCTAGACGTGTCGAGCGCGACGTAGGCGGCCCGTCCGTCCCCGCAAGAGGAGTCATTCTCCCCCGTCCTCTGTGCGGAAGGTTCGGACGGACTCCCAGCAGCCGTCCTATCACAGAGGCTCCGCCAGTAGACGCTGTGGCGGAGGATGGATGCTTGCATCCCTGGAGACTGAGCTTCGTGCAGTGTAGCTCTCGCCCTATCGTGCGGGTCTTGCAGGACGAGATCATAAACGTCTTCTGGTCCCTCCTGCTTTCACGGCATGCTACGGTCCCGTTTGGCTTTCGCCGCCGGGTCAGCCGGTGACCCAGAGGCCCTCCTTCCGAACCTCTCCCGTCTGCGACGGGAATCTAGCGCCGGGTGATGCGGCGCACGGGGAGATACGGCTCTTGGTCACACCGGAGAGGCGCACGACGTCCCGAATGGAGAGGGCATCGGGGGGTATGGGCGTGGACTCCCCTGCCGCGGCGACCGTCATGGCGCGCTGCTGAGCAAGGTTCTGCACATCGGCCACGCGGACCAGAGGCCCAGAACGGCCCCGCCATCGGGGGAGCCGGCCCTGCGTCACCCAGGTCTCGATGTTCCTTCTGGTGACGTCCGTGAGCCGTAGGGCTTCATAGATGGCCACGGCATCCGCAGGGGCAGGAGGGGCAGGAGGGGAAACGAGAGCCTGCACAGCGGCAAGGCTCACCCGGCGCCCAGAGGAAGAAGGCTGGACGGCGAGCTGCCCTCTCTTGATCCACTTATACACGGCGGCAGGGGTGACGCCCACCGCCTGTCCCGCCTCCCGTACGCTGACCAGATCCTCGGGAACTTCCTGGGGGCTGTCGCTCATGCTCATGGCGCTACGCTCCCGACTCGTCGGTTGGAGGCAACAGGCCCTGCTTCTGAGCCACGGCGCGCACATCCGCCACACGGACCAGCCGCCCGTGGCGCCCCGGCCACCAGGGCAGCCGTCCCTGCTTCAGCCAGGTCACAATGTCGCGTCGGGAGACCTCCGCGAGGCGTATGGCGTCATGGAGGGCGACGGCATCGACGGGGGCGTCTGGGTCAGGAGGGGCCACCAGCGCCTGCACGGGGCCAGGCTGACCAGCCGGCCACGTCGTCCAGGGTACACAGCCACGCGGCCTTGGCGGATCCACGCATAGAGCGTCGTCGCAGCGATGTCCACAGTGCGCGCCGCATCGGGTGTAGGCGCCGATTTGCAAATGGGGTCAGAGGCGCTTTTGGTGCTCACTGTGGGGGGTAACATGATCTAGGGGTAGGGTGAGCAACCGGGTAACGCGCACAGCGGTGGTGGTGATGCAGGGCCAGGCGCACGACAGGGCGAGTGGCGATTGTGGGGAGGGCGAAACGGAGGGTTGCGGAGCGCGCGGTGGGGCCTGCTGGCGATGTCGGGGGGGCGGGTGTAGGCTGAGGATCCGGGACCACAGACGGCGCCGGAGAAGGGGAGTCAGAGGATGCTCACCGAGATGGTGTTTCCCGGCGGGCACGGGGTGCGGGTGGAGCGGCTGTGGACGCGGGAGGGGCAGGTGCAGATAGAGGCCGTGACCACGGGGCGGTTTGGCCGCTGCCCCCAGTGCCAGCGGCGGTCGCGCCACGTGCATAGTCACTATCAGCGCACGTTGGCTGATTGCCCGTGCCTGGGGCGGCCGGTGACCCTGCATCTGCGCGTGCGGCGGTTTCGCTGTCGGGTGCGCTGGTGCGCGCGGCAGGTGTTCTGTGAACGCCTGCCGGAGGTGGCGCGGCCCTGGGCGCGGCGGACGGAGCGCCAACGGCAGTGTCTGGAGCGGCATGGAGTGGATCTGGGGGGCAACGCGGGGGCGCGGCACTGTCGGGTCGAGGCGGTGACGGTCAGTGCGCGCACCCTTCTGCGCCTGGTCCGGCAGATCCCGCTCCCCGTCGTGGGTGCGGTGCGCGCGCTGGGGGTGGATGATTGGGGGCTGCTGCGGGGCCAACGCTATGGCACGATCCTGGTGGATCTCGATCGCCACGAGGTGCTTGACCTGCTCCCCGACCGCACGGCGGCGACGGTGGTGGCATGGCTGATGCAGCACCCCGAGATCGAGGTGATCAGCCGGGACCGGGCCGGAGCGTATGCCGAAGCAGCCCGGCTGGGCGCGCCCCAGGCCACCCAGGTCGCTGACCGCTTCCATCTCGACAAGAGCGTCACCGAGGCGCTGGAACGCTATCTGCTGCGCCACCACCAGCAGCTGCGCCAGGCTGCACAGCCCCCGCCGCCTGTTCCCGCGCCCTACCCTGTGCCCCTGATCCCGTCAGCGGACGCGCCGCCCCCACCGGAGGACATGGCCACGGAGCAGGGGCCGGAGACATCACCCGTAGAGACGCCACCCGTGGCGCTGTCGGCTCCCGCCGCGCCCACCCGGGCGGGACGCCTGGCCCAGACACGGCGCGCCCGCCGCCACGCCCTCTACGAGGAGGTGTGCGCGTTGCACGCGCAGGGACACAGCCTGCGGGCGATTGCGGCCACCACGGGGCTGGCCAGGGGCACGGTGCATAAGTTCGTGCGCCTGGACTCGTTCCCTGAACTCCAGCCGCGCGGCCGTCGCTGGACGCAGCTCACGCCCTTCCTCGGCCTGCTACGGGAGCGGTGGGACGGCGGGTGTCACAACGCCATGCACCTATGGCGGGACCTGCGCGCGGCGGGCTACCGGGGAGGCCGCACCAGCGTTGCGACCCTCCTGCACACCTGGCGCGCCGCCCCACCCGCCGCGCTGCCGGGAGCGCCGCCCCTGCCGCCGCTCGTGCCGGGGCCGGTCTACTCCTCACGGGCAACCTGTTGGCTCCTTCTCAAGGAGAGCGCTCTGCTCTCCCCTGCGGAGCAGGCCTACCTGACCCGGTTGGCCCATCTCTGCCCGGAGGTCACGCTAGCGCAGGCGCTCACTCGGGAGTTCCAGACCCTCATCCGGGAGCGCGATGTGCCGGGTCTCTACGCTTGGCTGAAGGGCGTGCGCCTCAGCGGCATCCCCGAGTTCGCCAGCGTGGCCACGGGCATCTGGCGGGACCGCCGGGCGGTGACCGCCGCCCTGACCCACCCCGAGAGCCAGGGCCAGACGGAGGGCTTCGTGAACAAGCTCAAGTTCATCAAACGCAGCGGCTATGGCAAATCTGGCTTTGACCTGCTCCGCCGCCGCGTCTTGTTGGCCAGCTAGCTCCCCCCGGTGAGCACCAAAAGCGCCTCTGACCCATTCCTAAACCGGATTCTACAACCCTCAACCACGCTGCTGGATTCTTATGCGGTAGGAGGAACCAGCCCACTGCCGTTGGCTCCAGAACCTCGTGCACGTGGCGCGCTGATAGCTGTGCTGGCCGTTTGGCTCATCCGTGCCTCCAGAGCAGCTCTGAGGACCCATGGTGGGCTGGCCTTCCCTGATCATCGGGAGGCCAGTATCACGGCTTTCGTGGGCGGATGAGCCAAGCGGCCAGCACAGGGATCCTGACTAAAGCGGGGGTGCATTAGCGAAGCATAGCGGAAGGCCAGGTACTGCACTCATGTCGATACTCGGCAAGAGTACATCCGAGATCAATCAGATGGCGCGCGACGTTGTTGAGGATATCCTAACGCACCCTCAGAGTACAGTTGTGACGAGCGTCCGAGTGCGCTTCGGAGGCGAGGTTTTCGATGTGATCGCGCCAGATGGGCGCGGATTACGCTACGCAGCGGACGGACACTTTATTGGGTTGTTGGAGCGTCCAAGATGAAGTTCGCCATAACCATAGCAAGCGACCCTGCATTGGACCACGTCTACGCCGAGTTAACGGCAGATGCCCAGAATTGGGCTGATCTGACCCAGGTAGACGGGACATTGCGGCTAGAGATGTATCCAAATCCGACCGGGCAGCCCTGGATGTTCGACTTGGATCTATTGCTGGCCCATCTCCTCGCTGCTAAACGCGCACTAGCTGGAGAGGTGGATAGGCACGCGGCCAACCCCGAGCTAAGCTAAGCTCCGCATGCTGGGCTATGCAGGGCTCGGTTGTGAGTGCGCGGCAAGTCAGCCAGCGCGCTGTTGTAGCTCAACATCATAGCCGAGGCACTGCAAACGCTTGACAAGCCGCGCTTCCTCAGTAGCGCGCTCGCGCGTGGCGAAGTAGTCCACGCCGAGGTCCTTGTATTCAGTTTCTTTGCTGAGCATGTGGTAGATGGTCACCACGATGGCATGGGCGACGGCGATGGCGGCGCGGCGTGGTCTGCGGCGTTTGGCCAGGCGGCGGTACAGGGCCCCAGGTAGGTCTGCGTACGCCCTGCCGAGCGGGCGGCCTCCACCAGCGCCGCGCGTAACCAGGGCGAACCCTTGCGTGTCCGCCCGCTGCGCTTGTGGCCGGCGCTCTCATTCTGGCCGGGACATAGCCCTGCCCACGAGGCCAGGTGGCGATGGCTCGGAAACCGGCGCATGTCCAGGCCAATCTCCGCCAGGAGCACCTCGGCGGTGCGCCGTCCAATGCCCGTGATGGCGTCGAGGTGGGTGACCGTCTCTTCCACCGGCGCCAGACGGGCGACGATCTCGCCATCGAGGCGTTCCAGCAGCGCATCGAGGCTGTCGATGTGCGCCAGCAGCGCGGCGACCAGGAAGCGCTGATGCGCCCCAAACTGGCCCTGTAAGGCGCGGGCGAGGTCGGCGTGTTTGTTCTGCAAGCTGCCTTTGGCCAGACCAGCCAGCACCGTTAGCGCGCAGAAGGGCTGGGTTATGTGAGCCACAAGTTGGGTCGACGACGGTGCGCTGTCACGGTGCCTAGAGAGGCAGCCGACGGACCCAACCTCAGCCCGCGCCCGGAACGCACGTACCCCAGCCCTTCTGCGCGCTTAGGGCATTTCTTCCAACTTAAGCCGGATGATGATTTGTCAAGGGCGGGGAAGGGCCTCCGAAGGGCCACGAGCCGTAGACTGGAGCCATGCATACCCTCATCCCGCCCCCTGAGAC
>JAABUM010005161.1_pt1 | contig 13957 bp, 9 predicted proteins | sample 5559161 | NCBI WGS metagenome assembly JAABUM01 (sample SAMN10711868, study PRJNA513369) | rock metagenome | isolation source: Antarctica rocks | place: Antarctica: Victoria Land, Siegfried Peak nord
CGGTCACGATGTTGATGCCGGCCCCGCCGTAGAGGTAGTCGCGGCCGCCGCCGCCGGTGAGCTGGTCCAACTCGCCGGTGGCCGTGGTCGAGCCATGCATGATGGCGGTGCCGAGCCCTCCATCGAGGTAGTCATGGCCGCCGCCGCCATAGAGGGTGTCGACCTCGCCCGTTGCCGACGCGGAGGCCACCACAATGTCGGTGCCGGCGCCACCGTCGAGCGTGTCCTGACCGCCGTTACCGTGGAGATAGTCGACCTGGTTCGACGACGCGGAGGCGTTGAGCACGTTCGTCGCGGCGCCGGCGTTAAAGTATGCGTTACCGCTGCCCGCTATCAGCGTGTCGGAGCCGGTGCCGCCCTGAACGGTATCGGTCGCCCCTTCCCCGTAATAGGTATCGGCGCCCGTGCCGCCGTAGAAAGTATCGGTGCCCGAGGAAAGTCCGTAGACCGTCGAGGTGTCGGATCCGAGCGCGACGCCCTGGATGTTCGTGATGTTGGCGTCCGTCTGACCGCCCTTCGACACGGTGCCGGATCGAAGATCGACCGTCACGGCGCCGGTCCCGGCGAGAGCGCTGGTGTGGATCGTGTTGGTCCCGCCGCCGCCGTTGACGGCATCGGCGCCGTTGGTGCCGTGAACGGTGAACTGATCGTCGCCGGCCGCCCCCGTGATGGTCGTCGGCTGGAGGGCGCCGCTCAGCGTGGAGTCGCCCGGGCCTCCCGTGATCGAAACCGTTTCGCTGGTCGTCCAGTTGTTGAACGTCAGGCCCGAAAAGTCGACCGCCGTCCCGTTCGCGACCAGCGCGTCGTTGCCGAGATTGCCTCCGTCGATCGCGTGGACGCCCGACGAGCCGAGCGTGGCCGGATCCACGAGGATCGTCTCGCCCGCTTGCGTGAAGGCCAAGGTGTTGGCGGGCGAAACCGGCACCTCGAAAAGATCGATGCCGCCCGTCGGGTCCGCGACCTCGCCGATGGCGTCTGGCGCCGATGAGAGGGTTAGTGTCTTCGTCGAGGAGCCCGACGTGATGCTCAATGCCGTTCCGCTCAGCCGAACGGTGCTCGCGGAGGGCGACACGTCCTTGAGGTTGATGATGTCCCCTGGAGCGAATCCCGCAAACGAGGTCGGGTTGAAGGCCGCCAGACTGTCGACAACGAGTGTTCCCGTTCCAAGGAATCCGACAGTGCCGCTTGAAGCCGACGAGATTTCCAGGGTGCCGCCACTCACGGACGCGGTTCCGCCTTGCAGCACCGTGCCGCTTGCGGTGCCGCCGTAGACGATTTCTTGTCCGCCGCTGTTGACCGTTATGCCGTTCGCGGTGCCGCTGTAGACGATTTCCTGTCCGCCGCTGTTGACCGTTATGCCGTTCGCGGTGCCGCTGTCGACGACTTCTTGTCCGCCGCTGTTGACGGTCGTACCGTTCGCGGTTCCACCGGAAACGAACTCGCATCCACCGTTGACGGTCGTACCGTTCGCGGTTCCATCGGAGACGATCTCGAATCCACTGTTGACGGTCGTACCGCTCGCGGTTCCACCGGAGACGATCTCGTATCCACCGTTGACGGTCGTGCCGCCCGCGGTTCCACCGGAGACGATCTCGTATCCACCGTTGACGGTCGTGCCGCCCGCGGTTCCGCCGCTGTAGACGGTCTGATAGCCCCCATCATTCACCGTCGTCCCATTGGCGGTGCCACCGGAAACGTAGTCTCGTCCGTCGGAATTCAGCGTCGTGCCAGTCGCCGTCCCGCCGGTGTTGACCGTGAGCGTGTCGCCCGAGCCGAGGGTGAGGCCGCTGCTCGTTTGGCCGCTGTTGACGACGTAGCTGGTCATGTGTCGGTGTCTCGTCCAGGCAAGACGACATTCGCGTCGCCGCCTTTCGGTGGTTGCCCGAACTCCGGGATTTTTGCAAGCACGTGGATGACACACTCGGCCGTGATCAGCCTCGTGCACTCGAACTGGCGCGGCGTGCCCGCGAGCCGCGGGCACCACAGAAAATCCTTGTGGTCAAACCGGTGGCGCGGATCGTTCCAGCAGGAGTTGCAAGCGTGATAATTGATGATCCGGTAGGGCGTGTTGAATTCATTCGTCGGATGGGAAAAGCCGCTGATCAGCACCGTGGGCGTGCCGGCCGCCCAGGCCAGCCACGCCAGCCCGCTCGACAGCCCGATGAAGCAGGCCGCGTGTCTGAGCCAGTCCACCCGTTCGGTCAGCGGCCGGTCTCCGGTCTCGTCCTCGGCGCCGTGCGGGATGTGGGTCCACACCAGGCCATGCCCGTGCGTCGGCTTCTGGTCGATGCACACCACGCGGTAGCCGCGCGCCTTGAGAAAGGCCACGACGTCGCGCCAGCCGTTCGGGTTGTTCCAATACTTGGCCTGGCTCGTGCTCTGCACCGCGATGCAGACGTAGGGCTCGGGCAGGGGGCGGCCGCCTCGCGACGGCGAGAGTCGCGGTCGCGCTTCCGCTGGGTCGATGCCCAGGATGTAACCCGCCGTGCGGTGCAGCCCGACGAAGCGGAAGTCGCAGGGCTGCCAAACGTTGTCGGCGTCGTCGAAGAACAGGCCCATGCAGTAGGTTGCGTAGAATCGTTCAGGCCTGACCTCCTCGTGCGTCACGAAGGCGATGTACGGGTACGCGTCTTTGAAGAGCGGGATCAGTAGCGGACTCAGCGCGCACGTCAGCCGGCAGCCGTGCTTCTCCTGGAACCGCACCGCGTAGGGCAGCCAAGCGACGATGTCCCCGAGTGTGCCGATCGGGAACTGGATCAGCACGTCGCGGTTCTCGGCCGAATAGTCGTGCACGAGCACGCTCTCGCCTGTTTCCCACACCTCGACCCGGAAGCGGACGAAGTAGCGCTTGGAACTATTGACGAAGGACGAGCCGGTCTCCCTATCGAACAGGATATTGCCCGTATCCAGATCGCGCAGCCGCACTCGCCAGTTGCCCTCGGGCACAGTCACCCTGGCGCCCAGGTTGAAGTCGAACCGGACGCCCCCTCCGGCCTCCTGGGTCGGTACGGGACTCGGCGGCGGGTAGGGCGCCTTGACGGCGGTCGCGTCCGCGGAGCCGGCCAGTCCCGCATCGACCGGTGGCGTCAGGGATGGGTTGTCGGGCGCGGGCAGATCGCCCAATTCGGCATCCATGCGTCGGGTCAAGTTTTCGCGTTTACCATGCCGGGTTGCCCCGGCGGAGAGCTAACCGAGAACGGCCCACGCGGCAAGAGCACTCAACAAGGCGCTTCGTCATTCGCGCCTTGAGGAAAAGACGGCCCGGTGAAGCCGGTTCGGATGAGGGATCCGAGGCGCAACCACCCTGTTGGATTCCCTCATACGTGCTGGCGGCGGCTTTCGCCGCTTTCTTTGGACACCTTCTCTCCGAGCAGGAAAAGGGCCAAACGCGATCGGCGTCGGGTGCGCAAGCCATCCCGCCGAAGTGGGGTAGGAAAGCCTCACGCGCCGCGTGGGAAGCTCACGACACGTTCGTCGTGCGCCTCCGTCTTCCCATCGCCGGCGTCCCGGTCGCCGATGCGCAGGCCGTCGCGGCCGGCCGTGATCGGCACCACCTCGCCGTCGCGGACGTCGCCCGCGAGGATCAGCTCGGCCAGCGGGTCCTGGACGCTCTTCTGGATGGCGCGCTTCAGGGGCCGCGCGCCATAGGCCGGGTCGTAGCCCTTGTCGGCCAGCCAGGCCCTGGCCGCAGGATCGAGGTCGAGCACGATCTTGCGGTCGGCCAAGAGCTTCTGGAGGCGCCCGAACTGGATGTCGACGATGGCCGCCATGTTGTCCCGGCGCAGCCGGTGGAACAGGATGATCTCGTCGACGCGGTTCAGGAACTCCGGCCGGAAATGGCTCCGCACCACGCCCATCACCTCGTCGCGGACCTTGGCCGTGTCCTCGCCGTCCTTCTGCAGGGCGAGATATTCGGAGCCGAGGTTCGACGTCATGATGATCAGCACGTTGCGGAAGTCGACCGTGCGGCCCTGGCCGTCGGTCAGGCGGCCGTCGTCGAGCACCTGCAGGAGGACGTTGAACACGTCCGGATGCGCCTTCTCGATCTCGTCGAACAACACCACCTGGTAGGGCCGGCGCCGCACCGCCTCGGTCAGCGCGCCGCCCTCTTCGTAGCCGACATAGCCCGGAGGGGCGCCGATCAGCCGCGAGACGGAGTGCTTCTCCATATATTCCGACATGTCGATGCGCACCATGGCGGTCTCGTCGTCGAACAGGAAGTTCGCCAGCGCCTTGGTGAGTTCGGTCTTGCCGACGCCGGTGGGGCCGAGGAACATGAACGAGCCGATCGGGCGGTTCGGGTCCTGCAGCCCGGCGCGGGCGCGCCGGACCGCGGTCGCGACGGAACGGACCGCCTCGGCCTGGCCGACCACGCGCCGCGCCAGCGCCGCCTCCATGCCGAGCAGCTTGTCGCGCTCGCCCTGCAGCATCTTGTCGACCGGCACGCCCGTCCAGCGCGACACGACCTGCGCCACGTGGTCGGCCGTCACGGCTTCGGCCACCAGCACGTCGCTCGACTTCGACTCCACCTCGGCGAGCTTGCGCTCGAGGTCCGGGATGACCCCGTAGGTGAGCTCGCCGGCCCGCTGGTACTCGCCCCGGCGCTGCGCCTGGACGAGTTCGTTGCGGGCCGTCTCCAGCTGCTCCTTGAACTTCTGCGCCGTGCCGAGCTTGTCCTTCTCGGCGCGCCAGCGCAGCGTCAGGGCATCGGACTTCTCCTGCAGCCCGTCGAGTTCGGCTTCGAGCTTCGTCAGCCGATCCTGCGAGGCGGCGTCCGGCTCCTTCTTCAGGGCCTCGGCCTCGATCTTGAGCTGGATGACGCGGCGATCGAGTTCGTCGAGTTCCTCGGGCTTGGAATCGACCTGCATGCGCAGCCGCGACGCCGCCTCGTCGACGAGGTCGATGGCCTTGTCGGGCAGGAAGCGGTCGGCGATGTAGCGGTTCGACAGCGTCGAGGCCGCCACGATCGCGGCATCCGTGATGCGGACGCCGTGGTGCAGCTCGTATTTCTCCTTCAGGCCGCGCAGGATCGAGATCGTATCCTCGACCGTGGGCTCGCTGACGAACACGGGCTGGAAGCGACGCGCCAGGGCCGCGTCCTTCTCGACATGCTTGCGGTACTCGTTCAGCGTGGTGGCGCCGATGCAGTGCAGCTCGCCGCGCGCCAGCGCCGGCTTGAGCAGGTTCGAGGCGTCCATGGCGCCGTCGGCCTTGCCGGCCCCCACCAGCGTGTGCATCTCGTCGATGAACAGGATGATGCCGCCGGCCGCGGCCGTGACCTCGTTCAGCACGGCCTTGAGCCGCTCCTCGAACTCGCCGCGGTATTTCGCGCCGGCGATCAGCGAGCCCATGTCGAGCGACAGCAGCTTCTTGTCTTCCAGGCTTTCGGGCACGTCGCCATTGACGATGCGCAGCGCCAGGCCCTCGACGATGGCGGTCTTGCCGACGCCGGGCTCGCCGATCAGCACCGGGTTGTTCTTGGTGCGGCGCGACAGGACCTGGATCGAGCGGCGGATCTCCTCGTCGCGGCCGATCACGGGGTCGAGCTTGCCGGACCGTGCCGCCTCGGTGAGGTCGCGGGCGTATTTCTTCAGTGCGTCGTAGCCGTTCTCGGCCGACGCGCTATCGGCCTTGCGACCCTTGCGCAGGTCCTCGATGGCGCTGTTCAGCACCTGCGGCGTGACGCCCGCGGCGTCGAGGATGCGGCCGGCCTCGGTGCTCTTGTCCATGCAAAGCGCGAGCAGCAGCCGCTCCACGGTGACGAAGCTGTCGCCCGCCTTCTGGGCGATCTTCTCGGCCTGGTCGAACAGGCGCGCCGTGCCGGGCGCCAGATAGAGCTGGCCCGCGCCGCCGCCCGCCACCTTGGGCAGTTTGCTCAGCGCCGCCTCGGTGGCCTGCAGCGCGTCGCGCGAGCGGCCACCGGCCCGGTCGATGAGGCCGGAGGCCAGGCCTTCGTTATCGTCGAGCAAGACCTTGAGGACGTGCTCGGGGGTGAACTGCTGGTGGCCCTCGCGCAGGGCCAGCGCCTGGGCCGACTGCACGAAGCCGCGCGCCCGCTCGGTGAATTTCTCGATGTTCATGGGTGGTGCCTCCATGGTGGTCCGGCCCCGAAGCGGCACGGATCGACCGATAAAGTCCGGCCCCGTCGTGGCGGCCGGCTAGGCTTCGATGTAGGTGCGCGACGGTCGCGCCGGAAGGTCGACCCGCCCCAGATTGGGTGATTTCGTCGCGCTTTCGCGTCCCGCGCTCCGTCGCCCCGCAGCGGACCTTTCCGTGCGACAAGGCGCCACTGCAAACGCCGATGGAGCGTCGGTGTTGCGGCTCTGGGCGGGTGCAACGCGGCGGGAGTCGAACCCGCCGCCCTCGACGATGGAGCCAACATGGACCGGCGAAGTTTGATCCTCGCGGCGGCAGTCACGCCGCTCGCGGCCGGCGCGGCAGGGGCGCGCGTCTCGTATTCTTCCGGTGGCGGAAACCGGTTGCTGGTCAAGGCTCTGTCGGCCGGCGGCTTCTCGCTGCAGACGTGCCTGCTCGCGCTCCGGCGTGCGCGGAACCCGGACCTCAGGGGCTTCGCACGCCTCGAAGCCTCGGAGCAGCGAGCCTACGCCCGGGCGCTCGGCGCCGTGCCGGGCTCGGTGCCGCCTTCACCCGCCCAAGCCGCCATGCTGGCCCAGTTGCGGACGCTCGGCGGCAGGGCCTTCGATGCCGCTTACCTGCGGGGGCAGATCCTCGGTCACGAGGAGCTGCTGCATCTCAATGCCGGGCTCGCGAATGCCGGGCCCAACCAGGTCGCCAGGTCGGTCGCCACCGTGGCGGTCCCGTCGATCGAGACCCATCTGGCGATCCTGAGCCGGCTGCGCGGCGTCGCCTGAGGCCTGCGCCGTCGATCCTCCGCAGAGGCGGTGCCGCGCGCCGCGGTCACGGGAACCCCGTCGCGTCAAGGACGGCCGGGCCGGGACAGCGCTTCGGGGGCGGCGGTCGGTGCCGCCCTGCGGTCTCGCGAGCAGCTGCCGACGCAATCGACCGGCCAGACGCCAAGCCTTGAGATCCCGATACGTGGCGAACCGCCTTGGCGCTGGGCCGGATCGACTCGGGATTACCTCTTGTGGAAGAAACTTACCCGGCTTAAACCCCCTCCGGCTTATGACAAACGGGGGTTGAACGCTTGAAACTTCTTCACGCTGCATTCGTCGCTGCCCTCGTGATGCCGGCGACCCCGGCATCTGCAGTCGGCTGTCACGTCGACACTTTTTCGGTCGTCTTCGGTTCCGACTCTCAAACGCACATGACGGTGAAAAGCGGCCAACTCTGCAACGTTGCCATGACCATGGGTCTGCGGATGAGGTCCGTGAACGCGGGCGGGCCGAGCGACATGTCTGTCGCCGAGCAGGCGGCGCACGGCCTCGCGAGTGTCCCTAATCTGCAGAACTGGAACTACGTCTCGCGGCCCGGCTACGTCGGCAAGGACAGGTTCGTTCTCCAGGACACCGGTGAGGTGATGACGACGCGTCACGTCTACAACGGTACTTCCCACATCACCGTCGACGTCGACGTGGTGCCCTGAAGGGCTCGCCCCGGGATGGCAGTCCGGGCCAAGACCACCAGCGGCGTCCCGTGGTAGAACCTGGTCCCCTCTGGCCGGTATCCCACCTTCCTGGCCACGTTGAGGGATGCAGCATGGTCGGGCGCGATGATGCAGGTTGTGCGGGCTGCGAGGTTCCGGTCGCTCCAGGCGAGCGCCGCCCGCACCGCCTCGGTCGCATACCCTCGGCCCGCCACGGAAGCCGCCAGCACCCACCCGATCTCGGGCGCGTCGAGCGCCGGCACGATGGCCCGGCGGTAGTCGGCGAAGCCGACGTCGGCGATGTAGCGGCCCGCTGCCTTCTCCTCCACGGCCCAGTAGCCGTAGCCCATCATGGCCCAGTGGCCGGCGTAGCGCAGGAGGCGCGCCCAGGCCTCCTCGGCCGTGGCGGGCGCGCGGGCGATGAAGCGCGTGACGTCCGGATCCGCCCACATGGCCGCAAGGGACGCGAAGTCGTCGAGCCGGTGGCCCCGCAGGATCAGCCGCTCCGTCTCGACGACCGGAACGTCGACGACGCAGGCCGAGGGGTGGCCCATGCGCCCCGGCTGGCGCTCCGGCCCTTCATTATCGACCGAGGACATCGCTCTCGCTCACAGCTTCAAGCCGACCGCTCTCGCACGGCGGCCAGCAGCGTCTCGCTCAGCGCCCGAGAGCCTGCGCGGTCCGCCGCGAGGCGCTCGTAGACCCTGGCCGCGCCTTCGAACATCATGGCGGCGGGGTCGTCCGGACCCAGGAAGGCCGTGATCTCGCGCATCTCGGCGATCCAGCGATAGGCCTTCGGCAGCATGTCGGGCATGGCCTTGCCGAACCGCGCCAGGAGCTCCGGCTGGCTGCGTTCGAGTTCGGCCCGCAGCGCCGGGCCGACCTCGTTGCGGGCCGCGCCGAGCAGCATCCCGGCCGCCATCGCGGTCACGCCCTTGGTGCACATGGCATAGGCGAGCTTCAGGCCCGAGGCGGCACCGAAGGGCGCGTCCATCACCTTCAGATCGAGCCCGTGCCGGCGGAGCGGCTCCGTGAGCCCGCCCGGATCGCCGCTGACGTAGAGGGCCGGGCTCTTGCCGCGCGGCCCCGGAGGCGCCCCGATGATGCAGCCGTCGACGACTGCCGCGCCCGTGCCGGCCAGCGCCGCGGCCACGCGGGCCACAGTGGCCGGGCTGACCGCATTGGCATCGACGAACACGGGCTTCCGCCGGCCCGCCTTCAGTGCGGAGGCCAAACGTTGGGCCAGCGCCACGGCCTCGCCGGGCGGCACGATCGAGAGCACGAGATCGGCTTCGGCCAACGCGGCCAGGGGTGCTTCCCTCATGCCGGCCTGCTCGGCGCGAGCCCGGCTCGGGGCGCTGCGTCCCTCGAGGTTCGTCAGCACCGTGGCGCCGCCCTCGACGAGGCGGAGACCGATGCCGGCCCCCATGGCGCCGGGCGCCAGGATCGCGATCGTCGTGGTCATGCGGCCTCCTCGGTGGTCTGGAACCGCAGCCCCGTCAAGCGCTCCGACGCATCCCAGAGCGCCCGCGCCATGTCCGCGTCCTTCGCCTGGGGCATCACCCGCGACGATCCGACGGGTCCGGTCCGCTCGCCGCGACCGGTCGGGCCGTAATAGCCGCCGGGCTCGGCGTCGGGCGCGCTCGCGGCATAGAGGATCGGCAGGGCACCGGCGGTCGCCGACTGGCCGAACAGACGGAAAGCGACGTTCATCACGGCGGTTCCGGGGCCACCGCGACCCTGCCCGGGGCCGTTGGTGATGATGTCGGTCATGGCCCAGCCGGGATGGACCGCGACGCTGCGGAGCGGCCAGCCGTTGAGCTCGGCGCGGCGCTGCAGTTCCCGCGCGAAGATCAGCATGGCGAGCTTGCTCTGCCGGTAGGCCGTCCAGCCATCGTAGCGGCGCTCGCCCTGGAGGTCGTCGATGTCGATGCGGCCCTGGACGTGAGCCAGGCTCGCGAGACTCACGACCCGCGCTCCACCGGCCGAGCCAAGCAGTGCCGGCAGCAGATGGGCGGTCAGCGCGAAATGGCCGAGGTAGTTGGTGCCGAACTGCTCCTCGAAGCCGTCCCGCGTCAGGCGGCGGGTCGGGTAGGCCATCACACCGGCATTGTTGACCAGGATGTCGACAGGGCCACCGCGGCTCCGCAGTTCGTCCGCGAAGCGCCGCACCGCCGCGAGGTCCGCGAGATCGAGCGGCAGGAACCGGACATCGGCCCGCTCCACGGCGGCACGGATGCGTCGAAGGGCGTTCTCCGCCTTGCCGGCGTTGCGGGCCGCCAGCACGACGGAGGCGCCGCGCGACGCCAACCCCAGCGCCGTCTCGTAGCCGAGCCCGCCCGACGCCCCCGTGACGACCGCGACGAGGCCATCGAGCCGCGGCGCCTTCTCGACCGTCCACTGCCCTGACGTCATGCGGGTTCCCTCGATGTCCGGCACATGGGGCGTCGGCCCATCGCGGCAAGCCTGCGTCTCGACCGGGTAGCCGGCCTCGGAACCACCATGGCGAGCCACCATCCTCCCTGCATCAGGCCAACGTGACGTGCAAAGCCTCGAGACCCCGGAAATGGTAGCGATCCGCGAAGCGGGGCGGCGCCGCCAGGCTCAGGCCGGGCAGGCGGGCAAAGAGGATCGGCAACGCTTCCTGCAGTTCCAGGCGGGCCAGCGGCGCCCCGAGGCAGAAATGGATGCCGCCCCCGAACGCGGCATGCGGGACCGGGGCGCGGGTGGGGTCGAAACGGTCCGGCTCCGGGAGGCGCGCGGGATCGTGGTTGGCTGCGCCGATGACCAGCCCGATCCGATCGCCGACCGCGAGGCTGGCGCCCGCAACCTGCACCGGCTCCAGCGCGTAGCGGGTGAAGAGGTGCAGCGGCGGCTCGAAGCGTAGCGCCTCTTCGACCGTGGCGGCGGTCCGTTCGGGCGTCGCGAAGAGCGCCGCCGGGTTCGGCACCGAGCCCAGGATCGCCGCCGCGGCGTTGCCGATCGCATGAACCGTGGCCTCATGGCCGGCGTTGAGCAGCAGCACCGCGTTGCTGACGATCTCGTCCTCCTCCAGACGCTCGCCGTCGGGGCCGGGCGCGATCAACAGGGTCAGCAGATCGTCGCGCGGCCGTCCTCGGCGGGCCGCAACGTGCCGACGCAGATAGGCCGAGAAGTCGAGCGTCGCCGCAACCGCCGCTTCCTCGACGTCGCGCGTGCGGCCGAGCCGGTACATGGCCAGCATGCGGTGCGACCAGCCGAGCAGGAGCGGCGCATCCGCCGCCGGCACACCCAGCAGTTCGGCGATGATGGCGATCGGAATGGGTTCGGCGAAGCCCGGCAGCAGGTCGACGACGGTGCCGGCAGCCGGGAAGCCGTCGAGGAGAGTGTGGGCCAACGCCGCCACCCGGGGGCGGAGCCGCTCGACCGCGCGAGATACGAAGGCCCGGTTCACGAGCCGCCGCAGCCGCGTGTGGACCGGCGGCTCGCGTTCCAGCATCGACCGACAATCGAGATCGTAAAACGGCTTCGTATGGTCGGGCAGGGGCGGCCAGCCGAGGGCCTCGCGGCTCAGGATATGGGTGACCTCGCGGCCGAAGCGCCGGTCGCGGAACAGCGCTTCGACCTCGGCCGAGCCGGCGCAACACCAAAAGCCGTAGTCCTCCCAGAAGAACACCGGGCAAGCCTGGCGGATGGCCCGGTAGGCCGGGTAGGGGTCCTGGACGAAGGCTGGATCGGTCGGGGCCAGCCGCACCCGCCGTCGGTCCGCATCGATCGCGAGGCTGGCCGGCAACGCGCCATGCGCCGTCACGGCCGAGCCTTTTCGCGGATCGAAGCCCCTACGGCCATGGCTGCCCCTCAGGCCGATTTGGCCCTGTCGTAGCCTTCGCTGAGTGCCGTGGAGGTCGCCTTGCGCCGGTGCCCGCTGATCTCGGCGCCGGCATGGCGTCCGAACCGGACGTTCCAGAATGTGGCGCCGAGCGACACGGCCGTGACGACCAGGAACGCGGCCGAAAAGTCGTTCAAGGCCGGATGCAGGTGGTCGCGCAGCACCATCGACCCCTGAAGCGCCAGGGCCGCCACGCAGATCCCGACCGACAGCATCAGCTGCTGGAAGGTCGTGTAGAAGCTCGTGGCCGAGCTCATGCGGGCTATCGGCACCTCGTCGTAAGCCACTGTGTTATATGCGGTGAACTGGAACGACATGAAGAAGCCGCAGATCATCAGGACCGCGAACATGACCGGGAATGGCCACCCCGGCCGGAAGGCTGCGCAGAGCGCGTAGCCGCAACTCGCCACCACGCCGTTGACGATGAGGCTGTCGCGGAAGCCGAAATGGCGCAGGATGCGGGGCGCCGCCCCTTTCATGGCCATCGAGCCGAGCGCCGTCGCGATCACGATGCCGCCGCTCTGCACGGCCGAGAGGCCGAAATCGAGCTGCAGCATGAGCGGCAGCAGGAACGGCAGCGCGCCTTGCGTGATGCGGGTGAGCGAGCCGGCGATGACGGAGGTGCCATAGCTCGGCAACCGCATCAGCGACAGGTCGAGGATGGGATCCGCGGCCTGGCGGGCGTGGCGGATGTAGAGCACGCCGAAGGCCACGCCCGTGCCGAGCAGCCCGAACACGAGCCCGGCCAGCCCGGGATGGCTGGCGAGTTCGAAACCGAAGAACAGGCATCCCAGCGCCACGCCCGACAGGATCATCCCGATGAGATCGAATGGACCGGTCGCTTCATCCCGGGTGTTCTCGATGAACCTCAGCACCAGCCCGACGCCGACGAGGCCGATCGGGATGTTGATGTAAAAGATCCAGCGCCAGTCGAGATAGGTGACGATGAAGCCCCCGACCGGCGGCCCCATGATGGGGCCGATCAGGGCCGGCACCAGGAGCCAGGACATGGCCGAGACGAGGTCGCGACGCGCCACGCTGCGGAGAAGCACGAGCCGGCCGACAGGCATCATCATGGCGCCGCCGACGCCCTGAAAGGCGCGGGCCGCCACGAACAGCGACAGGTTCGGCGCCTGAGCGCAGAGCGCCGATCCCAGCATGAAGACCCCGATGGCGGTCGCGAAGACCGTGCGGGCGCCGAAGCGATCCGCCACCTTGCCGCTGGCCGGAATGAAGATCGCGAGGCTCAGGAGGTAGGAGGTGAGCGCGACGCTCATGCTCGGTGCCGCAACGCCGAAGTCGCGCCCCATGGTGGGCAAGGCGGTCGCCAGAATGGTGGCGTCGAGCTGTTCCATGAACATGGCGCTGGCCACGATCAGGGCGAGACAGCGGAAGTCGAGCGGCGTCCCGGCCGGCACGGATGCGTCTGTCATGGACTCGACGGTTGGGGACCGTGGGCTCGTCCGCATGCCTCATGCCGATCGCGGGCGACGCCTCGCGATCTTCGTTGCGGGCGAAGCTCGGCAGGCTCTGCCGAGCTTATAGGCCGCTTAAGGTTGACCGATAGTGTCGAAGCGCCATGGCGGCCATGCCCTGGGCACGGGGCCGGAATGCTCAGCCCTGGCCGAGGCGCCGGAGCAGATCCCGGGCGAAGATCGATAGCGTGTCGTCGCGCGCTCCCATGACCACGACGCGGTCGCCCGGCCGGGCCTGTTCGATCAGATAGTCGCCGCAAGCCGCACGGTCCGGCAGGGCGGCGGCATCGCGCCCGCGGGCCGCGATCGCGCCCGCGACTTCGCGGCTGCCCACGCCGCGGTCGACGGTGCCGCCGAAATACACGGGTTCGGGCATCACCAGCGCGTCATCGGGCGCGAGACCGTCCGCAAAGGCGTCCGCCAGGGCCTCGCCCATCAACCGCAGCGGCCCGTAGCCGTGAGGCTGGAACATGACGAGCAGGCGGCCCGGGAAGCCGTGCAACGTGGCAAGCGTGGCGGCGATCTTGTCGGGGTTGTGGGCGAAATCGTCGATCACCGTGACGCTGGCCGCCGTGCCCACCACGTCGAGCCGCCGCCGAATCCCCGTGAAGCCGCCGAGCCGCGCGGCGGCTTCGTCGAGCGCCACCCCGCAGGCCACCGCCGTAGCGAGCGCCGCGAGGGCGTTCGACATGTTGTGGAGGCCCGGCACCTGAAGGCTCACGTCCGCGATGACGGCGGGCCGGCCCGTGCCGGCCTTCAGCGTGACCGTGAAGCCGACGCCGGCGGGGGCGAGCCGCGGCGGTCCGGCCAGGAGGTCGGCCGAGGGATCGCTCAGGCTGTAGGTCAGAGTGCGTTCCGGCCCAGCTTCCGCGGCCAGCGCCGCCGTCTCGGCGTTGTCGAGGTTGAGCACCGCCGCCTCGGCTCGGGCCACGAAGCCGCGGAACAGCGGCCGCAACTCGTCGAGCGGCTTGTGGTCGAGCGACATGTTGTTCACGACCGCGACGCTCGGCGTGTAGAGGCGGATCGAACCGTCGCTCTCGTCGACCTCGC
>JAABUM010005163.1_pt1 | contig 13955 bp, 26 predicted proteins | sample 5559161 | NCBI WGS metagenome assembly JAABUM01 (sample SAMN10711868, study PRJNA513369) | rock metagenome | isolation source: Antarctica rocks | place: Antarctica: Victoria Land, Siegfried Peak nord
TGGGCGGGGGCGGGCTGGGCGGCGGCGGCGGCGGGCTGGGCGGGGGCGGGCTGGGCGGGGGCAGGCTGGGCGGCGGGGGCGGCGGCGGGCTGGGCGGCGTACTGGCCGCCGGAGCGCTGACTGCCTGCGGCGGCGGCTGCAGTGCTGGCGGCGGCGGGCTAGGCGACTGCGACGACATCCTGTTGCCAAACAGAAACAGTGGTGGAGTCTCTGAGACACCTTGCCAGACCACCATCTTCATTCGTGGCATCATGGCAGGCTGCAGCCGTCCAAGCACCGTGATCAAAGCATAGGTAGCATCGAGGCTTGCTCACCGGTATACCTGCCACGCCGCCGCCATGCGCGTCATCTGGCCAGCTGAAAACTCCCACATGCACGGATCGTACGCTGCGAGGCGTGCAGGCAAAGATGAGTCAGATGCTCATCGCGACTTCATGCAACCAGCAGGCAGGGGCGGCAGGCAGATGCGGCATTTGCAGATTCTTGCAACAACTGTCGGCAAGGTGGGCAGCTGTGAGTCGGAGGCAGCTCACTGTATCCCATGTAGTTGTTGACCGGATCGACTTTGGGCTGCGTCGCGGGCCTGCTCGGGCAGGAGTTGGGCAGCGTCGAGCCCGCCGGGTAGCAGTTGTAGTTTGCCGCCGACTGCTGCGCTGTGTCTGACACGCCGTCATTGGGCTGCAGGCATGGGAAACGGCGATCAAGTCAGCGCCACATGCAGTTGCGGAGCGACTCCCTTGGGGCCTACAACCGTACAGAACGTCCATGCAAAGCTCCGCCCGGTGGCATCATGGCCACGAATCGACATGTGGCGTGCAGGTTTCACTCGAGGTTTCTGCCGCACCTGGGAGCAGCCGCCGACAAAGGGGTGGCTGAGGCCCAGCCAGTGGCCGATCTCGTGGACGGCGTTGTTGCCCAAATTGTAGCCGCCGTACCAGGAGCCCGGCAGCGTGCCGACGGAGACCATGACGCCGTCCAGCATCACATTGCCGACGCCGCCGCCCCACGGGTTGGTGGACACCCTGCAGCATAATTCTGAGGTGACACCCTGGCACTCGCTGCTGCTGAATCGGGCTGAATCAAACAGGGCATCCAGCTGCAACCCTGCGAGGATGCAGCAGCAAAGCAGGGAGGTTCACTTCGTTGTCCCTTTAAGAGCATCCTGCCACGGTGTTTTACAGCTGCGCACCCGATGATGCCGCCATTGTTGAGGTTTGACACGTACAGGTTGAGGTCAGCGCCGCCGCCCTTGTGCATGACATACTTCATGTCGATCATCGCCTGGCTGAAGATGTCCATTGGGTACCTGCGGCAGCGGCGGCTCGCAGGACTCAGCAGGACTCTGGCTGACAGATGGACGGAGGAGGAGGATGAGGAAGTAACGACGAAGAAAACCTCGATGACTAGTCGAGTGTTGATGTATAACTTTTGAACTTAGTTATATTGATCACCAACTAGCTTCCAGCCGATTTCGGCTGATTACTTTCTCCGCGCCGCCACTGGATCGATTTTCATCGAGAAGGAAATAAGTTGATTGGCTGATGACGGACAGTGGGCCTCCGTCCTTTGGCGAAATGGATCAAACATCATGTGGCAGCGTCTCAGGGTGGCATCGCTGCGGTGGCGGAAAGCGCACCAGCTGTCGTTGGCGGCGCGGTCCACGGAGATGAGTGTGAAGCGGAAACTGGCCGGGTCGAAGGCGGAATTGAGCCACGCCACCTGGGCGTTCACCATGTCGTTCGACACATCGCCGGTCACGCCGTCGCCTGTTGCAGCCGGAAGAACAGCTGGGTCAGGTCAGGGCCGGGCATTGCCACAGGATTGCCACCCTGTGAAGCGCTGATCAGTCTTGCTGTCTGACAACCAGCAGAGCACTCTGTCTGGCAACAGCTGCAGTGATGGCTGCATTGCAAAAAGTGGTGCTTTGGATATTGGACTTTCCCCACGCACTGGCTATGAGGATGTGGATGTACAGGTTGATGTTGTACACGATGCCGCGTGGCGCCGCCGGCGAGTTGAGAAAGTCGATGCGGGGCTGCAGGTCCTGGTCGACAGCCTGAGAAAAATGAAGAAGAACGAACTCTACTACGGGGCACGGGATGTTGCAGTATGGGATGGCAGTGCAACCTTCACACCCGTAAAGGACATGCAGACAGCGTCCTGCTGTGGCAGGACGCCTGCACGCTGCCACATGGGCACGCTGCCGCATAGGCACACCGCAGCAAGCGGCTCAGATGGCAAAGACGAGGCTGCTCCATGAGGCAGCTCAGGGTGATTAGGAATGAGTGTCGCACCCCTGCGGTGCCAGCGTCGTCCTGGGGGTAGCCGCAGCGCCGCGTGTTGGGCGGCGGCAGGTTCGACACATTGACCGCCGTCGGCTGTTGGCCCGGCATCGGGACAATGGCCTGCAAGGTGCTCAGGCCGGGTCAGCATGGGTTGGAGTTGATTGGAAGAACCGAGTCAGAGAGCGAGATGGCACCAATGCCTCCGCTTTGTGAAGAGGCTTTGCAGGCACCGCAGTCCGGGAGGTCGTGGTGTGCTGTGGGGCTGCTGAACGTGAAATCAAGTAAGGTGTGTGGGACGTCGGGCACCTTTGGGGGCGGCGGCGTCCTGCGCTTTGTGGGTTTCTTTGTGGGCTTCCTGCGCGGCGCCGTTGGCCGGGGTGTCCGCTTCGTTGTGGGGCGCTTCCAGCTGGGACGCTTCTGCTGGGGGCGTTTTCTGGTTGGCTGCCGAGTGGGGCGCTTTTTAGTCGGTTTCCGCTCCGTCGGTCGGCGGGGAGTGGGTCTCCGCTTCGTCGGTTTCCTGGTGGGGTGGCGGCTGGCGTGTGACGGCGAGTGCGCTGGCCGCTTTGCGGCCGCCGCCTCCCGTGCCTGCCAGGCCTCGAACCACTTTGCCGCCGCCACGCCCGCCGCGGACACCGGCTCGTGCGTGGGCGTGCGGCTGGCATGCCGCAGGATCGGCTTTGCCGCCGCCAGGCGCCGCCGCAGCTGCTGCTGGTCCGCCGACTCGCCGTGGCCGATCGACGCTGGGCTGCTTGTTTCAACGCCGCCGTCGGCGCCGCTGCTGAGGAGGCTGCGGCTGTGGCTGCCAGCGGCCACGCCGACCGCCGCTGCCTGGGCTGTTCCGGCGGCGTGCGCGCCATCGCCGTGATGGTGGTGCATGCAGCCGGCTGATGCGCTCACGAGCGCAAGGAGTGTCGCTGCCATGAGGCATGCCACTGCCGCTGCCGTAGGCGCGCGCTGCTGCCGCTGCCGCTGCTGCCGACCCGCAGGCGGCGGGCCTGATCTGGCGGCTGCCATGCTGGTGTTACCGCTGCTCGGTTGAATGAACTGTATTCTCCGGCCCTATATAAACTGCCGGCCGCCTGCGTGGTGGGTGCTGAGTCCAGCTGGCGTGGGTCAGCTATCAGCTGTGGCCTTGTGGGCGCAGCTTCAAGCAGCCTGGTGCTGATGCGTGTCCGAATTGTCACCTGCAAGTAATAGCAGGCACCGTCGTCAAGACCGTGCACCCAAATCGAGCGTTTAGTCAGATGTCAGCCGGTCGCCTTGGTGTCGACGTTGGTACAAAGGTCAGTTCTGATCGGGCAACCTGCCGGCGAAGTGGCATTGCCATGGATCTAATATATATGAGGAATGATCCGAGCAAAGCTGTAGCCAAATGCATGGCCAAATGAGCTGCTGCACATGCTGTTTTCAACACGTCACGACGCATACGGTGCTCTGGGTCCGGTAAGACCGGTGACCAGGCAGCAGGCTTGCGGCACCTCGACCCCACTAGCTTCGTCAGTTTAAGTAGCCGTGTAGCAGGCAATAGTACGCCAAGGCCCACTGTAGTAGACCGTGACGCCGTAGTGCGACTACTTCTGCTCGATGATGACGACGCACAACTCAGGGACACTGCACGACGAGTGCGCCTGAAGGTGGACGCAACCGACCACTGCGGTACGGCGTTGACATCAACCGCATATGATATCATATGTTCAGCCGCCAACAAGGACATGTCGCCTTGTCTGGAGGCGCGGAAGGCCGCTGCTGCGGTGGCACTGGCAAGAGTGTCATGCAGCGGTGAACGCGCCACACAACCCGCACACGAGTGCAGCCGCATGCTACTATTCCGCAGCAATAATTGCTACGGTCGACCTTGAACTGATGAAGCACGATAGGTATCGCCGGCGGTAGGGTCAGACGACCCATCCCCGCGCAGTGGTCCACAGCGACTGCGACGATCGCCGCTTGTGAATGCAGCCGGAAAATGATTATTGAGAAGCTTACAGGATCGTGTGACTCGCTCACGCCACTGCCGCTGCTGCTGCCATAAGCGTTGTCTCGCAGTGGGAGTTGTGCTTATGAGAGCCTGAAGGGTCCGAGACTCACCCGCAACCGTGGAAGAGGGCGCGACCTGCCTCAAACTGACATATCTTCGGTTGGTGATCGGGTCGTATGCGGCTGGTGTGGCACAATATGCGGGCAATCACAATGCAGCCAGCAGACGCTTGCGCCTTTGTGTACGGACACTACTTTCCATTTAAACCCTGATGTCAAAAAAGGGCTTTTGAACCGGATCTGTTTCCAGCTACACACGTGTGTCGATTGGGTCAACCTACGTAGCCAGCGCAAGGTCCTGACAGGCCTGTACTGACAGGCCTGCCAAAGAATGCAGAGATGAGTGTTTGAGTCATCAGGCGCCATCCCAGTTCCATCAAATACTCATCTGTCGCAAGCCAGAGGCCCACGCTGCCGCCGCTGCTGTGCCGTAAGCGCACGGCACAACAGTCCCACTGCAACTGGCAGGCTGGGCACCCACTGGCTTATCAACCGAATCAATTGAATTCGTTCCGTCGTGAGTTCACTGCTCGACGGCGTCCTGCGCCCAGCGGCGCCGCCAGGATGTATCTCTGTTCAGCGGCAGTGCGTTCTCGACGCCATCCGCGTCACCGCTGTCACCGCAATCACCTCCGCGCTGCCTCGGCGGCAGCCACGAGGCGCGAGAAGGTGCCGCCGGGGCGCGAGGACAGCTCCCCCGGGCGGCCCGACTCCACCAGCCGCCCCCGGTCCAGCACCAGCAGGCTGTCGCAGTCCATGATGGTGTCGATGCGGTGCGCGATCACCAGCAGCGTTCGCCTGGACAGAAGCAAGTCGAGGATCAGAATGAGACTTTAGGTTTGGGGATACACTGTGTATGAAATCCGGTGTTTTGGAGGCTGTCACAGTCCATGATAGTGTCGCTGCGGTGCGCAACCACCAGCAGCGCGTGCCTAGAAGGACAGCTGCACAGAAACTTCACAGTGTGGTTCAAATGCTAGGTGCTGAGGCTTCATTGCCGAGAGCTTGGACGGACCGACAGCCAACGGAATTTGGCAGACGTGGAGACACAGCCTGGTAACCCTGAATTCGTCCCCCGGGAAAGCAGCACTAAATGCCGCCGGGGTGTCAGCGCGCACGGCGACGCGCAGCGCCGTCTTGCTGAGCGCATCGGTCGTGCGGTCCATTGATGTGCATTGAAATTCCTATAAGACATCGAATCTGAGAAACACGTTGGTAAGAAGGGAGGCATACTTGATGCCGCCAGGGCCGTCGCCACGCACGGCCGCCCGCAGCGCCGTCTGGATGAGCGCGTCAGTCGTGCGGTCCACGTTGGCGGTCGCCTCGTCCAACGCCAGGATGCGCGCGTCCTGCAGCAACGCCCTGCGGCGGAGTGAGGTGGAAACCCGTGTAGGCAGAATTCGGGGCGAACCAAGAAGGGCAAGGTTGATGCGCGGTCTGCATCGGCGACCGCCGAATCGGACTGCATCGCCCTGCGGCAGATCGAGGTGGAAAGGGTTCAGACAGTGCAGTTTTTTTGTCAAAAGCCGAGCGAGGCCGAGCGCCAGGATGCGCAATTCCTGCAGCAGCGCCCCGCGACAGAGCGCAATGAAAAGCGTGTGAAGAACAGAAAGGTCTGAGGCGTCAACAGAAGCATGAGGCGGCACGCTGTGGGTTGCGCAGGGGTGCACATTCGATGGCACCCTGATCTGCTCCGATCTGGTGATTGAGGCGGACACAGAATGTGACACTGGGACAGCGTCGTCAAGGAGTGCAGCAAAGCAGAAATGCCAGACCAATCGGTGTTGTGTGAAGAGATGCGCACCTGGCCAGGCAGAAGAGCTGGCGCTGGCCGACGGAGAGATTGTTCAAAGGCTTCCGCCATGGCGGTGTGCAGGCCGCCGGCGGCATGACACTTCTTTTGAGTAGGTTCACTTACGAATTTGATTCCAAGTCTTCACCAGGGAAAGAAAACTTCTGTTGGATGAATTACTGGTGTGTCACTTGGCTTTGAGATTCGCTGTTGCCTGGCCATGCAGTGGGTGCCGGCCCACAGACAAGTCGTCTCCGGTTGCCGACATGGAAGCGTCCAAGCCGCCGGCGACCAACAACACTTCGGTCATATAGAAGCCATCAAATTGGCTTGAGGACTCGTTTTCACCTGGCCAGGCAGAACAGCTGGCGCTGGCCCACAGACAGGTTGTCCCCTGCTTCTGCCATGGAAGCGTCCAGACCGCCGGCGGCGGCGACGGCGGCGGTGAGCTGCGCAGCGCCCAGCGCCGCGGCCACGCGCGCCTCGGAATGCACCCCCGTCGGGTCCAGGTTGCTGCGCAGCGTCCCGCTGAACAGCACCGGGTCCTGTGGCGGCAGGAGAGAGTATATCAGAGGTTGGCAACTGGACAAAAGTTCTATGCGCCGCGGCATGTGCGCCTCTGAGTGCATCCCTGTCGGGCCCGGACTGCTGCGCAGGGTGCACCGGCCCAACCCTAAACCGGGTCCTGTGGCGGCAGGAATACAGGGTCTCAAATCCGACAGGAATGTCGATCGCATCATAGAGTCGACCGTCGGGGCCGGGTGCCGCTGGACAGCACCGGGTCATTTACCTTAACTTAGCGGCAGTACAACGTAACTGTCAGGGCAGGTCCGACAGGGAGCGATCCCAGCGTGAGCAGTCGTCAAGTCTGCTTTGCAGACACTTTGCTTGTATTCAATGCGTGCTCCTATCAGGTTCAAGGGTTTGTTGTCGCACAGATCAAGCTCAGACTCACCTGTGGGCAGACAGGCACTCTTTTTTTCATTTCTATTTTTCCAGTTTTGCACAATTGTCCTGATCTAGACTCCTAGGGCATTGTTGCTTATGTAGGAGTGGATCGGCCAGGCTGATGGACAAGAAATCAGCCCCCATCGATAGTACCAGGCAGAAACTCTGAACAGTGAACCGCATGCTTTGAATTTCAAGCTCACCTGGGGGATGATGGCCAGCTGGGAACGCAGCGCATTCAGGCCGATGGATGCGGTGTCAATCCCGCCAATGGTCACGCGGCCGCGCGTGACGTCGATCAGGCGGAACAGCGCCAGCATGAGGCTGCTCTTGCCGCTGCCGGTGCGGCCGACGACGCCGCACGATGCGCCGCCCTGCAGCGGATGATTTCGTTGAGGCAAGTAGGCACTTCGCAATGCCGCATGGAAGAGGGACAAAACGAGACCGTCTCTCCTCCATGATTGATACACCTTCAGGCAAAGCTCGTCACACATGGTGTCGCCACGAGCTAATCACATGCGCATGCATCATCGGCACGCACCTCGACGGTGAAGGTGAGGCCCGACAGCACCGGCGGCAGCCCCGGACGGTAACGCGCCGTGACGTCCTGAAATTCGATGGTGCCGCTCCCCGGCCAGGCCCTGCACATTAAATGGTTGCTTTTAAGGAATCCAAGGAATCCTGCAACTCTGGGGTGCCCCCAGCCCCTGCGAAAATGCTCACACGATCGGCTGTCGAAGGGTCTGCAATCAAAGCAGCGGTTTGCCGCCTGTAGTGCTGGACAAGATACAGATGAAGATGAAACGCGCTTTGGCGGCGGCGGCGCGCCGTCGGCAACACCAGGCGGCTCCTGCGGCAGGTGCGTGTACTGCAGCACCCGCTCCACTGACGTCATGTCGTTCTCTGCCTCCGCCGTCTGCGCTCATCACAAACCGAATTGGTTACTCTGTGAATTTATTGAGCGAACGCAGACAACTGGGATTGCTGAAAAGTCATCTGGACAATGTTGGTCGAACTGCTGGATCGATAGAAACATTGGCACCTGCCGAGTCGCCCACTGCAGCAGCCCGCTCAGCTGCAGCGTGTAGCTCAGCGCCAGGCCCACCAGCCGTGTCGACACCTGAAGGACGGCCCACTACGTCAGAAACAGCAGATGCGCGCTTGAAGATTAGCCCCCATAACATTTGCTTGTCATTCCAGGTACCTTACCGACGTTTGATTGTACGGGTGCAGGCGTCAACGCAGCAGGTGCCTGCCAGCGGCAACGTGTGGGCCGGGGCCAGTGGCCATGCAGAAAGAGCTCCCGGTGGCGCAGCACCGCACCTTGTGCCGCAGCGCCATCGCCATGTACGCCGCAGCCATCAGCACTACAGCCGCAACCAGATCCAGCCGGAAGCCCACCCTGCAGCGGCCATAAAAGCTGTGAGGGCCAGTGCTATGCAAACTCGCCCACATGTCGGAGTTCTGCTTCTGCGCCAGCAAGACGCCATCCTGGCAATTTCAGGCAGCGTGCAATCAGAGAGATGACAGCGTTCTGTGTTGCATTACGGATGGTTTCAATTTCGTCACTCCGGGCCAGGGGCGATGTTGGACTTGTCACTATGCGCACCAGCGTGCGGTAGAGATGTAGGCGAACCACCAGGCGCCGTTGCCGTCCAGCTCTGCAAGGAAGGCCGCCCTAAAGCGCTCCCCAGCGGCGTACGCCCGGATCGTCGGCAGCCCCTGGAGTATAACAGACAGCTTAAGATGTGATACAAGCTCACAGTGAGGGTTGCGCATCTGAGGAGTTGAAGCCGTTGCAAGCTTGCGGGGAGACGGGCTGCAGCATCAGCAACAGTGAGGAGGTGGCAGATTTGGGAGGCATCGAGGGCAGGTGTCAACGTACTTTGTTATACCGCATTGAGCAGAGCTGTTCTACGAGACAGGCACACCAAACCTTCGAATGAGGCGCGAAGAAAGGCGTACCTTCAGCGCGGCGGAAAAGGAGGCATAGACAGGCGAGCGGGTGGTGCCCTCGAAGCGCTTGACCTCCCGGCTGGTGGTCACGTAGCGGCGGCGTACCCACCAGAACACCGCCAGGATGGGGACGAACAGCGGGATGACAAACGGCACTGCAATCGCCACCAGCACCAGCGCGCCTGCGGGCCTCCAGAATGAGGTTGAGTATCACATAGGAAGATGACCAGAAAAGAACGTAGGAAAAAGCCTGGCACGGCAAACACCACCGGCATCAGCACGCATGCGGTAAAAGACGCAAGTCGTTGAGTGCAGTATGGACACAGAACGTATGATACTTCGCATGCGTCTTTGCCTGCAAGCGAGGCAGGTGCAGAAAACAATTCGACAGCGCGGAAGACAGAGTGGTCCGCATGGATGAAGAGGCGCGATTCCTGCGGACCGAGTGCCGGTCGTCATGGCGGCCCTTGCGGCCGCCATCAGCCAGAACGGAAAGTGCCCTCTCGGTCAAGTTGCACAGCAAGGACGTACCCAGAACCATGAAGGAGCTTTGGAGCGCGTCGAACAGCACTTGGGGCAACCATTCGTCGACGATCCCCTGGTCCTTTGAGAAGCGGTTGACAATGCGCCCAGTGGGGTTGGTGTGGAAGAAGCGCAGCGGCGCGTAAAGTACCCTATAGGGTTCAGGATGCATGGTTTGGTCATAACGCTGGCAGCCAGTGATGCGCATGTGAGGGACATTGAGTGGAGGAGGCGCAGCGGCGCGCGCAGCACCCTGTAGCGATAATGCACAGCAGGTGTGCAAAGTGCAGCAGGTCAGACGAGACAACGACCTGCAGCAACAGAAGCCTGCAATGAGCAGGCTTCGGAAGCCCAGAATGCGAGCGCAAAGGTCAGATGTGCAGGCAGCAGTGGGCGGAGGTGTTCAGCGGGTGACACCGCCACGACGGCTGTGAGAACCCACAGGACTGCTGTCTCCAGCAAGTGACCGCTTGCGAGCCAGCACATGCACCTACCTCTGTCGATATTTCAGTCAGCACGGTGCTCTGCACATAGCGGCGGGCGCACCGCTTGGCCATGGTGTCGTGCATGCGGGTGCCGGCCGTCAGGGCGGCATGGAAGAAGAGGAAGCTGCGGAAGAGGCTGATGACCATCACGCTGCTGCTGAAGATGGCGTATGTGTACTCCCACCTGCGGCAGCAGGTTTGCTTATGTCATGGATGCATCTTGGCAGGTGTGTAAACCGGGCGTACTGCGGAGGGGGTGCCAGGCATACATCCTTGAACTGTAGAGAAGAAGCGAATCAAAATGAGGAAAGCTAAAGCTAAAGCAATCTTCAACAGTGCACTTGGCGTCCCGTTGCACCGGCTGGGTGCAAGACGCCTAGGTGGCAACATGAGGAAGGTACATTGATTCTATCGAACAGGCAACAAGGGGGACACACTTGGCCTCCCGCTGTTCGGAGCGGGAACGAGACGCCCAGATGGCGAGCCAGTACTGGCTGGCCAGAAAGACCGCCTGCCCCACCACCATGCACGCTGCCAGGATGCCGACCTTCAGCGGCCCCGCATACCGCGCAAACTCGCCGTAGACGCGCATACCCAGGCCGCCTGGATGACGTGATTCAGGGATTCCAGCATCTGCGTGAGGCTCGTGAGCCGCCTTTGTGTAGGAGGAAGCTTGGATGAGGGGGCTGAATCGACAGCAGGGTGCAGCGCCGCAGGCTGACCATCACACGACAACTGCAAGGCGGCAGAACAAAGTCAGAACACAAATCAGCGACAGGCGGCGGCAAGCGAGCATTCTTCAGTTGCAGACTGTGACATCTTTACACACCCTTGGCGCTGTGCTCGACGGCGACGAGCGCGCCGCCCGCCGTCTTGCGCTGCTCTTCCGCTTCCTCCGCATCCTCTGCTTCCTCGCCGTCCGAGCCAGAGACCTCTCCGTCGCTGCCTGCCCCTTTATCGCCACCGCCGCGGACGTCGTCACCCGCGGGCGGCTCAGCGACGTCGCCGCGCCCTGCGCCGAAGGCAGTCCTGGCCGCAGCCCGCCGCCGCACGAAGGACGGCCGTGTGAAGGACTTGCCGAGGCTGGACAGGCTGAAGGCAGCGCCGCTGCCGCCGGACCTGCTGCTTCCGCCGCCGCCGCCGACGCCGCCGGCATTATCGTTCCGGCTGCCGGGCCGCAGCCGCGTGCCGAGCCGCCAAACACCGCCGAAGGAGGTGCCGCCACCGGCGGGCTGTCTGCTGCCGAGGCCGGCGCCGACGCTGTAGTTGCGGGCCAGGCCGCGCTCAGTGGCGTCTGCTGAACCCGGCTTCCCGCTGCACACAGGGAATCACATGTCAATTTCGAATAAACGGAACCTTTGAGCCGACGGCGACTGTGTACATCTGGTGGCAAGTTTTTTGTATGACGACGCGCAGGACTGGAAACTGCATGGACGGAGCATTGCACATCTTGTTGCAGAGGCAGCGAGGGCCGATCTATTGCAGCACGTCAGTCAGTCCCTGACGGTGGGCACATACCCGCTGGCATCTGCTGGGGAGGCTGCCTCCCCGCCGTCTGTCACTGATCCGGCTGCCGGCGCCTGTCCGTTCGGCACGCTGCCTGGCTGCGGCTGTGCCGTCACCGGCGGCGCGGCCTGCTGCCCCGCCGGCACTTCGCCCGGCATGCACTCCTCGATGCTGACCTGGCGCTTCATGTTGTTGTCGTACGCTTCATCATCCAGCTCCGCCTCTGCAGCACGCATTAGTGAAATGAGGTGACTGATAGTTGGTCACCGCTATTGAATGCTTATTCGGATGCATGGTTGCAGACCTGATCCAGGCGGCATGAGGACATGTTTGCTTTTGTTATCATCATTCAGTTCCGACCGCTTGGACAGCCATCCCGTGGCATGGAAAACCTCGGGGCGCGTGAAGACAGATGTTGTATCGACAGTCGTCAAGTTGGCATGCGCGCCTGCCGGGATGTGCAGCTCGGAGAGCTCCAGGGCCGCCAGCTCGGCGAAGGTGCCGGCGGCGGTAATGCGACCGCCGCGCAGCACCAGCAGCCGGTCGCACGCGGGCAGGTACTGCCGCTGGTGCGTCACCAGCACCCGTGTGGCGCCTGCAGAGGCAGGTTTGACAGGTTTCATTCGTGAAAGCAATTGTGTTGTTTGGTAGCACCAGCAGCCGGTCGCACGGAGGGAGGTACTGCCGCTGGTGCGTGACCAGCACCTGCATGGCGCCTGAAAAAGTACAGGTGGTTTGATATCCTTGGAGAATAGACGACTTGGGAGCAGCAGCAGCTGGCCGCACGCGGGGAGAGGTGTACGGAAGCCATTGTGAGGGTTTTAGTAGAGCCTATCGTGTGCAGATTAAACACCTGATCAGGGAATACATGCGGGCTTTAGCGCAGGCACGGTGCTGCGATGCGCTATCTCAAGCTGTAAACCAGATATTCCCTTCAGTACGCAGATTGACAGACCACCCCGAATGCCCTTGTAGCAATGCCGGCAGCCGCACCTGCCATGAGGCCGGCAGGGCCGATGCACTTGTCGAACAGCACGCGTCCCACGCGGGGGTCCACTGCCGACAGCGGGTCGTCTAGGAGAGCGACGTCCGGACGCGCGTACGCCGCCCTTGCTAGTGCAAGCCGCGCCTTCTGCCCGCCTGCAAGAGCGAAGGGTCTCGTGAAACAAGTGTACAAGTGGAAGTCAGATCCACTGAGGGTCGGGCTGACGCGCTGGTCCACCGCCGACAGCGGGTCGTCCAGCAGGCCTACGTCCGGCCGCGTGTATGCCGCCGGCGCCAGCGCCAGCCGAGCCGTTTGGCCGTCTGCAAGCAAATAGTCTGACTTCAAAATATGTACAAGTGAGGGCCAGCCGTGCATGCGCTGCCCCCGCCAGCGCCAGCCACGCCTTCTGTCTGCCTAAAGGATGGCGAAGATGCGGCTTGGTACACTGGCCTTGGGCGACAGAATTGCTGGAGGTCGACAGTCACTGAAGATTGACACAGGGACATGTCAATGCCCCAGAATGCAGACACTTTCCCTAACGACTCCAGTTGTAACCCAGGCAGTATCGCGCGGGACTGCACGCGCAAAATGTCCTTGTTGCGTGCAGCATGCCTTTGCGATCTGAGGCAAGCAGTTGATCAGCCAGCTATCGACATTAAACGCGCATGGCAGCAGCAGCTGGGCCGCAGCTGCGCACCTGACAAGTTGATGCCGCGCTCGCCGAGCTCGGTGGCGTCGCCCGCCGGCAGCGACTCGATGTCGTCCGCGAGTGCGCACGCCGCCACGACCGCCGCATAGCGTTTCGGCTCCAGCAGCAGCCCAAAGGTGATGTTGTCCTGCAAGTGGGGCGAATATTGAATATGAGCATGAGGCATGATGCATGATGTATATCATCACTGCGATCGAAGCTCGGTGTTACATACCGGCGGCGGCTCTGCCAGGCGAGCAGCATATGCACTTATGCATCGCTTGGCTGCTAGCTTGCTGGTTGGCACGCTGCGGGGCGCTGCAGGCGGAGGCGCTCTGGGTTCAAACGAAGTCATGATTACTGGCCCCGCAGCGTTTTGGTTCAATCACCTGCACAGTGCCGGCGACCACCCAGGGGACCTGACAGCAGTAGGCGACGCTGCCGGAGACCAGCGGCCCGCTGCCCGCGCCGCCGCCGCCGCCGCCTGCCGCCGCCGCAGCGCCGCCAATGGGCTGCAGCTCTCCCAGCAGTGCCGCCAGAATGGACGACTTGCCGGACCCCACCTGCCGCAGGTACGTCAGTGTTCAGGGTTAGTGGCGACGTTGGAAGCGACTGCAGGCATGATGTGCAACACAGGCCCAGCTTTTTCAACGCAGCAGTGTCAGATTGCCAGCATGGCTGCAGATCCCCATCCGGAAATCCCACAGGGTAACAACCAAATTTTAAAGGTGCACGGGTGGCTTCAGGAGGC
>JAABUM010005164.1_pt1 | contig 13954 bp, 26 predicted proteins | sample 5559161 | NCBI WGS metagenome assembly JAABUM01 (sample SAMN10711868, study PRJNA513369) | rock metagenome | isolation source: Antarctica rocks | place: Antarctica: Victoria Land, Siegfried Peak nord
GCCGGTGCTCCTCGCTCAACGACGGCCACCTGCCCTTGCCGCCGCCGCCGCCCGCCTGCCGCGCCTCCTGCCGCTCCTCCTTGTCCTTCCGCAGCTCCTGCGCAATTTTGATACGAAGAATGAGATACAAGGTAACAATATCACTGTGTGCGCCTCCTGCCGCTCCTCCCTGTCCTGCCGCAGCTCCTGCGTAACACATGACCCTTACAACACATGGAATGCTCACCCTTGGACGTCCCATCAGATCCCTCAACTGCAACTCCCCTTCAACTCCCCTGGATGTGCGCATCGCTGCTGCACTCGACTAAGGATGATCAAACGAAGAAGCGAGGTCTTCAACCGCCCCTTATGTAGCGCACCTCGATGGCGAGCTTCTCCAGCGCGTCCCAGTCAACGTTCTCCAGGTCGAACTCCGAAGCCGGCTCCGGCGAGTCAAAGTCGCTGCGCGCCCGCTGCCGAGGCGCCTTCTGCCCCTGCGCCGCCTGCTGAGCCTGCTGCGCCTCCTGCTGCTGCTGCTGCTGCTGCTGCTGAGCTCGCTGCGAGGTCGGCTTGCAGACCGGGCACGACGACATCGACCCCTGCCCACCATCAGCAAACGAGCATGGTTGCATGTTGCGCGATGATGCCTTCTGGGCATGCAATCATTCCGGTAGCTGGGAAGACGGCGGTGTGAATGCGTTGAAACAGAGAGATGCAGCGCGAGAACTTTCACAAAATTGTTCAAATAGGAGAGGCAACTCACGTTGTCCAGCTGGACGATTCCGCGGCCGCCGCACTTGGCGCAGATGGCTGGGACGCTGCGCCGCCGCCGCGGCATGCCCATGACCATGCGCACCGTGCGCACCTGGCCCTCTGGCAGCGCGATCGGCGGCCGCCGCCGCCGCCGCACCCGCACCGTCCCGTCTGCGTCGCTGCCGCTGCCGGGTGTGCCGCTGCCGACGCCGCCGTCCGCGGCTTTGCGGCTGCTGCTGTTGCTGCTGCTAGCGCCGCCGCCAGTGGCACCGCTGGCGCTGGTGGCGTTGCTGTCAGCGGCTTTGGGGCTGCTACTGCTGCTGCTGGCGCCGCTGCCGGAGGCGCCGTTGACGCCGGAAACATCGCCTTCTGTGGCGCGCTGCGGCGTTGCCGGCAGCTGCATGTCCTGGGCTGCCTTGCTCTGACGGCGCGCGGTCGGCGGCGGGCCTGAGCCGGCAGCGCTGTCGGCGCCCTCAGGAGATTCATTGGATGGCGCTCCGCTGCCGCTCAGAAGCCTCCCGTTGCTGTCGCCGTTGCGCTCCCATGGCTGCGGGACTACTGGTCGGCCAGCGGCCGCAGTGGTATTGGCCCCCGCGGTGGAGTCGCCACTATTGTTGCTGCCGTTGCTGCTGCTGGCGTCGCAACCGCTGGCGTCTGTGCCGCCGCTGGCTGCCTGCTGCCGAGCCGCCGCTTCTGAGGCCGCATCTGCGTTTGTGCCGGCAGTGCTGCCATCTGTCTGGACACCCTGCGTGATCGGAGTAGCGGCTCCGCTGGAGGCTGCAAGAGGCGCGAGCCAGCTGCCTGTGCCAACTGCCGGCCTTTTCCCGCGTGGCATGCTGCGGCGAGGCTGGCGCTGCTCCGACGCATGGGCCGACAGCCGCCATCGTTGCCTGCCGCCGCAGCCCGGCTGCAGTACGGCCCATTGCGTCAGCAACGATTCCAAATCAGCCACTGCTACATGCACTGACCTCAATCTTGCCATTGAATAGCCACTGAATGACAAGCGCTGCGAGGGAGGCGAGGTGGGCCGCACCTCGGCGGCAAGCGTGACGCGCCAGGGATTAAACCTGTGGTCTTGCAGGCCAGAAACCACACCGTTCATCTCTCCCTTGCATCAGCAGCGCCATTGCTCACTCCCATGCATGAGTCGCAAGCTTATGTCCCTCATGCAAAGTAGCATTCTCGGCAACGCGCCAACGATTGTCGCCCAATGAGCATGAGCGCAATTGCAACGACTCCTTAATCCTAAACGAATACACAAGCGTCTCTCAAAGTTTTCTACGGATTGAAAGCAGTGTGCAGGCGGTCAAAGGTACTAACATCCGCGCTTATCGCCACACCACGGTCTGCCACTAACAGAAAATCTGCTTACAAGTGTTGTGAAGAGTAGCGTCGCTTGCAAATGCAAAGACGGGTTCGGCGCGGCGGGCCGGCTGAGATCTAAAGCCAATCGCCGCTGGAATTTGCCACGTCATCTGGGTCGTCCGAATTCTGTTTCAACCATGAGAGCCCCACTTTCATTGGAAAAGACAGCAGAAAGAACGATCTAAAAGTTTCGAAAGAATACAGCGCTGATGAATGCAGAACCCCCACAGAATGATGGGCTGAACGGAGTTCTTGACCCTGCACGCATGTGACAGCCCTGAAGTACTAGCATTGCTGCGGTGCGCTGTGTGCATGATGGTGCGGCGGCAGGATCTCCATGCCTCATGTCGCCGCCCTGCGCCATAGAAGCAGCTCACACTTCACATCTTTGTCTGCAATGCTACCAGGCTCACAGTTGTCTGACAGCTCGAGGCTTAGCTGGCATGCGCTCACTTGCACAGTCTGCATTCTCGCTTTCATTCATGCACGCATGCACAGGTGGGTGATAAATGCTGCCCACCTGGCGGGGGTGCCCTTGCGGCGATTTCGCGGCGGCGTGGGCGGCAGCATCGGTGCCGCGGCCTTCTTCGCTGCCGCGGCCGGTCGACCGCGCTTCCGCCCTGTCGCCGGCCGAGTCGGCGGCGGCGGGAACAGTGATCCGCCCAGCTTCTGCGCCGCATGACGCTTTGCCGGCTTCTGCGCACGCGCAGCCAATAAGGTCTCCTTTCGTTTCCTCTGAGTGTCAGCTACCTCTTGCGTGCGACCTTACCTTCAGGCTGACAAGATTTGCAAGTACAGCAACCCTCGATCAAGCTTGATAACCCTCGATCAAGCTTGATATGCACCTGACATGCAGATCAATACTTGCAAAAAGACAACAGTATCTGTCGTACCTGAGGGCTGCCTGAAGGCTCCCGCGAGATCTCCCGATTGGGCCGCCCCGGCAGCGCCTGCGCGGGCGACTCTGGCGCTGCGACCGCCGCGATGGCGGCCGCGACGGCCCACGCCGCCGCCGCCAATGACTTGCCGCGCCCCGGCGAGCCCAGCGCTGCGCCGCCGGCTGCCTCGGGCGCACTTGACGGCCGCTGCGGCGACAGCCAGCTGTTTGGCGGCAGCGCCGTGGCCTGCGCCCGAGGCGGCGACTGCGGCGGCTGGTGCCAGGGATGCTCTGCTGGTCCCGCTGGCCGCCGGGGCCCAGGCTCCTGCTTGGGCTGCGGCCGCAGCGGCAGCTGCATGCGCGCCTGGTCGGGCTGCAGCGGCTGCTGCGGCTGCAGCCGGTGCAGGTGCGACTGCAGGGTCTCCAGCTGCGCCGCCGCCGCGCTGTCCTGCTGCTGGCGCAAGGCGCCGGCGCCGCTCCAGCTGCGGCCATCCAGATCCGCTGCTGCTGGCCCGGAAGGCGGCACCGCCGCCAACTCCGCTGCCGCCTGTTCACTGGCCAGCCGCGGCAGCGCGCCGGGCCCCGCTTTGTCCGAGCTACCATCGGCGGCTGGGCTACCCGGCTGCTGATGAGGCTGGCGCCGTCCAGGGGACACCAGCGGCGCGGCGGCGGCAGAGTGCTCGCCGCCCATGTCGCCGCCACCGCTGTCGTTGGCAAAGCTGCTCCAGGGCGTGCCGCGCGGCGCTGCCGCGAGCGTAATGCTGCTGCCAGTGCCCGCCGGAGCGTCGCCAAACCAGCCGCTGCCGCCGTCGAACCAGCCGCCGCAGACGCTGCCGGCGGAGCCAGCCTGGCCGGTGTTGGTGCTGCCGCCCTGCGCCGCCGCCTCGTCCGCGGAGGTCGCCAGCGGATCTAGAGCCAGCGCCGCCACCAGCTGCGGCGATGTCATGCGTTGCAGCTCTGTCACCTCGTCCCTGCAAGACGTACACGCATCAGTCAGGTTGGTGTTTCCAAAGCTTCCCCCTCGAATCAACACAGCCTCACTACTGATGACAAGATTATTGACACACTCGCTGTGACGGTGTCTGCGTCACTCCAGCACCTATGTTGCTGTTGGACGGCTGGCGTGTTCCAACATAGGCACGTGAGTCACCTGTACTGCGAGGCGTCAAAGTTGGTCTGAACACGGCCGCTCTCGCCGGACTGCGCGGCCTTGGCGAGCGCCGCACGGTCGTAGGCGCGCGCTGCGGCCGCCTCCGTTGCGAAAAAGCCCAGGTGCACCTGCATGCAAGTACAAGCCAGATCCTGAGGAGGCCAGTCTGCGTGCATCCGATGAACACATGGAAATCGGATATGTCAGATTTGATGCGTTTCAGGACCGAGCCGTGTTGTTCCGGTACCGCTGCGTGCGCATGCCCACCTGCTTGCCAGCGGCGTTGATCTGCGCATGCCAGCGGCCGGTCGCACGCAGCAGGCTGACGCCGCGGTAGTTGCTGCTGTGGCCGGGGCCCTTGCGGGCGCGCGCCCGAAGCTCCGCCACCATCTCCGTGAACGACAGGCCTGTATGACAGGTGTGTGCATCGTGAGAGACGACAACAGATGAGCCTTGATGCACCTCTGCTGCCTGGAGAGAAGCGCACAGGGTCGCCATGCCCACACACAGCACGCAGAGGCAGCGCAGTGAGGTGCACCGAGGCATCCTCCGCCGCGATGCATGTTGAGAACTCATGTCGACAGCTCACTGTCAAGAAAACACAGAAGCATCAGGCGCGCACCCGTCAGCACATTCATCTCGCCGGCGTAGTTGCCTTTGTCGAAGTTTGTGCGCGCCGCGGCGCCGTCCTTGTTGATGGCGGCGCGGTCGAACGCCGCCGCCGCTGCCTCCTGCGTGTCGTGGTCGCCCAGGCTGGTCGTGCGCCCGTTGGCCGATATCTGCATTGACATGACAGAATATTTGATCCCGAGTGACGCGCTGCGTGTGATGCCTCATGATGGTGATCACTGAGGAGCGGCCTTCGCATGCAAGACCGGCTCTGCCGCATGTCTGTGTTGGATTTCAGACCTCCTCGAGGCTGTGCAAAATGCCTTCGTCGCTATTTTGCGCGGTTGAGAGCATTCTCAAGCATCGAATACTGCTGCAGACACATGCAGTTTGCGCAGGTGACCGCAGCGACAGGGCGCACTTTCACACCTGTGCGCGCCACTTGCCGGTGGGCCGGAATAGCGTCACGCCGCGGTAGGGGCTCGATTTTCCCATCGTGCTGCGGTGGGCCGTCAGGCAGGCTGTTTGCTACTCTCAGAGTCCAGAGGACGTGGCTGTCAGCAGCCGACCTGCAATCTGGCCGCAGGTGTTATTCGATGCCGTCTGGACGGAAGCGCATGTGTTCATCAGTCCTGGAAGACGGAGCCTGGCACCAGAAGCGCATCAATGCCACACGAACAATAGTGGCATCGCCATATTTGATGCATGCTCTGGCGATGAGGCTGTGCCATCGATGCAGCAGAGACGTTTGATTGCATCATTGGGTGATGTCTCGCATTGTTTGGATGTCACGCATGGCCGCACTCAGAGTCAGCCATCGATGTGCAGCAAACGTACGACCAGGCCTGTGTGACCGCCGATCCATGGCGAGACCCTTCCTAAAGCCAGATCGTATGGTTGCTCACCTCCTATCGTTGCTGCGCGATGCAATCCGCTCGCTGCAGGCGATACGGAATGTATATACAGCTGATGGTTAGGGGGCACACAGTCGCTGATTCCGGACGCTGCGAGCTGCAGCGCCGCCCGCAGCAGCTCGGAGTGATTGTGATGATGATCTGGTCGCTGCTGGTAATGAGTGCTGGGCCACGACTGGTGTGCACCGCCTCGCAGCGGCAGCCGAATCTGCCTCCAGTTGCACACAACATCGACCCCGAATGAAACATGCACGTGGAGCGCAACGTTCAATGCGGGTGCAGTGCCGCATTTACAGCGTTGCATCACATCTCGAGATAGAGAAAGCTTCATGGCTTCTCTGGGCGTCACCTTCGCAGCTCCCGCCGTGCTCAGGCAGCTCGGCGGCAGCAGTCGCTGTGGGCATCGGTGTCTGTTCCGGAACCCACTTCCCAGCTTTGCGCGGCGCTTCGCATCAGCACGTCCTGCTGACGCATCACTGGCTTCCGGTGCGTCATTCAGAATGTCGGGGCGACAGATTGCAGCCAGTCGGAGGGCGCGCATGGCGCGCGCCACCGCGCAGGCGCAGGGCGCTGAGCTTGCGGACCTTGACGACTTCGACGGCCAAGTCATCGACGCAGAGATCACTGACAATCGCATCCCAGTGACGGTGCGGCACTCTATCTGGCTGTTGGGGAGCACATGCACTGCAGTCAGCGCCAATGCATGCACTGCGGGCAGCGCCAGTGCATGCCTGTTGCAAGAGAAATGTGCAATCGGTGGGCTCCACGATCTTGATGGTCACGCATTAAATCAATCTGCAGGTCATCACCGGCTTCCTGGGCTCGGGCAAGACGACGCTGCTGAACAACATCCTGACGCAGGACCATGGGCAGCGCTTGGCGGTCATCGAGAATGAGGCGAGTATGCCAAGTCTGCCAGATGTAAACCCTGATGTGGTTTCATACATGCCTGTGCTGTCAATTCCTTACTGCTGCAGTGGTTGGAGCTGACTGATGTGACCGACAATCCACTGGCAATCAGCGCGAGGCCTGGCGGCATGCGATGGCACTGCTGGACGGAGTTAGGAGCATGTCGGCCGTGCAACATCCCCCAGGTGCGACATTGCCATGCAGATGAAGGCGATAAACAGTCAGCGGAAAAACCAAACGTTGCTGCTGCCGCGGCGCAGGTGGGCGAGATCGACATCGACAGCGAGCTGGTGGCGAGCAGCCAGCGGCTGGACGGGAAGGAGGAGGCGCGCATCATGATGCTCAACAACGGCTGCCTGTGCTGCACCGTGCGCGACGACCTCGTCGACATGCTAACCGAGCTGGTAAGCCTCTGGCTAACACATCGACTTCATGCTGCCTCCGGGTGCCTTCCACAGGTATGTTGAGCACACGACTGGGCATACGATATAACCTGAAGCGCCTTGCCGCCCACAACATTGTGTGACCCGGGAATCACGCGCCTCAAAACCACGCTTGCCAGCACCTGCCTCCCTCTGATCTCGCACTTGCGGAATTGCAGGCCGGCCGGCGGGACGAGTTTGACCGTGTGGTCATCGAGACCACGGGCCTCGCGTCGCCGGCGCCCATCATCCAGACCTTCTTCCTGGACCCAAATATGGCGGACAACGTGCGCCTGGACGGGGTCGTCACGCTGGTGAGGCGCTGCAATTTGAACAACTGGAGATTCTGATTGAATGATGCTCAGTCGGGAACATGTGCGACCGACTGAGCGTGTGTTACTGCCTCTGACCATGTGAAAGCTGTGTGACAAGCAGTAGGATAGCTGCCTGGCTGGAGGGCTGATTGTAGGACTGAAACGAGGATGTGACCACGTGACCCACAACCAACGCACCCACCCCCAAACATCTGAAGTCATCGTGCGAAAACCCCCAGGTGGATGCCAAGCATGTGGGGCAGCACCTGGACGAGGAGAAGCCGGGCGATGCAGTGAACGAGGCGCTGCAGCAGATCGCCTACGCCGATCGCATTGTGCTCAACAAGACCGACCTGGTGCGTCCAGTCGGACCTGAACCTCGAGGCCAACACTAGCGGGAAAGGTACTCTATATCGTGTCCACAACACCGACCTGGTGCGCCTATATGCCATGCAAGACGCCAGTGCCATTCGACTCATCTTCTTCCTGCATCAATGCCTCTGCTAGGTTAGTTGTCTCCCTAATGGAAGTCTGCAGGTCGTGCATGTTCTTTCATATACACACTTGGCTCTGTTTCTGCTGCGGGCGAGCGCGGCGAAGGTGGAAGAGCGGCTGCGGGGCATCAACATCATGACGCAGATTGTGTGCGTCCCGAAGCATATGGTCGAGGCATTCCTCTAGAATCGTATTCCCAGGTGAGCTCGGCGGAGGTGCAGGAGCTGAACGGGACGGCTGCGGGGCATCAACATAATGGCGCAGATGTGCAGATGCTGAGACTGAGGCGGGGTCCTCATGATGCCTGCAACCACTTCTGCTGCAGGTCAGCGCGGCGGAGGTTGAGGGAGTCGATCGTAGGCTGCGGGGCATTGTTAGCATGGCGCATATCATGCAGAAGCTTGTGCCATACGTATTAAACACCCTAGCATGTCGACATGTATTCACAGCTGAGTGCAGTAGAGGTAAAGGAGCTGGAGGATGGCTGCGGGGCATCAACAGAATGGCGCAGATACGTAAATCACTGAAACTGCGGGGTCCTGATTATGCGCGCACGCGCCTTTGACATCGGTTACCCCTGCAGAGGTGGAGGAGCGGGAGGGGCGGCTGTGGGACATCAACAGCATGGCGCAGATGGTGCAACGCCGTGCCGCATTGTCCAACCTTTTTCTTGTCACACTCCCTGCCGCAGGTGACCCCTGCGGAGGTGGAGGAGCTAGAGGGGCGGCTGCGGGGCATCAACAGCATGGCGCAGATGGTGCGGGCGGAGCGCGCCAATGTGGGCGTCGACTATGTGCTCGGCGTCGGCGGCTTTGATCTGGACCGCGTGGAGGGCGAGGTGTGCATGCTGAAGAACCATGTAAATGCAATGTTGCATCTATTAGCCGTGACGAATTGGAGCAATGGTGGGGCCGAGCGCGCCAACGTGGGCGTCGGCTATGTGCTTGGCGGCTTTGACCTCGACCGCGTGGAGGGCGAGAACACGACTGCTTGCATGCTCCATGTTCGATATCGCTGTGGGTGGTTGACTACGTGCTTGGCGTCGGCGGCTTTACTCTGGACCGCATGGAGGGCGAGGTGCAGCCTTGTGAAGTTCAATAGATTTACTGCATCATTAGGGGCCTGTTTGGGGGATTTGATGTTGTGCTTGGCGTCGGGGGCTTCCACCTCAACCGCGTCGGCGGCGAGGTGCGTGCTGAATGACATCGAGCGGCCGTCTGCTGATCTAAACCCTGCCAGAGGCTGGCATGTCGCTCGCACAGTCGTGCAAACCTTGTGTCACACGACGCAGCCGCAGCGGGACACCACGTCGGCCACAGCAGCGCGCAGCTCAAGGCTCCCACGTTCATCGGCTGCAGGTGAACCCAGAGCTGCTGAAGCAGGAGGCGCACAGGCGCCACGAGCACGAGCACGAGCACGATCATGACCACAGCCACGAGCACGAGCACGATCACGGCCACGACCACAGCCATGACCACGACCACGACCACGCCGGCAGCCACGCGCACGCGGAGTCGTCCGGCGACGTGCACAGCCATGACCACGAGCACAGCCACGGGCACGACCACGTGCACGACGACCGGGTGTCCAGCGTCAGCATTCAGATCGACGGCGACATGGACCTGGAGATGGTGCGCATCGTGCTGCAGCTTTGGCGCATGTGATCAGCGCACCTTTCCAGCAGGATGTCTGATGCTCACCAGAGACAGCGGGAACAGCGTCAGCAATCAAATCGATGGCAACATGGAGCCGGGGATGGTGCGCTGTCGCTGTTCAGGGTATAGGATTACTGCAATTGCGCTGGGCCGCATCTTACTGGGAGGCCTCCCATCCGCTTGACAGCATGTCAAGTGGCGGATGGCTGCATGCAGATGGTTAGCAACCTGTCGTGGTTAGATTCAAGATAGAATCAAGGACTCCCATCTCCAGCACGCTTTGGTGGAAACAGCAATGTGTGCGTCTTCCTGTGGGGCTGAAATGTGGGGCTTGTGATCTTGCCGCAGCATTCTGCATTTTCTTCCAGTCTCCCGCTTGCTTGGAAGTCTAAAAGATAACCAAATAAGGAGGCCACGGGTCCCACTGCAAAAACCGCAAAGCAGGGAGCCGTGGCATGATACGGAGAGCTTCTTGCATGGCCTGATCTGAAGTCAACGTGTGCGCGGCGGCGCAGGTGAACCACTGGCTGGGCAGCCTGATCCAGGTGCGGGGGGAGGACCTGTACCGCATGAAGGGCGTCCTCGCCATCGCCGGCTTCTCCGACACCTTCGTCTTCCAGGTGACCCGCGCTGTCATCCCTGCTTTCTGATGCTACCTGTAATTTGGCATTTGGCATCAGTGCAAAGCCATGACGCTCCTGCCGCCAAATCCATGCCTCAATCTTACAGGGCAATCCCAGTTGCGTGGCCTTGCCTGCAGTGAGCACTGCCTCGGAGATCTGTGGGCAATTGTAACGCGTGTTCAGGCGCGTGCTGGGTCCACGAACGGCTGCGTGACAGCATGCGCCACCAGTTGTAGGGGGAGAGCCTCATATCTGCACCCTCATATGTCGCCGGGACACCCGCCTCCGACATCTTTGTGTTCGTGTTGGACTGCAGGGCGTGCACAGCCTGTTCGAGGGGTCGCCGGCGCGGCCGTGGGGCCCCAGCGAGAAGCGCACCAGCCGCATGGTCTTCATTGGCCGCGAGCTGGACGGCGAGCTGCTCAAGGTTGGCTAGAATTAAAAGTGCTGACAATTATCAAGGAATCGCTCACGAGTCACCAAGAGGCATGCCCAGTAAATGTCCATGCGCAAGGTTCATCAAGAAACCACTCTCAGCATGAGCGTCCATGATTCGCATCCTCGTCAGCCGGGTTCTGCTTCTTGCGCGTCCAAGAAAATCTGCGCAAAATTTGAAGTGAAGTTTATTACACTCACTCAACCCGCAGGCGGGCTTCGAGGACTGCCTCGCGGAGCGCGTCGCGGAGGAACGAGCGGCGGCCTGGCAGCAGCAGGCGGCAGGAGTGCAGCAGGGGCCCGGCGGCCAGTGAGAGCAGGGGCGGGGCTGCGGCAGGGCATTTTGTCGTGCTGAAGAAGCTGGGAGTAGTGAAGATCATGGCGGGGCGCTTGGATTGCAGGCCGCGGTGCAGTCTGACAATCAATATGCGGAGGAATGCATTGCCATAATAAAAGCTGTCTTTGCGACCTTAAGATGATAAGCTGTACATGCATCAGCCTTTCACACCGTTGCCCACCAAAATCCTTTCTCACGTTCATACGGCGTTACTGTCTTGAACCCTAATTGTGTACGTCAGCTGATGATAATCTCAACGTTTCCCTGAGACATATCAGGACACGATCCTGAAATGTCTCGGCAGCGCCAATTTTCTGAGTTCGCGCGAACTCTGCTGCCGCTCGTGTGCCTCATTTCGCCGTACCGACTGTGTGCAGCATGGCGGGCTTCTCCGCTAAAGACTTGGACAATCTAGAAGCAGGCGGCAAGGGCTACGAGCAGCCGCAGTCGCTGCAGCGCGGCAATGGCACCACGAACAGAAAGGGCGACGTTTGGGAGCCGGACAGCAAGCGGTTTCATGATCAGCTGCCCAATAGCGCAGGTGCGCTGTGCATGTCTGCAGCAAGGACGCTCAGATCTGCAGCGCAAGAGTGGCGTGTCTCGTTTGTGCCTTGTGCACGAAGTGCACGATGTTGATGACACTGCTGGTCCAGCCTAACGTTCCTGACATCTCCCCTTTGCTGCCCTTGCAGACCAGAGCGCAAGTGAGTCCTCTTTTCCTATTCGTGCTTGAACAACCCCCACATCCCTATAAAGGTGCACGTCTCACCCGGCCGCCGCTTTCGCGCGCAGAGGAGACGTCCGCCCGTATTTTGTTGCAGTCGTTCATTACGTCCCACGGTGACAGTCTGCATCGCCATGTCAGCTCTAGGGGTCCAGGGTACTTTGTAGTGCGCCAGCTGTGCCGGGCGGCGTCTTGAGGACTCAGCGCCCAGGTCGTACCGCGTGCATGAGGCATTACAACATGTTTGCCACAGCCGACGGCGCGATCTGCCGCTGGACAGCGCTGTGCAGCTCGGGTCGGGTCTGCTGACTAATCATCGACAAAGCCATAATCTGCTATGCTGTGCAACCTGTCGTGCTTTCCGCTTGGGCACTGCAGCAGGCTGCGATGGGTCACTCATAGGACCAGTATGAGTTTGCTCACGTTGCCTGAGACCGAGCGCCTGCGATTGGCTCAATTCTGCTGGCAGGAAGTTGCACGGCATCTACAGCGGGTTTCTCAGCAGCACCTGACCTCTGATCCTCGTCAGCCCTTTCGTAGAACGTCCCGGCAGCCGATTGCCTCGCACCAAAGCTGTTGGGAAAGCGTTCTGGTTGCCATTCTGGACAGCTTGGATCAGTAGGCACCAATTGACACCAGCGCACCTCGACGTCCCTCGCACGATCGGTGTCAGACATTTTCGCAGACACCCCTTCGGCTTACTGATATCTCGTGTGTTACCTTGCCTTGCAGAATGGTGGTACAGGTGCGCCGTGCAATGTTTCTGCGCGCGTGCCATGTTCCTGCGCGCGATTTGCCTGCATGCTGGACCGTCTTCACAGTCGTGTGGGGGACAGCCAGCTGTGCACTTCGTCTTTCCTGCAGTAATGGCCTTCCACTCGTAACTGCAATGCATGATGTGCAACTACTGCTCAGACTAAAATTGCAGTTTGCTGCTGCCCGTGCACGTGCTTCACTGGTGTGTATCTTAGCATGCTGCTGCCGCCGCAGCGCATTCCACAACACCACCGCCATCGTGGGCGCCGGCGTGCTGGGCCTGCCCTTCGCCATGAAGTACCTCATGTGGCCCGGCGGCGTGGTGGTCATGTGCCTGTCATGGATCACCTCCCTGTACACCCTCTGGCAGGCGCGCGCGGCTGACGTGATCAGACAACATTAGTGTTTGCAGCCTGCACATCATACACGCCTGTCCTTGTTCATTTGTGGCACCTCTGCGTTTGTGATGCTTGTCTGCGACGTTCGGATCCGTGCACACTGATTTCACCACATGTCTGCTCACAACATATACTCACCATGTACGCACAGCAAACCTCCGATGCACTTTGTGCAAGCCATCAGGCAACGTGCTGATCGGCGCTGCCCTCTGTCCTACCCGCAGCTGTGCGCCATGCACGAGCTGGACGGCCACCGCTTCTGCCGTTATCACGAGCTGGGCCAGTACATCTTTGGTGAGCGGCGCTGTGAAGTTCCTGCCCGAAATCTGTCTTGACGCCGGGCGCACGCACCTGACCTCATTCTGTGCACTCACTGGGGCGTCATTCGCTCCGATGCAGAGCTCAGATTGCATTGCTCAACTGCAGTGCATTTGATGCCTGCCGCTTACATGTGCCAGCTTGAAGCGGCATTGACCGTTGTTGCTGCTTACTGTCTGCAGGCCCCAGGCTCGGCTTCTGGATCGTGCTGCCCTGCCAGCTCACCATGATGATTGGTCTGGGCGTCGTCTACTCGGTGCGCAGGCCGCCACTCCTGTCTGAACGCTAATGGCTTGGCGCGAATACTGAGCGTTTTGCATACACTCTGGAAATTGTCACACATACTCGTAGTGTGACCAACCCTGTTTTGTTACTGATGCAGGTCACCGGCGGCAAGTCGATGTACCGAATCTATCACCTCTACTACCCCGGCACCCCTGTGGGCATTAGTATCTGGATTCTGATCTTTGGCATCTGCCAGATCTTCATCTCCCTGGTGCGCGCTGCCCGCAGCCATTTGGTCCCAGATATCTGTCCAGCTTGTTCCAGTTCATTGTACCTCGGAGTGGGAACACGTTCGCCAGGTACATCTGACCTTCTACTGCCGCATACTCGAATCGAGGGTGCAGTCTGTGACCTCGCGAACAAACTTTTCTGATTATGTGATGTTGCGCCCGCAGCTGCGCAACTTCAACTCCCTGAGCGGCATTTCCTTCCTGGCGGCTGTGATGTCGCTGGGCTACTCCACGATCGCTACAGGGCTGACCATCCACAACGGCAAGCAGCCGGGAACCGTCTACAACGTGGACCAGTTTTCGACCGCCGACGCTGTTCTGTCTGGCTTTAACTCCCTCGGCATCATCGCGTTCGCCTACGGTAGTTGGTTTAATTATATTGTTGTGCCAATATATATTTAAATAT
>JAABUM010005167.1_pt1 | contig 13953 bp, 27 predicted proteins | sample 5559161 | NCBI WGS metagenome assembly JAABUM01 (sample SAMN10711868, study PRJNA513369) | rock metagenome | isolation source: Antarctica rocks | place: Antarctica: Victoria Land, Siegfried Peak nord
CACCGCGCCTCGCGCTATGCATAGGTGCCGCGGACAGAGCTGGTGGACATGCTGGACCCGGACGCTATGCCCAAGGACTTTCCAGCCGACACCTGCGGCAGGACGCGGCCGGTGGGCTTTCAGTTCATCCCGGCGACGGGCTTCTGGCCGACATACCGCTTCATGACGCCGTTCATGGAGCACCACAAGGACCTGTCAAAGGTGCGACATGCAGCGCACATGTGCCTTGCTCTCTTCGTGGTGGAAGACCTTGCCCAGCAAATGCTCAGACTTGTGCAGACTCGTGCCAGCGGGCTGCTGTTTCTGCGTGTCAAGCTCCCACCCCGCAGCACCATCCCACACACGGTGCACCGCCATGAGAATTGCTGAGATGACGGTGGCCTAGCTGAGGTATTCACGCGCCCCGCAGGCGGTGTTCCTGACGCACGTGGGCTTCTGGGATAACGAGACAGAAGTGCCGACGCCGCAGTACCTGGACACGCTGGACCGCGCTCTGTCGCAGGGCCTCAACCGCATGGTCGTCCTACTCATAGCCACCAAGGTGCGGCTTCCCTGCTGCACCGGGTCTGCCGTTTCGAGCGTCTGATCAGGTGCTGGAGTGCTATCTTTACACTACCGGCGCTCGCGTCGGTAGGCCACGCCCAGGCTCTGCCCATGCTCAGGGAGCGTTGGTGAGGTTTCTAGAACCGCCGTGCGCGTGCTTTACTCGGAACATCTGGCGCTGTGCAGATGGTGGGCATCGACGAGGGGGACAAGCGGCGGAAGCTGTTTAGGAATCGCTCCGACCACATGCGCGCATGGGCTGCCAAGGACACCACCGGCCGCGTCGACGTGATAGACTTTGACTCGCTTTCGCTGGCGCCAAATGCGCCCATGGGCCTCATAGGTGCGGCACTCAGCATGTGCATGTCTCTTCCCTGGCAGCCTGTGGCAGGAAGCTGTTCCGGAATGATCACATTGAGTTCGAGGGGCGCACACGCTGACGTGACAAACATGCTCAGTACGTGCGCCAAACGCTGCGCAGGCAACTGGACCGACTGGCACTACAGCTGCAAGTTTCAGTGGCACCACGATCTGCCGAGGGGGGTGAACGAGACGGGGGCGGAGATCGCACAGCAGTCCAGCAACTGGATAGACCCGGGGGGCTACACGCTCGGCAGCCTGCAGGCAAATGACCGCCTGGATTGCGTCGACGACATGAACCGCATGGTGCTGCAAGTGCTGTTCAACTTGCTGTGCAACAAGCGAGACGGCGGCGGCGGGAATGGCGGCGGCAGTGACGGCGGCAAGGCCTGAGGCCGCCAACCTCTGGGGACATTGCAATCTCGCACGAGTAGGGGGTAGATAGCTAATTGAGAGGCCAGAGTCGCCTCTGGAACAAAGATGAACGGCTCACTGCTGGTTGTGATGTGGTGAACAATGCTTGTGGGACTGTCAATCTCGTTTGGCAAATTGAAGGGAGCTGGCTTACAAGCCAGATTTCCAGAGGTTTAAAACTGTACACTGTGTGCCGGCCGCAAGCTTCTTGGACAATTCAAAACTGTCAGATGCCGGCGATGGACTCGATGATCATGTGGTAGCCCTCGCCGACATCCGTTTTGGCCTGCACGGCCGCTGCGATGTGCGAGATGTCGGACGCCAGGTCGAAGTTGGGCTGGCCCGCCAGGTACAGCAGCAGGTGAAAGTCCGACAGCGCCTCCACGAAGGGCTTGCTGGCGAATTTCTTTAGATGCTCCCGCAGCTCTGCTGGGCCTGCATACGAAAGATGGATCTGGGGTTCATGACCGTGCCTGTTGCACTGCCGTGAATGCGGCTGCCACAGCCGCATGGTACATCATCAGAGACACCGCACTGCCTCCCAGCCACACTATCTGGCAGTCAGTGCCAGGCATTTACAGCATAGACATGCAAAGCATGCGCACCATGCGCAGGAGTCGCTGACTGAAGTCAGGAAACGGGGGCGTCACGCTGTGGCAGTGAGCTGTGGCAGCAGCCGTTCTAGTAACCCGACTTTTTTCGCTGGACGCCTGCCGGGGTTCAAACGAGGCGCACCCTGCGGCAGCAGCCGGTTCTCCACGGGGAAGGAGGAGAACAGCGGTCCCTCGTGGTCGCGGATGCCGACAGGAATGAGGAAGTAGTCGTTGTCAACCTCCCCCAGGTCTTTCACCGCCACGATGACCGGCGCCTCGTTTTTCGGGTCCTGGTACAGCATGGTACATTGTGCGCTGGCGGGTCAAAACAGGCGGCTAGTCACAGAAAGACAAGGACGTCTTTCTGAGGCAGGCATTGACAGCATACGCCCGCTGCCAAGGGGCGCGTCTGCACAGAGGTTCCCTGCAACTGCCGTGTTTCCAGCACGCTGGGGAGCTGACAAGCAGCAACGACATCCAGCAAGATGCGCCGGGAGTTGCGCCGTAATATAACCCTAAGCAGGTTGCGCCGTAGTAAACCCTAAACCCTGGCTCAAGGTGGCACCTTGGGATTGCGCAGCTTGCTCTCCCCGCTGGGCTGCTCCTGCGGCTGGAACCAGCCGTCCTGCAGCAGCCGCACCGCCTGGTCCGACACCTGGAACGCCTGCGCGGCCGGGATGGAAGGACGTGCCAAGCCCGAGATGAAGAACGCAAAGATGCTCGTTCGTACTTTGTTGATGCGCTGCAGTGAGCGGCAGGGCAGACGCCGTGACGGGCTGCCAAGCTCGAATTGCAGCAGGTAGACCATCACTGCCGCACGCCATGTGCATGTTTGTTGAGGTCTGGGCAGGCTGAAGCAGGCACATGAACATCAGAAGCGTGCAGGCACCTCGAACTGGATCTCGGACTCGCCATCATCGGAGGCAACTGACACGACGCCGGTGACGGCGGTCTCGCCCAGCTCGCCCTGCACGCTCGCCATCTGCTGTACCTCCTCCGAGTCCATGATGTAGTCCCGCTCCGCCGCGCTCTGCGTGAATATCCAGCCCACCTTCTGCAGCCTGCGCGCGGTCATGTGGTTTAGGGTTTAGCCAGCCGACGCCTTGCGTGGGTGCTAAATATGTGATCTGCGACGGTTTTGTCTGTCTATGGTTGTGTTTTTATTACTACAGCAGCGCTGCGCTCCAGTCCGCCTGCCAAAGCTGCTGCACTGACTTTTCCTCCAGAGCTGGCATTGGAGTCGGATTGCAAGCGTATTAAAGCATGCCGCCCAAGGCATGAGAGGACCCTAAAGAGAGACAAGCTCGTCCCTCCCTCCCTGTAGTGACCGGCGGAGGCGTGTCGGTGGCGCGGCAGCCAAGCGCGCTGCCGGGCCGTCGCTTGCAGGCAGGAGGGTACGACACTTCTCAGCAAAGATCCCAAGATGTCACGAGCGGGAACGGCGCGCCCACCCCAGCAGCCTGGCGAGGTAGTCGGCGCGCTGCTCCTCCTCCGTCCCCCGCTCCAGCTGCAGCGAGTGCGCCGTCGCCGACTGCGGCGGCTCGTAAATGGCCTCCACGATCACGTTCTTCTCCTCGTCCACCGAGCCGTACAGGATGCCGCCCCGCTGCGTGACGCCACATGATCACGACTGGGTTGAGAGTCCAGTGCCAGAGTGCCTCGTCCCACATCGGGAACTCCTCCATCGCCTGCCATGTTGTGGGCGAAATGGCAGGCGTCCAGCACACCGTGAACGAAGGGCGCCCGCTGCCAGGCACGCCACCGCGGCATCTGCGCTGCAGTCGCAGCTGCCCCGATCCTCAGCAGCCGCACCTTGATGGAGAAGGCGAGGGCGGAGTGCACATAGGACTGGAAGGCGTTGGCGGCGTGCCGCTCGAAGGAAACGGATGCGCAGTGTGGCGACTCCTGCCGCTCTATCCGCGTCTGCCGCGCCACCATCGCCCTGATGCTCATCGAGGGGCCTGCGGGGGCGGACACGGATAGCAGCCTCGTCTCTCTTTTAGTTCCCTTGAGCGTTATTTTCTTTGATGTGCTGGCGCCGATGCAGCCGGCAGCTGCCACTGGTTTGTCGTGGAGTGCTCACGGCGGCACCGCATGGCATGCAGGTCACTACCGCTGTCGGTGTAGGGTTTAGGGTTTAGGGTTTGCCGTCTGCGCCGCGTCGGTGTGCCGGACGCCGCACAGGGCTGCCTGCCATCTGACAGTCGACTGACAGATGGACTCGTCGGCGCAGGCAGCTGAAGTGAAGCCCTGCGCAGTGCCAGCCAAGAAACCATGCAGAAAGCTCACCGAAGGGCCGCTCCTCCAGCGCCGTCCTTTTGTACACCGGCTGCACAGTGCGCACGAAGTCGTACAGCAGGTACACCATGTCGCCGTGCGCCACGCTGGCCGCCTGCAGCGGCTGCGCGTTGCTCGCTAGGTCGTGGAACTGCTCCGGCTCCCGGCTGGTCAACTGCAGCCGCAGCAGGAATGGAATGGGCATTCGAGCAGTCGTCCTTCTCATCCTTGGGCGATGGCTCAAAGCATGGACGGTGGCTCGAAACTGAGCCATCGTCCTAGCATGAACATCAACCTGGCATGCAGCTTCGAGCCCTTCGCTCCCGGGGCGCAGACGCCAGCAGCAGCAAATGCTGGCTGCTGCTCCAATGGCTGCTTGTTTGTGCCTTGCACCAAATCGCGCGATGTCGGCAAAGATTGCCGACGCGGCATCATGCGCAGGAGAAAGCTTGCGTTTGTGTGACAACTGAATCTCGATGATCCCCGCCTGATGCTCAGTGATGAGCAAAGTACAACCTCACCAGCTTTGGGTCCTTTGACAACGCCATGCTCGCCAGCGGGATGTTCAGCGCCTTGCTGACCGCTGTCCACAGGTCCGCCAGGGTGCCCGTGTCAGGCACCTGCACCCGCTCTAGACCATCCCTGCATGAGACAGAACGGAGATGCAGCACGCAGCGAGCATGCACGTATCTCAAGCTGTGCATCCTGAGGGCACAGGCATGATCAGCAAATGGCGCTGTAGAGTGCGTCTCGCAGTTCCAAACGGCAGCAGTATTGCTATAGATACCACATCGATGCGTGCTGTTCAGTCTTGGGGCTCACCGTGAGCGAATTCGCAGCAGCATGTGTGCAGGATTGTTCAAAGTTCAACTCCAAAGTTTCAGTGATACGGGGGGTCTATTCAGCCGCAACCACTGCTTGACAATCAGCTGTGACTTGGATAGTTTCGCGATGCGCACGCAGGTTGCAAACACTGGAATGACGCCATGCTGTGCCTCGATGCTTCGACATGCGTCGCGCTGGCGCTCGCTCATGGCCACTTCGCGTTTGCATCTGTGTCAGCATGTGCACGGTGTGTGAGGGTCGGCAGCTATTGCAGTCACGGCGAGGAGCTGAGGCGTCCTCGCAGATGGGACACAGCTGCCCTTGGATGGTGGCGCAGCGCGGCCACCCCAATTTGCGTCTGGCGACAATGCTGGGATGAGATGCACGGCTTGCTCTCATCCTTGCTCAACACGCAAGAGGCCCTTGCAGCGCATGCGGTCCTGTCCTTAATGTTGCAATGGCTGCAGCATGCGGCATGGGACCTGCGGCGATGCATGGTAAGCATTCCGACTGCTTCAAAAAACGCTGACCACTCTCGCAACAGGCAAAAGCAAGCATACTTAGTGAACTGAGGCACTGCAATTCCTGGGATCATAAGGTTCGAGGCATCGGCAGCAGTCAGAAACAACTGCATCTGCTGCGGAAAACGGCATCACATTTCATCCTGAATCTTGTTCATCCTGAATCTTGGACCACTGCACGGCATTCAAAAGCGTGTCCTCAGTTGAATATACATATAAATATGATGCTGCAAGTCAGGAGAACAGACCGCAAGCCAACGCCCGCATCGAAGAGGTTCAGGAGCATTCTAGGGTAAACGCACCGACCTGTCCTCAAACGAAGCGGGCCTTCTCCAGCTGCGCTTCCGCGCGCGCGAGCTCGCAGCACACGGCCTCCTGCTCGTTGGCTGGCGCTAGCTGCAGCGCCTCGGTGAGGTCGTGCACCGCCTCCGCTGGGTTGTTGCAGTAGAGGAGCGCCTGCAAAGAGCAGAACATGGTACGAGGTGCGATCGTAGCTCGTTTAGCACATAGGCGATTTCGTTATCGTACAACCAAACAGGATGCTGTGATGGGGTGAGATGCACCCTTGCTGGAAGATTCGAGCTGGCCAAATGCCTTGCGTAGTACACAAGACATTGCACGCTGCACCAGCCAGCCAATTCAGCGTGCAGAAGCTCGGTAAAATTTCCAATCGAGGCCTCTGGACTTCCCACGCACCTGGCCACGCCGCCGCCACGCCTGGTAGTCCTCCGGGTCCGCGTCAAGCGCCGCGGAGCAGTGCGTCATGCACTCCTCCCAGCGCCGCAGCTTGATGCAGCAGCGGGCGAGCGTGGAGCGGCACGCCGAGCGCATCGCCGCGCCCTCCTCGGCCTGATCGCCGCCTCGTACAGCCAGAGTTGTCACAGCCATCAGCACACACGAGGCCCCGTCACAGGTGGCTCTGAAGTCGGGCGGCCAAGGCAAATCCTCCAAAACGGTGAAACCCCTCAAACTGTGCAGTCCATGCTGGAACCAATGGCTCAGCACATGGCATCGAAAGGAATGTTCCTTTCGATGCCGAAAGGAAGCACCTTGCAGGGCGGCGTAGGCGGCAAGGTACTGGCCATGCGCGGCAGCGTGGTCCCCCTGGCCATACAGCTCCTTGCCTGCCCTCATCAGCTGCCGGGCGGTGTCGAGCGACGACTTCTCGGGCGGCTCCACCGACTGCGCGTGCACACAAATGCGATCCGTCAGATGGAACACCCAGCAACATGTCGAAAGCTCGAGGCGATGACGCAAGATGTAAGACACACCTGGAACAGCAAGCAGGTCGGTCAGCACTGCCGGCCCACAGCAGAGGACGTACAAAGTCAGAGGGAGTTCAGGTATGAAGTAGATGAGAGGGCTGGGCAGCAGGCAGGTCCCGTGAACAAATGCTCATCTGCTCGGGCCAGGTGGCCAGGTAGCTGTCGATGCGCACTCCGTAGCCCTCGTTGTAGGTGGCACTGATCCAGGCGCCCTGCGCCCTGCGCAGCCTGGCGCGGCAGATGATCACAAGGTCAGACATCTGCTCCTGTGCTGCAAGGCCAGGTGATGTTTCTGGCGGCTGATGCACCAGGGTTTACACCGATACAGCACCGCTGCAAAGCCAACTTGGCTTGAAGCTCCTGTGCGGTTTGTTGCAGTGCTATCGCACCGGCAGCTGGTGCCAGACAGCGGCACATTGTTGAAGCGCGGGGCGCGGGAGAAGTCGTTGCTGCTGACGCGCATCCAGCGGTCCAGACACACGAAGCAGTACAGGTCAGCCGTCACCGCCCGGTCGTCCACAAAGCACGGGTCCTGCATGAACGGTATGCAGGACGTCAGATGATATTGCAGCAGCTGCGATGGGACGCAGTGCACAAGCAGTGTGCGCTCGGAACTGCAACGAGAAAGTGATCATGCTGTACCGTCGGTTGATCGAAGCAGATGCAGCATCTGGTCGAGGGCTGAGCAGGCTCCTGGTCTGCTGTGGGCGTCACGAGCTCCTGGCCTGCCGGCGCCGCGGCCGCTGGGCTCTCCCGCTTGACGGAGAATGAAGCGGACTTGGCTGCAGCTGTCAGCTCCTCCAGCAGCGACTCGAACTGCAGAGAGGCACGCTGCATGGTCTCGAAGCTGGGAATGGCTATCATAAGATCTTCTGGTGCAGTCTTGAAGGTGCCCTCCTGAGCACAGCTGTGCATGCAAGGCGAAGAACCGAAGTCGAACTCCGCCGCCAATTGCGCACCTCGTTGGAGCACTCGTCGCCGTCGGCTGGATACAGCTTGGGCCTGTCGACCGGCGGCGCCTCGATCTGTTCAAACTGCTTGTTTTTGCTGCCGTCCAAAGCACCGTGGCTGCCCCCACCGCTGCCAGCGAGTCCCAACTGCTCCAGCTCCACCGCCGCCTGCCATCCATGGTTGATGCATGATGAAAGAAGCTGGCAGCAAGTCCGCACGGCATATGCATTCAAGCCCACGGTGTTGAGCTTTGTGCAGTGCGCCGATTGCTGCAGCACTACTGACAACTCCGTTACGAAGCAATTACAGTGGTGCTTGCACATCCAACCTGCTGTGAATACAGAGCAGCACCTCGCGCGGTAGGGCGCAGACGCCGCTCCTGATGGTCTCGTGCACAGCGCACACCGCGAGCAGCACTTTGTTGAGCTGCTCTGTCTGCCTTGTGGTGTGGTCAGCCAGGTGGCTGAGGCCGCGCGCCGTCAGGTCAAGGTGCTCCCAGGCAACCTGCAGGCAGCAGGAACGCTTCTCCTCAGTGCTCATCACACAGCCATCAGCCATCAGCCATCAGCCATCAGCCATCGGCCATCCTCTGCATGCTCTTGATGGAAGACACGATACTTTTCGTGCATCTGCCGCAGCGGCACATTCGTCTCAACGCCCATGCGAAATGTGCATCCTATTCCTATGTCTTCCAGAGCAACAGCGTGATCGTCACCCCACCTCGATGTGCGCCAGCGCCAGCAGTTTCGTGACCGCGAGGTTGAGGCCGGCCTGCGCCTTGGCCAGCCGGCCCTGGATGTCACGAGCCGTCAGGAAGCGGTACACCCGCTTGACCAGTGGCTGCGCGGCCGGCAGCTGCATGTCGTTGACCACGCCCAGCACCTTATGCAGGTGCGCATTCAGCGCCTCTGCGAGGCGTGCAGCAAAGGGACAGCGTCAGCACCAGGCACTGGCATTAGAAGTACGACGATCACGGCATCAGCGTTCAGGAACATTTCTTCACTGATTGCGGCACTGCTGTGCTCGGACCATGTAGCGCAACAGACGGCAGGCAGCAGCAGGCAGGCGGTGTCATCAGATCTGGACGTTCCATGACACTGACATGTTGCAAATGCTGTGACAGCACTCACTGAGGTGGCGCAGAGCCTCAGGCGAGCGCAGTTGCTCCGCGCGCTGCTGCAGCTTCTCCAGAATGGGCGCCAGGCCATGCACCTCCTCCCGCAGTGCGCTCAGGTCCTGAACAGATCTTGCTCACAACTATTGAGCAGCCATTGTGTGCCAGTTGTGCAGCAGCAGCATGCCGGCAGGAATGTTGCTGGCATGCATGCCCGTGAGTTTCACCTCAGCATTGTCGCCGTCGATGGCGATGGTGTCGGTAATGTATGACACGGTGCCAATGGCTGCCAGCGTCAGTCCTACTGGGTCGACCGCCATGATGTTCTGCAACCGAGCCAAGTACGGGCACTCGCGCTGTCGACTCGCTGCTGGCCAGCAGCAGCGGGTCTGCTGCCAGGCTGCTGACAGCAGTCTCTACTGTGAGCGTCGTCTCAGGCCGTTTTGGGAGGCGATAGAGCTTGCGAGGCTGTCTGGCGAGTTTGTGTGTTCGGCAGACACGTTTTTGCCTCGCTCGCAGCGCACAGCTCATTGTCAGTTTGGCAGCGTCGTACTTCCTGGGACCACCGCCGCAGATTATGTCAGCTGCGGTGAACTTGCCTCAGCACTGCGTGTCTGATCGCAGATCAGAAGCGTACTTCGGTAGGCTCTCTATGGTGTTTGTGCGGAGTTTCGGAGGAACAGCAGGAGCCGTAGCACTATGTATGATGTGTACTGGATGGCGGGCCATTTTTGCAGCAGCGCAGCGCTACGCCGGATGATGGCGCCCATAAGATCAATCGCCTAGGAATGTGTTGCTCAAACATCGGGTTGAACCGTGTTGAACCGTGTCGTGCAGAATGTACAACAGATCACACCCCAACGCTGGTTGTTATTCTGCCAAGTGCCAACAACATCACAGGCGATCTGCGGAGCAACCAGCCAGCAACTGCGTGGTTCGCGGCGGCTGATTATGGTGCCACACCGCCACCGCTGACCAGCAGCCAGGGCGCCCTCCGCCAAAGCTGCCGCACAGGTGGCGCGGCTTGCCGCCACGACGCGCCAGTCGGCTGGAGTATTCACAATGCTTTCATATTGACAAACCAATGAAAAGGAATGCAATAGATAAGGAGTGCAAGTCAAGGTCACGAAATCCCGCACTTCCAGAGGTAGATTGACGGCCAGGTTTCATCACCACAAAGTGCTGTGAAGAACAAGCTCACCACCGCCGCCTTTGCCGCCACTGGAAAGCAGCATGTCATGTAGCAGGACCGCCGGCATCGTCCTCAGTAAGAAGATGTCGCACCAGGGGAAGCTGGCACCCATTGCCGCTGGTGGATGAAGCCGCTGCTGGCGGCACCTCTACAACTGAAATGCTACATTACCACAGCTGTCAAAGAAGAAGAAGAAAAGGTAGAAGCTGGTGGAGTTGCCTTCTGACACAAACGTGTCGACATTCGCCTGCAGCAGGCCGCTGCCAGGCTCGAGTACGGCGTCCGGCGCCGGTCTGGAGGCCCGCAGCGGGCTGGCGAGCGCGAGCAGGCTCAGGATGAGCACCGCGCATGTCTGCGCCATTGCTGCTTCGGCTCAGGTGGCGCCGCGGTCCGGCTGCCAGGCGCGCCCTCCGGGCGGACGCATGGATTAAGGGGTCGGATCATGAGGCATTTGCCCTGGGCATGCGGCTCTGCGCCCCGTCCTCTTGTGGGTGTGCCATGCCCGGTGCAAATGTCGTTCACGAACTGGCCGGTCCGCCACCTGCGCGTGGCCCTCCCAGCAGAGAGGCGGAGCACCTTGCCAGCGGCTGCTGTGGAGTGCGCAGCCTGCTGTTGTCTGTCCGTTGCTGGGTCACAGCTGGCAGGCAAATTAGGCAAGGCAGTGACGCACCTGAGCTGATGGCACAGACCCGGCGCGCGGCCTGTTTCCAAACCGTGCACTTTCCGAGAAGTCGTTGCGCCGAGCGCCGCTTACCGCCGCTTACCTAAGCTGTAACACGAGTACGCGTAAGAGGCACTTGAAGCGTTCACAAGGTGGTCGACAGGCTCTTCGGCACTCTCAACTCAGTTCGCTCGCTTGAAATGTATCACCGCTGAGCTTGGAGCCGGCGCTGTGTCGCCGTCGCATTCGTCGTCAGCGCCAAGAATACGCCCCCGCTCTGCACATGTCCAGCTCTGCAGGCCCCGCCCGGTAACGCAGCGCTCACAGCCAGCTTCAACGTCTATTTCTACTGCTCAGACCTCTGACGCGGTCACTGCTGAGACCAACATGCAGAAATCAGCGGAATTACTGTGAGCGGCGTCGCCCAGCAAGCAAGGATATACAACAGGTATCTAGTGCGACATGAACCTCCCGATCTACTACTGCTGCTCCTCATTTCGTAATTGATGCTGGTTCTTGCCGCCACTTTGCAGAGCGCACACCATAATGAGTGAAGTTCATGAACTGATCAGATCAGAAGAAGTAACGCCGCTGCAGCAAAATGTGTGCAGTCTAGTTCTAAGCTGGTTGTGGCCTGGAGGCCCAGCGAAAACGCAGGTTATTGCACATCTAGCTTTCGAGCGGACTCCACATTCGAATGCGAGCCTCCACCGAGACGACCTGAAAAGAAGCCAAAACCAATCCTCGCAGGGGGCATGCCTGAACGCCTCTCCTGGATTGGGTAATGCCAGCGCACGCCCGCAGGACGTCTACTGCCTCCCGGAGTGCTATCTGCTGCTTGCGCCTGTGCTGTTGCGCGCCACTGCCCCGCCGCAGCCGCCATGTTGTTTTGGTTGTCGATGGCCCGGGCGGTGTCCAAATCCGGCGAGGCGTTAGAAGCCCGAGGCGGACCGGGGAAGGGCGGTTGAAACTCCAGCCGCCTTTGGCGTCCCAGAAGCTTCGTTCAGGTTCTGGAACCCTGGTCGCCCTGGCAGCGCCGCCACCAGCGGTGTCAGCCAAGGGGCCGCTTTCTAGCAGCGCCGGTGCCGACGTGCTCGGCAAATCTGGCCAGATTCACGTCGTCCTTGAAGGCTGGTGCGGTGTCCAGGTCGGGTGTGGCGTCCGAACCCGGCACCGGCTCGTGTGTATCTGGAGCTTGCGGCCTTTGCGGCGCCAGCGCCGGCTGTCCCTGCAGCGCCTCCAGTGCCGCCACCAGCGCCGCTGCCGTCGGCCGCGCCTCGACGTCGCCCGACATGCACGCCTCGATGAGCGAGACCGTCGCCTCGCAGCACTCCTGGCCGACGGTCACGCCCCTGTGTGCCAGGCATTCTGCAGTGTGACACATGTGGGGGAAAGAGGTGCGGCAGCGGATCGGCAGCAGAGGCGGACCGGGGGCTGGGAGCTGCTGTGAACGAGATGTTGCAGCGGAGGAAACAGCAGTTCAGTGGTGAGAGGTGGCGCAGCTGACGCAGATGCACGTGGCAGAGATGCATCTGCCTGATTCTGCATGCGGTGTGGCAAGGATTGGATCAGGCACACACCAGGCTGTGTGTGGCAGACGTGCACTGCTCGGGATACGGGGGCTGTGAGCACAAATCTTCGTGCAATGCAGCAAGGCTGCAGAGCAGCTGGCGCTTGTGGGCGGGTGGGTGCAGCGGTGATTTCGAAAGCGATGACGCAGCGCACCGCATGCAGGCGCGCACAGGAATCTCGCCAGTCACTAGTTCCCAGAGCACCACCCCAAAGGCGTAGCAGTCGCCGCTCTGCAAGGCACAAGCAAAGCAAACTGAAAGGGGGTGAGATTCATCGTTGCGGATGCAACACGATGCAGCCGTGGTTCTGGTTCTTTGTCTGCTGGCATCTCATCAGACTTTCAATCTGCCGCAGAACTGGGCACTGACAATTCTGTCATGAGCTCGGATAGCTTCATGCGTCCCTTGCAAAGCATCCGCCCACCTTTGCGGTCGCGGCGGCGTCGCCGGTCGGCTGCAAGCCGAGCAGCACCTCCGGCGCGCAGTATGCGAAGGTGCCGGCCGGGACAGCCGCGCCGTCGCTGCTCGCGGCCGTCAGCAGCTGCTGCGCGAGGCCCACGTCAGACACCTTTGCGTTGCCCGTGGCGTCCATGAGGATGTTGCTGCTCTTCAGGTCCCTGCGCGGTCGACATGGCTATGAGGGATGAGGTTTCAAGCATGCTGTGGACCGGATGATCACATGATGTCCACCTCCTGTTTGCAGCCGGCACCGGCCTGCAGTTGAGGGCTTGCCAGTTGGCAGGGCTCGATATTCGGGCACAGAAGGAAGTTGCGTCATTGGAGATGCTGGGCTGTTGTGCGAGTCAGGGTCAGCATTCGTCCCCATGTTTGACGAGTCAGACGCCTCGGCCCTCTGAACATATAGACAGGAAACCACCATCGCCAAAGAAACAGCATGGAAACCATGCAAACTCGACACGAACACGGGCAGCATGGGAGGCGTGCCTGTGGACGACGCCGGACTCGTGCAGGAAGTAGAGGCCGCGCGCGATGTCCAGCGCGATGCGGCGGCCGCGGCGCGGCCACAGCAGCTCGCCTCGCTGCGCTGGGTCGTTCAGCAGCTGCCGCAGGTTGCCGCCGGCGCAGTACCTTCGAGTAGGTAGGCCAGCAGCGTCAGGAGTATGGGGGGAGTGTCAGGCGGGTGTCAGGGGAGAGGCGGGTGTCGGAGGGAAAGGGAAGCTCCGGAAGTCAGCGCGTGTGCGCAGTCAGATGCTCTGGGCTTGCTGAGCAGACAGCCTCGCCATCTCCTTCCAGCCTTCCACGCTGGCCAGTCCGCACTGGAGGCGCTCTTTGAGGCGGTGCAGGTCCATCAAATTGCGCGGGAGGCAAGCCCATGCAGAAGTGGGCAGCCGCAGGACACGCAGTGCTTTGAGGAGAATTTGCGGGAAAGGCGCACTCCATGACGAGCATGGCATCGGCTGCGTGCTCCAGGCTGGCGCCGTAGAACTGCACCACGTTTTTGTCGTAGGAGACGTGCTGCAGGATGGTCACCTCGCGGCGCAGGCGGCCCATCGCGGGGCTGCTCGCCGCCACCGCCGGCAGCACCTTCATCGCCACGCGCTGCCCCCCAGTGCGCGTGCCCAGGTACACCTGCGCGGAAAGCATGTGCTTGTTTTGTTTGTTGTTTCGAATAGGTGCACGCCGGCAGCACCTTCATCGCCAAGCG
>JAABUM010005168.1_pt1 | contig 13953 bp, 10 predicted proteins | sample 5559161 | NCBI WGS metagenome assembly JAABUM01 (sample SAMN10711868, study PRJNA513369) | rock metagenome | isolation source: Antarctica rocks | place: Antarctica: Victoria Land, Siegfried Peak nord
TCTGACTCCTCAAAGGCTTACTCAGGTGAAACTGAAGGTAATTGACTGGTGTAAAGAAAGTTGTGCTCGTTATTTAATGTTTAGAATGATATATTGTGCACTGTGTATTGATATATATTCCTTTTTATATTTTAACTTCAAGTTTTCTTATCTTAATTAGCTGATTTATTACTAGATTAGACTTTGATATGAATATAATTAGTATTTATATTCTAACTTAGAGTTTGTGGATTAGATTTACTGAACACTCAGGTACAATAATATTTGATGCTGTTGTGAGGGCCAATAATCTAAAAAAGAGTAAAGATAGTAAAATGTAATAAGACTGAGATTAATACGATAGTTGTCTAGTTAAATTATAAGAATGCGATCTGTAGTGTGAAATAAATAGAAATAAGTATCTTTATCCACAGGCCTTCTAAAGATAAATTGAAGTAGAGGGGAATAAATAAGGGGCTACATCGAAACTTACAAGAATGCTAGGTACGAGAAGAATAAACGCAATTGACATAGGTAGAAGTTTTGTCCAGCACAGCATTATTAGACCATCCCAACGTATTCGTGGAAGTGTACCACGTATCCAAACAAACATAAAGCAAATAACACAAGTCTTTATAGCTAGAATAATAGCCTGAAGATTAATAAATGTATTATTAACAACAAGTTCAGGTATATTATAGCCACCTAGAAATATGAAGCAAGCAAAACCACTTATAAGTACAATAGAACAATATTCGCCTAGAAAGAAGAATACGAAAACTATTCCTGCATGTTCAGTCATAAATCCACTTACAAGTTCTGATTCTGCTTCAACTAGATCAAATGGTGTACGATTTGTTTCAGCTAGGATTGAAATGAAGAATAGTAGAGCAATAGGTAGAAGAGGTACAATGTACCAAACAGCTTCTTGAGCTTCAGTGATACCAATATAATTGAATGTTCCTGAGAGCAGAATGACTGTAAGCACGGCTGAACTTAGAATTAGTTCATAGGATACCATGCTAGCTGCCGCACGCATACTTCCCAGAAAGGCATATTTTGAATTAGCTGACCATCCAGCAAATAGTACTCCATAAACACTTACTGAGGAAATAGCTAGAGTATAAAGAACTCCAAGTTCGAGATCAGCTAGCACATATCCTGCACCAAAAGGAATGACAGCCCATCCAATAAGACTGAAGATTAGGGTAATAACAGGAGCGATAAAGAAAAGACTTCGTGTTGCTTGTGCAGGAACAACGGTTTCCTTAACAACAAGCTTAAGGGCGTCAGCGACAAATATAAAAACGATTATTCTATTTTAATGTAGTGTAATATCTTATTCCAATTTTAAACTAAGATGACTATGTGATAGCTAAATTTACCAAACTGTCATTTGAATAGTTCGAATAAAAGCTTTCTAAATCAGTATTAAACTAGTTTCTTCATAAACTTATATTTTTATTCCTTTACTGATTACTTACTACATAATTAGATTTCTTATTGTGTTACATGTAAACAGGTTAGATTATCTGTAATATTTTATAGCGTAAGTAGTGATAAAATAGAATTAAAACGTATAAAGGTCTAATTATTAATACTAAAATTCATAAGAAAATATACTGTATATTTTACTCGATTAATTAGCACAGTAAACAATCAATATTGAAATATTTGACCCTTAGAATGTTAACCACCATTATAATAATAATAGTTGAAACGTTATCTAAACTAGTGTCATAATAAGTAAATATTCGAATGGGTAAGAAAGTAATCTTATAAATATTACTAATATTCTTCAAAGTCTTGAGGCTATGTCAATTGAGATAATATTCTTAAATCGTTCAATATAAGACCAGGACATGATTTGATAAATGTGTTGATAGAGATTAGTAGTAACAATAGAATATAATAAATAGAGTAAATAAAAGTAATGCATATTTTTATAGATCATATCATCATACTTGTAAGTAAGCAGAACATGTGATCGTTGAGGATTATATATAACCTGCTGATATTACTTAATAGAAATATTAATTATTACTTAACCTGAGTTAAATAGAATTTTCAAAGTAGTTTCCAGCATAGAGTTCTGTTTTCTATTATTACTGTTATCAGCGAATAGCCGCTCGCTTTAACGGTTGCAGAATACCATATACTCCTACTGTATTAGGTCCTACTCATCATTGTATAGCAGCTAGAACCTTACGTTCAATAATAGTTATAAAAGCTACAGCAAGAAGCACAGGGACTATAACAATAATTACCTCAATAAGGCTATAGAGAACAGTTAGCATAAAATAGTATAATTAAAAACTACACAGGTGAAGACAAGACTCACAAAATGGAATAACAGTGATAGCACACTAACCAAAGTATATGTTAGAAATAGGGTTATCGGAAAACGGGGTGAATAGATACTGGTCTGTTTTTAGTTTTTACTCAGAAGACACAACAGAGGGCAAAGGTTTATGATATGTAAGATACAACTGTCAAAAATATGCTAGGTTTGTGAGTCTAGCCACACAAGATACTTATCAATACCAACAGCTTCTACAACAATAGGCATGAAACCATGGTAAATACCACAACAGATGTAAACCCTTCATGGGTTATATGGTGTAGAAAAATAGAAAAATGATTTTTTATGATGTTAAGGTTAACTACTTAGTTGAAACACTATAATTATGCTTAGATACATTACGATTTAAACGATTTTTAGGCGTTAATAATATACTGACTTAGATCAATATTGCTATCAACTATTGAATAATACTCAATAAATATGCCAGTTGACTTTTTTGAATGTAGAATAAAGAAAACAAGTATAACAATTCCATGAAATACATGCTTAATAAACCGCTTATTAATATAACGCGTAATTTTATTAGTATCTTCATATCCACACGCGTTAGCTGCTACCATAGATTAGTTGCTATGTGCTGGTTATCTGTATTATAAGCTACCTAAGGTGATATAGTGAATGGATATCTATAGCTATTACAGCATTAAAACCATTGTATATTTTCGAATAAGGTGAATCTATACAAATTTATCGGCCTTGTATTAGCCTGTACAGATAACAACCCCAGATAACAACCCCTAGATGGTAGATAACAATTCCAGATAACAACCCCTAGATGGTAGATAACAATTCCAGATAACAACCCCTCATTTTAGATTGAAGGTTTATGTGGACTGAAAACATACAACATTCAGTTAACAGGAAACGTAATATCTAACTAGAGACAAGGCATTAAACACAAATACTTCGATGAGTCAAATCTAAATTCTTCGATTAGTAGTATTAGAAAACAATAGAGTAAATACTCATATATAAATATTAGTTGCAGTTTTTATACTATTTTGTATTGAGGACTGACCCATGAGTATAGCCAGTTATTAAACTCAAGATTCGAGCCAATAGGTCCAATACTTTTGACTGGTTTTTGATATATTCCACATGGTTCACTGAATGTTGAGCTGTTACAAATTATTTGCTTTCCTTTATACCTATATTGCCTACTGAATACACTAAGAAATATGAAGATTGATCAAGATATATCTATACGGGTTAAGCATATAATAGATATAGATAGAAGCTGATGTATCTGAAACTTACTTGTTATCTCAACACTACAGTTACGTTTTATAGCATACTAATCAGATATGATTTTTCTATTCATTCATCATAACCTATATAACTTAGATTACTACTGGGTTATTACTGAGTATTATAACTCCAGGTTTTTTCAATTCTGCTAAGGCTAGATCTTATCGCATAACGACATAGTCTCACGAGGCTAATTAAGCCTAAACTAACCGTGAAGCATATAATAAGTATGCTGCTTATCACCGTTAACATACGGTATTCAAGCAATACGACCATTAAAACGAGCCTTGTTTATTTAGCTCGGAGCATTGACCGTAAAAGACACCTTCTCGTTGTGCTAGTACAGATGTTTGATTAAGACGGCCAGGGCAACAATCAATCTTTAGACCTAGTGATGGCACAGCAAAGTCATGAATTACATCAGCGCCCGTTACGACAAAACGTACATGAGTATCAACGGGGATAAGAACACGATTATCAACTTCTAGAAGTCAAAGTTGACCATCTTCAATATCGGTTTCTGGAATCATGTAACTGTCGTACTCAATCGCATTTCCTTCCGCGTCGAGAAAATCACTAAGCTCGTAACTCCAATACCATTGGTGTCCAACAGCCTTAATTGTCATAGATGGTGAAATAACTTCCTTTAATGGATACATTAAATACGTATCTGGACTTTATCATATTTCTAAGTAAGAAATCGTTACGTAAAGTCTCTGAGGGTTAGTTTTCCCTGCTGGTTGTCCTGTCATATCTTAATTCTGTCATTTAAGTGTGATTGTCATATCTTAATTCTGTCATTTAAGTGTGACCTAATGTGGATAAATATCAATCAATTTGGTTATGAACTGGTACGAAAAGAAATGTTCCAGCATATAGTAACGTTAGCTGTTAAATGTTATCATTTAACGGGACGATTCTCTACTAATGCTTGTTGATCTTGATAGATTCTTATTTGATAGACTTGTGTTATGATGGCCGGTTGTTATGTTACTAGGCTAGCCAGAGGTGGTCAAATTGTTATTAGGTGTGGGTGTTATAGTATAGTATAGTTTAGTATAGTTTTGTATAGTTTAGTATAGTTTAGTATAGTATAGTATAGCTAGTAGATAAACATCAAATTAGGTAAAATATTTGTATGATTGAAATACTTATAAACACTAGCGTTACTTGATTACAACCCAGGAAGGTTAAATACAGTAGAATCTCAATACATATTGAGTTAATGATCACATAATGCAAGAGAATATTTGCTTATTCTTTATAGTCTATTCACTTTCCAATATATTAAATATAGTTGAAATGGGTTAATACACGGCTAGGTAATTGACAGGTGTTCCTGATTGTACATAGTGTAAGGTAGCCAAGCTTTGTCAAGTGCTAGTCTAAATATAAAGCTAAATATCACAAATATATACTTAGTAGTCTGATGAAATATGAATTTAACCGAAAATGAATCTGTTCAGGGATCCATAGTTATTTATGTTAACAATGCCTTAAAGTATAATAGCAATATTATTTGAATGTAGCACAATATATTTATCATTTATCTAGAAACATTAGAGTAGATATTTTATCCATAAGGTAAAGTAGCTTGAAACTTGGAAATGCAATTGCTACAAGCACTAGAGCTGGGCTTACTGTCCAAATAAGTTCTACAAGTGTACCGTGGTTATAGTACTTATGGGTTAGAGGTGAACGAATATCACGGAAGGTTATAACAACAGAACCAATAAACCAACCAACGCCAATACCAATAACGATAAGATAGAAAAAGATAGCATCATGGAGTTCTGTCATACCTTCAAATGCTGGACTAGCACCGTCCTGAAAACCTATAAGCCAAGGTTCGGGAGTGTCACAATGTAGGATATTTAGGGTAAATAGGTTGAGAGAATTCATAGGAAACATGCCTTAGCCTACATCAAATCAACTCAATAATCCAAGGATTCACTAGTGTATAAGATTAACGATTCAATCTAAATTGAACAGTGTAGGCAAAATCCAAGGTATAAAACCCGCGCAAAAACAAAATAAAACAAAACAACACAAACACAGTATAAAACATCATTTTTCATCTAAGCTAGATACCTCAAATACGATATTATGATATAAACCTAACCAACAGTAAGGCATAAAACTATAGACTGATTAATAAAACTATAGAGTGATTAATAAAACTATTGACTGATTAATAAAACTATTGACTGATTAATAAAACTATTGACTGATTAATAAAACAAAACTATTGACTGATTAATAAAACAAAACTATTGACTGATTAATAATACTTTTGACTGATTAATAATACTTTTGACTGATTAATGGCCTAGTGGTACATAGCTCCTTAGGTAAAATTTGACTATAATTAGAGAGTTTGAATGATTACGTTATTGTTACCTTGTGATACTTTATTATATTGCTTTTGTCACGGGACAGTTAGAGATGGTAGAGTTGAACTGCCACTAGCATAGCGTAAGAACGCTGACCTAACCATTAGTCGAACCCCTATATACCTTATTCTCCATAACATCCACTCTTACTTTGTATACTGATTAGTACACTCAATCTCCATAACCACGTCTTTAGGGGTCACAGAGGAATATTCATTGTGTAACGTAAGGAAGTATTAAATTAGAAATACATTGATCTAGAGCTTAGTCATGTATACTCAAATTGTGAATATGTATACTAGATTAGGTAGCACATAAATAGATATAACCCAAGCAATAATGAAAAGGGCGGCAAGGGTCCATGTAAATTGGTTCACAAAGTAATAAGGTAGCAGTTGAGGCATAGTTGTGAAAACTGTCAATTGAATCCAAGTTAAAAGCCTATAGGACAGGTGTAAGAAAAGGGGGAATATAAAGTAATGTTTGTATTTAGACTAAACAAGTTGTATAGTGATACGAGATACTAAGGTTTTTATTATATCGTTAACCTACGATTAAACTGGTTTTTTACCTACGATTGGGTTGGAATCATTGAATAGGCATGTAGCGGTGTTGGTGCTGGTAGTACCCATTCAAGTGTTGTGCTGTGTTGCGTTCCTTGTTCGAATGACGGACTGTCAACGAAATAGGCTGGTTGAGCCCATGTGTTTCCTACTGTTACAGGCTGAGTAACCAGCATGTCGTATATGACATACAGGAAGAGCGCTGTAGCAGTTACGCTAATTAGACTACCTACAGAACTGATATAGTTCCAGCCTTCAAAGGCATCAGCGTAATCCGGAATACGGCGAGGCATCGATATTCTTAACTCTCACATCTTCTCTATTCCTTAAACCATAAGTTTTGGATATTTAGTAAGATTAGATATAAGACCACGACTCACATCGAGGACGAGACTATGTCATAGGTTGAACACCTTTATTATTTTTAGTCGTTGAGCCATAACATAACTATATTTAGTGATTTGTTTATAGTTGCTAGTGATCTTTACTTAAGATATCTTAGCAATATTAATATTAAGGGCAGTTATACTTTAAGTATTATCATACCTTCATTTTGTCTATGTTATCTACTGTATTTCTTCTGAACAAGCGTAGTTTATAATAAAGTGAGTTACTGTGCTACTGAGACAACATAAACAAGCTTTATAAGCTTAGCTCGTGTATCAAACAACACTTTTTGGGGTTTAAATTACGCGATATATTGAGAAAGGCGAATAAGGGCTATGGTACAAGGGATATACAACATTATACCGTACTAGCTTGAAAGCTTTAATCAGATGGTAGTAAGTGGTTGTAAGGTAGATAACAAGTACCATTGAAACGACAGAAAGTAAGATAGAACTGTTCACGACTTAACTTATTGTATTGTTTGTGACTACAAGAATACTAATATAATGAACAGCACACCGCAGGCAATATAGCGAGTACTAAGATTAATTCACAGATATACTACTGTCGTGTAAGATCGAGGCAAGAAATCATAATATTACTGAAAGCGATGACGAAAATAGTAAGCTATAGCAATAGACGAATAGGGCCAAGATAAGCTACAAACATGTAAAGTGTGATAATTTCAGGATTTAGTTCACCCTGTAGCCCTAGAAAGTGTTGGGGCATGAATGTTGTGTTAACACCAATGAATAGCGTCCAGAAATGAGCACAAGCTAGATCTTCGTTGTAAGTCCGTCCTACGATCTTAGGTAGCCAGTAGTAAAGTCCTGCGTAAATACTGAATACTGCTCCCATAGAGAGGACGTAATGGAAATGCGCGACTACGTAGTACGTCTATACATTAGTCTTGCTTTCCTGATTAAACAGCATGTATTTTTTGTAGGTATTGTTCTTGTAGGTGTACAGTTTGCTTATTTGCAAATAAAGGATCCGTAAGTTCAATTTAACATGCCTTAAGTGATGTTTAAATACAAGTATTTCTTATGGCCACACTTCTAGCTATGATGGCGAAACTTTAGTCATTTGTAAGTGAACAAACAGTGTTCTCGCTTTAATAGCGCTATTGACATTGACACCTAAATGCTTTGAGCCTACAGTCCTGTCAATAAACACAGCCGCACTGAAGAACGAGGCGATGAGTTCGAAGGTCAGTGCTCGTGCATATAAATCTTACCATGTGACTAACAAGCGCGGTCATTATTGCTGTGTTATTGGTTCCTGGCATAGGCCTTAAAACTACGTAAAACAGGACCCTGTGTTAGGCTTCACCACGAAAGGAGCGTATGAGGCAGGACCTACTTAACGATGACACGCATGAATACGTGTTGAGTGTTTTAGCGACAGAAATCTCACTAGGTGTTATCTAGACTATACCTTAAAGTAGATTCTAAAGAGAAAACGCAGTTTCACCGTTCTTAATAAGAGCTTTAGCGATGAGGCTACCGCGACGCATCAGAAATAGTTCGATAACCGAATATTAGAATTACCTACGTATTAGTTTAGTCATTAACTAAGTTAGTCCTGTTGTAATTTCCGCTTTAGCCTCTGTCATTTGCATCTAATGCGTTACGTGTATTGGTCATATTGGTGTAGAAATCTAGTTAAGGACTATTTAGGTATGCTAGACCAGATAAATGACTCACTAATTGTGATCCTTTTCTTTCGAGGAGGTTTGGACTATATCTTCTCGACTGTGTCAAGCAACGATTTTAGTCTCTGAGCTGGGTTAATGACCCAGCACAAGCTGAACCTTAAATAAAGGTGTTTATATGGTCTGTGTTTCGTTGTTTAGGCACAACACGTACTATCGTGGAATGTAACATCTAGACTAGCATTTGCTAGAATTACACCAGTTAGCCCTCCAATTGTGAAGAGACCGATGAAACCTAGAGCAAACAGCATAGGGGCGGTTAGTCGTACTGATCCACCGTAAGCAGTACCGAGCCATGAAAATACCTTGATTCCAGTAGGAACAGCAATAATCATACTAGCTGCTGTAAAGTAAGCTCGTGTATCAACATCAAGTCCTACTGCATATATGTGATGCAAGTGGTTTATGTCTACTAAAAACATCCACACCGGATTCACAACCGGTCTCGGACTATATCTTCATCATTCGACCATTACTGACCCTGTCATTTATGTCTCAGTACAGTTATATGTCTCAGTACAGTTATATGTCTCAGTATTGATAGCATTCACTAGGTTAGATATCATTACTGACCCTGTCATTTATGTCTCAGTACATTCACTTGGTTAGATATCACTCAAATAGCTTAAAGGCCATCTGATGTTGCTTAGCTAATATTATAGTTGAGATTTCGTTACACTAGAAACAATAGACTATGTTAGTGTAAGGTTAGAATACTTAGAGTGTTCGTGTTGTTCTGTTCTAAAGTAGAAATCGTACTATAACTCAATATCGTAGCGCTGCGTTAGCACGTGATAGGACTTTGAAATTAAATTAACCTTAAGCGTCTAAGGGATGTGGTAATAAGTTGAGAGTAACCCTGCTTGTAAAATAAGCTAGAACTCACAAGACAATGAAACGATAGTATTTTCAGATGTCTACTCTAGAGTACTATGAACAAGATAGCGCCTGAATTAGTGACCCTAGGATATTTTTGTCACCTTCAGCTAAGGCTATAGATTAAGTGATATGAGCCTTGTGAGGACAGTTGCACATGTTTAAATTTGTAATATCGAAAGATGTTTCGCGTGTAGTCTCTGAGGAATTCGTTAAACTTCGAAGAGTATCTAGATTTCCTGCTGATTGAATATAACTTAGCACGTGATAACGTATTGATAAGCTCTTGATTGTTCCAGCATATAGCGAGATTTGTTACCATTACTTTACAGTTAAGGAGAGACATCGAATATTGACTCCAAACGATAAAACCTAGTACACCAATTGAAGCTAGTGCATAAACCATACCAAGGTAACCAAAAACTGGCTTACCTGAGAATGTGCTAATAACATGGCTAATAATACCAAAACCTGGTAGAATCATAAGGTAGACTTCTGGATGCTTTTATTTTAAGTAAATAAACGGACTATATCTTCGCGTTCCACTTTTCTAGAAACCGTAGCCAGGTTGTGTGATGGATCGAAGTTGGAACATGAGCTTGCAGATCCTGTAGTGCATAATAACGGTTAACTTGCAGAATTCGTCGTGACTTAAAACTGCGAGGAGAACATAGCTTAAAGTAGCTTAGCATACGTAGAATATCCGCACGAGTTTGAACTGTCCACTTGTAATAACCGTTTTGTGCACTGTCGAAATAAATATATCCACCAAAAGTATCCTTGTAAGGAACCACGTCCATAATATGCTTGTTTGTAACGCTGATGGTTAGTTGTAGAGTTGTAGTATTCAGCGTTACTGTACCTTCAGCGTCAAAGAAACCAGCGAACCAGGCATTCGTTGTATCCATATGAGTTGAGGCTGTCTTTGATTCAATATTCAGTAGTTGACATATTCGATGTAGCTGAAGCAGACGTGCAGAATCTCGAATATGGCCATTAACGCAATTAATAACTACTATTATTCCTTGTCGGTTATGAAGACGCCAACGTAGTGTTTTTGCACCAGAACGAGCCTTAATTGAACCACCAAATGCGTTTTGTAGTATACGAAGACAGTGTAGGTCGTTAGAACCTATTGTAATTTCACAAGATATATAACCAGCCTTACTTACAAGGAAACAACCATCTCCATCAATAAGTCCTGCCATCCATTGGCTGAACTTAAAACTAGGTATAGAATTAGACGTGGAATGCGTTGCGCGTGTAGTCTCTGAGGATCCTACTAGACTCGACACTTGACGTCGTGGCGGTCGTTGGTTTCCTGCTGATTGGGCTCCCAGTGCGTTTTTCATATTTTGACTATGACGGGGGTTAAAACTAATACTAACGCCACTTATGCACATAGTAATGAGGTAGGCTTCGGAACCGTTCCAGCAAATAGCGCAATGCGTTATGAACGGATTCATAAAGGGCCAAATTTGACCAAAGAACCAGAACAGATGTTGGTATAGAACCGGATCACCACCACCAGCAGCATCATAGAAGGCAGTGTTGAAGTTACGATCAGTAAGAATCATCGTTAGTGCCATTATGTTTTATAGAATAAAGCTAATTCATTTAACATTTTCATGTAAATTAAGATACAATATTAAGATTATCTACTTATTCTGGTGATTTAAATTTAAAGATATTATTAGAGTATTCTTATGTGAAATACATTCTTTTCACAGTTTACCTGTTTTGTATTTATTATCATGGTTTTGGCTACTATCTATATTTTATATCATGATATTTTTATAGATTATTAACACTAACTAGACTATCACCTTATACTGTGATAAAGTAGATAAACAGATTTGTTCTACTGAAACCTTCAAAAATAACCTTCAGAAATAACCTTCAGAAATAACCTTCAGAAATAGGGCGATTATTGTCAGTATACTAAATTGTACTATTTATAAACTCACTGCTATTCGTGAATACTTAGCAATTAGACTAATTTATATATTGAATGATTTATCAGTAACCCGTCTAATCAGATGATTAAGGTGAAATAACACGATAATAAATAATTTAAATAAGCTTAAAACATCTCGAATATAACCATTAATTATGTTAGTTACAACTATAAGGTTAATTAGACTGTCAATTATGTTAAGGATACGGTCATATTAATTATCTTAGTTACAACTATAAGGCTATTTAGACTGTCAAAGACATGATAAGGTCAAATTAATTATGTTAGTTACAACAATAAGGCTATTTAGACTGTCAATTATGTTCTGACATGATACAATAGATACAATAATATTGAAATAGAACCGTGGCCTCTAACTGAAAGAATATATTGTGCAAGTGGAAGATCCTTAATATGATAATTAATGTTTACTTGAGGTTTTATTGTTTTTGGTATGATATGATTTTATACCTGATAGCTTAGAATAAGAGACTGATGTTTTTGATGTATTATCGTTGAAGTCATTATTTATCTTAATAACCTGCTGATTAACTACGAATAATAGTGTTTCCAGCATTTGACCAAATGATTTACTGGCGCTTTTTTGTGTACCAGCTAGTACAGGAATACATAGAATAATAATCACACTTTGTGCTAGCATAGCCCATACAAATAGTGGTAGACGATGCATAGTTATTCCAGGTGCTCGCATATTTACAATAGTTGTAATTAGATTCATAGCTCCCAGCATGGAGGAAATTCCCGATAGGTGTAGGCTAAATACGGCGAGATCTACTGATCCTCCGCTATGGCTTTGCACACCAGTAAGAGGCATATACATAGTCCATCCTGACGGTTTGGTTAATAATCTTTAATATTGATTAACTGCTACTCTCGTTACAGACCAGACTGAGTTATCGTGTTGACACGCTGGAGTAGTGTTCAGTCGTTGAACGCAGACTTTGTCAGCGTTGCATATAGAGCTAGTTAGTTGGTTCATGCAGAAAGCTCAGTTTACATTAGGCACTATATCCGTATCTGTATCACTAGAAAATAGATAATTTTCACCTATCTGAAATAATAAGATAGTGTAACCTGAATGAATATATGGGCTCAGATTAGATACGACCAGTCGAAATGCGTTCGCCCCTTACTGACGAGCGGTACGTTCAGGAGTTTTATGACCCTTACACAATAGTTTTATGACCCTTACACAATACCAGACGATAATACTGTTTAGGCGCTAGTCGTGAATGTTGAGTTAGGTTGTCACAATACCAGACGATAATACTGTTTAGGCGCTTTTTTCTTTCCTGCCTTTTACCGTACAATATAGAGCATTTGATATAAGCCCATAAGTTAATAAAAATCCCGTTCAACACTTGAGAAACATAAGAACTTATACCACAGTGATCTTAAAGAAAAGTTGGAAGATACCTTAGTCATTAAAGAAAATTAATGTAGTTGACAGCTACAATGATTGGTTATGATGTGTGTTCAGCGTGATTATTGAATATCCGCTTTAATGTAAACAACAACTAGCCAGCTGTTAATTTATATTTTTATGTTGTTCAGGTTAACTACTTAGTTGAAACTTAATAGTAAAATTCACGAAGAGTCAGGAGTATAAATATGTTTATCTTATTAAAAAACTACTGAAGTGTAGTGAGGGGGTTGAACGAATTGACTGAGCATTTCTAAATAGTGTTAATTAGAAAAGAACCCATACCTTGCTCGACAAAGATACTAGCTAGGAGTAGACAAATGGCTGGGGGTAGTAGCCAGAAACTTACATTGTTGAGCCGTGGAAAAGCCATCATTTTTGTAATCGCTAAATAAACTTCATTGCTTTACAGTAATGGTCAGACTATATTATAACCTTAATTAGGTTTAGGAAATATAGCCGTTGAACATGCTTTACAAATTATGTTACGAGTGACTTAATGAAATATAAGCTTTCTCGTAGATATTCCTATGCAAGATATGTTTTACCACATCAGGACATTTAACTTATTACGTCCAGTTACTGTGAAGTATATTTAGCTTAGCATCAGTACTACCACATAAGTCTTTATATCTATACTCTATTACAGCAGTAGAGAAGGTTAAGATAAGCGAGAAGAATGTTTAGAGATGTCATACTATATCAATTAAGGTATTAGTCCATTATGATGAGATATATTAAGATTAATCTTAAAAACTTCTGATATTATAGTAAACGTATGAACCACCCATTACAGGTTAATAGCACCTTAGACACGAATCTAACCGTTTCCATCAGCAGTCATATAGCGTATTTAAGCAACAACTATCAGCATTAAAGAAACCATAGAGTTAACCATAATTTATAAGATGATATAAATCTAGAATGTCAAACACGAATTCAATAAGAGTGTCTAGGTAGGATTGTTATATTGATGTGTATTATATTAGTAAGTATATGTTGAAGGAGAAGTCATTTAAGTATATCA
>JAABUM010005169.1_pt1 | contig 13951 bp, 22 predicted proteins | sample 5559161 | NCBI WGS metagenome assembly JAABUM01 (sample SAMN10711868, study PRJNA513369) | rock metagenome | isolation source: Antarctica rocks | place: Antarctica: Victoria Land, Siegfried Peak nord
CCTTGAAGTAGGTCGCGTTCTTCGACTGCGGGCGAACCGAAATCGTCATCCCGACCTTCACCGTCAGCGACGGAATGTCGGTTTTGCGACCGTTCACCATGATGTGACCATGACACACCAACTGGCGGGCCTGAGCGCGCGATTGAGCGAGGCCCATGCGATACACCACGTTGTCGAGACGGCGTTCCAATAACGAAAAGAAGTTCGCGCCGGTTTCGCCTTGCAAACGCTTGGCTTCGTCGAAGATGCGACGGAACTGTTTCTCGAGCACGCCATAGATGTAGCGCGCCTTCTGTTTTTCCTGCAAACGGACAGCGTAGTCCGACTGCTTTTTCTGACCGGAGAAATTGCCTCTGGCGCCAGTCCCGCCTTGACCGTGCATACCGGGGGGATACGGACGCTTTGCAAGAATGCGTTCTCCCTTTTCCGAGATGCCGAAACCAAGGCGGCGACTCACTTTGCCAACAGGGCCACGATAACGTGCCATAAGTTTTTAAATAATCCTCTGGGTGTTCAAGAACAATTGCTTCGATGTTGTTCAATGTTAACTTTTCTATCAACCAATGCCTAAGCTAAGCTTGAACATTGGGTTAATCAGGTTCAGTAGAACAACATCAATCGCTTTGTTCCGACAATTGGCATCGGGCCAAACGTTCGCGTGCTTGGTTAGACCGCGCGAAGTTGCTCGACCGGTGCGAATCGGGGTAAACGCCGAAAAATCACGACGCAGGCGCCGTGACTTGAAGGCAGAAAGAAGTTAGACGCGGCGCCTTTTGCGCGGGCGGCAACCATTGTGCGGAACGGGAGTCACGTCGCGGATGGTGCCGACTTCGAGGCCGGACGCTTGGATGGCACGGATCGCCGTTTCGCGGCCAGAACCTGGCCCTTTAACGAAGATGTCCACACGCTTCATGCCTGCTTCGGCGGCTTTGCGAGCCGCGTTTTGAGCCGCGACCGAAGCCGAATACGGCGTGCCTTTTTTTGTGCCCTTGAAGCCGACCGTTCCGGCAGAGGCCCACGAGAAAACGTTGCCTTCGCCGTCGGTGACGGACACGATTGTGTTGTTGAACGTGCTTTGAATGAAAACCTGCCCGCGGGCAGACGCTTTCTTCGCGCGACGATTTGAACGTGGTTCAGCCATGATGTAGTTTCGAGTGGTTGATTTTTAGGAGCTTCAAAATCTAGCTCCTAAAAATCAACTACTTCTTGCCCCTCTTGACGCCCACGGTTTTGCGCGGGCCTTTGCGGGTGCGCGCGTTGGTTTTGGTGCGCTGACCGCGCACAGGCAACCCTTTGCGATGACGAATACCGCGATACGCTTGGATTTCCATCAAGCGGCGAATGTCGCCGTTGACGATGCGACGCAGGTCGCCTTCAACGCGATAATCCGCTTCGATGATTTCGCGTAGTCGCGCGCCCTGCGCGTCAGAAAGTTCGCGCGTGCGCGGGTTGTCAGTCAATTCGGCTTTGGCGACGATTTCTTTCGCCAAGGCCGAGCCGATGCCGTAAATGTAGGTCAGCGCCGTTTCGATCCGCTTGTCGCGGGGCAAATCAATGCCAGCAATTCGTGCCATAGTGTAGTTTTGAGTAACGAGTCTTTAGTTGAAGTAGCTTCGTAATTTCACTACTTCTTTCTTTCGACTCACAACCAGATTAACCTTGCCGTTGTTTATGTTTTTTAACGGCGCTGCAGATCACCAACACCTTTCCATGTCGGCGGATGACCCGGCAGTGTTCGCAGCGCGGCTTAACAGATGCTCGAACTTGCATTTTTTGAAGTCCTTGACGCTCTTTCAAAAGAAGAAGCGACAGAAAAAGGTGTTACTTGTAGCGGTAGAGGATCCGCCCACGAGTCAAGTCGTTGACGTTGAGTTCAAGAAGGACGCGATCACCGGTCAGAATTTTGATGTAGTTCTGCCGCATCCGGCCCGAAACGTGGGCCAGAACCATATGATCGCCTTCATTCAATTTCACGCGAAACATCGCGTTGGGCAGCGTTTCGACAACGCGGCCTTCGACTTCCACACCTTTATCTTTCGCCATAATTTCTATATCGGGAGTTGCGCCAAGGGGATAATAATAGCATCATCCCGCCCAAAAAGCAAGCACTTTTATCAAAACATCTTCCGCCGTCCCGCTTCCATCCACTTTTCGGAGAAGCCCCTGCTCTTCGTAAAAGCGCAAAACCGGCGACGTGATGCGATGATAAACCGCCAAACGGTGCCGCACCGTCGAAGGCGTATCGTCTTCGCGCGTCTTCAAAACGCCCCGGCAAATGTCACAAATGCCCGCGACTTGCGGCGGCTTGTTGACCAGATGATAAATCGCGCCGCAGTTCGGACACAACAACCTTCCAACCGCGCGCGCCACGATTTGGTCGTCCGGCACGTCAATTAAAACCGCTCCGTCGAGCGGCCTACCCAACTCACCCAAAGCCACAGCGAGCGCCCGCGCCTGATCGAGCGTTCGCGGGTAACCGTCGAGAACAAAGCCGCTTGCGTCCGGTTCGCCCAATCGTTTGCGCGCGAGTTCGTTGGTCACTTCATCTGGAACGAGATTACCGTGCGCGATGTATTCGTTGGCCAGCAGGCCAAGCTCAGTTTCGGCCTCGATTTCCGCGCGAAACAAATCGCCGGTCGCAATGTGCGGCACGGCGAGATGCAGAGCGAGCGGCCCCGCAAGCGTTCCTTTGCCGCTTCCCGGTGGGCCGAGCAAAACCAATCTCATTGCAAGAAATATAACGGCTGTTCGCTTTTCTCGCGCGGCTAATTGGACAATGGATTCGGATTGTTTTCTGGCCGGTCTTCAAACAAGCGCACCTTCGTCTCGTCCTTCGCGCCGATGCGCCCCGCTTCCACGAACAGGTTGCCGCATTCACAACGCTTCGGCTCGAACGATTTCGACGGCAACGCTTGGCCGCAAATCGCGCATTGGTAACTCAAAAATGGGCCGCGTGGCCAACCGTCGCGCGCTTGCCAGTTGATGTAAGCGTGGTTCGGATTGAAAACAGTCGGCGATTCGCGCTCGCGCTTTTCGGCGCGCAAAACGCCAACGAAACCGACCGCCAGCCACCCGACGAAAATGGCGAACGGCAGGAAAAATAGGGCGATGATTGCGAGCTTAGCCATCGTTGTTGTTCAATCCTCGTGCTCAGGATATTCGCCTTTCTTTAGTTCACATCCCTGATAAAAAGCACCAGTGAAAACTATGCCTTCCAACTTAGCCCTATCAAAGATTGTTCCGTCCACAGCACAACCAACAAAAGATGAGTTTCTTACATCAGCTTCGGCGAAGTCTGAACCTTTCATATTACAGTGAGAAATCGCATTCCTCAAGCAGGCTCTACGAAAAGACGCGCAGATGAATGAGTCATGGAAGACGATGTTTGTTAATTGAGCGCCATCAAAGTTGGGATAGTTGCCGTGTGAATCCCTTTCGCAGAAATCAACATCAGAAAATGTTCTTTCACCCAGGGCGTATCGCTGAATCAACTCTTGAGCAGTTTTTGGTGGTTGATAATCCATATCAAGTCAAACCTCAATCGGTGCTTCCAACGAACACGGTTTCGCCGCTCATCAATTGTTCATTTGCACACACATCCACAATCGCAGTAGCGAACTCTTCAACCGTCGGCAGACTTCCGGCTTGAAGTCGCCGCGCTTCAATAAACCCACGATTTGACCGCTCCATTAGCTTCGGCGTGATGGTGCCTTCGATCAAATCGCCTGAAACCACAACTAGGCTAATTCCTCGCGCTTCAAGTTCTGGAATGCGGGCGCGCAAAGCGTCTTCACCGGCTTTTTTGCTGGCGGCGACCGGCTCATACAAACCGTGAACCGGCTTTTCGCCGTGAAAATGCGCCAGATGGCTGGTGACGAAAACGATGCGCCCGCCGCTTGGCATTAAGGGCAAAGCCAACTCAACTAATCGCTCCTGAGCCGACAGGTTCAGTTGCATCGCGTAATCGGTGGGCTTGTCGCGCTCCAATCCGCCGCTCGCGTTAAGAACGAGCAAATCAATTCGTCGCGCGTGTGCCGCGACTTCCATCATCGCGCGCGCTTGCGTTTCATCGGTGATGTCGGCCTGAGCCAGAAAAGCGCGGCGTCCGTTAGCACGAACTGAAGCGGCGACTTCTTCGGCGCGCGGGCCTTTTGAGCGGAAGTTGATGATGACATCGGCACCACGCTCGGAAAGCAGACGCGAAATGCTCGCGCCGACGCCGCGCGAAGCGCCGGTGACGAGCGCGATTTTTGCGTTTAAGTCATTCATGAAGCTGTCGGCTTTTTGTTCACAATTTCGATCTTCACGATGTTCGAGCGAAAAAGTTCGCTAAGGTCGCGTTTTGTGCGAAAGGCACGAATCTGCTCTTCATTCAATGGCCGAGGAGTTACAAATGATTTATTGTAAATCATTTGTAGATAATAAACTCCTGAGGCAGTTGACTTGAATTCCACTAAACCTAAGTCCACCCGAATTTGGGTTCCAACATATGAATCGGTAGGAATACGAGTCCAATCATCTGCTATGTTAGAATGTCTAGATCCACCCATCCAAAATAATGCGTTTCCGACATATTTATGTTTCGCATCAAAAACTGCCAGTGACGCTGGCATAGCCGCTCCTTGATTGCCCAGGAACACGTTAAAAAAGTAGTTTCCCCAGTCACCACCGTTAGTAAAACGAACATCGATGAACATCAGTTGATTCCTCTCGACAACTGGATTTACGGTTGTGATGGCGACACGACTTTTAATAGCAGATAGAGCATCTTCTTTCCATTGGACTTCAGGTAGCGCCACAACTTTTGCTGAGTCTGCAAATATGCGTGAGCTGCTAAGCAACATTAGCAAATAGAGCGTGGTTCTCGTTGTATTATTCTTCATAAAGTCTCACCTTCGCCGAGTTGCTCGCCCCAATGTGATCAGGCCCAACGAACAAATTGCCACAACCGCATCGCCGAGCCATAGTTGTTTCCGAAGGCAACGACTTATGGCAAATGCCGCATTCGTAAAACAAATAAGAAGCGCGCGGCCAACCGTGCCGCGCGCTCCAACTTTGATATTCGCGTTTCTCGAAATAGATGTCGGAAGGCAGGAATTGTGGCCGCTCGTCTTTGAGCCAGACCACAACCAAAGCTCCTACAAATGGAATGGCTACTACGCTCCACACAGCGGAAACAAGAATTCCAAGCGGCCAGAACCAAAAGAAGGAAACCGCACAAAAATTAAACACCAACACGCTGGCCACGCAAAACAATACAAAGGCGAACGTGACCAGCGCGCGCGTCAGCATCGTTTACAACCGGCCTTTCCCTGCGCCTTTTGCAAAACCTTCGTATTGGCGCATTTTCAATTGCTGGTCGAGGTTCTGCATGATCTCCAAAGCCACGCCGACCACGATGAGCAGCGATGTTCCGCCAACAAGAAGAGACCCGCCCGATGCCGAGGTTTGGGGGAGTTGCAAGATGGTCGGCGACCACCATTGCATCAGCGCCAGCGTCGCCAGGAACACGCCGCCAACGAAGGTGATGCGGGTCAGCACTTTGTTGATGTATTGCTCGGTCGGGCGCCCCGGTGCGTAACCCTGAATTTGGCCGCCGTAGCGTTTGAGGTTGTCCGACAGGTCGCGCACGTCAAAGATGACCGCCGTGTAAAAGTAGGTGAACGCCATCACGAGCGCGGCGTAGCACAGCGAGGCGAACCACGAGTGCGGGTTAAAGGCGTTTTGAACGCCTTGCGCGATATTCACGAGCGTGCTCGACTCGGTTGAGTGCGCCTTGAGATACCACGTCGCAATCTGGCCAGGAAAAAGCACAATCGAAACCGCGAAGATAATAGGAATCACGTTCGCCGCCGCCAACTTGAGCGGCAGATACGACCTTTGGCCTTGCACCATGCGCTGTCCAGCTTGGCGCGGCGCGTAGCGAACCGGAATGCGGCGCTCGCCCTGCACAACAGTGATGACGGCGTAAATCGTTCCAACGAACAGCGCGAGCAAAAGCACCAGTTGGATGATGGCGCCGACTTGGAACAGTTCGCCGATGCTTTGCGGCAGGCGCGCCACGATGCCCGCGAAGATGATGAACGAGATGCCGTTGCCGATGCCGCGAGTCGTGATTTGTTCGCCCAGCCACAGCAAAAACATCGTGCCTGCGGTCAGTGACATCACCGATTGAATGAACGCGGTTCCTGTCGCGGGCAAAATGCCAAACGCAGGCGATTGAAAGGCGCGCGTCGCAATGACAGCCTGGACGACCGTGAGGCCAATGGCGGCCCAGCGCGTCCATTGCGCCATTTTGCGGCGTCCGTATTCGCCTTCCTGTTGCAATTCCTTGAAGTAGGGAAACGCAATCGTCAGGATTTGGAACACGATGCTCGACGTGATGTAGGGCATGATGCCAAGCGCCAGAATGGACAGCTTGCGTAGCGCGCCGCCGCCGAACATATCGATGAAATCGAGGATGCCCGCGCTGGACGTGAACAGCTTTTCCATCGCTGTGTGGTCAACGTTTGGAATCGGGATGTGCAACACCATGACGTAAAGCACGATGGCGGACAAAACAAAAAGCATGCGCGCGCGAAGTTCCGGCACGCGCCAGCCCAAAATCAAAGGTTCAAGTGCTTTTTTCATAGAAGCGAAGACACAGTTTGACGCCTCCAAAAGCGTCTGGTCTCACCATTTGCAAGCAGATTCACCAATTGCCTGAAGTCACGTCGCTCAGATAACGTCTGTGACAACCTTGCTTTGGCAACTCGTCGAAGTAGCCAAAATAGTCTGGCTGATTGTCGTTGTCAGTATCCAGGTGTTCTGCTTGAGAGGCTTTGTCTATCATCGTTTCGCTGAAGCTCGTGTAGAAAATGTGAACTCGGTGGCTGCCTTCGGCCCCGCTTGCGTAAGCGAAAAGTTCAGCCGTTTTTCGAGTGCGATTGTAGACAACCAAACCACTGCCGTCGTTCAGGCCGCCAAGATCCCAACTCACCTTAAAGCGTGTCGCTCTTGGCCTGTGCTTCAGCGCGAAAGAGAGTTCTCTGAGCGGCACGTTTCGTTGGCCACTTAGACTCGTTTTGATAAAAACGACAGCCTTGCGTTCTCGAACTTCCGTGTTCTCATAAACGGTTCTTTGCCCAGCAAAAGATACTGTTGAACCGAGCAAAACTGGGCACAACAACAGCGGTTGGATTTGAGGATTGTTCTTTCGGATCATTTTCTCCATTAAGCGAATCGGAAGTCTGAGGCCGCATTTGGCTTTGCACTCAAGAACTCCCTGCGCCCTCAAGCGTCCAGAGCGCGTCAAAAGGACTTGTTTATGAACTATTGGTTAGCCGCACACGGCGGCTTGGCGGGACTTGGCGTGATCGCGGCGCGCTACATTTTGATCGGATTTTCAATGGCAGCTCTGGCCGTTGTCGTTGAACGAGTGTGGGCGATGCGTCAAGTGCGCCTCAACGAAACCCACGATTATCCCCTCGTCCGCCTCGCGCTACTCAACGAAGACAGGCAGAAAATGCTCGCCCTTTCCGAAGGAAGCGAAGCGCCGTGCGCCTCGGTTCTGGGCGTTGGAATGAAGCACATCCGCTCAACCGAAGCCCGGCTTCGAGAGGCGACGCAAGGCGAGGCGGACAGGCGCATCGAAGCGCTGGGGCATAACCTGCCGATTTTGGCAACAGCTGCTTCAACTGCGCCCTATGTCGGATTGTTCGGCACGGTGCTGGGTATCTTGGCCGCTTTTGGCAGCATCGCGCGAACCGGGCAGACCGGCGCCAACGTCATCGCGGGCGGCATTTCCGAAGCGCTCATCTCGACGGCACTGGGATTGGGCGTCGCTATTCCGGCGGTGATGGCCAACAACTATTTTTCGGCCCGCATCCACGCCCTCAGTTCTCAGATCGAAACCAACGCGCTCGATGTCAGCGAACGCGTCGTGTCTCTGGCCAAGAAATCTCAGGGAGGCAACAGTGCCTCTTGAACCTCGCAGTCGTGGACGGGCCAATCGCGCGTCCCGGCCTCGCTTGATGGCCGACATCAACATCATCCCACTCGTGGATGTCATGCTGGTGCTACTCATCATCTTCATGGCGACGACGGCCTTTGTCAAAGATTCGGGTTTCAAGATGCAACTTCCCGCTGCCAAAACCGGAACTCCCGCAGGCGGCGGCGGCGAAACCAAAAACCTGACGATTTTGCTGACGCGCGACAACCTGCTCCTCGTGGATGGAAAACCAACCGACGAGAAAGCTTTGCTGGCCCAGATGCAGACACGCGTCAAGATCAACCCGCAAACCGGCGTTACCATTAAAGGCGATCAAGGCATCCCCTACTCGCGTGTGGTGCGCGTCATGGATTTGGCGCGCGAGGCCGGACTCGCCAGCGTCGCGCTCGGCACCCGTTTGCCTGGAGGCAACGAGACGAAGTAATAAACAAGAACCCAGAAGTGACCAGTGGGCTTCCTCTTGCTTCCAGACAGGCTGCTGCCCTGACGCTTCCGGTTCCCGGTCACGCTTCCAGTTCTTGATGTCGCCGAAAGTTGCGCTCAAATGCGACTCTTGCCGGACACCCTTACCATCTTTTGATGGGCGCTTACGCAGCCTAAAAAGCCCATACCGTTAGTTCAAAGTCCGCTTCACGTCTAAACGTCCACTTCACGTCCATGAGATCATCTGACCGCCTGCCTGCCGCGCCGCGCCGCCAACAATCTTGGCCGCTGTGGGCAATTATCGCAGGTTCGCTGTTATTCCATCTGTTGCTTTGGTGGCTCGTCGGGCTGTTCAGTCCGGCGCCGCCCGCGCCCGCACCGCCAGCGCCGCCCGAAAAGTTGATGCGCGTTGATTTACGCGCGTTCGCTCCGCCAGCGGTCTCGCGTCCCAAAGCCAAAGCTGTGGTGAGGAAATCTGTGAAGCCCGCAGGCGGGCCACAGGTGCAACCGGTGCTTCCCTCGCCCCGGCCACAACCGGTCGCTCCTCCGGTAGAAAAGCGGGTTGAAATCGTGCGGCCAAGAATCAGACCCGTCGTGCGACCCATTGTGCGGCCTCGCCCGACGCCGCCTCCGGTGCGACGCGTCGTTCAACCGGTCGCCAAAGCGAGGCCAGTTCGCAAGACGCGCCTCTTCGCTCAAAACACGTTTCCGACTCCGGTTCCCGAAGCCACAATCAGCTCAACGACGCCAACAACTGCGCCTGTCGCTCCCCCCACGCCCAAGCCCGCCGCGACAACGGCGTCTTCCAACCCGAACCCAAATCCAACCCCAAACACAGGTCAAGGTTCGGGCAACGGAAGCGGCAGTGGAAGTGGCAATGGCTCAGGAGACGGTAGCGGCTCCGGTTCGGGCACTGGAAGTGGCAACGGCAGCGGCCAAGGTTCGGGAAGTGGAAGTGGAAACGGTTCGGGCCAAGGTTCGGGAAGTGGAAGCGGCAAAGGTTCCGGCAATGGCTCTGGAACCGGATCAGGCACCGGAAGCGGAACAGGTTCGGGCACTGGAAGCGGCCAAGGTTCGGGCACTGGAAGTGGAAACGGCAATGGCTCCGACGGCGGCGATAGTGGCGGCGGCGGAGGAGGGGGCGGTGGTGGTGGTGGCGGCGGAAACAGTGGCGGCGGCCCTTACGGTTTGGGCGGTCGCAAAGAAGGCGAACCGCCTCGCCACATCGTTTACGTGTTGGATGTTTCCAGTAGCATGAAGCCGCGCATCGACAAAGCGGCAGGTGAACTCAGTAGCGCCATGAAAAGCCTGCAACCGGGCGAATCATTTAGCATCATCGCCTTTTCGCACGCCGCGCGCCGCTTCAAAAAGCAGTTGGTGCCCGCCGACCCGGAAACCATCGCGCAGGCCAACCAGTGGCTTGGCCAAATGCCCCTCGACTACGGCACCGACTTGGGCAAAGCGATGAGCCAGGCGTTCTCGATGCAAGGCGTCAACGTCGTCGTCCTCATCACCGATGGCGTGCCGACGATGGGCGAAAAGAACTTCGGCAAGCTCGTGTCCCGCATCCGCGACCTCAATGCGGGCCGCGCGCGAATCGACACCATCGGTCTCAAAGGCGACAACCCGACAGACGAAGGCGGCGATCCTAACCAAGAGTTCGAGGCGGCTGGTTTGCTGCGCCAAATCGCGCGCGATAGTGGCGGCGAGTCCAAAGTTGTCGATGGCGACCAACTCCTGAACGGAAAGCAGTAACACGCTTTCCGTTCAGCTCTTCTCGCGTCGCAACCGCATCAACAACGCCTCGCCGTCAGGCGTGTTCAAATGGCGTTCAACTCGAAAACCCGCTTTCTCGAAACAACGAATCGAGCGCCGATTATCGGGATGCGGATCAACGATGACGCTCGTCACGCCCGGTTTAGCGAACAACTTCTCGCATAAAGCGCGCACAATCTCTGGCCCCAACCCGCGCCCGACGAGCGTTTCGTCGCCGATCAGCAAATCCAGCCCGCGCGTCGAATCGTCTTCATCGGGCCACCAATCGCCACTCGCCTGCTCCGCGTTGTAGGTTTGCACGTAGCCAATCGGTTGTCCATCCAGCAAAACGAGCAGCGATTCGTGCTCGCTAAGCACGAAATCTTCTTCCAATTCCCGCGTCATTTCTTCCAACGTGCCCGCCTGATACGGCGCGATGTTCCACCACCGCGCGACGTGCGGCGTTTGCCGCCAACGGAACAAAAGCGGCGCGTCAGCGAGGCACGCGGGGCGAAAAGTGATGACGAGCGGTTCGTTGGTCATGAAATATCGCTTCGGACAGAGCAAATCTCAAATATCGGCCAGACACTTTTGCTCGCTCAATCTCATTCTTGAGTCGAAACATCTTCAAACGAGGCCAATTTTCCGGCCCACGCCGCGCCCGCCAAACGGTTCATTTCCAGCACGACGAACGGGGGACTGAGATGCGGAAACCCGTAAAACAACCATTCGCGCAGTTCATCCGACAAACCCAACGGCGGCGCGGGTTGTTCACAACGCAGAGCTAAACCCGCCAGTTGTCGCCAACTGTGGCGAATCTCGGCGGCGCCAACGACTTGCGAATGACTCGCGGGATTCCCGAAGTAATCCGGCAAAGGCGCCAAAATGTCGCGCATCCCAAAAAGCGGATTGTCCTCGCGCGCGAACCCTTCCCAACACGCCACAAGATGAAGCGCCGCCAAACGAATCGCTTCGCAGCGATTGCGCTCACTCGAACGAAAATCGGCTTCTTTGCCGAGCCAAGCCGGTGGCAACAAGCCCGACAGCCGGATGACTTGCAAAGCAAAGGGCAGGCTCGCCGTTTCGGGCTGGCACGAATCGTTGGTCATCGAATGAACTGGGCCGCAACTTTGCCTACGTTGTGCATTGGCTCGATTTCGGTGCGGTCAGCAGTGACAAACTCGGCGTTCAATCGGTTGGCGAGAGCCGCGCCGAACGCATCGCCAAGCGCAAGCCGGGGAACCCAATCGGGCCTCGCCGGATCACGAGACATCCCGCGACGAAAAGCAACCAGTTCGGCGACTTCGCGCCAGAACGCGCCATCTAAATCAGACCGTTCGATGAGTCCGGCTTCTTGGAAATCAGCGATAGTTGCTTCCGCTACGGCTCGCCCGTCAGTGCCCAAAATGTCATAGAAGACCTCGGCTAAGTTGACGCTGTGAGCGAAGATGCCGAAATCGCCCTCTTCAAGTTGATCGAAAAGAGCCTGAACTTCGCGCATTCCAGACGGTTTGCCCTTGGTGCCGTCTTCGCCGCGAACCAAAGCGAGCATCGCGCTTGAATCCAAGACAACGCTCACGGCGCAAGTTCTCCCACGCTCTGTTTGTCTTCTTCGCTTGACCGCTCGGCCATGAACTCAGCGACAGTGCGCGCACCCGAAAGACGCCCCGACAGGCGTTTCAAAGCCGCCTTTCGCTTCGCCATCGCTTCATCCGGCACAGCCAACGGTTCAAACATCGAAAGTGCGAACGTTTCCACTGGCACGCCCTGCTCTTTCGCCGCACGTTCGATGCCTTCAAACACGCGCGGTGGGATTTCCAAAGTTAAAGTCATGGTTTAAGTTCGGCACACGGCAGTGAAACAGCACTAGACCATCACGCGGTTCATCAACTAAGGAGCTGTTTTCAGGAACTGTTCGTTAATTATCTTCTTGCAACCTGCTTTCGACAGATTCTCGAAGTTGTCCGCGACCGTGAAAATCTGTCCCTCTTCTCCAGTCACTTCTTTCAGTTCAGCAGTTCTTTGAAGGTTCGCTTCTGTAACTCCTTGATAAACATAATGCAGCCTTGTGGTGCTGTCAGCCGTCATATTCTCAGTCTGCAATACCTCAACTGTCTTGTTCCGTCGATTGTAGATCGCTAAGCCAGAGTAATCTATCATCCCGCCAAATCCGTTGGTAGTATTCCAAGTGATTTTGAAGAGGTTGACTTTCGGTCGGTGTTGAACAGAAAACGCAAGCTCGCGGAGTGGGTCGGTAAGGCCTTTGTTGTAGAAAACCTTGAGCGAGACGACGCCTTTCCGCTGTCTCACTCGCGTGTTTGGGTAGAGCATTTCACGCTCGCGCGCGACGGACGCAGTGGTAACTACCGAGAGCAAGCCTACCAACATCCAAATTTGGCGTTTGTTTCTCATCAAGTCCCTTTGCAACGAAGTCTCACCTAAAACAAAAACAGCCGCCAGTTAATCCACTGGCGGCTGTTCAGTTAAAGCGTAATTACGCTTCGGTTGTTTCGGTGTCCGTTGTCGTCGCGTCTTCTTTGGGTTTGCGGCCCGAATAGTTCACTTTGACGATGACTTCCATTGTGGCGCCCGCCGCTTCGAGTTTTTCGGCGGCAGAGGCCGTGAAGTGGTTCGCACGGATCGTGAGCGGTTTGGTCAGTTCGCCGACGCCCAACACGCGCAGGCCGTCGAAGCGGCCTTTGACGATGCCGGTTGAACGCAGCAAGGCGGCGTCAACGATTGAACCGGCGGGCAAACGGTCGAGTTGCGACAGGTTGACGATGCCGTATTCTTTGCGCGTCGGGCCGATGGGCATGGCGCCTTTGCCTTTGCCGCGCAGTTTGGGCAGACGGCGGAAGAGCGGCGTCTGGCCGCCTTCAAAGCCGGGCGCCACCTTGTTGCGCGCGTGCTGACCTTTTTGGCCGCGCGTCGAGGTTTTGCCGTGCCCGCTTCCGATACCGCGACCGACGCGCTTCGCCTTTTTGCGCGCGCCCTTGGCGGGACGGAGGTTGATTAATGTGAGCAGTTCCATTGGATACAAATGTAGGGACATGGCTTGCCATGTCCGCGAAGCGTGATATTGTCGCAACGGACATGGCAAGCCATGTCCCTACGAGTTGGGTTAAACCTGTTCGACCGTGACAAGGTGTTTCACTTTGAACACCATACCGCGCACGCTAGCGTTGTCGGGGAGCACGTTGACCGCGCCCATTTTGCGCAGGCCGAGGGCCGCGGCCGTTTGCTGCTGGTCTTTGGGATTGCCGATCAAACTTTTGGTCAGAGTCACCTTGATATTCGATGACGAGTGGTTGTCTTGGTTCATAAAGTGAGGCGTCCTTCAACTGGCGAGGAATCGCCAACTGTTCGATTGAAATGCCGCGACGTTTCGCAACGTCGGTCGCGCGCTGCATTTGCTGCAACCCGTCTAAAACGGCATACACGTTGTTGATAGCGTTGTCGCTACCCAAAGCTTTGGTGAGGATGTCGGTGATGCCCGCCGCTTCCAAAACCGCGCGCGCCGCAGGCCCGGCGATAACGCCCGTTCCCGGAGACGCGGGCTTGAGCATCACGCGCGCCGAACCGCTTCGGCCAATGACCATGTGCGGGATGGTCGTGTGAACCATCGGCACTTCGACCAGATGTTTGGCGGCGCTTTGCGAGCCTTTGCGAATCGAGTCGGGAACCGACGCCGATTTGCCCATGCCGACGCCGACGTGTCCGTTGGCATCTCCCACCACGATGAGCGACGAAAAACGACGCTTGCGGCCACCTTTGACGGTTTTC
>JAABUM010005171.1_pt1 | contig 13945 bp, 13 predicted proteins | sample 5559161 | NCBI WGS metagenome assembly JAABUM01 (sample SAMN10711868, study PRJNA513369) | rock metagenome | isolation source: Antarctica rocks | place: Antarctica: Victoria Land, Siegfried Peak nord
CCGGAGATCATCGACCTCGCGATGACGGCGCCGCGCGGGAGCGCCGGCGTGCGCTTCTATCCCTTCGTCGATGGGGCGCAGCGCGCGCCCTACTACCTCGACCACTCGTCCGGCGTGTTCTTCGGGATTACCAGCCACCACGGGCGGGAGCACCTGGCGCGCGCCGTCATTGAGGGCATCGCCTTCCTTTATCCCCGAACCCGGGAACTGCTGATCCAGGGCCAGGAAGGCGTTTGCTCGGACCGGCCGCTGACCATCGTCGACGGCGAGGCCGGGAGCGCCCCGTGGAACGCCCTCAAGGCCGATGTCCTCGACCACCCGGTGCGGGCGACGGAGATCACCGAGGCCGCGGCGGTCGGGGGCGCCATCCTCGCCGCCACAGCCGCCGGGCTCTTCGCCTCCCCCGGGGAGGCCGCGGCGCGTATGGTGCGCCCGCTCCCCGCCGTCGAGCCGGACGGCAGCGCGGCCGCCGAGTACGCGGAGATCCGCGCCGACTACCTCACGACCTTCGACGCAATCACGGGCGCGTTCACGACAGGAGACCAGCGATGACCACCTCCAGAGGCAGGACGGACTACGCGTCGGTCGCAAGCGAGACGTTCGACGTCATCGTGATCGGCGCCGGCGTGATCGGGAACGCGATCGCGATGGCGCTTTCGCAGACGAACGTGTCCGTGTGCGTGCTCGAGGCCGCCTCCGATGTCGCCGAGGGCGCCAGCAAGGCCAACGCCGGCATCACCAGCTCCTACTACTCGCCGAAGGGCACGCTCGACTGGGAGCTTCTCAACGAGTCCAACGTCGACTGGGAAGATCTGTGCGAACGACTGCGGGTGCCGTACGACCGGATCGGCGCCCTCACCGTCGCACTCGACGAGGAAGGGCTCGTGCCGCTCGCCGAACTCGAGCAGAACGTCCGCGAGGCCGGGGTGCGCGTAGAGTGCCTGACCGGCGACCAGGCGCGCGAGCTAGAGCCGCTGCTCACCGACGAATGCGTCGGAGCCGTCTTCTATCCTGACGAAGGCATCGTCGACCCCATGCGCCTCACCTGGGCCTACGCAGAGCTGGCCGGACGCAACGGCGCTGCCTTCCTCTTCGACTCGCCGGTGATCGGGTTCGATCGCGCGGCGGACGGCCGCGTCGCGGCCGCGGTCACGCCGCACGGCCCGGTCTGGGGACGGTTCTTCGTCAACGCGGCCGGAATGCAGTCCGGCGAGATCAGCGAGCTCGCCGGCGGAGAGACAATCAAGATGTGGCCGCGGCGCGGTCAGTACTGGATCCTCGATCGCGACTTCGGCGAAACTGTCTCGCGGATCGTCCTGCCCATCCCGACCGCAACGACGCGCGGCATCGAGATCGCGCCCACCACGAACGGGAGCGTCCTGCTCGGCCCCGACGCGGTCGAGGGCGGAGCGCCGGACGATACCGAGACCGACCGCGCGGGGCTGGCGAACGTGTTCCAGCTGACCCGCCGGCTCATCCCCACCCTCTCCCTCGACCGGGCGATCAAGTCGTATGCCGGCAACCGACCGGCGTCCGACGAGCCGATCCGGGTCCGGGCGGACCGGATCGTCGACAACCTCGTCCACGCCGGGAACCGCTCAACCGGCGTCTCGACGTCGCCCGCCATCAGCCGCCGCATCACGTCGATCCTTGGGGAACTCGGGGTGGATGTCCGCCCGCGGCTCGATGCGCTCGACCGGCTTGACATCCCGCCGCGACTGCGCGATCAGCCGAGGCCAGAGGCCCAGGAGGACCGCACCGACACGGAGGCCCTGGTCGTCTGCCTGTGCGAGCAGGTCAGCGCGGCGGAGATCGACCAGGCGGTGCACGCGTGCGTGCCCGCGGTGTCGGTGGAGGGCGTGCGCAAACGCACACGCGCCACCGGTGGCCGGTGCCAGGGGTCGCTGTGCATGGCGGGCGTCATCTTCATGTGCGCGAACGCGCAGGGCGTGGAGCCCGCTCGCGTCGGCATGGGCGCCGGATCGGGGGTGGTCGGTCGTGGCTGAGAGAGTCGTCGTCGTCGGCGCCGGGCTCGCGGGACTGACCACCGCCACCGTCCTCACCCAGCGCGGGGACCAGGTCACGCTCGTCGAGCGACTGCCCTCAGTCGGTGGGGTGTGGGGGTTCGACGATCCCGCGATCGTGTCGGCCGAGGCCGACTGCCGCCGGGCCGGCGTCGTCTTCCACCTGGGGTGCAGCGCCCTGCGCTGGACTGGCGACCGGGTTCTCATCGTCGGCCCGGGCGACGTGCGGTGGCTGGAGGCCGACCGCCTGGTTTTCGCCGGGGGGAGCCGTCCGCCGACCGCGGCCGAGCTCCGAATCGCGGGCGGCCGGCTCGCCGGCGTGTTCGCCGCGACCGTCGCCCACCACCTGCTCGACGCGGGAGTCGTCCTCGGACACAAGCCCGTGATCGTGGGGAGCCCCGCCGACGCAGCGATCGTGCTGCCGCATCTGGCCGAACACGGACACGTCACGATCGTCGGCGGTGAACGCTCGGACCGGTCCGGCTCGATTCACGACACGCTCGACTGGTGGCCCGGCTACCGGCCGCTCCGCCTGCACGGGACCGACCGCGTCGACCTCCTCGATGTGAGCGACGGGGTCGGCCACTCCCGGCTGTACTGCGATGCGGTGATCCTGGCCGGCCCCACGCTGCCGCTGCGCAACATCGACGGCGCCGTGCGCGACGACAGCGTTGGCGTGACTTTCGTCCAGCCGCTCGAACCCGCCCTCGGCGCGACCAGGCTGCGCGACGCGGTGCGCCGCGATCTCAGTTCCCCCCGACTGCAAGGAACCCTCGTACCGTGATCATCAACTCGCCCGTCGGCCGCTTCCCGTTCAGTGTCGACTCCGTCAGTATCCGGCGTAAGCGCATCCTGCTCCGCGGGAGCATGGGGACGTGGCCGGCGACGGTCGAAGCCACGACGGCGGACATCACCGCCGTGCTGTCCCGCGTCTCCGGAGGTCTGCTCGCGATCGTGGTCGCCGCGGCCGTCATGCTCGTGGCCGTCGGCGTGCTGATCGGGGCGCTGCTCCTCTAGCGAGCCTCCGTCACGGGGACGACCGTGACCGGCGTGCCCCGGTCGAGGATATGGGCGAGCCCCTCGGCGTTCGCTCCGACGTCGGTGATGACCAGTTCGAAGTCGTCGACCGGCGCGAGCCGGTGCGTCGCCCTGCGGCCGAGCTTGCTGTGGTCGGCGACGAGGACGCGCCTGGCGCTAGAGCTCATCATGGCGCGCTTGGTGGCGACCATGTCCTCCTCCTGGTGCAGGGCGACGCCGTCGCTGATCGCCGACGGGCACAGGAAGAGGAGGTCGGCGCGGAGCTGGCTGATCATGTCGGCGGCGAGCAGCCCGCCGATGCTGTCGTAGTGACGGCGGTAGCTTCCGCCGATGACCACGAGGTTGATGTCCCGCACCTGGGAGAGCTCCGTGACCGCGGGCAGGAAGGTGGTGATCACCGTCAGCGGGGTCCGCTCGTGGAGGCGTTCGATGAGGGGCAGGAGGGTGGTCCCGTCGTCGACGATCAGCGACATCCCGGGTTCGACCATCTGTAAGCAGGCGTCCGAGAGGGCCTTCTTCTCGCCGCGGAAGACATGCGAGCGGTACTCCATGCTGCTCTCGAAGATGGAGGACGGCTGGGCGGTGATGCCGCCGCGGACGCGGTGAACGATGCGGAGCTCGGCGAGCCGGTCGGCGTCGCGGTAGGCGGTCATCTGGCTGACGTTCAGGCGTTCGGCGAGCTCCGCGATGCTGAGCTGGCCCTCCGCGATGACGAACTGGACCATCGCCTGCTGACGCACGGACACAGACGTACGATGCGAATCAGCCACGGCACCTCCTTCACAGGTTCAGTGGTGATTCTATAGTCCGGGCTGACAACAACCAGTCAATCTTACAGCCGTTGCATGGACGCGCGGTCCTTTTGACGCTCGGCGAGCATCGTGACGGGGTAGCGCTAGTGGCCTTGATCGGTCTCCCGGTGAACGGTGGGCTTGGGCTCGTTTCTCGGCTCTTCACAAACGAGGGTGTAGGTGGGATCTGAATCCGCCGCTTTCGAGTAGGGATCGGCCCCAGGCGCTCCCCGCCGTGCGGGGCGCGGCATCCCCCCTTGCCACCGTGCCCGCCCCGCCAACCGCCCCGCCAACCGCCCCGCAACCAGCGCGACCCCGGGCGCGCTCATCTGGAAGACCTCATCGGTTTCGGCACGTCCGGATCGGCACGAAACCACGCCCCAGGAGTGCAACGGGTACGCCCGGGTCTCAACCAGCTCCTCGACAACCTCAATGGTGTCCCGGCACTCGTCCTGGGTAGGCGCAGTGACGTTTTGGCGGCTAATCGGCTAGCTCGCGCGCTGTTCGCAGACTTCGAGCGCATGCAACCACCGGATCAGAACTACGCGCGCTGGATGTTCCTGGACGCAGGCGCACGAGCACTGTTTGTGGACTGGGAACAGCAGGCGCGAGCAGCCGTCGAAAGCCTGCGACTCGATCTCGGTGCCGACCCGGCCGACCGATCCACGACCGCACTCATCGCCGACCTACGAACTCGAAGCACACAATTCGATCACTGGTGGAATGAACACCGCGTCTACCAGCGCACCCACGGAGCGAAACGCCTCCGCCACCCCCTGGTCGGTGATCTCACCGTCGACTACGAGACGCTCACCCTGCCCGGCGACAACGGCACCACCATCTTCGCCTACAGCACCGAACCAAACTCACCATCTCAGCGCGCGCTGACCCTGCTGGCCAGTTGGACGCTGACCACCGACCCCGCACCACATACTCCTCGGGCGACTCAGCGGTGGGGTTGCCCGGCATAAGTCCTTCGGGCGCCCGGCGCCGACACTGGAGTCTGGAGCCGCAGTTAGGCCGTGAGCGAGCCCACACTCAGCACTGAGCCGGTAGCCGTACCTTGGGAGGGCTCCGTCGCGCCATCCGACGCGTTCCAGCTGCGGTATGGCGAGGGCGCCGGCCTCGCCCTCGTGACCGGTCATGGGTGGTGGGGTGAGTCGTTGGTGCGGTAGCCGGTTCGCGGCTCGTACGACGACGAGGGGCTGCGCCCGGCCCAGGGGGCAGTCCTTGGGGTCAGGCCGGACCACGGCGAGGTGGTGGTGAGGCGGGCCGCGTCGACGACCTGCTCCTCCGCCTCCCGTAGGCGTCGTTGACGTTTTCCCACCGTCGGTCCTGGAGGTGGAGCTTGACCTCGACGGGTACCCCAGGGAGCGGTACGCCCGCCGTGACGTGCACCCCGGCCACCAACGCCTCGCCGTAGACGGTCGGGTCACCCTCGTAGCGCAGGTCCTCGACTAGGCTCTCCACCACGGTGAGGAGGCCGCGTTGCGCCTTGTCCTCGTCGGAGCGCAGTAGCGAGACGGTGTGTCCGGGGTGGTGCCAGTCGCCGGCGGGTCCCTCGTACGCTGGCGCGGCCGGGTCGAGGGCGGAACAGTGCGGTCCTCCCGCAGCTGATACGTCCAGAGTTGCCGCTTCGCCTCCGTGGTCCTCACCCGTTGGGACTCGGCGTGGAAGACGTCGTAGCCCAGGTCGGCCCGGATCTCCGCCGAGCGCAGCACGACCCGCAGAGGGACTCCTTCCGCCACGATAGGCCCGACCTGACCGTGCCGCCGAGCAATGCCAGACCGACAAACGACCTGCAGCAGCGACTTGCAGCAACGGCCGCAGCTTCAGCGTCCTTGGCAGAGCCTGGGAACACCCCCGACAGCACAAACACTGCGCAACGATGGTCCTTCCGACACTTTGCAAGCAGGGGGTTAGGGGTTCGAGTCCCCTTGGCTCCACAAACATGCAGGTCAGAGGGCCTCCATATGTGCCCTGCAAGGGATTCTGTCCATGGACTTGCAGCAGTGACCTGCAGCAGTAGGCGTCTTACAAGGGCTCGGTGGCCGCGGCCCCGGGTCGGTTCTCTCCTGTCCGACTTGAGCTGCGCAAGACGCCGGGATGGAAGGAGTCCGCCGTTGTCATCGCGTACGAAGACAGCTCAGCACGGACGCGGACGCACGTGCCGACGCCGAGACGATGCCGGGGTCGCGCACCACCATGGTGGCGACGGTCAAGGCTTGGCTTCGAAGGGCCACGGGATAGGGAGGGTGCGGACGGGCCGGCGTGGCGGGCCGCTCGGCGGGCACTAAAACGCGCAGTCGGCGTCCGCGAGGACTTTGGCGGTGGCGGTGGCGATGAGGCTCAATGAGACGGCTCCCGGATCGGCGGTGCCGACGCTGCGTTCGGCCAACGGCCGTGCCCGGCCGATCTTGGGTACGAGCGTGGCCGTGGCCTCGGCGGCGGTGGTGGCCGCTTCGGCTGCGTGGGCCCAGGCCTGCGCCAACGGCACGCCGCTGCTTACCTGCGTTGACAGGGTGTCGACGAAGGGGAAGAGCGCATCCAGCATGGTTTTGTCGCCGAGTTGCGCCTTGCTGAACGTCTGCAGGTCGGTGGCCGACCGGTGGACTGCAGCGGCCACGCGCTCGGCGGTGGCCGCTTCGGTGTTGCCTAAGCTCTTGCCGATTCCGTCCAGGAGCATTCCCCACAGGATGCCGCTGGTCCCTCCGGCGGAGTCTCCGAACGCTGCTCCGGCGGCCGAGAGTACCGTGTGGACGCCGCCTTGGGTCTGTTGCGCAGCCCGCGTTGCCGCCGTGGATCCGCGGGACATTCCGGTGCCGTGGTCACCGTCGCCGGCGACCGCATCGAGCTGGCCGAGCATGTCTCTATTGTTCTCGACGACGCGGTGCAGTGCCTCAACCGCCCGCCGCGCCACGTCAGCAGCGGCCCTCGACGCCTCGCTCCCTGCCTCGACGGTGACCTCCGCGGCCGCTGAGACCACCACGCGATGGGTGGTAAACTTGGCGCTCCCGTCGAGGGCGCCGCGCCGGAACGCCGGCGTGGCCGCCGGGGCCCTCCAGAGCCGCTCGAGTTGATCGTCGAGCCAGGTGACCGTGAGGGAGCAGCCGGCCATGTCGAGGCTGGTTACGAGCTCGCCGACCTCGGGCATCACTAGTTCGACGCTCCGGTCCGCAAGTAGATCGGTGACGCTCCCGAACATGGCGAACAGTTCTTCGTACTTGGTGGCGCCCAGCCCGTTGAGCAGGACGGCTGCACGGCCGTCGACTCCGCTGGGGCGCTCGGCCAGTACGGTGTCTACGAGCCGGGCAGCCAAGTCGCCGGCGGACATCCATGCATGCGTGGAGATGCCCGGCTCGCCGTGGATGCCCAGGCCGAAGTCCATCTGCCCCGCCGCAACGGTGAACAGGGGGTTGTCCGCGCCGGGGAGGGTGCACCCGTCGAAGGCGACCCCGAAGGAGAAAGTGGCCGCGTTGGCCTTGCGCATGACCTGCTCGACGCCGTCGATATCGGCGCCGTCGTCCGCAGCGGCCCCGCCAATTTTGTAGACAGTGAACGTGCCGGCGATGCCACGCCGCTTGTCTTCCTCGCCTACGGGCGCAGAGGCGATGTCATCAGTGACGTATACGATGCGAGCCTCGATGCCCTCGGCCCGGAGTCGGTCGTGAGCGACGCCAAAGTTGAGGCGGTCGCCGGCGTAGTTGCCGAACGCCAGCACGACGCCGGCGCCGCCGTCCGCGGCCCTGGCTACTCGGTAGACCTGCTCCGCCGAGGGCGACGCGAACACGTCGCCGAGGACGGCGCCGTCCGCGAATCCGGTGCCGACCACGCCGGAGTAGGACGGGTAGTGGCCTGACCCCCCGCCGATGACGAGGCTGACCTTGCCGTCCAGTGGACCGCCTGCGCGGACAAAACCCGACGCGCCTGCCACGCGGTCCACGAACTGTGGGTATGCCAGGGCGAAACCTCGCAGCACATCGGTCTTGAACTCAGCGGGGTCATTGAAGACATGCGTCATGGGAGTACCTCCAGATCGAGGACGGAACAGGATGAAGCCTGCGCCAAGCCGCAACGTCAGGCAGGAGAGCAGTTGGAGAGGACTGGCCAGCTTACGGGAGGGGGGTGTCGGGGTTGGCGATCTCGAAGTTGACGCCGTTGGCCGTCCAGGCGGAAAGGATCTCCGGGTCGGCGCCGCGGTCGGTGATGACAAGATCCAGTTCGGTCAGCGAGGCAATCCGCAGCAGCGCTTTCCGTCCGAGCTTGTTGCGGTCGACGAGCAGATAACGCTTGCTGGCTGAGCTCATCATCTGCCGCTTTAGCGTCATGATCAGCTCCTCCTGGTGGAACAAGGCGGTGTCCGATACCGCTGAGGTCGACATAAAGAGGGCGTCCACGTGGATCCCGCGCACTTGCTCGCCGGTCTGCACACCGACAAAGGAGTCGTGCGCGACGTCGTAGCGCCCACCGATGCCAATCACAGTCAGGTCGTGGGAGTCCTTGGCCAGCTCGCTCAGGTGCCGCAGTCCGGTGACGAAGGTCGTGGCCACATGCAGGGGGGTGCGCTCCGCCAGTCCGTCGATCATCTTCAAGACGGTGGTGCTGTCGTCAAGGAGGATCGACATGCCGGGCTCTACGTAGCGGAGCGCGGCGGCGGCGATGGTGGCCTTCTCGGCCGACATTGTGGTGAGACGGTGAGACATCGTGGACTCGAAGATGCCAGACGGTTGCGCCGTCACCCCGCCGTGGAACTTGCGGACGATCCCGCGACGCTCAAGCTCGTCAAGATCGCGGTGGATCGTGACGATGCTGACGCCGAACCTCGCAGCCAGATCCTGCGGTGTCGCCGAGCCGTCGGCTACCAGGAGTTCCGTGATCAAACGCTTGCGAGTTTCCGTCTTGCGCTGCCGAGGGCTGGAAGGGGGTGGGAAGCCATCGAGTTGGGTCACAGTCTCCTCCTCCACCAGTCGCCACCGGATATGAGTATGGCTGCTGGCTCAGACGCCCGTCCTTGCGGCAAGGTCGCCCGAGCCAGCAGGCGGCTCACTGTGACAATACGAAGTTGTCGAGCTTCCCCGCGTTCTCCTTAGTGATCAGCACGCAGTCGATGGCCTGCTTCTCATCGTTGACCCCCGTCTTGCCGGTGGTGATGACGCTGTTGAGCTGCTCGACGGCCTTGTTTGTCCCTGCGACGATGGGCTGCAGAACGGTAGCAACCAGCTCGCCGGCCTTGACCGCGTTGGCGGCATCCTGGTTTCCGTCGAAGCCCAGAACCTTGACCTTGCTCAGCTTGTTGGCAGCCTTCAGGGCATTGATCGCACCGAGCGCCATCTCGTCGTTGCCTGAGATGACCCCGTTGATGTCCGGGTGTGCGGACAGTAGGGCCTCCATCTTGGCCTGACCCTCCTGACGGTCCCAGTTGGCGATCTCCTTCCCGACCACCTTCAGGTCGGGGTACTGGCTGATGACTGCCTTGTAACCGTCCGACCGAACCTGCGCGTTGTTATCGCTTGGATTGCCGAAAAGCTCGACGTAGGTGCCCTTGTAGTTCATCGCCTTAGCCCACGCCTCAGCCCCAACGGTGGCGCCTTGCGCGTTGTTGGAGACGATCTGCGCCTTGGCTAGGCCGGTCTTGTCGATCTCGGCGTTCACAAGGACGACGGGAATATTCGCGTCCACGGCCTTCTGGATGGCCGAGATGCTCTCCTTCGCTCCGGCCGGGTCGAGGATGATGCCCTTGACCTTCGCGTTGATCGCCGTCTCGATCAGAGACGACTGCTGGTCAGGCTTGTTCTTGTGAGCCCCCGTGGTCGTCTGGTAGCCGAGCTTCTTGGCCGCGGCTTGGGCGGTGTCGACCTCCGCCTTCCAGTAAGGGTTTGAGGGATCGACGGTGATGATGGCGATGGTCCCGCCGGCTGCTGAGCCGCCGGCTGGAGCGCTCGAGGTCGTCGAGGCGCTCGGGGCAGGGTTGGAGGCTGCCCCTCCCGACCCGCTGGTCGAACCGCCGCTCGAGCCGCAGGCGGCTGCCCCGAGCATGACCATGCCTGCAACGGCCGGCCAGGCGATCTTGTGCTTGAACATATGTTTCCTTTCGGTGGTGGAACTGGGACACACGGCGGTGGCTGGTTCGCGTGTCGTGCCGTGAGCGGTCACGCAACTCGATCTGACGACGCCGGGTCGTCCGGCCGAGCCGCCTGTTGGAGGCTGGCGACCGCTCGGCGGGCGTTGCGCCGGCGTTGGGCAATCTCCTGCAACTGGTCGACGGCAACCGCGAGGATGATGACGGCTCCGGTGACGACCTGCTGCCAGAACGGCGAGACGCCGATGATGACCAGTCCGTTGGCGAGGAAGCCGATGACGAAGGCGCCGATGATCGTGCCCCGAACGGTGCCCCGGCCGCCGGAGAGAGCGGCGCCACCGATGACTACGGCGGCGATGGCGTTGAGCTCGTAGAACTGACCGAGATCAGCGGTCGATGCACTGATGTTGGCGATCTGAAGGACGCCGACGATGGCAGCGCCCATGCCCGACAGCACGTAGATGCGCGTCTGAACCCGGTGCACGGGGACCCCGGAAAGCTGTGCGGCCCGCGAGTTGCTGCCGGTGGCATACAGCCAACGCCCGAAGGGCGTGCGAGTCAGCAGGACGGAAAAAGCCACCGCGAGCAGGACCATCACCCACGCCGACAACGGGATCCCGAGTGGCCGGGAGGCGAAGGTCTCCAGGAAGCCGGTGTTGTTCAGTCCGGGTTGCCCACGCAGCTCGTCGGTGATGTTCTGGCCGTTCAGCAGGACTTGGGTCAGGCCCCGTGCGACATAGAGCATTCCCAGGGTCACGATGAACGGTGCGAGGTGAAGCCGCGAGATCAGCAGGCCGTTGATCAATCCGACCAACATGCCCACCGCCACACACAGCACCACGACGACCCAAACCTTCGGGATCATGATGACGTCCGTGAGCGGCAGGTTGAGTCCACGGAAGAGGTTGCCCGCTACGGCACCGGTCAGCCCGACAGTGGAGCCGACGGACAGGTCGATGCCGGCGTTGAGGATCACCAGCAGCATTCCGAGGGCGATGATGGCGTTGAAGGCGACCTGCTTGGTGATCGATGTGAGATTGCCCGCGGAAAGATAGTTGCCGCTCTGCAGAGCGAAGAAGGCGATGATGAGGATCAGAGCGATCAGAGCCCGCCCCTCGACGAGCAGCGCGTTGACATTGAGCCGCCGTTGGGGCGCCCGGACGTCCGTGGCCGGCGCTCCGGTCGCCGCGGGCGAGTCGGTCGTGCTGCTCATGGGCGCTCTCCGTTCGTATGGGGCTCGGTCTCGTGCTCTCCCGACGCCGCCATCAGATCGTCGCGGGTGCAGGTCCTAGGGTCGAGCTCGCGGACGATGCGCCCCTTGCTCATCACGACGATCCGGTGTGAGGCGGTGAGGGCCTCGCCGGCCTCCGACGTGACGTAGAGGACGGCTAGGCCGCGGGCGGCTTCCCGGAACAGCAGGGAGAAGATCTCGCCCTTGGCCCCGACGTCGATCCCTCTGGTCGGCTCGTCGAGTAGCAGCACGGTGGGATCGGTCATGAGTAGCTTGGCGATGACGACTTTTTGCTGGTTGCCACCGGACAGCGAGGTGATCGGCGCATTGGGTCCGGCGCTCTTGACTCGGACGTCCTGGCTCGCGCGAGCCACCTTGGCCTTCTCCTGCCGGGACTCGATGAACGAGTTCTTCACGGTGGACAGCAAACTCGCCAACGACATGTTCTGGCCGACGGACATCATCTGGAGTAGTCCGTCGCGCTGCCGGTCCTCCGGCACCAGGCCCAGGCCCAGCTCGATGCGCTCGGCGATGGTCTTCCCGGCCAGGTCCTGATCGGCCAGCAGCACCCTGCCCTGGGCCACCGGGTTCCGCCCGGCGAGAGCCTCCATCAGTTCGGTGCGTCCTGCGCCCATCAGCCCGTAGAGGCAGACAATCTCGCCGCGCCGCACCTCCAGGGACACATTGTTGACGACGACCCGGCCGGCGTCAGCATCGGCGACGGTCACATTCTGGATGGACAGCGCCACGTCTCCGTAGTCCCGCGGCTCGTTGCGGAAGTCGTAGTCGGCGTCCCGACCGACCATCTTGCGCACGACCCAGGGCAGCGAGATGTTCTCGGCCCGTTCGGTGGCGACCAGCTCGCCGTCGCGGAAGACCACCGCATAGTCGGCGATCTCGATCGCCTCCTCCAGGTGGTGCGATATGTAGACGATGGCCACACCATGGCTGGTTAGGTCGCGGATTACCTTGAAGAGCACCTGGACCTCACTGGCGGACAGCGCCGAGGTGGGTTCGTCCATGATCAGAATTCGCGCGTCCGCCGCCAGGGCCCGGGCGATCTCGATGATCTGCTGCTGACCCACCCGCAGGTCCTGCACCAGCGTCCCGGGCCGAATGGGTTCCTCCAGGCGCCGCATCAGCTGCTCGGAGATGGCCTCCTCGTGTGCATAGTGGACCGTGCCGGTCCTCGTGCGCAGCTCGCGGCCGATGAAGATGTTGTCGCGCACGCTGAGGTTGGCGCAGAGGTTGAGCTCCTGGTGGATGATCGAGATGCCGCGGTCCACCGCGTCATTGGTCGACTGCAGCTGGACCAGCTCACCGTCCAGCTCCAGCTGGCCACCGGTCGGCCTCTCTACCCCGGACAAAATCTTCATCAGCGTGGACTTGCCGGCCCCGTTCTCACCGAACAGCACCGTAACCTTGCCCCGGCGCACCTCGAAGTTGACGCTCTTCAGGGCGCGGGTGACCCCATAGGTCTTGCTGATGTCGATCGCGCGCAGGACGACGTCAGTCTCCTGGTCCGGCTCCAGGTGACCTGGCAATGCTGGAGCGGTGTTCACGCGGCGACCTCGATCTTCGTCGGTTGGATATTGGCCGGCTTGGCCTTGGGCACCGTGTTCGTGCCGCCGATGTCCTGCACGCTGAGCACCCCGGTGATGGTCACCTTCTTGCCCTTGAGCTTGGCAGGGTCACCGAGGGGGGCGATCACCTTGGACTGGATGAGCTTCTTCAGCTCGTCCCCGACGTACTGGTACTGCGTTTGGCCCGGGGCGTCGGCAAACTTGAACCCCATGGCGTCCCGCAAGACGGCCCCGTTGATGGCCGTGGTCGTCGGCACAATCACCGTTGTGCCGGAGACGCCGTCGACGGTCAACCGCAGCGAGTCCGCAGTCGATTCGTCGGATACGGTCCCGCTGGCCGTCACGGCGAAGTCGTAGGCGCCCTCCGAGGGGCTGGCCGCCTGATACTTCACCGCAGCGCCCTTGATATCCGTCTGAACGGCGGTGAGCACTTCCGGCAGTGGCTTCGCCCGGCCGGGGAGGTCGCTCTGCGCCTTAGCGAACAGACCGCTAGCCGCGTCAACGGGATTGAAAGCCTTTGGCCCGATGGAGGCCAGCTCGGCCGGGGTAAGAAACTTTGTGCTCAAGCCCATGGCGACGACCAAGGCGACTAGCACTCCGGTTCCCACGAGACGGAGCGGGCCGAACGCGACACGGGACGTGGACATCGGGGCGACTCCGGCATCGATGGCGGACACGGTCACCGCGGCGGCGCAGCGGTCTGTGATGGTCTTCACAGACCTTGAAGATTACACGGACCGCGAGAAATACGCAACAGCTCATGAAATTTTTCCGTTACATAGTGGTAAGGACCGCCTGCTGATGCATCCGGCCCTTGGTTATGAGGCTCCGCTCGCTGTGAAGGCGGGCTAAACCGCCGAGCCGATGAGCTCGAGTAGTGCCGTGAAGTCACGCGCAGCCCACCCAGCGCGTCCGACGAACAGGCCATCGGTGTGTGGGTCGGCCAAAATCCGCGCAGCGTTGTGCTTATCCACTCCTCCCCCGTAGAGGATGGCCCTAACCGCAGCAGCGTCCCGCTGTGCCACGGTTTTCACAATGGCAGTCATCACCGGAGCGATCTGCTTAGGCTGTGCAGGCGTTCCACCGAGCCCGATGGCCCAAACTGGCTCGTACGCCAGAATCACGTCACTGAGTCGATCGGCCGGGATCCGGGACAGGGCCGCTCTGACCTGCGCGGCGACGAAGGCCTCGGCCAAGCC
>JAABUM010005173.1_pt1 | contig 13943 bp, 15 predicted proteins | sample 5559161 | NCBI WGS metagenome assembly JAABUM01 (sample SAMN10711868, study PRJNA513369) | rock metagenome | isolation source: Antarctica rocks | place: Antarctica: Victoria Land, Siegfried Peak nord
TTGGCAGGACACACCAGATGATACAGTAGCACACTCACATTATGGCTCTTGCGAACATAGCGGCTCATCCAACAAGTTCACAATACCGCAGCAAGCTGCGGGGTATCAAACCCTTTTAGAATGAAGTGGCAAAGCCTCGCGCCAATTTAAACACTGCATTTATATCTTTATGTTTTGCTCTTCGTGTCATGTCTGCCTCATATCACACTAAATCAGCCGCGAGAGCAAAGCGCGCAATTGTTCGCGTTCTTCTGGCGAGAGCGGAGAAAAAATCTCCGCTTCGACTTCATCGGCGATACGGCGAGCGTGGCCCAGCGTTTCGCGGCCCTGAGGCGTAAGCGACAGCGCATACGCGCGCCGGTCGTCGGGATGACGTTCGCGCAGGACATCGCCGGAGCGTTCCAGTTCGTCCACCAGAGCCACCATCGAAGTGCGGTCGATCCACAGCATCCGGCCTAGTTCGATTTGTGTGGCGGGCGCTTGGTCGAGCAAAATCAGCGCGGAATAGTGCTTGGACTTGAGGCCCGAACCGCTCATGCGCCCCTCGAACGAGTCGCGCACCTTTTGCGCCGAACGGTTGAGAAGCGAACCCGTCCAACGCAGCAAAGGTTCGGCAACCGTGCGCGCTTCAACTTCCTCTGGAAATTTGTCAGTCATACTGATTATCACTTGATTGGACGATGAGGAGCGCATGACGTGCCGCGTGAAAGGGCACGCGCCCTTGTGTATTCTTTAAATGTGCCTGCGGAGATGCGCTCCGCCCTTTTATGACTGATCTCAAATTTACGAAAATGCACGGCATCGGCAACGATTTCGTGATGCTCGATTGTATTCGCAATGAAGCGCCAGAGGAAGAAGCTTTGTCCGAACTCGCGGAGCGCGTGTGCGACCGTCATTTTGGCGTGGGCAGCGACGGCTTGATTTTGATTCTCGAAGACGATAAGGCCGACTACCGGATGCGAATGTTCAACCCCGACGGGTCGGAATCGGAAATGTGCGGCAACGGCATCCGCTGTTTTGGCAAATTTCTCTTCGACGCGGGCTTTATCGAAGCCAAAGCGATTTCTGTGGCCACGATGCAGGGTTTGCAACACATCGAGATTTTGCCCGGTCAAGCGCGTGGGCAAAACCCGCTGCAAGTGCGCGTCGATATGGGCGCGCCGAGACTGCTTCGTTCGCAAATCCCGATGACCATCGTCGAAGGCAATGGCGGCGACAGTCGCGTCATCAACTATCCCCTTGATGTCAACGGGCAGACGTTTGCCATCACGGGCGTTTCGATGGGCAACCCGCACGTCGTGATTTTCGTGGATGATGTCGAAAACGTGCCGCTCAAAGAGATCGGGTTGCAAATCGAGCATCACGAACTGTTTCCGGCGCGCACCAACGTCCATTTCGTGCAAGAAATGGGGCGCGGCAAGTTTTGGGTTCGGCACTGGGAACGCGGCGCGGGCGACACCCTCGCCTGCGGGACTGGCGCCTGCGCGTCGGTTGTGGCGGCGGCGCTCAACGGAAAGTTACCCGACACGGATCGGCGCGCCCTGGCGCATCTGCCGGGCGGCGACTTGCAAATCGAGTGGGCGCAATCCGACAAAGTGTTCATGACCGGCCCCGCGGTGACCGTTTTTGAAGGCGCTCTGGGCCGCGAGTTTTTGAAGTAAACGAAGAGAAGCCAAAGGAGCCGGACGCGTGAGCGAGAAGTGAGAACAATTGGGCCGTTATCCCAACGAACCGTTCTTCTCATCGCTCACGCGTCCGGCTCTTTTGGCTTTTGGCTTTTGGCGTTCTTGCAAGCGGTCGCAAGACGAAGCGCGGCACCTGTAAAGCGAGAAACTACCGGTTATGAATTCCCCTTTGATCGTCGCTTCGGAAACCGAAGTTCTCACGCGGCCCGAACTTGAGTCCATCGAAGACGAGGACATCGACTTCGACGTGCCGTGGAACGTGGTTTTGCTCGACGACGACCACCACACCTACCAATACGTCGTTGAAATGCTGTGCGAGATTTTCGGTTACTCGATTCGCAAATCGCTGCGCCTGACCATCGAAGTGGACACGCGCAAACGTGTGATTTTGTGGTCGGGCCACCGCGAACTGGCCGAGATGTATCAAGAGAAAATCCACGAATACGGCGCCGATTGGCGAATGCCAAGTTCCAAAGGCTCGATGAGTTGCGTTTTGGAACAAGCGCGCTGACATTTGCGGCAAGGATTGTCGGGCGCCGTTTCAAAAAAAGTGCGGTTGCATTACGCTTGAGTTGCGCGTTTTTGAACGCGCCCGCAATGTCCAAACTTCTTCTCGCCAGCGCCTGTTTATGTGGCGCACTTTTTTGTCCGGTTCACGCGCAAGCACCAGTTGCACTTCCAAAGGCGACGCAAGAAGCCGATCAGGGTGGCTATGAGCTGCTGGTCGAGGCCAGAACCAAGCTTTTGCCTGGGCTCAACGGCGGCGCGTCTTCGACCGAAGCCAACCTGTCACCCGAAGAAAATCTCAGGCGCGAACGCTTGGCTGTGGCGCGCAACGCCCCGGCGCTGGCTTTGGTTCGACAGGCGTTGCAAAAGCCAATCGAGATGCCGCAAAATGCGTCCGAAGATTTGTCTCCTGTTTTTGCGGGCGTGCGCGGGTTGGCGCGCCAATTGTCGCAGGAGTCCGATGTGCGTTTGGCTGACGGCGATTTTGTGGGCGCCATGAACTCGAAACTCGACACGGTGGAAATGGGCGCCGCGTTCGGGCACGGAGCGGTGTTGCCGATGCTTGTAGGGGTGGCCATCGAAGGCATCGGATCAAGCGCGGGATCGAGCAGAACCGCGGGCTTTGAAACCGTCGCCGCGCATCTCGATGCCGCCGGGTGCCGCACTGCCGCCGCGCGCATCGAGCAAATCGAGAATAGCCGTCCCTCGTTTGCGCAAGTTTTGGACGCCGACCGGCAAGAAGCTCTCGCGCTCAACGTGTCCACTCTGGCCGACGCTCAAGCGTCTTTTCGCAAACCCAACCCGGCCAACGAATCGGGCTATTCGCGCCGGGACATCGCCTCCATCGAAAAGTTGTCGCCGCAAACCCTGACAACCAACATCAACCGCGCGTTCGCTGTGGTTTTTCCCAACGCGAACAGGCCGTATGCGCAGGCAAAGCCCGTGACGCTTCCGCCCGATCTCGACCCGATTTCAGTTATGGCCGTGAGCGTGGTGCGGGGACAATCGCTTCGCTTCATCCGCGAATCGCGCGTCGCTCGCAACCGCCTGATCGAATGCGCCCTCGAACTGCGCGCGCAAAAACTGGACAGCGGCGCCTACCCTACAACTTTCGCGGCGCTTCCCGATCCGTTTTCGCCTGGACTTTCACCTCTCGTTTATCGAAAAACGCCCACTAGCTACTCACTTTATTCCGTTGGGCCGGACGGACGCGACGATGGCGCTAAAGCGCCTCTGGCTGTGTTACGGTATTTCGATGTGGAAAGCGGCGAGCTACAAACGCAAAAAATACGCAATCAAGTTGTCTTCGAGTCGCGCGGCGATATAGTGCAAAAGCCGCTCTAAATCTCAAACGCGTTCACACGGTTCATCGCCCATGTCGTTTGTTAACTTTTAACGGCATGGCTTCCATCAATTCCAATTACCTCAAGCTCAAAGCGGGCTACCTATTCCCCGAAATCTCGCGGCGCGTGCGCGCCTTCACCGAAAATCATCCCGACGCGGCACACAACCTCATCCGCTGCGGCATCGGAGACGTGACTGAACCATTGCCGCGCGCCGCCATCACCGCCTTAAAGAAAGCGACCGATGAACTGGGCCACCGCGAAACGTTTCGCGGTTACGGGCCGGAACAGGGCTACGACTTTTTGCGCGAAGCCATCGCGCAGAACGACTACCGCGAGCACGGTTTGCTCGTTACAGACGACGAAGTGTTCGTGTCCGACGGCTCGAAGTGCGACACGGCCAACATCCTCGACATCCTGGGCGACGACAACATCATCGCCGTCACCGATCCGGTTTATCCGGTCTACGTCGACACCAACGTGATGGCCGGACACACGGCCTCAGCAGATGATGCGGGCCGTTACGAGGGTTTGGTTTACCTGCCCTGCACGCGCGAAAACGGTTTTGTTCCCTCGCCTCCGTCTCAGCCCGTCGATGTCGCGTATCTGTGCTTCCCCAACAACCCGACCGGCGCCGTTGCGACTAAAGCGCAACTCCAGGAGTGGGTCGATTATGCGTTGAAGAACGACACGTTGTTGCTGTTTGACGCCGCATATTCTGATTACATCGACAATCCCGAACTTCCGCGCTCGATTTATGAAATCGAAGGCGCCAGAGATTGCGCCATCGAGTTCCGTTCCTACTCGAAATCGGGCGGCTTCACCGGCGTTCGCTGCGCTTATACCGTTGTTCCCCAAACCGTCACTGGCCGCACCGAGTCCGGCGAACGCTACCCGTTTCACGCGCTGTGGAGCCGCCGCAGTTCGACCAAGTTCAACGGCGTGTCGTATCCGATTCAGCGCGCAGCCGAAGCGTTGTATTCAAGCGAAGGCAAAGCCGAAGTCGCGGCTCTGGTGAAGCACTACATGGACAACGCCGCCATCTTGCGCGACGCGTCGCGCGCGGCGGGACTCGAAGTGTTCGGCGGCGAGCACGCGCCCTACATCTGGATCGCTACGCCCGGCGGCTTAAGCTCTTGGGACGTGTTCGACAAAATGCTGCATGAAGCCAACGTTGTCATCACGCCGGGTTCAGGTTTTGGAAGTCAAGGCGAAGGCTTTTTCCGCGTGTCGGCGTTCAACTCGCGCGCAAACGCCCTTGAAGTCGCGCGCCGCATTCAAGCCGTAAAGTGGTGAAGTAAGGTGCTCGTTGAGGGTTGCTCTTGACTCCTCAACGAGCACAACATCAGGTAACGCTCATGGAACTCAAGGTCAATTGGCCCAAGTTGATTGCCCTCATTGGGGTTTGGGGGGCTTCGTGTGGCCTCATCGCCGGGCTGACTACGCTTCAAGCTCTCGACGCGCTTCGGCGTGGTGTGCCTCTTCCAAAAGGCTCGTCTTGGCCACTGGCCATTGGAATAGACATGTTCTGTTTGGGCGCTTTTTGGTGGCTGGCGCGGAAAGTTTTCGACGACGTAAACACGAAAATCACCGAGGACTACATCAGTCAAGTGCGGCTATTTGGCACGTCGAAGATTTTCTGGTTGCAGGCCGAGAAGATTTCGACCGAGGTTTGGGCCAACATCACCGTTTATGGGCCGCATGGCCGAATTACCTTCCGAACGCGCACCTACGTGAATGGGGAGGAAGTCGAAGCCAAAATCCTGCAATTGGCTGCGCGTCATTCCATAGCCGTCCAGTGATTAGACAAACAAAAAACCGCAGCCCAAGGGTTGGAAAGACTGCGGTTTTTTGATGCGCGAGAGAAGACTCGAACTTCCACGCCCTTGCGGGCACTAGCTCCTGAAGCTAGCGCGTCTGCCATTTCGCCACTCGCGCTTGAGGGCTTATCTTTTGGGCTTGTCAAAAGGGGCAACGGGAAATTATAGCCGCGCTGCCGCTTTTGGTCAAGCCAAAGGCGCGGCCTTTGCGATTTTGGCTTTCGATGACCCCGTTTAATCCCGACGCCATTCCCGGCACGCACACGCTCGAATACGAAGTTCTCGACGCCCACCGTGGCACACCTAAACGCCAAGTCGAAGTCTGGCCACGCCCGATGAGATAGAAACGCTTTTGCGCGACGGCTATCTCGTGCGCGAACGCATCGTGCAGGGCGAAACGCTGCAACGCCTGCGCGATGCGCTCGATGAAGTGATGGCGAGCGACGAACGAATCGAAACCGGACGCGAAACGTTTTCCGGCTCGTATGCGCGCTTTTTGCACGACAAACATCCGGCGTTTTTGGAACTGCACGATTTCGCGCCCGCGTTATCCGTGGCTCGCGCCGTGTTAGGGCCAGTTTTGTGGCTCCGTGTGTTCACCGGTGGCGTGAGCCGTCCGGGAGATGCCTTTTCCGAGGTCGAGTGGCACTTGCACCAACAGATGATCCCGCGCCCGTTGCCGCCAATGTGGTGTCGCCCGCAAACCCTCGATTGTTTGCTCTATCTCGACGAGATGGATGAGGGTAACGGGCCGCTGTCGGTTTTGCCCGGTTCGCACGAATGGCTCGACGCGAACCTGCCCGCCTTCGATTGCGAGCCAAAACCGGGAGAAGTGAAGCTCGAAGTTCCGGCAGGAAGTCTGGTGATGGCCTTTGGCTCGCTGTGGCATCGGGCACTGCCGACCGATGGCACGCGCACGCGGCGATTGTTGCTCTTCGCATATGCCCCGGCGTATCTAAAAGGCTCATCCGTTGGAATTGCGCCGCCCGATGGCTTGTCGAAGCAGTTGCTCGCCGACCCGAACGTGTCGCTTGAAACGCGCGAACTGCTCGGCGCGGCGGGTTGGATGTAGAAACGCGGACAAGTTCGATCTTACGGCTCTACTCGGAATAACAGGCAAACGAAATAATTTGATGAAAATCGGCGCAAGCTCCGCTTGGCTTGGATGAGGGGCTTGCGCCGCAGTCAATTAAACAAATCAAGGATTGGAGATTGGCGGCAACCCGGTTTGCTCAACTCTCTTCACAGCGTTTGCTGTTGACCCATTGACAACACGCGCGCAAAACGAAAGCAGCGAGACGCCCAAGAACGCGGGAAACGCCAAGTTGGAGAACAAACAGATGCTCGTCCAAAACGACAAAATCAGCGCGGCGCTTGACACCAACGGCGCGGGCACGAGCGTTTTGCCTTCGCACAAGCGCAAGAGCAACCATGAACCGAGCGCGCCGCTCAAAATCCAGCCGAGGAAATTGGACAGCGGCACGCCGTAATAGAACCCGCCTGATTGGTATTTCCAAAAGGCCTGCGACACGGCGCCCGGATCGAGCACGCCATCAAAGGCCAGCAAAAACAGCGTTGAAACCCCGATAAGTGGCAAAACGCGTTTGGTTTGAGTCGAGGCCAAAAACAGCGCACCCAGCACCAAAGGCGGCCACGAAAACGGCACCGTCCAAGGAACCGCGTCGAACAATTTGGCGCCGATTTTCGGCCCGTAGTCGAAGTGACCATACGGCACGCCGGTTTTTACAGCGAACGTTTCCAGCACAACCGCGAACAATCCCATCGCGCTCAAAACCAGTGCGGCCCGCTTCCAACCGAGCCACCGGCGCATCGCCCAAGCGCTTGGCGCCCACAAAAACAGCACGAATGCGGCGGACACATTGGCCAGTTCGGGCCGCGTCGCGTCGGGCACTTTGGCGACGAAAAAACCGTTGATAAACAAAAAAGCGCAGCCCAGCCAAAGCCACAGCGCCCCGCGACGAGAAAACATGAAGCGCAAAGTTTGGCCGTTGAACTCGAAAAGCCGATGCCTAAGTTCGAAAAGCTAATCCTTGAATTCAAAAGGCGAGCGATTGAAGTGGCGCGTCGAGCAATTCAACTCGCGCGTCGAGCAATTCAACTCGCGCGTCGAGCAATTCAACTCGCTCACCCGGCGAGTGAATTAAAAGTCGGGGAAACGAGTTGAATTGCTCAATGCCCGAACCCGCGCGTGCCCGACGAGTGAACCCAAGTATCGAGCCGACGAACTCAGGCGCTCAAGGCGCGCGCTCAGACAAACTCCTCCCGTGTCGTTTCGCCGCCTCGTTCGTTTGTCGCGCCCGCGTTTTTGGATGTATGTGTTCGGGCCATATATCGTCGGCGCCCTGATTGGAAGCCCGAACCCGCGCGCCTATTTTTCACTTTTCTCGCTGGCTTTTGCGTTGTTCTTTTTGTTTCCGGCGAACCTGCTCATCTACGGCGTCAACGATATTTGCGATTACGAAACCGACGCCCTCAACCTCAAAAAGCGCGGTTACGAAGACTTGGTTCCGCCCGATGAACGCCGCGCGTTGTGGCGCTCGATTGGAGTTTGGTGCCTGCCATTCGTCCCGCTACTTGGGTTTGTGCCGCGCCCGTGCCTGGTAGCGATGGCAGGATTTGCCTTCTTTTCGCTGTTCTACTCGGCGCCGCCGATTCGCGCCAAAGCCCGCCCGATTCTCGATTCCATTTTCAACGTGCTTTACATTTTCCCCGGCGCGTTCGGCTACTTCCTGTGCGGCGGCCACAACTTCTCACCCCAACTTTTCGTCGCGGCGTGGGCCTGGGCGATGGCGATGCACGCGTATTCGGCTGTGCCCGACATCGACGCCGACACACAGGCGGGCGTGCCGACAATCGCCACATTTCTGGGGCTTCGCGGCACTTTAGTTGGTTGCTGGATGCTGTATCTTTTTGCGGCGATTTTGTCGTTCTTCGCGCTCGGTTGGCTGTCGGTTGTTCTTGCGCTGGTGTATTCGGGGTTGATAGCGCGTTCGCTTCGCGCAGGCACGCAAAGCGGCGTGATGGCGGTTTATCGCGGCTTTCCACTCGTCAATTCGCTTGCGGGCGCCAGTTTGTGGTGGTTCGCCGTATGGCACAAACCGACCTTCTGGCCGTTTTGAATGATCGAAGAGACGCGCCAAAGCGCGTCTCTCCCGCGTTCAACCGCCCAATCCCGGCGGCAACTTGTTTCCCTGCGCGTCGGCAATTTTCCACTGACCGTCCTCGCGTTTCCACTTGAGCGAGAAGTCGCTCGAATACTTTTCTTCGGGCGAGGAAAACTCGGTTTTAAATCCCAAGTCGTAGCGGCCTTTGGTGGTCGCGGTGTCGCCACTGACTTGCACTTGCACACCGGAAATTTTCATGTTCACAACGCGGTATTGCAGCATTCCCAGCGTTAATTGCTTTTGCAGGTCGGACTTCTTCACGCCATCAAGCTGAAAATCTTTCGCCAGAAACGAGGTGATGCCACCCGAACTTTTATGGCTCGCCTGAGTTGCGATGCCATCGAGTGCCGCTTGGATCTGCTGCTCGTCCGTCAAGGCGGGATGGTTCCAGCGCCAAAACAAAATGACGAGCACAATCAACACGAGCGGTTGGATAATGAAGCGCGAGAATTTCTTCATGTCGGTGAATGTGAGGTCAAAGACGGGCGTGCAAGCGGAAGGCACCGTTACACTGCGCCGGTTTTTTGCATGAAATACAAGCGAATTTTAATCAAGTTTTCCGGCGAAGCTTTGGCTGGCCCGAAGGGTTTCGGACTCGACGGCGACGTGCTCCATCGCATCGCGCAGGAAGTCAAAGCTGTCTATGAGCAGGGCATCGAAATCGGCGTTGTCGTGGGCGGCGGCAACTTTTTCCGGGGCATGAAAGCCGCCGTCGAGCAAGGCATGGATCGCTCGATGGCCGACTACATGGGCATGCTGGCGACCGTTCAAAACTCCATCGCGCTGCAAGACTATTTCGAGCGAGCCGGAATCCCGACCCGCGTTTTGTCGGCCATCGAGATGAAAGAAATCGCCGAACCGTTCATCCCGCGCCGCGCCTTGCGCCATCTCGAAAAGGGCCGCGTGGTGATTTTCGCGGCAGGCACGGGCAACCCGTTTTTCACGACCGATACGGCGGCAGTGCTGCGCGCCACGCAAATCGGGGCGCAAGCGATCTTCAAAGCCACCGATGTCGACGGCGTATATGACCGCGACCCGCAAAAATTTGCCGACGCCGTGCGCTTCGACCGCCTGAGCTATCTCGACGTGTTGGACAGAGGTTTGAAAGTGCTCGATTCGACGGCGATCACGCTGTCGATGGACAATAAACTGCCGATCATCGTGTTCAATATGGAAGTGCCCGGCAACGTTCTGCGAGCCGCGATGGGCGAGGATGTCGGCACCATCGTTTGTGAGGTTTAAGGGGCGCCCTCACCCGGCTTCGCGGTGCTCAGCCGCCCTCTCCTCGTCGTGCGCAGGAGAAGGATAAAGGTCCGCAAAACTCGTAGCGGACGTGCCGGACATCCAAACTCCTGCGCACGACGAGGAGAGGACGGCTGAGCACCGCGAAGCCGGGTGAGGGCGCCTCTTAAACCTCCCGCTTCATCACCCGCGCATCTTCGCCGTCCGCGTAATAGTTCTTCCTCCGCGCGATTTCCTCGAATCCCGCGCGCTCGTAAAGGCGGAATGCGACCTCGTTTCCGGCGCGCACTTCCAGAAAAACCGAGGTGACGCCGCGCCCTTGAAACTCGGTCAACGCGGCGCGAACCAGAGCCAAGCCGATTCCGCGCCCACGATGGAATTCAAAAACGCCCAGACGCGCGATTTCGGCTTCGTCACCCACGTTCCAGCCGAGCAAAAACCCGGCGTTATCGGCGAGCAAAACCAGATAACCCGCTTCTCGGAGCGAGTTGAGAAGAGTTTCGCGCGACCAATGATCGGGAAACGAGGCTCGTTCTAACGCCTCAAGCAAATCCAAATCGGCGGGCGCGGCGCGGCAAATCGTCACGCGGCGCTTCCACTCAAAGCCGCTTCGCGCACGCGTTGGGCGTTCGAGGGCGCCAGATACAGCGGCGCGACTTCTTCGAGATCGGGCACTTCGCCAGAAGCGATTTGAAAGGCGCCTGCAATCGCCAATTCGATGGCGACCTGGCCCGCATCGACTTCGACCAAGGTGTGCTCTTCGTCGCGCGAGGCGAGGTAGGTCGAGGCTTCGTCGGTGCCCGCTCCGCACAAAATCAGCGACGCGTCTTGGTCATCGGCGAGCATCTGACAATAAGCGGCATCGATATGCGTTTTGGCCGAAGCGATCCATTCTTTTTGCGCGCCCGCGATGTAGCTCGGCGTGCGCAGAAAGATCTTGCCGTAGAATTCTCCTGGACGACACGGCGCAAGCGTTACCATCATTTGCGCGCCGATTTCTTCTTCGGCCTTTTTCTTCTTCGATTTTTTGGACTGCGTTCCCGCTTCGTGTTCGCCCAGAATCCGGTGAGCCGCAGCCGCCAGGGCGTCGAAGGACGGCACGCCCGCGAGCGGAACATCGAGGGTTTGCGCGAGGGTTTTCATGGTCGCCATGCCGACTCGCAAACTTGTCCAACTGCCCGGCCCGGTGCCGACAACCAAACCGTCGAGTTCGTTCCAGTCCCAAGCCGCTGTGGTCACGGCTTCTTCCAACTTGCCGGCGAGTTCGCTGCCCAGCGAGCGCGAAGGAGCGATGGTTTCCATCGCCACAATGGACACATCGTCGCCGTCATCCCACTGCATCGCCACAATCGTGGCGGCATCGGGAGCTACTAAACCGCCGGTATCAAGAGCTAAAATCTTCATCTTTTGACAGACGAATGAAGGGCAGATGCGCCGCGTAGAATTGGTTGTTGATGTAGGGGCTAAGCTTGTCTTCGCCCAGCCTCGATCTTGAACAATGGCAGGATTAACCGAGCAGCTAAAAGGCGAAGACAAAAAAGCCCTCACATCAGTTCACTTTCTTACCTCAACCGCGCCCGCACGTTGCCCTTTCCGATGTCAGCCCACGTTTGCGCATCTTTAGCGATGGCGATCCAGCGAAACCCATTCGCCGGAACAGACACGGACAAGCGCGTCGAGTAATCGCGCACCGTTGCGGATAAAGTCCGCTCGGTTTCCAAATCCAGCGCATACGCGCCATCGCCGCGAATCGAAGCGTCGAGATCGACGGGCGCACCCGACGAGTTGAAAAACGCAACGAGGGTGGCGGCGATAGATTTGGGATCGTCTGGATCGGTGCGCGTCCCGCGAAGCGCGAGCGAAATGCCCGCAGCATCGCCCGAAGTGGCGCTGTAAGTCACCAACGCCGGTTGCATCGCGCCGGAAATGGCGGCGTAGTAAGCCGTGAGTTGAGCTGACGTGGCAGTTTTGTCTTGGGGATCGGGTTCCACACCGTTGTCGTCGAAGAGAAGTCCACGAGGAATTCGTGTCCGATACCTACTGATAACGAGGTTTACAGCACTGGGAGCCACATCGAACGGCGCCCAGACCACGCGGCCCCGGCCAACGGGACAGAGCATGATGCCGTTCGGGTCGCCGTTGAAGTGGGCGATGGGACGGGCGACGGTTTCGCGCGCCTGACCTTTCACGTCTTTGATTTTCGATGAAATTGACGGCTTGAGGGTTAAAGCGAGCGTTTGCTGCACATCGAAGTTCTGGTCGTTGATTGTGCCCCAGAACCACGGGTCATCAAGTGACACCGTTTGCGTCTTCGCCGGAGCGGACGCGATTTGCACTTTGGTGATCTCGCTCCACCGAGTCCACAGCGCGGGCGGCAAAGCGCCTTCGCAATAAATCGTGGCACCGACTTTGGCTGCGCGTTCGATCTTCTCCAGGGTCGCCACATCGGTTGTTTGGTCGAAGCTAAGGAGCAATGATTCGGCGAGTTTGTCGTCGCTTTTTTTGGCGCCGTTGCCTTCGCCGGGAAGTCGCGCCAAAAGCGGAACTCGCCCGGCGCGCCGCAAAATGGGCGCGAAACGCTCGAAATCTTTGGCGGGCACGCCGACATCTTCGAGCGTGACGGCGCCGCTCAATCGCGCGGATTGGCGGTTGAGGATGTCAATGACGGAATTCGATGTTCCTTCGGGAACGATGAGGCCGGACGCGCCCGCTTGAAAAGCGAGCAGTTCATCGGAAGGTGAAGGCGCGTTTTGGAACTGAGCGAAAACGGGCAGATCGAAGCCCGGCGTTTCTTCGGCGTTGCGGCGGGCGATCTTGAGAAGGGTTTGGTTGTTGCCGTTAATGACAACGGCATCGGCGCGAGGCGCAACATCTTCTATCACACGCGGTGCCTGTCCAGGCTCCATGTCAGGGGACAACAGCGTCGCCGCAGCAGCGCCCAAAGGGTTTGGCGCGGAGAAAACCCAAATGCTGCCTTGAATGGCACCCGTCCTCGCAAAAGCCACGCTTCGACCGGAATCATCCGGGATGTTATTGCTATTCAAGGGCACCAGCTTTTGCCCCATCGCGGCCAAAGCCAAGCGCCCTTCGATGCCCACGAAAAGACGCTTTGGATTGGTCGTCGCGTCGCTCGTCGGCAAAACATCCCACTTCAACGCTCCCCCCGTCGGGATGACAACGGGCAACTTCGTCTTTTTATCGCGTTGCAAATTGGGCAAAAACGAGGTTGTCGGCGCCGGGTTTTGCCCGGCATAAGCCACAGGCGAGCCGTTGAACAGCCAGCGTCCGGCTTCGCGTTTGAAGCCGGGAATGAAAAAACGGCGCGAAGAACCAAGCGGTGTTCGCGCCCGGTCGCTGGACACGACGCGCACATCGTAGGTGCCCGGCTCGGCTTCGAGTCGCGCGACGGCGACGCCGTTTTGGATGTTCGCGCGTTCGTCATCCAGAACCGAAGTCGAACCGGCGAGGAGCACTTGCAAGCGCACTCGGTCGCTCGCGGTGGGAACAGGGATTTGAATTTGGGCGCCGGATTGAATCGAAATCGGCGCGTTCGTTTGAGCGCGGGCGGCGAGGGGAAACAGGACAAGAAAAAGGGGGAGCGTCTGGCGAAGCATAAAGATGAAGATTAGAGGCGCAGAGAGAGCGCCGGGTTTGACGGGTTTTGTCGGGACTTCTCGTCTCGAATTTAAAATCGCTTGACCAGCCATACGCCCAACCCAAGCAGCACCAGGCCCGCGACGCGCCCAGGGGAAATGGGATGTTGCGGCACACGGAGCCAGCCGAACTGATCGATGAGCAAAGAGGCCGTAAGTTGCCCCGCGACGACGCACGCTGTCAGTGAAACCGCGCCGATTTTGTCCACCAACATAATCGAGGCCACGACATAAACCGCGCCGAGCAGTCCGCCCGTCCACACCCAAGCGGGCACGTCGATTTTGGCGGGAATCGGCGTTCGAGAAACCACGCCCGCGATGAACAGGGCGCTCACACCGACTAGGGATGAAACGAACGCGGCCCATATCGGGGCGTTCAAAGCGAGTTTGAGCGTGTTGTTGATGCCCAGTTGAACCGTGAGAAACGCGCCAAGAACTAAAGCGACAAGGATGTAAGGCATCGGGATGGAGTTTGAGTAGCGCGGTGTTTAGCCCTCACCCGGCCTTT
>JAABUM010005174.1_pt1 | contig 13939 bp, 15 predicted proteins | sample 5559161 | NCBI WGS metagenome assembly JAABUM01 (sample SAMN10711868, study PRJNA513369) | rock metagenome | isolation source: Antarctica rocks | place: Antarctica: Victoria Land, Siegfried Peak nord
CGTCGGGTGGGTATCCACCCACCGCACCTGGCGGCCCGACCGACGATTACTAGCCCGTCATCAGCCGTCGGCGACCGGGTCCAACCCGTCCGGCGTTGTTCCAACGTCGCTACCGAACGCGGCAGCGATGGATCCTTGAATCGGTGACCGCATCTGGCTTGGTCGTCGAAGTGACGACGGGTCGTGGAAGTCGCCGGTAGACGTTCCCGTAGCGGGATCCGTGACCGGTCACCGATCGTCCTGCGGGACGGATTCCCTGTGCGCCATCATCTTGGAATCGGGCCGCTGGAGTGGCTGGTACGAAGTCGTAGTCCGATGTCGCAGGTGAAATGATTGGGGCTTACGGTGGATCAAGCCGAAGGCTTGATCCACGGGCTGATGGTGACCGGAGGGCCGGCCAGGCCGGCGACAAGCTGCTCCAGCTTCGCTGTATCCACCACCGCCTGAATCTCGTTGGTCTGGGTGCCCAGGATCGGCTGACCGGTGGCCACGGTGATTACTCCGGACTTGGTCATGTCTGGGCCCAGCGCGGCCAGGATGGTGGCAGCCTGGTGATCCGTCACCGCTTTCGTCGCGCTCGCGTGGACAACGCAGAGGTTGCCTTGAAAGACCGTCCGGATGGCTTTGGTCGCGACGGCGATGTTGCCGGTCACGCCGACCACGACCACCTGTTCGGTTTGGGTCAGCTCGTAGCTGGGGTTGTTTCCGTCGACGTTGGTTGGCCCACCGTGCGGATAGCCCATCGACAGGCCACCGAAGTCGGCGCCCACCGCGGCCTCGATCTTGGCGATGCCCTGGTCGTTCTGGGTTGGGCCCAGGGCCCATCCCCGGGCCGGGGTGGCGCAGGTCAGGTGATCGACCCCGTTCGGCAACGGATCCTGGTCTTTTGGCTGCGGGTCGCGCTGGGTGCGGACTGTCAGCGCGCTGCCGTTCCAGGTTGCCTGGATGTGGGTGTTGCCCCACCGATGGGTGGTGTTGTGACCCGGCGATTGCAGATGGTCCAGATCAACCCCGGAGACCGGGACCGGATCCAGGCAATCGGGCGTCGGCGTAGGGCCGCCCGATACCGTTCCGACCCCGGACACCGGGAACGGCGGGCACATCACCGACTTGCCTTTCGTATCGGCCAACACCAGGCCGGTGACCTGGACCGCGATCGGATCAGCGACGGTGCCGAAGGGCCGCTTTCCGCGGGTGGCCGAAGTGGTGGATGCCGCAGCCGTTGGAATCGTGGCCGCTGGGGCGGCCGCGGTCGGGGCAGCAGTTGCCGAAGAGTCGTCGGTGGCCGCTGGTATTCCCGCAGACAAGGTCGCACTGGTGGGTCTTGGCGTGCTGGAGCTCACCGCTTCACTAGAAGTCGATGCCGTATCGATGATGCTCCCAGGGTTGCCCGTGGTCGGAGCGATAGGCGTTGGCGCGCCGAATCCGGGAGCCGGGGGGTTTGCGCATCCCGCCAACAGCACCCCGACCGCGACCAACGTCCCGAGCATCGCGGTCAAATGCCGACCCATCACAAGACCTGCCTCATAGCCGGGAGACGGATTGCTGCTGGAATTCGTTGCACCGATCTTGCTGCAGTCACTGTCAACTTGGTGAATCTGATTCTCAGTACTGACCGCAGCTGACTCTAGGCTGATGGTGCCCGGATGGCGTTCGGCTTACGACACGCTGAAACCAGACAATGTCGGTTCGATGATGTGAACCGTCACTGTGGAGCTGATGCCCGACCCACGAACCCCCTCGAGCGCAGGGGGCTGAGCAGTTAACGGCCACCTGTGTAGTCAGAGACACTCGCTGGGCCAGGCAAAAATACTGGGCGTAATCATGCAGCCCTCGTACTTGTGGATGTGAACGGCCAGATACAAGCCAGCGACGATGGCGAAGACAACAAGCCACGCCATTGCTCCCCGGGAGCTTCGGACCTGAGGAGCCGTTGCCACCATGGAGGGCCGGTTCTTGCTTTCGGCGACATCGAAGGCCCGGACAGCTTCTGCCCACGCCTGCGGCGTGTCTGGGTATTGCGCCACCAGGGCCGAGCCGCTGGACAGATCCCAAACACCGAACCCGCCGCTGGTCAGCCGGCCGAGCACGTATTGCGTTCCCAGCCTCAGGATTCCCGCGCAATCCACCGGGACTTGGCGACCGCAGAACCTACACACCGCCGCGTTCGACTGAATGCGCTCCGCGCAAAACGGGCAGGCTACCGTGCCAGCGTCGAAGTGGGTCACACCCGAATTATGAAGGACGAGCTGGACGCCAAGTAGCCGGGCATCCATCCCCAAACGACGCGATCGTGATCTTGGCCGTCGGCTGCGCCGGAGGGCGGTTCCGGTCGCCGTAGGACGTTCCCGTAGCGGGAGATTTGCCTTCCTCAGAAAGTCGCCTGCCGAACATCAGGTTTGCTCACCGCATGTCCACGCCATTGTGTGGCATGTTCGATGGGTCAGTCCTTGAGCGTGACGACCTTGAGCGTCTGGATCGGACCACTGGATGAAACGAGAAATGTAGTTGGGGGCTCGTGATGATGACTGGTTTGGGAACGCAGCGGACGCGAAGACGGCGGCTGGTCGGCCTTACAGCTACGGTTGTCATGTTGGCCATGCTGGGGGCCGCGTGGCTGATCACCGGTCCCTTCCGGACAGCCGAACGACTCTCGAGCATCGTGGGGGTGCGCTGGGTGCTCACCCAGGTCAGCAACGAGGGACAGACCGCGGCAGTCGTCCGACGAGGCGATCACACCCTCACTCTTGCGCCGGACGGGAGTATCTCGATCTTCGACGGATGCAACACCACCACCGGGGATTGGTCCTGGACTTTGCGGGGCTTCGAGATCGACCATGCCGAGAACGGGGCCATCAGCTGCGGGTACTCACCCGGCACCGCGCCCCCTGCTACCGATCCAATGGTGACCGACGGCACGGCCGCTCTGTACGGATCAGTATCGGCAGAGCTGGACGGCTCGCTCCTGAAAGTTACCTCCAACGGCTACGCCCTGGCCTATGCCAAAGGATGAAGTGATGAAGTCCTAATGGTCCGTCGAAGGATGGTTGAGCGGGCAGGCTGATTTGGCCAGCTCCTCTACCCTGGGTCAGGCTGACACATGCGGCGGGACAAGGGTGAGCAATGCAGATACTGATCTCGGTCGATATGGAAGGTGTGGCCGGCGTCGTCGCACCCGATGACATCAAGCCCGGCCACGCCGAGTACGAGCGCAACCGCACATACATGACCGACGAGGCCAGCGCCGCCGTCCGCGGTTTCCTGTCCGCTGAACCGGCCGCTGACATCGTCGTCGTCGACGCGCATGCTGCATTCCGCAACATCCTTCCCGACCGCTTGGTCGCAGGGTGCACGTTGCTGCGCGGCTCACCCCGCCGGCACGCAATGATGACCGGCATTGATCAGGGCGTCCAAGCGGTCTGCTTCATCGGGTACCACGGCAAGGCGGGCACTGCCACCTCGGTGTTGTCCCACACCATCAGCGGCCCCACCGTCGCGCAGGTGCGTTGCAACGGGGTCGAGCTCGGAGAACTGGGGTTGAACGTCGAGCTGGCCGCCCACCACGGCGCGGCGTGCATTCTCGCCAGCGGCGACAACACCCTCGTCCAGGAAGCCGCATCTGCTATTCCGGGCATCGAATGCGTCGCGGTGAAGAAGGCGTTCGGCAACCGGGCGGCGCAGAGCCTGCACCCCGAGGAGGCGTGTCGCCGCATCCAGGCAGCAGCGCAGAAGGCGCTTCAAGGGAACCTTCAGGCAGCTGCGCCGAGGTTCGGCGGACCGGTCGATCTGGAGGTGGACATGCTTCGCCCGTCCATGACCGAGCGGTCTCTTGGTATCCCAGGGGTAGAGCTGCGGGCGCCGCTCACTTTGGGATTCTCGGCGACCAACTATGTCGCCGCCTACGAGCTGATCGAGGTGTTCACCGTCCTGGCCGCAGCCAGCTGACCATGCCACCGGTCGTGCAGTGGCGTCCATCAAGCGGAAGACAAAGACTCACAGCGGTCGGTCAGCCAATACCAGGACCAGACCCTCGCGCCCACGCACCATGGCCCGGAAACCGATCGGTCACCGGTCAGCGGCGGTCCGGAGCGCCCGCACGAGGATCAGAGAAAGGTCGGTCCAGTCCAAACCGTCGTGCTCATCCAAGGGGGTAGAACCCCGTTGCCTTATGTAACTGTGGCGTGTCTGCGTATGGCTCGCTATCCCGAGGACGGTCCGACTGTGTGTACTGACGGCAGGCGGCACCTATCGTCAGTGAAGTCGGGTGGCAATGCACTCGACGAGTGCGCGGCCATCCCGAGCTTGGTCGTCGCCCGTGCCGGGAAGCCATTTGCAGGTCGGCGCGGATCGTCTGCTATTGCTGTGGGTCGCTGTGAGGACGTTGGACCGCCTCCAGCGCTTCTTCGTCGACAGGCAAGGCGGCGAAGGAGTTGTGCCGGTACTCCGTACCGGCGGGGCGCCCGTCAACGAGGCGAAGGTAGGCAAACGGCCCGCAGGCGCAGTCGGGGGTCAAGCGATGCGTCTGAGCCCGTCTGTCGTCCTCGAGACCCCATGTCTGGTCAGCGATGGGGACAACATGCTCGTGAGGTTCGGTAGCCATCAGGTTCATGGCCGGTGACCCTACCGGCGGGCGCCTCGCCTCACCGAGCAACGTTCCGGTGCGCCTTCGGCTATCGGGACGGCCGTGAACCGCAGCAGCCGATCTCTCAGGGCTGGGTTCCTGCCGGCCGGTCAGCTGGCGACGACCCAGACCGGGCGATCGTGCCGATGCGGAGCCGAGCTTCACGAAGGACACCACCGGCAACGGCGGGCGGGGCCAGCACCGGGGCCGACATCGGGAGTGGCTCAGTTGAAACAGGCACAATGCAGTCGTGAGCGAGGCTCTTGAATCTGTGGTCGGTGTTCGGCCGAGGAAGCGCGAGCCAATCAAGCCGGTGCTGCGCGTGATCCTCGCGGCGGCAATCTGCGCTGTCGTTGTGCTGGACATCCTCTCTTCTCACCCGTCCTACTTCTTGCTCGTCTATCTCCCGCTTGGCTGGGGATGGCCTCTTTGGGTGGCAAAGCGCCCGCCGACGGTGGTCTCGACCACCGGGATTCGCCGACCGTGGCGACGGACCAGCTCTTTGTCATGGGACGAAGTGGACTTTGTCGACGCGCCTGTGGCCGGCGTTTACGGCACGAAGTTGACTCTGAGGAGCGGGAAGGGTGTCGTCCTTGATGATGTTCCAGCGGCCCAATCTAGAGATGTAGCCGCACTGGGTCAGAAGCAGGTCAAGGCGGCTCCACGGTCGCCCATGCCCGTGCCGCCGTCGCGTGAGCGCACCGCGACGGACATCTACGCTGAAGTCACCCGGCAAGCCGAGTTGCTGGCGCGGCAAAGGTCCGAGCTTGCCGAGCGATCACGGCAGATTCGCGGCTACCGCGATGACCTGCCGAGACCATCATGACGACTCGCTGACTGGTCCGGTCAAGCGGGAGCACACGCACCGACGGCCCATGTTTGGTACCCGGTAGCCGTTCGGGTCGTAGAACCACCACGGGCCTGATCGGCGTTCGCCATACTCGTTAAATGGCGGTGATCAAGGTCAGCGTGCAGGCGGAGCCCCGAGACATCGACTCATGGTCCTCGTTGGCGCGTCGGCTGGAGTCCAGCGGCTTCGAAGCGCTGGTCATGGGCGATCATCCGGGTGCGGGGGCATCGCCATGGCCAGCGCTGGGAGCGGCCGCTGCTGTCACCGCGACGCTCAAACTCGGCACCTATGTTCTGCAGTGTGGTGTCCGGGATCCGGTGCAGGCGGCAGCCGATGCCGCCACCCTGGACATCCTGGCCCCCGGACGCGTTCTGTTCGGGCTGGGGGCAGGTCATACCTTCCGTGAGTGGGAAGCGACCGGACGCAACCGCCCATCACCTGCCGACCGGGCGGGTCGCCTCGAGGAATTCGTCGATGCCGTCGCGCGTCTGCTCGACGGTGAAACCGTCACTACCAACGGACGATATGTGCAGTTGGTCGATGCTCGCTTGGAAGATCTTCCCGTCGCCGGGCGGGTGCGGCTCGTGGTGGGCGGCGGGAACCGGCAGGTGTTGCGGGTTGCCGCGGCACGAGCCGACGTCGTGGCGCTGACCGGTCTGGGTCGCACTCGCCCCGACGGGCATCGTCATGAGCTGCGATGGGCCAGCGCGGACCTTGGTGCCCAGCTTGAGCTCGTTCGCCAGGAGAGCGAGCGCTGTGGCACAGCGCCCGAGATCGAGGCACTCGTTCAAGCCGTGACGGTCACCGACGACCGGTCCCACGCGCTTGCTGAGCTGAGCGAGCGAACGCAGGGTGTGCCGGTGGGTGATCTTGGCACCACACCGTTCGCGCTCGTCGGCACCATCAAGGAGATGGCCGCTCAACTCGGGCGTCAGGCAGAGCAACTCGGCATCACCAGGTATGTGGTGCGCCAGTCCGCGATCGATCCGATCGAGCACGTTCTGTCACTGCTCAACGACGGTTAGCGGAAGAGCTATCAGGACGTCTTTGTCGCTGCGGGCACGTCGCCGACATGTTTCATGCCGTAGCCCTTCCTCCTACGTCGGCCCAGCAGCTGGCAGGAGGCGTTGCCTCATCAGGGTGCGTCCGCTTCCGTGTGGGCTCGGTTCCGGACTTCCAGGATGGCCGAACTGTTGACAATGCGGTAGCTCAGGATGCCGGCCAAAGCCAGGATGATGGCACCAGCTGCGAAGGTGGCACGGAGTCCGTAGGTGCTGGCCACCAGACCACCCAACGCTGCACCGATGGGCGCTGCTCCCCATCCGACCATCCGGTAGGCGGAGTTGACTCGGCCGAGCAGTGCTTGCGGAACGACCTCTTGGCGCAGCGAGACGGTTCCGATGTTCCACAGGGGAATCATGAAGCCGGCAACCGCGAGAACGGTGCCGGCTATCCACGGGTTGGAGACGATGGTCAGGATGCCCGTCGCGGCCACGCTCAGACCGTACGCCAGACGGAGGGTGGCGGCTCGTCCGATCCGGGCGTCCAGCCGGTCTGCGACGACCGCGCCGAGTAGCCCACCGCCGGCTGCCCCGAGGAAAAGGAAGCCGTATCCGGTGGTTCCGACGTGAAGGACCTGCAGTGCCCACAACACGGCGACGGCCATCCACCCGGCCGATGCCAGGTTGAGGGCTCCCAGGAGCAGGCACAACGTTCGCAGGAGTCGATGTCGGGCAAGGTATCGAACGCCTTCGGCGATATCGCTGCGCAGGGACGTCCGGGGCAGGTCCGCTGCGCGCGGTGTCCGGAAGCTCCCGGCGACGCTGAGGATCAGTGCTGCGCTGAGGAGAAAAGAGACAGCGTCCATCGCGAAAGGCAACGCAGCCGCGACCCCGAACAGGAACGCCCCTGCAGGTGGCCCGGCGAACTGCGCGCCGATGGTCTGTCCGCCGTTGAGGAACCCATTGGCCCGTGGCAGGTTTGGCGCATCGACGACGCCGGGCAGGATGGCCTGGCTGGCGTTGTCAAACATGGTCTGCGCTGTGCCGAGCAGAAACCCAACTACGCACAGCAACACGATGGATGCTGCGCCGACGCTCACTGCGACGACGAGTCCCGCCAGTAGCGCACTACGGAGCAGATCGGCTGTCCACATGATTTGCCTGCGGTCCATCCGGTCGACGAGGGCTCCGGACAGCAGCGAGAACAGCAGCCAGGGCAGGAATTCGGCGACTGTCACCGCTGAAACGGCGCGCGGGTCATGAGTGAGGTTGGCGGCCAGGAGTGGGAGCCCGACGGCGCGGACTCCGTCGCCCAGCCCGGACAAGGAGGAGGCACTCCACAAACGCCAGAACGATCCCTCGAGGTGCCGCCTTGTCGGCTGCGCATCCGGAGCCGCGGCCGGCGGGGGTTCGTTCGGAGGATCAGCGGCCATGGAATCAGCTTTCCACGCCGATCATCCGAGCCCGGTCAAACGGTTGTCAGCCGTCCTGTAGGACGTTCGGCTTTCAGGACGCAACAGCCCGAACTGAGCTTCGCAGCTCAGCCCGTTCGGTGGGCGATGAGCACCGTGGTAGATACCCGTTCAACCATCGGATGACCGTCGAACGCCTGGAGCGCACCAGTCAGGTCGTCCACGGCCGCCACCCAACGGTCGGCATTCATGGCGCTACCCAGATGGCCCACCACCCAATCGACGTCGACGACATACTCGGCCTGCCAAGACACGACCTGCACATCAAGGCCGAGCCCACGAGCGATGCCGAGCCGCTCGTCGAGCGCAGATTCATCAGTACGGCAATTACCGCTGACCGGCCCAGAAGACGCTTCCAACGTCTGCCGCACCGCCAGCTGCCAGGGCGCCGTGCCCAACCACATCGGTGGACCTTGGGTGATAACGGCCAGCGCGCCGCCGGGCCGGAGCAACGCAGCGCTGGCCTCGAGCGTGGCGGCCTCGTCCATCCAATGCAACGCGTTGCCGATCACGACCGCCCCGACAGGACGGCCGCACACCGAACTGAGCCGAGGAAGGTCGTGCTCGTCGCCCAACAGGCACAACACCCGCGGTGCAGCCCGGGCACGGAGTTGCACCAGCATCGCCGGTTCCGGGTCGATGCCCAGCACTGCGGCACAGTGCGGATGAAGCGGTACGGCAAGTTGACCAGTGCCGCAGCCGAGATCCACCACGACGTCGTCGGGTCTGAGCCCGATCAGCCCCGCCAGTGCCGACGCCTGCACGGCAGGAAGATCACGCCGGTATTTCGCGTACAGCTGCGCCGTTGTTCCACCGAAGTCGGGTTGCACCCCGCCAGCCTGGCGCACAACGCCTCTCGAGGAAAGGGGTGTTCGCGGTCGGACGAACCGCGGCCCGCGGCGGCGGGTGAACGCGGCAGAACTGGGCATCTCTTCAATGGGTCGATTGCGGCATCATCGTTGAATGCTCGACTGCCTGCTATGCCGACCCGCCGATGCCGACCAGGCCCTGGGCCGCATCGAGGTGTGGCGAAACCATCTGTGGAGACTGGCGGTGGCCACCTCAGGCCCGATCGCAGGGTTCGCCCACTTGGAACCGTTCCGGCACATTCCCGACATCACCCAACTCGACGGCGATGAAGCAGCCACGCTGGGGCCGGTACTTACCGCTGTGACGCGCGCTTTGAAGCGGTCTACCGGCGCGGAACTGATCTACGTCAACGTGTTCGGCGAACGAATCGCCCATCTGCACTTCAACCTGGCCCCCCACCGGCACGGCGGCCCCCTGACCGGTGGCCCCGGCATGCTCGCTCCCGGCACGCTGGATCTACCTGCCGCCGAGCATGCCGAAGCTTTCAACACAATCCGCACGCGCCTGCAAACGTCGCCATAGCCGGATCGGTGTCCGGTCGACGATCCCCGATCGGGACGAAGCGATTATGCTCCGCGTGCCTGGTGCGATCGCTGATCATGACCGGTAGACGTTCGGCTATCGGGACGTGCCGGGCGCAACAATCCTGTGATTGGTCGTGGGCTACTCCAGAGCAGGACGCGGACATAAACTCCTGTAGTGGCCGCCTTCCTCACCTACAAGCGGTGGCGTCTGCGTGACGGCGTCGATACGCAGGCAGTGGCCAACGTGGTCCGCGATTGGATCGTCCCTCATTACAGGGCATTGGATCCGGCCGTGCGGCTGGGACTCGAGCAGATCGAGGGATCTCGGATGGTCCTGGCCACTCAGCGGTGGCCCGACCGCGAACGCCGAGACCAAACGATCGGGGGACCTATCTTCGAGGCGTGGCTCGACGCGTACCGGCCGCTGCTTGAGTACTGGGACCGATTGGTCGAGTTCGAGGCAGAGTGGGAATCGATTGAGTTGATCTGAGCGGCCCGGGGTCACTGGCGACGACGAAACCGTCGAAGTCACCGCTGGAGGGCCGATAATGCGGTTCAGGCGGTTTTGGTCTTGACCGTGAAGGACGGCTGCGAAGGTCGCCGATCGAATTGGCGTCCCGGGGGATAGGGCTCGGCGTTCTGTGATGCGATGTATCGCTGTATCCGGTGCAGTTCCGTCAGAGGGCAGCGGCGGCCTGGTCGGCTGCGATGACTTTCGGCTCGTTGAAGTCCGCGTTGTCCACGACGAGAGTGGCACGTTCCCACGGCCGAGCCTGACGGAAGTAGAGCTGTTGCGCGCCAATGTAGCGGGGTAGAGCTTCGGCGGAGCGGGTGCCGTTGAGTGCGTCGCGGTCAGTCATCCGCTGGGCCGCGATGTCGAACGGCACGTCCAGGAACAGTGAGTAGTCCCAAAATTTTTGTAGCTCGTCGCGGTGCAGGAACGTTCCCTCGACCAGGACGACGGCCTGTTCAGGCGCTTGACGTGCCGGAGGTTGAGAGGTCCGGTCGAGATCGTGGTCCAGCGATCCTTCGCAGTAGGCACCCGTCTGTTGGATCGGCCTCAGAGCCCAGTTGATCAATGCCTGGTAGTTGTATGCGTCGAGCCAAAACCCGTCGGGCGACTGTCGCCCGCGCGCATGCCGGACGGCTGATGGGTTGAAGAAGTCATCGACGTGAAGGATGACGATGGGCCGCCCGTGGATGAGCGAGGCAAGCTGGGCTGTGAAGGCGCTCTTGCCGCTTGCACCGATCCCGTCGATGGCGATCAGCGGGCGGCCTCCAGTTCCTTCTGTGGCCGCGATCCGCGCGGCGATCGAGTCCAGATCTCCACTCACCCCGGCATCATTCCAGAAGCCGTTGAGAGGGCCGGATCTGTTGGTCGCCGCGGGTAGCGGGCGCCCGGATACGCTTGCCTCATGTCCGGCCAGAAGGGCGAATCGTTCTATGACGCCCCCGGTGTGCATGACCGGTACGTCGCGCATCGCCAAGACAGGCGAATGAGCCCGAACCACGTCATGGAGGAGCCTGCGGTCCTGGCCGAGGTGGGTGACCCGGCCGGCTTGCGGGTTCTGGACCTCGGTTGTGGCGACGGCGCATTCGGGAGGCTGCTGCTGGCCGCAGGAGCGCGCAGCTACCGCGGCGTCGACAGTTCCAGCAGCATGGTCGAGCAGGCCGGCCGGACCCTGGCCGGCACGGCCGGCCGGGTAGATCTCGCTGATATCGAGAACTTCACGAGCGAAGCGCATTCGGTGGATCTGGTGACTGCGCGGCTTTCGCTGCACTATGTCGCCGACCTTGACCGCGTCCTCGCCGCGTGTGCTCGAGCGCTCGCACCCGCTGGACGCCTCATCGTGACGGTCGTCCACCCGGTAATCACCAGCTACGACAATCGCCCGGCAGGGCCTCGCACCACCTGGACCGTCGACGACTACTTCAACCCTGGCCCGCGGATCCGCGCCTGGATGGGTTCGCAGGTCACCTGGCACCACCGGACGATCGAGAACTATTTCACGGCGATCACCAGAGCAGGCCTGACGGTGACTTCGCTCCGGGAGTGTGAGCCGGATGCGGCCCGCTTCGAAGGCGACGCCGACGAGCTGACGAGACGTCGACGCGTTCCGTTGTTCCTACTACTCAACGCTCGAGCACCGGTCGCGACCTGAATCTTCGTGGTGCCGCATCACCCAAGCCAGCCGGAGACGGCCGGCGCGACACGACGATCCGCGACCGATCAGGGATCCGCTTACGACGAAGTCGGATCGGCTCCCGCTACAGGACGTTCGGTCACGCGGGCGATGCTTTCTTGCGGATGGTGAGGAGGTGGGCGGTGAGGGCCACCGCGCTGAGCGCGGCACCGACCAGCGGCAGGCGGTCGGGGGTGAGCTGGTGGTCAAGGAGCAGGCCGCCGGCGGCGGCTCCGAGTGCTTGGCCGAGGTAGATGCCGGAGGAGTTGAGGGAGATCACGACACCGGGCAGGGCGGGGGCGAGCGCGGTGAGCCGGTGGTTGTTCGGGGTCGCGACGGCCCAGGCGGCGGCCCCGTTGACGGCCATCACGACGAACACGACGACGACAGAGGTGGTAACGGTCAACGCGGCCAGGGTGACGGTCAGTAGGGTGATGGCCAGCAGCAGGGTGCGGCCGGGTCCGTAGCGGTCGGTGAGCGCGCCGCTGCCGAACGCGCCGACGGCGCCGCCGGCACCCCACACGAGCAGGACCGCGGCCAGGGTGGTGCCGGTGATGTGCGCGGTGTGGGCCAACACGACGGCAACATAGGTGTAGACGCTGATGCTGGCGGCGCTGGCCAGCAGCATCACCGCGACGATGGCCAGCACCCGGCGATTGCCCAGCAGCGCGAACCGGGCCCGTAGCGGCACCGCGGGCGGCAGGGCCAACGACGGCAGGGTCGCGAGGATCTTGAGCATGGCTACCAGGCCCACGACGGCGACGAACACCAGGCTGGCTTGCCAGGAGATCCGCTGGCCGATGGCAGTCCCGGCCGGAACGCCCAGCACGGTGCCCACGGTGAGCCCGCCGAGCACCATCGCCAGGGCGCGCCCGCGGCGGGCCGGGGCGACCAGGGCCGTCGCGGCGGCGGAGGCGTTCGGCGTGTACAGGGCAGCGCCCAGGCCGGCCGCGACCCGGGCTACGAGCAGCAGCCCGAGGCTGGGCGCGGCGGCGGAGGCGAGGTTGGCCAGTACGAACAAGACCAGCGCAGCGAGCATCAGCGGCTTGCGTGGCAGGGCACCGGTGATGCCGGCGAGCAGCGGCGCGGCGAGGGCGTAGGTGAGCGCGAAGACGGTGATCGTCTGGCCGCCGGCGGCGGTGCTGACGTGCAAACCGGCGGCGATGTTGGGCAGAATGCCGGCCAGCACGAAGCTGTCGGTGCCCATCGCGAAGCTGCCCACCGCCAGCACCGCTACCGGCCGCAGCGAGCCACCGCCCGCGGGTCTTGCGGGCACATTGGGTTCAGTGGGCGCAGTGGGATCGGGATCGGGTGCCATGGAACCGTCCTCTGTCGCGGTGTGGCCGGGGTCCGTCATAGGTCCACACTGAGGTCAGCGCGCCACCTGGTACAGAGGGCTACTTATGCTGGTATGAACGCCACCACGCACCATCACGACACGGCGGTGCGGGAAAGGGTTCGATGGCAGAGATGGCCCGCCGGCAGGAACTCGCGGTCTTCCTACGCTCGCGGCGGGAGGCGGTCAGCCCGCTGCAGGTGGGACTCAGCGCCGGGCCGCGGCGCCGCACCCCCGGGCTACGCCGCGAGGAACTCGCTCAGCTGTCCGGGGTGAGCGTGACCTGGTACACGTGGCTGGAGCAGCAGCGCGACATCACCGTCAGCCGCCAGGTCGTCGACGCGCTGGCCCGCTCGCTGCTGCTGACCGCGGCCGAGCGGCGGCACCTGTTCACCTTGGCGGGCCAGCGGTTGCCCTGCGAGCCTGCCTCGGGGAGACCCGAGGTGGGAGCGGTGTTGCGTGCGTTGGTGACCACCCTGGACCCGAACCCGGCCTACGTCATGGACCAGTGCTGGGACTTGCTGACCTACAACCGGGCCTACGACGCGCTTGTCGGGGGGCTCGATCATCTCGACGAGGCCGAACGCAACGGCATCTGGCTGCTGTTCACCCGCCCGGCCATGCGTACCCTGCTCGCCGACTGGACTGGTGAGGCTCAGCAGCTGATCGGCCAGTTCCGGGCCGCCAACGGCGCCCGCACCGACCACCCCCGCGTCCGCGCCCTCATCGAGGGGCTGCAGCAGGCCAGCCCGGACTTCACCCGCATGTGGGCCGAGCACCCCATCCGCGGGTTCGCCCCCGCCCGCAAACACTTCCACCACCCCGCCGTCGGCCCGCTCACCCTGGACTACGTCAAACTCGCCGCACTCGAGGACCCCGCACAGCACCTGCTCACCTTCGTGCCCGCCGACCCCGACACCGCCGCCCGCCTACCCGACCTACTCGCCCACGCCAGCCCGCAGCCAACAAATTCGGCGTGAGCGCCCAGCCGGAGCGCGCCGGGTGGCACCGGGGACCGCCATTGAGATCGCCGCGCCTCGCATGCGCCGCATGCGGATCGGTGTCCGGTCACCGATTCTCTC